>WBZL01000109.1_pt1 | contig 81985 bp, 79 predicted proteins | sample 5204291 | NCBI WGS metagenome assembly WBZL01 (sample SAMN12344345, study PRJNA552823) | activated sludge metagenome | biome: Activated sludge suspended growth; feature: Nitrification reactor; material: Wastewater; isolation source: activated sludge from nitrification reactor of wastewater...
CCTTAACCACAGTTCTCCCGATCGCCTTGGTATTCTCTACCTGCCCACCTGTGTCGGTTTGGGGTACGGGTACCGTGCAAGCTCGCTAGAGGCTTTTCTTGGCAGCATGGGATTAGTGACTTCGCCTTAAACGGCTCGGCATTGCGTCTCAGGATGTATGAGGGCCGGATTTGCCTAGACCTCTCCCTACGCGCTTACCCCAGGACAACCATCGCCTGGGCTCACCTACCCTCCTGCGTCCCCTCATTGCTAACCGCCTTCCAGTGGGTCGGTTCGTCTCCCGAAGGAGACAGCCCCTTAGCAACCGGAACTTGGTTTGGGCGCGTACACGGTAGTACCGGAATATCAACCGGTTGTGCATCGACTACGCCTCTCGGCCTCGCCTTAGCTCCCGACTTACCCTGGGCGGATTAGCCTTCCCCAGGAACCCTTGGGCTTACGGCGGAGGGGTTTCTCACCCCTCTCTCGCTACTCATGCCAGCATTCTCACTTGTATGCGCTCCACGACTGGTTTCCACCGCCGCTTCGCTGCACATACAACGCTCCCCTACCACCCACGCAAAGCGTGGATCCGCGGCTTCGGCTCTAGACTTGAGCCCCGTTACATTATCCGCGCAAGATCACTCGACCAGTGAGCTGTTACGCACTCTTTCAAGGGTGGCTGCTTCTAAGCCAACCTCCTGGCTGTCTGGGCAATCTCACATCGTTTTCCACTTAGTCTAGAATTAGGGGCCTTAGCCGGCGGTCTGGGCTGTTTCCCTTTCGACTGCGAAGCTCATCCCCCGCAGTCTCACTGCCGTTCTCTGGAGTCATGGTATTCGGAGTTTGGTTGGGGTCGGTAAGCTTGTAGGCCCCCTAACCCATCCAGTGCTCTACCCCCATGACTGAACAAACGACGCTGCACCTAAATGCATTTCGGGGAGAACCAGCTATCACCGAGTTTGATTGGCCTTTCACCCCTATCCACAGGTCATCCCCCCAGTTTTTAACCTAGGTGGGTTCGGTCCTCCACGAGGTCTTACCCTCGCTTCAACCTGCCCATGGATAGATCACTCGGCTTCGGGTCTACAGCACGCGACTAAACGCCCTATTCAGACTCGCTTTCGCTCCGGCTTCCCATCACTGGTTAACCTTGCCACGTACCATAACTCGCTGGCTCATTCTTCAAAAGGCACGCCATCACGGCCATGACCGAAGTCATGACGACGCTTTGACTGATTGTATGCCAACGGTTTCAGGTACTATTTCACTCCCCTCCCGGGGTACTTTTCACCTTTCCCTCACGGTACTGGTTCACTATCGGTCGTCTACGTATACTTAGCCTTACGAGGTGGTCCTCGCAGATTCACGCCAGTTTTCACGGTCCCGGCGTTACTTGGGATGATCGAGCGGAGGTTGAGTACGTTTCGTGTACGGGGCTATTACCCACTGCGGCGCGCTTTTCCAAAGCGCTTCCACTACGCATCAACTTGGTAACTCCGTGCAGGTTCTGGTGCGCCTGCTCTCGAGTCCCACAACCCCCAAATGGCAACGCCACCAGGCTTTAACACCATTTGGGTTTGGGCTGGTCCCTTTTCGCTCGCCGCTACTCAGGGAGTCACGTTTGTTTTCTTTTCCTCGGGGTACTGAGATGTTTCAATTCCCCCGGTTCCCTCTACCGGTGCTATGTGTTCACACCGGAGTGACGCCCGCTAAGGCGCCGGGTTTCCCCATTCGGAAATCCACGGTTCGTAACGCTCTCTAGGCAGCTGACCGTGGCTTATCGCAGCCGGATACGTCCTTCATCGGTAGTAGACGCCAAGGCATCCACCGTTGGCACTTTGTAGCTTGGAAGAACAAAGATGCTCGTGCTCGCTATGCAGTTCTCAAAGGGCATCTGGGCCAAACGGGGCCCTGGGCGCAACGATGCCCCCGCCGGCGAACCAGCGAGGGCAGGGTTGGAGCGCCCCTTCAGAGCGGAACAGAGGACGGAACGATCTTCGACTGTCGCCACCAGGAGGAAGTACCTACCACTGGTGATGATCACTCGAGGACCCAACTAGCACATGCTTCAACTTGGGAATTCCCTTCTACTGATGAGAAGGATGAACTCCTTAGAAAGGAGGTGATCCAGCCGCACCTTCCGGTACGGCTACCTTGTTACGACTTCACCCTAATCGCTGATTCCACCTTCGACAGCTCCCTCCCAAAGGGTTGGGCCACTGGCTTCGGGCGTTTCCAACTTTCATGGTGTGACGGGCGGTGTGTACAAGGCCCGGGAACGTATTCACCCCGGCGTTGCTGATCCGGGATTACTAGCAACTCCAGCTTCATGGAGTCGAGTTGCAGACTCCAATCCGAACTGAGACCGGCTTTATGGGATTCGCTCCACCTCGCGGTTTAGCAGCCCTTTGTACCGGCCATTGTAGCATGTTTGCAGCCCTGGATATAAGGGGCATGATGATTTGACGTCATCCCCACCTTCCTCCGAGTTGACCCCGGCAGTCTCCTACGAGTCCCCACCATTACGTGCTGGCAACATAGGACAAGGGTTGCGCTCGTTGCGGGACTTAACCCAACATCTCACGACACGAGCTGACGACAACCATGCACCACCTGTGTAGAACCCCGAAGGACACCACATCTCTGTGGCTTTTCTCTACATGTCAAACCCAGGTAAGGTTCTTCGCGTTGCCTCGAATTAAGCAACATGCTCCGCTGCTTGTGCGGGCCCCCGTCAATTCCTTTGAGTTTTAGCCTTGCGGCCGTACTCCCCAGGCGGGGCACTTAATGCGTTAGCGACGGCACGGAGTCCGTTGAATAGACCCCACACCTAGTGCCCAACGTTTACGGCGTGGACTACCAGGGTATCTAATCCTGTTTGCTACCCACGCTTTCGCTCCTCAGTGTCAGTACCGGCCCAGAGCGCCGCCTTCGCCGCTGGTGTTCCTCCTGATATCTGCGCATTTCACCGCTACACCAGGAATTCCACGCTCCCCTACCGGACTCTAGCCAAAGCAGTATCGGGTGGAGACCCAGGTTGAGCCTGGGGATTTGACACCCGACTTACTTAGCCACCTACGAGCTCTTTACGCCCAATAAATCCGGACAACGCTTGCCCCCTACGTGTTACCGCGGCTGCTGGCACGTAGTTAGCCGGGGCTTCTTCTGCAGGTACCGTCAATTTCGTCCCTGCTGAAAGGGGTTTACAACCCGAGAGCCTTCATCCCCCACGCGGCGTTGCTGCGTCAGGCTTTCGCCCATTGCGCAAGATTCCCCACTGCTGCCTCCCGTAGGAGTCTGGGCCGTGTCTCAGTCCCAGTGTGGCTGATCGTCCTCTCAGACCAGCTACCCGTCGATGCCTTGGTGAGCCGTTACCTCACCAACTAGCTGATAGGCCGCGAGGCCCTCCCGAAGCGGAATCCATTTCCTCACCCGGCCATGCGACCAGGTGGGGGTATCCGGTATTAGCTCTCCTTTCGGAGGGTTATCCCGGTCTTCGGGGCAGGTTCCTCACGTGTTACTCACCCGTTCGCCACTAGGTCTTCCGCAGTGTTGCCACTGCATGGACCTCGTTCGACTTGCATGTGTTAGGCACGCCGCCAGCGTTCGTCCTGAGCCAGGATCAAACTCTCCATCGAGATCGTCAGAAGGCCCAACAGCGAACTGTCGGACCCTCGTCAAATCGGAGAGCCACCTCGAGGCCTGAACCTCTCAGTGACTGGCATCAGTCCAACCAACTAGCTTGTTGTTTGTCCGATGCGTAAATTGCATTGTTATATAAACGGCCGCTGCATCACCCGAAGGCTCCACAGCGGACGCCCGCATGTGCTTTTTCGTCCTCTATTCCGTTCTCAAGGTGCGCTCGCCTCCCCGTGGGGAGACCGCAGTGGCAGTCGCTCCCGTGGGAGCGTTGCTGCCGGTGCCTCACGTTGGCCGGTCGTGCCGGCCGTGTGGGGCGAATGGTCACCTTAGAGCCTGGTCCGGATCCTGTCAACTCGGTGAGTTGCGGGTTCCGGGGGCCGCCGGCGACGAAGATCAACCTACGGGGGCCGTTCAGGCGTTTCCAAATCGAGGCGGTGTGTCCTTCGTCTCAGCGTGGTCCCGACGGCCGCCAGGAACGCCCGGCCAGGTCAGGGCTCCACCCGGACCACGCCGAAGCTCCGCTTGCCCCGCCGTAGCACCACGTAGTGCCCGTGGAGCAGGTGGTCGTCGCCCACCACGGCTCCCTCGGCCGCCCGCTCGCCGTTCACGTAGACGCCGCCCTGGGCCAGGGCCCGGCGGGCCTCACCCTTGGAGGTCGCCAGGAAGCCCGGCCGGCTGAGCAGGTCGATCAGATCGAGGCCCGGGTCGAGCTCGGCCCGGGCCACGAGGACCACCGGTACCTCCCGGGCCACCGCCGCCAGCGCCGCGGCGGAGGCATCGTCGACCGGTGCGCCGAACAGGATCGCTGACGCCTCCTCGGCGGCGGCGGCCTCGGCTCCTCCGTGCACCAGGGCGGTGGCCTCCCGCGCGAGGCGGCGCTGGCCTTCGCGCCGACCGGGCTCGGCCAGGTGCTCGGCGACCAGCTCGTCGATCTCGGACACCGGGAGGAGCGTGAACTGGGCCAGGAACTGGCGCACCTGGCGGTCGTCGGTCTGCATCCAGTGCTGGAAGAACTGGTACGGGCTGGTGCGCTCGGGGTCGAGCCAGATCCGCGCCCCGGTGGTCTTGCCCAGCTTGGTGCCGTCGGGGGCGGTGAGGAGCGGCCAGCCCAGGGCCCACGCCTGGCGACCGTGCACCCGACGGATCAGATCCACACCGCCGAGCATGTTGCCCCACTGGTCCGACCCGCCGATCTGCACCTGGCAGCCGTGCTCCTCCTCGAGGCGGAGGAAGTCGTGGGCCTGCAGGAGCATGTAGGAGAACTCGGTGTAGGAGATGCCGTGCTCGGAGGCCAGGCGGTTCTTGACCGACTCCCTCCCGAGCATGGTGTTGACGGTCACGTGCTTGCCCACGTCACGCAGGAAGTCGAGCAGTCGGACCTCGCCCGTCCAGTCACGGTTGTCGACGAGCGTGACGTCGGGGCCCACCACCCGGGAGATCTGGGCCTTGATGGCGGCGACGTTGGCGGCGAGGGTGGCCTCGTCGAGGAGGTTGCGCTCCTCGGATCGCCCGCTCGGGTCCCCCACCATGCCGGTGGCCCCCCCGGCCAGGGCGATGGGCCGGTGACCGGCCTCCTGGAACCGACGGAGGACCAGCAGGCCGAGCAGGTTGCCCACGTGGAGGCTGTCGGCGGTGGGATCACAGCCGTAGTAGAGGGTGACCGGTCCCTCGGCGAGGCGGGCAGCGAGTCCCGCCGGGTCGGTGCACTCCTGCACCAGGCCCCGGGCCTCCAGGTCGGCGAGCACGTCGTGGTCGGTCATGGCCCCATCGTCACCGGGCCGGGTGCGGACGGCCAAACGGGATGCCGGACGCGCCACCAGCGAGCCCCGTCCCCCCCTGGTACCGGAGCGGGACCGGCCCCGGTTGGATCGGAGGCCGGACCGTGGGCGAGGCTCTGGCCGTGCCGACCGCCACCGACGACCCCGAGGTCGACGAACCGCTCGCCATGCGCTGGAGCGTGGGCCGGGTGCTGGGGGTGCTCACCATGGTCCTCATCGCCGTGTTCTGGGCGGCCGTGTTCGCGGGCATCTTCAAGCGCGACAACTTCGACCGCCTCGACGACCGGGCCTTCGTGGCCCGCACCGAGGCCCGCTGCGACACCCTCCTCGAGGACCTGGCCGAGCTGCCCAACGGCTCGTTCATCGACGACCCGGTCGAGCGGGCCCGGGTGCTCGACGAGGCCACCGACCTGGTCGAGGCCATGGTCGACGCCATCGACGCCGACGCCCCCACGGCCGGCGACGACGGGAAGTCGGTCCGCGGCTGGATCGCCGACTGGCGCGCCTACGTGGCCAACCGTCGCGACTACGCGGACCGCCTCCGGGTGGACCCCGAGGCCCGGCTGCTGCTCGACCAGAGCCTCGGCGGCGACTCGGTGGACAAGCCCATCGAGATCTTCGCCGACGTCAACGACATGCCGACCTGCGCCACCCCCGGCGACGTCGGCTGACGCTCGCCCCCGAGGCTGAGCCCGATCTGACCCCCGACCCGGACGGCGGGACCCCCGACCCGGGAGACCGAGGACCGGCCGGCGCACACCGCGCCCCCGGGGCGGCTGCGCCACCCCACATCGGGCGGCCGGCGTCAGGGCTCAGCCCGCGTCCGGGCGGAGCAGCGACCGGGCCCGGGCCAGCCCGGCGGTCACCAGCCGTCGGGTGCCGGGGTCGATCGGCGGGTCAAGGAGGGCGAGGTCGGCCTCGGTCACCCACCGCAACCCCAGCGACTCCTCGTTGGCCACCTCGATCGCTCCCTCGGGTGCCACGACCAGGAACCGGGTGTCCAGGTGCAGGTGCGCCGGCTCGCCCGGGGGCTCGACGAGGTGGACGTCGACGTCGATGGGATCAGGGAGCACCCGGAGCCCGTCGATCCCGGTCTCCTCGGAGGCTTCGCGCAGCGCCACCCCGGCGAGGTTGGTGTCGCCGTCGGCGTGTCCGCCGGGCTGGAACCACCGGCCGAGCTTGCGGTGCAGCATCAGGAGGGTGCGGGCGCCGTCGGTGTCGACCACCAGGGCCGACCCGGTGAGGTGGCCCTCGGCGCACGTGCGGTGGGCGGCGTCGGGATGACCGGCCACGAAGTCGAGGACGTGGCGACGGTGGCCTTCGGTGACCGGATCGGTGAGGACGGTCCGCCGCAGGGTGGCCACGGCCACACCCAGGTCGGCGCTGGCCGCCAGGTCCGGGTGGCCCGTGGCGAGGAACGCCGGCGGGAGCGGGCTGCTCACGGGACCGGCACCGGTCGGGACCGGTACGGGCTGTCGGGCACGCTGAACCGCCACGGCCGGTCGACCGCCACGGAGATCCCGACCCGGGGTCCGACCGTGGGGTGGACGGGGGGCTCGACCCCGTCGTCGACGAGGCGCACGAGGCTGTGGACCCGTGTCAGGTCGCCCCCGTCGTGACCGCCGTGCACGCCGAGGGCCTGGCACACCTTGCCGGGACCGTTGGCCAGGTCCACCGGGCGCCGGGCCGCCGGTCGGTCCACCCGCATGGCGTCGATCCCGGCCATCGGCTCGAGCGCCCGGATCAGGACGGCCCCGGCCACGCCCACCTCACCCGCCACCACGTTGGCGCACCAGTGGACGCCGTAGCTGCGGTACACGTACAGGTGGCCGGCGGGACCGAACATCGGCTGCGTGCGGGGGGTGGGTCCCCGGTAGGCGTGGCTGGCCGGGTCGTCGTGGCCCCGGTAGGCCTCGACCTCGACGATGCGCCCGGCGCGCCGGCCGGCGACCAGGACCTTGCCGAGCAGCGCGGGGGCCAGCTCCAGCGGATCGCACCGGTAGAACGACCGAGGCAACGTACGCCCGACGACGACGACGTCGGCGGCAGCGGCGGCAGCGGCGGGAGGGGCAGGGGGCCGGGCCACGGCTCAGACCGGGAGGGCGTGGCCCACGGTGGCCCACCAGAGCCGGCCCGGACCCGAGACCACCAGCTCCCCGTGACCGGGGGGCACGAACGCCGCCGCGCCGCCGTGGAGCGACAACGAGCCGGACCGTCCCGCCACCCGCACGGGCCCGCCGGTGGCCAGGAGCAGCGACGGCCCCGTGGGCACGATGGTGGTCCCCGAGGGCTGCGGGTCGACGGCCACGAGGCCGAACGCGTCCTCCGCACAGTCGTAGACGGTGAGGCCGGGCCCAGGGTGGGTGCGGGCCGGCGGGGCCGGCACGCCGGGCTCGAAGCGGAGCACGTGCAGCAGCTCGTCGACGTCGATGTGCTTCACCGTGAGCCCGCCCCGCAGGACGTTGTCCGACGCCGCCATCAACTCGACCCCTGCGCCGTGCAGGTAGGCGTGGAGGTTGCCGGACGGCAGGTGCACGGCCTCGTCGGGGGCCAGGTGGAGCACGTGGAGCAGGAGTGGGGCGAGACAGCCCGGGTCGGAGGGATGGCGTCGGGCGAGCTCCACCACCCAGTGGTACGGGTCGGCCCGGTCGCCCGTCGACCGGGAGGCGGCCGCGTCGGCCACCGCCTCCGCCACCGACGCCCGCTCGGGCCCGTGCAGGTGCAGGACCCACGCGAGCGCCTCCCCCAGGGTGGCGGGCGCGCCGCCCACCAGGGCCTTCACCACCGGCTCGAGCGCCTCGACCCCCAGGGGCTCGAGCAGGCTCACGACCTCGGGTGGCGCGCGGAAGCCGCAGAGGGCCCAGGTGTCGGTGAGGGCGACCAGGGACTCGGGTTTGGCGTTGGCGTCGCGGTAGGTCCGCTCGGCGGCGTCGAGCGGGATCCCGGCCTCCTCCTCTCGCAGGAACCCGGCTCGGGCCTCGGCCCGGGAGGGGTGGGCCTGGAGCGACAGGGGCTCGCCGATGGCCAGCACCTTGAGCAGGAACGGCAGCGTGGTCACGCCGCCGGCGACGAGGGCGGCGCCGAGCCAGCGTTCCGGGTCGTCGGCGATGACGTCGGCCAGGGTGCGGCCGGCGGGGTCACCGACCACCCGGGACGGGGCGACGGGGTGCGCCCCCACCCACAGCTCGGCCTCGGGGCCCCCGGTGGGATCGGAGCCCACCAGCTCGGCCATGCCGTCGTGACGGCCCCACGCGTAGCGCTGGATGGTGTTCTGGAGCAGGAGCATGGCCCGTGAAGCCTACGGTTCGTGTCCCGGCCGACTGCGGAACCACCGGCGGGGTCCGGCGCACCCGGGACGGCCGGATCAGGTAGGGACGTCGCCCAGGCCCGAGCGGAGCGACTCGGGCACCGGCACCGAGGTCTTGGTACCCGGGTCGATGGTGACGTAGGTGATGGTGGCCTCGAACACGGGCCGGCCGTCGACGGTGCCGCGGTAGACGGCGTCGAACGACCGGTTGCCCCAGCGGGACACGCCGCAGTCGATGTCGACGAGGTCGCCGTAGGCGGCCGAGGAGGCCCACTCGATCACGGCCCGGACCACCATCCAGTCGACGGGGTCGCCCACCCCGGTCCACCCGGCGGCTGCCTCCGCCCAGCCCGAGCTCGCCACGTCGCACCAGGTGAGGTAGTGGGCGTTGAAGACCACCTGTTGCGCGTCGACCTCGGCGTAGCGGACCTTGACCCGCTCACGGTGGGGCCAGCCGGCCGACGGGGTCACGGTCAGCCCCCGGCGGTGCGGGCCCGATCGGCGGACAACCGGGCCCGGAACCGCTCCATCTGGGCCGCCACCGCGTCGGGCCCGGCCCCACCCCGGGTGGTGCGACGCGACACCGACACGCCCGGACCCAGCAGCTGCACGGCGTCGGGTCCCAGCTTCGGGTGGGCGGCCACCAGGTCGGCCATGGTGCCCCCGCCGTCCAGGGCGGTGCGGACGATCTCACCGACGATGGCGTGGGCCTCCCGGAACGGGGTGCCCATCTGGACCAGGTGTTCGGCCAGATCGGTGGCGGCCGCATACGGCGAGTCGGCGGCCGTGGCCATGGTCTCGGTGGCGAACGTCGAGGTGGCCACCAGCCCCGTGAGGGCGCCGAGGGCGAGCAGGATCTGGTCGACCGAGTCGAACAGGGGCTCCTTGTCCTCCTGGAGGTCCCGGTTGTAGGCCAGCGGCAGGCCCTTGAGCGTGACCAGCAGGCCGGTGAGGTTGCCGATGAGCCGTCCGGCCTTGCCCCGGGCCAGCTCGGCGATGTCGGGGTTCTTCTTCTGGGGCAGCATGGAACTGCCGGTGCTGTAGGCGTCGTCGAGCCGCAAGAACCCGAACTCGTCGGTGGCCCACAGCACCACCTCCTCGCCGATGCGGGAGAGGTGCACGCCGAGCAGCGCCAGGTCGAAGAGGGCCTCGGCCACGAAGTCGCGGTCTCCCACGGCGTCGAGCGAGTTGTCGAACACCGACGCGAAGCCGAGGTCGGCCGCGGTGCCCGCCGGGTCGAGCGGGAGGGAGCTGCCGGCCAGGGCCCCCGCGCCCAGCGGCGACACGTCGGCCCGGGCCCGGGTGGCGAGCAGGCGGTCGACGTCTCGGGCCAGCGCCCAGCCGTGGGCGAGCAGGTGGTGGGCCAGCAGCACGGGCTGGGCCCGCTGCAGGTGGGTGTAGCCGGGCAGGTAGGCGTCGCCGACCTCGTCGGCCCGCCCCAGCAACGCCTCCTGGAACGCCAGCACCCGCTCGGCCACCTCGAGCAGGGCCCGCTTGGTGTAGAGCCGGAGGTCGGTGGCCACCTGGTCGTTTCGGCTGCGACCGGTGTGGAGCTTGCCGCCGGCCGGGCCGGCGATCTCGGTGACCCGTCGCTCCACCGCGGTGTGGATGTCCTCGTCGCTGGCCACGAACACGAAGCTGCCGTCGGTCAACTCGCGCTCGACGTCGTCGAGGGCGGCGAGCACGGCTGCGGCCTCGTCTCCGTCGAGCAGCTCACCACGCACCAGGCCCCGGACGTGGGCCCGGGATCCCGCGATGTCGTCGGCCGCCAGGCGCTGGTCGTACGGCAGCGAGACGGTGTACGCCATGAGCTCCTCGGCCGGCCCCGAGGCGAAGCGCCCGTGCCAGAGGGTGCGCTCGCCCAGGCCCTCGCCCGGCTCCACTCCCCCGCCGCCGGTCACGACGACAGGCCCTCGGTGGACTTGACGCCCTGGCGGGCGGCCCAGGTCTGCACGCTGAGGCCCCAGAGGCGAACGAAGCCGGCGGAATCCTCGTGGCGGAAGCGGTCCTCGGCGTCGTAGGTGGCCAGCTCGTAGTCGTAGAGGGAGTGCTCGGAGCGCCGGCCCGTGACCTCGCACGAGTTGGGCTCGAGGTGGAGTCGGACCTCGCCGGTGACGAACTCCTGACTGGAGTCGATGAAGGAGTCGAGCGCCTTCTTGAGCGGGCTGAACCAGAGTCCGTCGTAGATCAGCTCCGCGTAGCGCGGCTCGAAGCGGGCCTTCTCGCGCTCCAGGTCACGCTCGAGGCAGATCGACTCCAGGTCCCGGTGGGCCATGATCAGGGCCAGGGCGGCGGGGCACTCGTAGGTCTCCCGGCTCTTGATGCCCACGCGGCGGTTCTCGACCATGTCGATGCGGCCCCAGCCGTAGGACCCCACCACGTCATTGAGCCGGGCGATGATCTCCGCCATGCCCAGCTTGTCGCCGTCGATCGCCACGGGGACGCCGCGCTCGAAGCCGATCACCACGTCGCGGGGCTCGGTGGCGGTCTGTTGGGTGAGCAGCCACACGCCCTTGGGCGGCACCGCCCACGGGTCCTCCATCTCGCCGCACTCGATGGCCCGGCCCCAGAGGTTGTCGTCGATCGAGTACACCTTCTCCTTGGTGGCCTGGATCGGGATCTCGTGGCGGTACGCGTAGAGGATCGAGTCCTCCCGGGTCATCCCCCAGCCCCGCACGGGGGCGATCACCTCGAGGTCGGGCGCCAGCGCCCGGGTGGACACCTCGAAGCGCACCTGGTCGTTGCCCTTGCCGGTGCACCCGTGGGCCACGGCGTCGGCGCCGTGGAACCGGGCCGCCTCCACCAGGTGCTTCACGATCACGGGTCGTGACAGCGCGGAGACCAGCGGGTAGCGACCCTCGTACATGGCGTTGGCCTTGAGGGCGGGCGCCACGAAGTGCTCGGCGAACTCCTCGCGGGCGTCGACCACGATGGCGTCGACCGCACCGGCGGCCCGGGCCCGCTCGCGCACCACGTCCCAGTCGTCGCTGGCCTGACCGACGTCGACCGCCAGGGCGACCACCTCCACGCCCAGCTCCTCGATCATCCAGCGGACGGCCACGGAGGTGTCGAGACCACCGCTGTAGGCGAGTACCACGCGCTTTGCCACGTTCATGCTTCCTTGTTCATCGGGTTGGTTCGATCTTCACCCACCGGGCCCTCCCGGGTCACACCCGGCACACCGGACGTGGTTTGGGTGGGGTCCGGCAGGGCAGGTGAACGGGTCACAGGCCCGCCACCTCGCGCAGCTGCGCCGCCAGTCCGGCGCCACCGACCGCTTCGGACGCCACCACCAAGATGGTGTCGTCGCCCGCGACCGTACCGACGACCGCGGGCCACGCCGCCCGGTCGAGCGCCGCACCCACCACGTTGGCGGTGCCGGGCGGTGTCCGCACCACCACCAGGTTGGCGGAGTGGGCCACCTCGACGACCCACTCCCCCAGCGTCCGTCGGAGGTGGTCGTCGGGAACCCGCTGGTCCCGCGGCAGGTCGGGGATGGCGTACACCGGTTCGCCGCCGTCGGTGCGCACCTTGATGGCGCCGAGGTCGTCGAGGTCACGGCTCACCGTGGCCTGGGTGGCCACCACCTGCTCGCTGGCCAACAGCGAGACCAGCTGCTCCTGGCTGCTCACCGCGTGCCGGGCGAGCAGTCGGGCCACCACGTGCTGGCGCTGGGTCTTGGAGAGTCGGGGGGACGGGCCCCGGCCCCCGTTCGGGTCGGTCACGAGCCCGAGCCGTCGGGCCCGGCGAGGGAGCGCTCCACCAGCCACTCGATGGCGCCGCGTGCTGCCGCCAGCCGGTTGGCGGCCTCGGGCCACACCCGGCTGCGGGGACCGTCGAGCACCGAGTTGGTGACCTCTTCGCCGCGGTGGGCGGGCAGGCAGTGCAGGAAGATGGCGTCGTCGGCCACGCCGGTCATGAGGGCGTCGTCCACCCGGAACGGCTCGAACACCGGCCGCCGCTCGGACGCCTCGGCCTCCTGGCCCATGGAGTACCAGGCGTCGGTGACGACCACGTGGGCCCCCTCGACCGCGGCGCGGGGGTCGTCGGTGCTCACCACCTCGACGGCGCCGAGGGCGGCGAAGGCGTCGAGGTCGGTGTCTCCGGGCTGGTAGCCCCGGGGGCAGGCGAACCGCACGCCCATCCCGGCCATGGCCGATGCGAGTGCCAGCGATCGGGCCACGTTGGAGTAGTCGCCCACCCAGGCGACGGTGCGTCCGGCGACGTCGCCGAACTCGGCCCGGATGGTGAGCAGGTCGGCGATCGCCTGCAGGGGGTGGCTGCGGTCCGACAAGAGGTTGACCACCGGCACCGACACCGACGCGGCCATCCGTTCCAGCACGCCGTGGTCGAAGACCCGGGCCGCGATCACCGAGTGGTAGAGCGCCAGGGTCCGGGCCACGTCTTCGGCCGACTCCCGACCGTCGATGTCGACCTCGTCCTGCTTCAGGTACACCGGGTGGCCGCCGAGGGCCACCACAGCCATCTCGGTGGAGTTGCGGGTGCGGTTCGACGGCTTCTCGAACACCAGAGCCGCCCCACGACCGGCCAGCACCGGCCGGGCTTCGGCCGCCACGCAGCGATCCAGGACCTCGTCGAGCTCGGTGGCGCTCAGGTCGTCGACGTCGAGCAGGTGCCTGGTCACGGGGCGTCCTCGGGCTGGTCGAGCCGGGCGTGGAGCGCCGCGGCGATGAGCTGCACGGCCCGGGTGATCTCCTCGTCGGACACCAACAGCGACGGGGCCAGACGCAGGGCGGTGGGGGTGACGGCGTTCACGACGAGCCCCCGGGCGAGGGCGTCGGCCGCCACCTCCCGGGCGTCGAGGCCGTCGGCCAGCTCCACCCCGAGCAGGAGGCCCAGGCCCCGGACCGAAGCCACCCCCGCCACGGTGAGGAGCTCCTCGGTGAGGCGCGCCCCGGCCCGACGCGCCCGGGCGGGCACGTCTTCGGCCTCCATCACGGCCAGGGTGGCCCGCGCCGCGGAGGCCGCCAGGGGCTGGCCGCCATAGGTGGTGGCGTGATCGCCGGGCACGAACGCCTCGGCCACGTCGGCCCGGGCCCAACAGGCGCCGATGGGCATGCCGTTCCCCAGGGCCTTGGCCATGGTCACCACGTCGGGCACCACACCGAGCTGCTGGTGGGCGAACCACGACCCGGTTCGGCCGAGCCCGGTCTGGACCTCGTCGACCATGAACAGGATCTGCCGCTCCGTGCAGATCCGCCGCACGGCGGCGAAGTACTCGGCCGAGGCCGGGTTCACCCCGCCCTCGCCCTGCACCGGTTCGAGCAGCACGGCCGCCACCGTGGGATCCAGGGCCGCCTCCAGGGCCTCCACGTCGTTCCAGGCCACGTGGCGGAACCCTTCGGGCAGGGGCTGGAACGCCTCGTGCTTCTGGGGCTGGCCGGTGGCGTGGAGGGTGGCGAGCGTCCGGCCGTGGAACGACCCGAAGGCGCTGACCACCACGTGACGGCCGTGACCGGCCCACTTGCGGGCCAGCTTGAGCGCACACTCGTTGGCCTCGGCACCCGAGTTCGAGAAGAACACGCGGCCTCCGCCGCCGAGGAGCCGGTCGAGCGTGGCGGCCACCTCGGGCCCCACGGTGGTGCCGAACAGGTTGGACACGTGGAGCAGCGTGTGGGCCTGGTGCGAGATCGCCTCGGCCACCACCGGGTGGGCGTGGCCGAGGCCGGTGACCGCCAGGCCGGAGAGGAAGTCGAGGTACTCCCGGCCGTCGGTGTCCCAGAGCCGGCTGCCCTCGCCCCGCACGAAGGTGACCGGTGGTGGCGGGTAGGTGGCCATGAGCGGCCCCGCGGAGGGCGACGGACCGCTCATGAGCCGGCTCCGTCGGACCGGGTGATCTTGGTGCCCACGCCGGCATCGGTGAGGAGCTCGAGCAGCACCACGTGCGGAACCCGTCCGTCGAGGATGTGGGCGGCGCCGACACCCGCGTCGATGGCGTCGAGGCACGCCTCGACCTTGGGGATCATGCCGCCGCTGATCACACCATCGGCGATGAGCAGGCGGGCCCGGGCCGCGGAGAGGAGCGACAGGAGCGAGCCCGGGTCGGCCACGTCGGTGAGCACGCCGGGCACGTCGGTCAGGTACACCAGCTTCTCGGCACCCAGGGCCGACGCCACGGCGATGGCGGCGCTGTCGGCGTTGATGTTGAAGGCCTGTCCCTCGCCGTCGGCGCCGATGGTGGACACCACGGGGATGAACCCGCCGTTGAGGAGGGTGTCGAGGATGGCCCGGTTCACGTCGACCACGTCGCCCACGTAGCCGAGCGACTCGTCCCGCTGGGTGGCCACGATCAGCCCGGCATCCTCACCGGACAGCCCGACGGCCACCTGGGTGTGACGGTTGATGGCCCCCACCAGTTCGCGACCCACCTGGCCCGACAGCACCATGCGGGCCACGTCGAGGGTCTCGGCATCGGTGACCCGGAGCCCGTCGCGGAACTCCGACTCCTTGCCCAGCCGCGCCAGCAGGGCCCCGATCTGGGGTCCGCCGCCGTGGACCACCACCGGCCGCATGCCCATGGCCCGCAGCAGCACGATGTCGGCTGCGAAGGAGTGGGCGAGGGACTCGTCGACCATGGCGTTGCCGCCGAACTTCACCACCACGATCCGACCGGCGAACGCCTGGATGTAGGGCAACGCTTCGACCAGCACGGCCGCGCGCAGGGCGGGGTCGAGGGTCGACGAGACCGGGGAGGGGTCGTGCGGATCAGCCACCTGGACATTCTATGCAGCTCGCCGCATGACTATGCAACGTGGTTCCGTCGACCGGACCGCCCCGCGGCCACCCGTCGCAGCCTGGCGCTGCCGGCGGTTCCCTGTCCCCGTCCCGCCCGCGACCACCCGTGTCGGGCGCCGACCGTGAGACATCGCACCGTGACCGGTCGGGTACGCCGAGTGGCACCGGCGCTCGGCGTGGGCTGGACTGCGCCGATGAACAGGCTCGGGACGTTCGGTCGGGTGGCGGTCGCGGCGGCGGTGGCAGCCGCCGCCCTCGTGTCGACCGGTTCCGTCGGGCCGGGCGCCACGCCCGCCGACGGAGCCCGGGCGGCCGCGCCCCTCACCGCCCCGGGTGGCCCGCTCGAGCTGCTCCCGCTGCAGACCGCGGACCGGCGCATCGTGGACACGGACGGACGGGACGTGCTGCTGCGCGGTGCCAACGTCAACTCGCTCGCCGAGTACTGGCAGGGCGTGCCGCAGCTACCCACCACCATCTCGATCACCGACGCCGACTGGGACCTGATGGCCTCCCGCGGCTTCTCGGTGGTCCGACTCCTGATCACCTGGTCGCGCGTCGAGCCCACCCGCGGCACCATCGACCACGCCTACCTCGATCAGGTCGATGCTGCGGTCGAGGCCGCCGCCCGACGCGGCATCTACACCGTGATCGACATGCACCAGGACGCGTACTCGGCCGCGATCGCCACCACCGATCCGGCGTCGTGTCCGCCCGGCACCGCTCCCGCCAAGGGCTGGGACGGCGCGCCGGCGTGGGCCACCCTCACCGACGGCCTGTCCACCTGCCTGCGAGGGCCCGACCGGAACAGCTCACCGGCCGTGGAGCGGGCGTGGAACAACTTCTACGACGACGTCGACGGGATCCGGGGCCGGTTCGTGGCCGCGTGGGCCGCGGTGGCGGCTCGCTTCGCCGGCCGACCCGAGGTGGCCGGCTACGACATCCTGAACGAACCCGAGGTCTCCAGGCCGTCGGCCGACCTGCAGCCGATCTACGACGACCTGCTGGCCGACGCCATCCGGGCGATCCGGGCCGCCGAGTCCGATGCGCCGTTCGACCACGTGGTGTTCGTGGAGCCCGCCATCCCGGCGGGTGACCAGTCGCGGGGCCTCGTCATCCCCAGCCCCGCCGCGCTCGACGGTGACACCGCCAACATCTCGGCCTCCGTGCACAACTACATGGAGTCCATCACCTCCCAGATCACCCTGGAAGCCATGAACGACGCGATCGAGACCATCACGCTCGGACTCGGCGTACCCAACTGGGGCGGCGAGTACGGGTTCTGGGACACCCGACCCGAGACCCTGGCCAAGGCCCGGCGCTACGCCGCGGACGAAGACGACCACCGGTGGGGCGGCGCGTGGTGGCAGTGGCGCCAGTCGTGCGGCGATCCCCACGCCGTGCACTGGACCGACGGCGTGGTGGCGCCCCCCACCGACCCGTCGACGCACCTCAACCAGCTCGGCTGTCCCGACAACACCGACCTGGGCCCCACCGACGCCTTCCTCGACATCGTCGGGCGCGGGTACCCCCGGGCGGCCCCCGGACGGCTCGACGCCGTGCGCAGCGATCCCGACACGGGCGAGTTGGAGGTGCGGGCGACGGCCCCGTCGGCCGGTGGCCGCCTGGTGGTGTGGACACCGACGGCGGACGACCGCGACCACCGCGTGGGCCACGAGGGCCTGACCGACGTCGTGGAGCACCCGGTCACCGGCGGCCGGATCATCACGGCCACCGTGGAAGCGGCCGGGGGCTACCTCCTGCGCGTCGGCCCCGGCGCCGAGCCGCCCACCCCGACGGGGCCGCCGCCCACCCGTCCGGAGGCCAGCACCACCACCGTCACCACCGGACCGACCCCGACCACCCGGCCCGGATCCACCTCCACCACCGAACCGCCGCCGACCAGCCCCGACACGACCAGCCCCGACACGACCAACCCCACCGCCACGACCCGTCCGCAGCCAGGTGGACCCGTCCCACCCGCGCCGGCGGCCCGACCCGCCCGGGTCACACCCCGCTACACCGGCTGACGACCCCGGCCGGTCGACGCCGCCCGGGCTCAGCTTCCCCCGGTGTTCTCGTCGATGTACTCGTGGGTGAGGTCGTTGGTGAGCACGGTGAACGTTCCCGACCCGAGCCCGAGGTCGCACACGATGTCGAGGTGGCGCTGCGCCATGTGGGCCGCGACCGCCGCCGTGTCGTGCTCGATGGTCACCCCCCCGGCGGCCACGGTGACCCCGCCGTACGCCACCGACACCGAATCGGCGGAGAAGTCGATGCCGGCGCTGCCCAGCTCGCTCGCCAACCGGCCCCAGTAGGGGTCCTGGCCGAACCACGAGCACTTGCACAGCGCGCTGCGGGCGATCTGACGAGCGCCGGACTCGGCGTCGGCGTCGGACGCCGCCCCGGTGACCGTGAGCTTCACGACCTTGGTGGCCCCCTCCGCATCACCCGCCATCTGGGTGGCGAGGTCGGCACACGCGGCGCCGACCGCGGTCGCTAGATCGTCCACCGGAACCCGGCCGGCGGCACCGCTGGCGAGCAGGATCACGGTGTCGTTGGTGGACCGGCAGGCATCGGTCATCAAGATGTTGAAGCTGGTGGACACGGCGGCCCGCAGCACCTGGCGGAGTTCGTGGGCCTCGGCGGCGGCGTCGGTGGTGAGCACCGCCAGCATGGTGGCCATGTTGGGGGCCAGCATCGCTGCCCCCTTGGCCATGCCCCCCACCACGGCGCCGGTGGTGCCGACCGGCACCACCGTCTCCTTGCGGTGGGTGTCGGTGGTGCGGATGGCCTCGGCCGCCGCCGCTCCCCCGTCGGCCGACCGGGCCGCCACCAGGTCCGGCACGCCGGCCAGGATCGTGTCGACCGGCAGCGGGATGCCGATGAGCCCGGTGGAGCACACGAGCACCTCGGTGGGCGCGCAACCCAGCCCGGCCGCCACCGTGGCGCACATGGCCTCGGCATCGGCGATGCCGCGCGCCCCGGTGGCCGCGTTGGCGTTGCCGGAGTTGAGGACCACCGCCGCGGCCCGGCCGAGCGTGGTCCGGAGGTGGCTCTCGGACACCAGCACGGGCGCGGCGGTCATCTTGTTGTCGGTGAAGACGGCGGTGGCGGCCACCGGGGCGCCGTCGGCGGTGGCCACCAGCGACAGGTCGGGCTCGCCGGATGCCTTGATGCCGCAGGCCACGCCTGCGGCCACGAATCCGGCGGCAGCGGTCACGCTCATGGGGGTCTCCTCGGGAGCTCTCGGGGGTCGGTGAGGCGGGGTCGGGGGCCCGGCGGTTAGGGCCGGTGGGGTCGAGCAAGGGCGTCGTCAGGAACCGTTTGCGCTGTTGCGAGCTTGCGAGCCACTGGGCAAACGCTGTCGGGCCGCCGCAGCGAAGCGAGGACCTGGCCGACGGCACCAGGCAACGTCCGCCGAAGGCGGTCCAGGGGACCTGGGTGGCGGCGACAGCAAGTGGGCCACCGAACCTGCGAAGTATGCCGGCACGGCACTAGGGGTAGAGGCCCACGGTGGGCAGGCCGGCTTGCTCGGGGAGTCCGAGCGCCACGTTGGCGGCCTGGATCGCCCCACCCGACGCCCCCTTGGTGAGGTTGTCGAGCGCGGCCAGCGCCACCACCCACCCCGTGCGCTCGTCGGCGTACGCGGTGACGTGCACGGCGTTGGAGCCGAGGGTGGCCTTGGTGGACGGCGGGTCGTGGCGCACCACCACGAACGGCTCGGGGTCGTAGGCCCGATGCAGCACGTCGCGCAGGGCCTCGGTGGTGGTGGAGCCGGTGGGCCGGGCGTAGCACGTGGCCAGGATGCCCCGGTTCATGGGCGCCAGGTGCGGCGTGAACAGGACCTGCACGTCGACACCGGCCGCGTGGGTGAGGTTCTGTTCGATCTCGGGCGTGTGCCGGTGGTCCAGCACGCCGTAGGCGGTGAAGTCCTCGTCGACGGCGCAGAACGTGGTGGTGGGCTTGGGGGGCCGACCCGCACCCGACACGCCGCTGGCCGCGTCGACCACGATGCCGGTGGGCTCCACCAGGCCCGCCGAGAGCAGCGGGGCCAGGGCCAGCGTGGCGGTGGTGACGTAGCAGCCGGGCGTGGCGATCAGCCCCGTTCCCGCCAGTGCGGCCAGCTCGGGTCGGAACAGCTCCGGGAGGCCGTAGACGGCGTCGGCCAGCAACTCGGGCACGGTGTGGGCCGCGTGGTACCAACGCGGGTAGAGCGAGGCGTCCTTCAGGCGGAAGTCGGCGCCGAGGTCCACCACCAGGCGGCCCGGGGCGAGGAGGTCGGGGACCAGTTCCTGGGACGTGCCGTGGGGCAGCCCGCAGAACACCACGTCGAGGCGGTGGTCGTCGGCGAGCCCCGGGCGGTGGGGCACGAAGGTCAGCTCGGGATGGGCCACCGCCAGCGACGGGTAGAGGTCGGCCACCCGGGTGCCGGCCTGGCTGTCGCCGGTGGCCACCACCACCTCGAAGTCGGGGTGACCGGCCACCAGGCGCAGGAGCTCGGCCCCGGTGAACCCCGATGCCCCGATGATGCCGACCCGAACGACCATGGACCCAGACTATGCGGCAGTGTGCATGAGTATGCAACTCGGCGCGAGCCGGCCCGGAGGGGTTGACAGGGGTCACATTCTGGACAAGCATCTGGACTCGTGTCCAGCAACGTGGTCCCGCTCCCCACCTCGGCGACCCGACGACACCTGTCGGATCGCCAGGCGCGCACCGTCTCCCGCCTGATCGAGGCTGCGCTCGAGGAGCTCACCGAGGTCGGCTACCCCACGCTCACCGTCCGAAGCGTCGCCAAGCGGGCGGGCGTGGCCCCGGCCACCGCCTACACGTACTTCGGGTCCAAGGAGCACCTGGTGGCCGAACTGTTCTGGCGGCGCTACGTGGCCCAGGGTCCCACCTACGACCCGTCCGACGGCCCCACCGCCCGCCGGGCCGCGGCCGTGCTCGGCGACTTCGCCATGGTGGCCGACGAGCCCGAACTGGCCGCCGCCTCCACCGTCGCCCTGCTGGCCGACGACCCGGAGGTGCGCGACCTCCGCCAGCGCATCGGCTCGGAGACCCACCGCCGCCTGATGGAGGCCCTCGGGCCCGACGCCGACCCGGTGGCCGTCCAGACGCTGCTCCTCGCCACCAGCGGAGCCCTGCTCCAGGCCGGCACCGGCCACCTGGCCTACGACACCATCCCCGCACTGCTCGCCGACGTCGCCGACCTCGTCCTCGGACGGGACCGCTGACCGCCGGCCCCCCACCACCGCACCCCTCGGAGCCCCACGCCACATGACCGTCTCCACCGAGCCCCTCGTGTACGACCCGTACGCCTACGAGATCCACGAGGACCCCTACCCCACCTACGCCCGCCTCCGCGACGAGGCCCCCGTCTACCGCAACGAGGAGCGAGGGTTCTGGGCGCTCTCGCGCCACGCCGACGTGATGGCCGCCTTCCGCGACAGCGACCGCTTCTCCAACGCCCAGGGGGTGTCCATCGACCCGGCCGCGTCGGGACCCCACGCCCACCGCACCATGTCGTTCCTGGCCATGGATCCGCCGCAGCACGGCCGCATGCGCGGCCTGGTCTCGCGGGCCTTCACCCCCCGTCGGGTGGCCGAGATGGAGGACGGCATCCGGGCCCTCACCGTGCAGCACCTCGAACCCGCCCTCGCCACCGGCTCGTTCGACTTCGTGACCGATCTGGTCGGCAAGGTGCCGATGGACGTGATCTCGGAGATGCTGGCCGTGCCCCGCGATGACCGCAGCGAACTGCGGAGGCTGTCCGACCTGCTGGTGCACCGGGAAGAGGGCGTCACCGACGTGCCGCCCTCGGGCGTCGAGGCGGCGTTGTCGCTCGTCGTGTACTACGCCGACCTCATCGCCGACCGGCGGGCCCACCCCGGCACCGACCTGGTCTCGGCGCTCTGCGCCGCCGAGATCGAGGGCGATCGGCTCACCGACGACGAGATCACCGCGTTCTTGTTCCTCATGGTGGTCGCCGGCAACGAGACCACCACCAAGCTGCTCGCCCACGCCTGGTACTGGGGGTGGCGCAACCCCGACGAGTTGGCCAAGGCCTTCGCCGACGAGGCCCGCATCGCCGACTGGGTCGAGGAGACCCTCCGCTACGACACCTCCAGTCAGCTCCTCGCCCGGGTCACCACCTGCGACGTCGAACTGCACGGGATCACCATCCCGGCCCGTGACCGGGTGGTGCTGTTGGCCGGTTCGGCCAACCGTGACCCCCGGGCCTTCGCCGACCCCGACGTGTTCGACCTGGACGGCAACCGAGACGCCGGCATCGCCAGCTTCGGCGTGGGTCGCCACTTCTGCATGGGGGCGTCGCTGGCCCGCCTCGAGACCCGCGTGGTGCTCGAGGAGCTGGTCCGCCGGGTCCGTGGCTACGAGATCGACGAGTCGGGCGCCAGCCGGGTCCATTCGGTGAACGTGCGGGGCTTCGCCACCCTGCCCACCACGGTGGAGATGCGCTGATGCCCCGCTTCGATCCTCATCCAGACCGCCGGCCCGCAGTGGTCACCGGTGCCTCCTCGGGCATCGGTGCCGCCACCGCCCGGGCTCTGGCCACCGCCGGGCACCCCGTGGTGCTCTCGGCCCGACGGGCCGACCGGCTCGAGGCCCTGGCCGAGGAGATCCGCCACGGTGGTGGCGAGGCCGCGGCCGTGGCCATGGACCTCGCCGACCCGGCCTCGATCGACGCCTTCTGCGAGCAGGCCGGCCAGCTCGGCCCGCCCGACGTCATCGTCTGCAACGCCGGTGAGGTGGTGCCGCTCACCGGCGTCCACGGCGACCCCGACGAGTTCGCCCGCTCGGTGCACGTCAACCTCCTGGGCTCGCAGCGCATCGCCGCCCGCCTCGGTCCGGCGATGGTGGCCCAGGGCCACGGCGACATCGTGTTCGTCACGTCCGACGTGGTGGTGCGCCAGCGCACCCACATGGCGGCCTACGTGGCCGCCAAGTCCGGGCTCGAGGGCCTGGCCCGGGCCATGCAGATGGAGCTCGAGGGTTCGGGCGTGCGGGTGGGCATGGTCCGCCCGGGCCCGGCCAGCACCGAACAGGGCACCACCTGGAGCGAGGACGTGATCAACGAGATCATGCCGTTCTGGTCCCTCTGGGGTCACCTGCGCCACAGCGGTGCCCTCCTCCCCGCCAACGTGGCCGACGCCATCGTCGCCATGGTCTCCACCCCCAAGGGCACGCACCTGAGCCTCATCGAGGTCCAGCCCGAAGCACCCGTACTCCCCGAACGGAGCCACTTCTCATGACGGTCACCGACGAACCCACCACCGCCCTGCCCGAACCGCCCTGGGTCTCGGGTGGCACCGGCGAGACCGGCCACCTCGAGGAGCTGCGCACCGACCCCATCGCCCTCATGCAGCGCGTGCGCGACGAGTGCGGCGACGTCGGCCAGTTCCGGCTCGCCGACAAGGAGTTGGTGCTGCTCACCGGCGCCGAGGCCAACGAGATCTTCTTCCGGGCCAGCGACGACGATCTCGACCAGGCGGCGGCTTACCCCTTCATGACGCCGGTGTTCGGCGAGGGCGTGGTGTTCGACGCCTCCCCGGAACGACGTCGTGAACAGCTCCACAACATGGCGTTGCGCGACAAGTTCATGCGCGGCCACGCCGAGACCATCCAGCGCGAGGTCGACGAGATGGTCGCCAAGTGGGACGACCAGGGCGAGATCGACCTCCTCGACTGGCTGGCCGAGCTCACCATCTACACGTCGTCGTCGTGCCTCATCGGCCGCAAGTTCCGCCTCGACCTGGACCACCGGTTCGCCGACCTCTACCACGACCTCGAGCGGGGCACCGATGCCATCGCGTTCGTGGATCCCTATGCCGACATCCCGAGCTTCCACGCCCGCGATGCCGCCCGCCGAGGCCTGGTGGAGCTGGTGCAGGGGATCATGGACCGTCGAGCCGCCGCCGGCCCGGTCGAGAACGACGACCGCGACCTCCTCGACGTCCTCATGTCCCTCACCGACGAGGACGGCGTCAACCGGTTCGACGCCGACAACATCACCGGCATGTTCATCTCGATGATGTTCGCCGGCCACCACACCACCTCGGGCACCGCGGCCTGGACGCTCATCGAGCTGCTGCGCCACCCCGAGGAGCTGGCCGCCGTGGTCGCCGAGCTCGACGAGCTCTACGCCGACGGCAGCGAGGTGAGCTACCAGGCGCTGCGCGAGATGCCCCGCCTGGAGAGCGCCATCAAGGAGGCCCTGCGCCTCCATCCGCCCCTCATCATCTTGATGCGGGTGGCCAACGTCGACGTCGAGGTGGGCGGCTACCGCATCCCCGCCGGCAAGATGGTGGCGGCCAGCCCCGCCATCTCCAACCGCCTTCCCGAGGCGTTCGGCGACGCCGACGTGTTCCGGCCGGGCCGGTACCTCGACGACCCCGCCGCCGACGTGGCCAACCCGTGGAACTGGATCCCGTTCGGGGCCGGCCGCCACCGGTGCGTGGGCGCCGCCTTCGCCATGATGCAGCTCAAGGCGATCTTCTCGGTCCTGCTCAAGGATTGGAGCTTCGAGGCCGCGCAACCGCTCGAGTCGTACCACGACGACCACTCCAAGATGGTGGTCCAGCTCGCCCAGCCCTGCCTGGCCCGGTACCGCCGACGCAGCGTCGACGAGCTGGCACCCGGCGCCACGGAGCACCACCACACCTTCGGCGCCCACGCCGACGACGCCCCGTCCACCCGCAGCGACGGGTGGCGCATCGCCGTCGACCGGGACCTCTGCCAGGGCCACGCCGTGTGCGAGGGCGAGGCGCCCAGCCTGTTCGCCGTCTCCAAGAAGGGCGAGCTCACGATCCTCGACGAACGCCCTCGGGACGACGCCCGAGAGCGGGCCGAAGCCGCCGTGCGCTTCTGCCCCACCCACGCCCTGTCCATCGTCGAAGACGACTGACCACCGATCACACCGATCACACCGACCACCACCGGTCACCACCGCCCCGCCGACCCCTGCTCGCAGGACGCACCCCCGAGAGGAAACCCTGATGGCTTCGTACCCCCGTGCCGAGATGGAAGAGATGGTGGAGCGCTGGCTCCAGGCCAACCGTGACGCCGAGGCGGCCGGCAACTGGGAGGCCATGGCCCTCATGTACGCCGAAGACGCCACCTACGGCTGGAACTACGGGCCCAAGGAGAACTTCATGGCCGTGGGCCGCGATGAGATCCGGGAGCTCGCGCTCGGCCTCGAGATGGGCGGGCTCGACGGGTGGGAGTACCCCTACGAGCACATCCTCATCGACGAGAAGAAGGGCATGGTGGTGGGCTTCTGGCGGCAGGTGGCCGACGCCGAGCGCCCTGGCGGCGGCACCTACGAGGTGGCGGGCATCGGCGGGAGCTGGTTCCTCTACGGCGGCAACTTCGAGTGGGCGTGGCAACGCGACTGGTTCGACTTCGGCAACGCTGCCGCCCTCTTCATGGAGATGATGACCGACGGCACCCTGTCGGAGGGCATGACCGCCCGCATGGAGCGATCCCTGAAGCCGGGCCAGCTCCCCGGGCACTACCAGCTGGCCGACACCCCGGTGGGCCTGTGGGAGATGCCCTCGTGAGCGGGCTCCGCGACGGCCTGGACCGAAACCTGATCGGCGGGAAGCTCGTCGCGTCGTCGGCCGGCACCACGTTCGAGACGCTCAACCCGGCCACCGAAGAGGTCCTCGGCGTGGCCGCCGACGGCACCGCGGCAGACATGGACGCCGCCATCGACGCGGCCCGCCGCGCCTTCGACGGCGATGTCGGCGGCTGGACCACCGACGTGGCGTTCCGCGCCCGATGCCTGCGACAGCTCCGCGACGCCATGCAGAGCCACAGCGAGGAGCTGCGGGAGCTCACCATCGCCGAGGTGGGCGCCCCGCGCTTCCTCACCACCCTCGCCCAGCTCGACTCACCGGTCGAGGATCTGGGCTACGCGGCTGAACTGGCCGAGGGCTACGAGGGGTGGAGGGTCGATCTGGGCGCGGCCAAACCCGCCGGGGTGCCGAGCCACCGCTGGGTGCTGCGCGAACCGGCCGGGGTGGTCGGGGCGATCACCCCGTGGAACTTCCCGCACCAGATCAACCTGGCCAAGGTGGGCCCGGCGCTGGCCGCCGGCTGCACCGTGGTCCTCAAGCCCGCACCCGACACCCCGTGGGCCGCGTCCGCCGTGGCCCACCTGGCCGCCACCGAGACCGACATCCCCGCCGGCGTCTTGAACGTGGTCAACTCATCCGACCACGCCCTGGGGGCCGTGCTCTCCACCGATCCCCGGGTCGATCTGGTGTCGTTCACCGGGTCCACGGCCACCGGCCGCAAGGTGATGGCCTCGGCGGCCGAGACCCTCAAGCGGGTGTTCCTGGAGCTGGGCGGCAAGTCCGCGTTCATCATCCTCGACGACGCCGACCTCGCCTCCGCCGCCGCCCTCGCCGCCTTCACCGCCTGTACCCACGCCGGTCAGGGCTGTGCCATCACCACCCGCCTGCTGGTGCCCCGCGCCCGGTACGACGAGGCCGTGGAGGCCACCGCCGCGACCATGGGCGCCCTGCCCGCCGGAGACCCGAACGACCCCGGCACCATCTGTGGGCCGGTGATCTCGGCCCGCCAGCGTGACCGCATCGAGGAGTACCTCCGTCTCGCCGTCGCCGAGGGCGGATCGTTCGCGGTGGGTGGTGGCCGGCCCGCCGACAAGGACCGGGGCTTCTTCATCGAGCCCACCCTCGTCACCGGCCTCGACAACAGCGCCCGCGTGGCCCGCGAGGAGATCTTCGGCCCCGTCCTCACGATCATCCCCCACGACGGCGACGACGACGCGGTGCGCATCGCCAACGACTCCCCGTACGGCTTGTCCGGCGCCGTCCACAGCGCCGACCCCGAGCGGGCGTGGGCCGTGGCCCGCCGGGTCCGCACCGGCACCATGAGCATCAACGGAGGCGTCTGGTACGGCGGCGACGTGCCCTTCGGTGGCTACAAGGCCTCCGGCATCGGACGGGAGATGGGTGTGGCCGGCTTCGAGGAGTACCTCGAGACCAAGTCGGTGGCCACCCCGGCGTAGCCAACCCGAGCCACGACCCGACCGACGTCGCGAACGTGGCCGGACCGCCGACCGATCCATCGGCCGAGGGCCAGGCGACGACGCAGCCCCCGGACCACGAGGCCAGCGACGAGAAGCCAGAGCGCCACCCCGTCCAGCGCAGCCCGAGCACCAACCGCACCACCCCATGACGAGACACGACAGGAAGCGAGCACGACCATGAGCAGGTTCGACGGAAAGGTGGCCATCGTCACCGGCGCCGCCGGTGGCATCGGCGAGGCCTACGCCCGCGCCCTGGCCGCCCAGGGCGCCTCGGTGGTGGTGGCCGATCTCGACGAGGCGAAGGGCGAGGCGACCGCCGCCGACATCGCCTCCGCCGGCGGCGGCGACGCCGTCTTCGTGAAGGTCGACGTGAGCGACCCCGCCTCCACCCTCGCGATGGCCGACGCCACCCTGGAGCGCTTCGGTGGCATCGACCTGCTGGTCAACAACGCCGCCATCTACGGGACCATGCAGTTCGACCTGCTGATCAGCGTGGACTGGGACTACTACCAGCGCTTCATGAACGTGAACATGAACGGCGCCCTGCTGTGCACCCGGGCCTGCTACCCGCACATGGCCAAGCGGGGCGGCGGGGCCATCGTGAACCAGTCGTCCACCGCCGCCTGGCTGTACTCGGGCTTCTACGGCCTGGCCAAGGTGGGCGTGAACGGCCTGACCCAGCAGCTCGCCCACGAACTGGGTGGACAGGGCATCCGGGTGAACGCCATCGCCCCCGGGCCCACCGACACCGAGGCCACCCGGGCCCAGGTGGGGGCCGACATGGTCAAGAGCCTGGTGAAGGACCTGGCCATCAAGCGTCCCGGCACCCCCACCGACATGGTGGGCGCCTGCCTGTTCCTGCTGTCCGACGACGCCGCCTGGGTGACGGGCCAGATCCTGGCCGTCGACGGCGGCCAGATCTTCCGCTCATGAGCGCCGCCGACGACCGCCGGGCGCGGGGCAAGGAGCAGATGCGCCAGGTCTACGGCTGGGACATCGAGCCCACCAAGCCCTTCGAGGAGCAGACCGTCGACCACCTCTTCGGCGAGGTGTGGGCCGGCACCGATCTCTCGGTGCGCGACCGGCGGCTGGTGCTGATCGGCCTGGCCGTGGGCTCCGGACAGACCGACGTCGCCGGCCTCCAGGCCGACAGCGCCCTGCGGTTGGGTGAGCTCGACGCCGCCGACCTGCGCTACCTCGTGACCTTCCTGGCCCACTACGCGGGCTGGCCCCGCGGTGCGGCCTTCAACAGCGAGGTCGAGACGATCATCGCCCGCCACGAGAAGGCCGCCGCGGCATCCGACGACGACCTGCCGTAGCGCACCGTCTCGCCACCCGACCACGAACCGACCACCGCCCCGGAGCCCGTCACCATGTCCACCGCCGACCCCTCCCCCGCCCGGGCCGAACAGCTCGCCGCCACGCCGTGGGCCGGACGCAGCCACGAGGAGCTCGCGCTCCTGGTCCGTGAGCTGTTGCTGTGCGGACACATGATCGACCGCTCAGGGATGCCCCACCTGATCCAGCTCTACGGCCGGGAGGGCATGACCCAGATCGCCATCGAGGAGTGGATGGGCGCCAGTCCCATCTACAGCAAGCGCATGCAGCGCCTGCTCGACTTCGAGACCACGACCGTGGCCACCATCTGCAAGAACATCCAGCTCGACATCGGCGGACCGCTGGAGTTCCTCGACTTCCGCTTCACGGTGCACGACGACGACCACGCGGACTTCCACCTGGACCACTGCGGGGCGCTGATGGACGTCGAGCCCATGGGCGAGGAGTACGTGCACGCCATGTGCCACACCATCGAGGACCCGACCTTCGACGCCACCGCCACCGCCAGCAACCCGCGGGCCCAGGTGCGCCCCGTCCACCGTCCGCCGCGGATCCCGGCCGACCGCCACCCCCACTGCGCCTGGACCATCACCGTGGTGCACGATGCCGAGCCGATCGAGTTCCCGGCCGAGGCCGTTCGGGTGCGCGACTCGGTCGCCGCCCGGCTGCCGTTGGCGGAGCGGCCCGCCGACCTTCCCGACGACGACGGCGCCGCCGACTACGCCGGCCCCATGGACCCCGACCTGCGCCTGTCGCGGTTCTCCTCGGCCACCCTGGCCGCCATCGCCGACGAGGTGGCCCTCCAGTGCCACCTGCTCTCGCGGGCCTTCCTGCTCCCCGTGGTGGACCGCTCCGGTGGACCAGAGGCTGCGGTCGTGGGCGGCAAGCAGGTGTGCGGCGTGGCCGGGCTGGCCACCAAGCGCCTGGCCGCCCTGCTCGACCTGGCCCCCGACCTGGACGGCGTGGCGGCCGTGCTGGCGGTGCACCCGGTGTTCCTGCCCCGCGCCTACGTGGACCTCCGCCTCACCACCGACCGCGACGCCCTCCTGGTGTCACTCGGCCCGGGGGCGGCCTTCGACGAGGCCGACGGTCTGAGCTGGCCGCAGATCCTGGTGGAGCACGACGACCGGGGCCTGGTCGCCGCCGTCCACGGTCTGGCGCCCACCGCCCGGGTGGAGCGGACCGACCCGGTGGGCGGCGCGCTGGCCACCTGGCGGATCACCATCGACCCGTCGGCCGAGCCGGCCCGCCAGTTCGACGAGGTCACGCTCACCGAGTTCTCCACCGGCGCCGACTTCACGTTCACCCGCCCGGTCTGACCCGTCCGTCCGGTCTGACCCGTCCGTCCGGTCTGACCCGTCCGCCCGGGCTGTCCCGCCCGCCAGAGTCGACCCGCACCGCCGACCGGTCGAGCAGCCCACGGTCGAGCGGTCCGACCGGTCCAGACCACCCGTGGCCAGCCGTGCCGTCGAAGGTGACCGTCCACCTCCGGCCCGGCGCGAGGGACCGGTAGGTTCCAGGCTCCGCCCCGCCACCCAGGAGACCCGCTGTGCCGCTCGAACCCCGCGTCCACTGGCTCACCCGCACGCTGCGCACCCTCGATCGCCGATCCGCCAGTGCGTCGATGGCCGATCGGCGACGGCAGTCGGCGGCCGTGTCCCGCCGCGGCGCCGTGCTCGTCATGCCCAAGGGCCCGGCGCCCGCCGAGCAGCGTGACATCCAGGTCCCCGTCGACGCCGGGCGCATCCGGGTCCGCTTGTACCGACCCCACGGGTCCGGCCCGCTCCCGCTCTACGTGTTCCTCCACGGCGGCGGGTGGTGCGTGGGCACCGTGGAGGAACGAGACAGCCGGTGCCGGGCCGTCGCCGACGGGGCCCGGTGCACGGTCGCCTCGGTCGACTACCGGATGGCCCCCGAGAACGCCTACCCGGTGCCCGCCGAGGACTGCTACGCCGCCCTCACCTGGCTGGTCGACCACGCCGACGAGCTGGACATCGACGCCACGCGCGTCGCCATCGGCGGCGAGTCGGCCGGGGGCAACCTGGCCGCGGTCGTGTGCCTGATGGCCCGGGACCGCTCCGGGCCCTCGATCGTGCACCAGTGGCTGGACGTGCCCGCCACCGACCTCACCCTCTCCCAGCCGTCGTTCCGCGACGTGCCCGACGGCTACCTGCTGGACCGCGCCAGCATCGACGAGTACCTGGCCTGCTACCTCACCGACCCCGCACAGGCCACCGAGCCCTACGCCTCTCCCCTGCTGGCCGCCGACCACCACGGCCTGCCGCCGGCCTGGATCATGAGCGCGGAGTACGACAAGCTCCGCGACGACGGCCGGGTGTACGCCGAGGCCCTGGAGGCCGCCGGCGTGCCCGTCACCTACCGGCTGCTCACCGGCCACGTGCACCCGTCGTTCGCCTTCACCCGACTCATCCCCTCGGCCGCCGCCTACGAGCGCGACGCCATCGCCGCCCTGGCCGCCGCCTTCGCCCGCTGACCCACCCCCACCCCACCAACCCCACACGAACTGGCGTAACTCCGGTCCACCCCCCGGACCTCAGCTACGCCGATTCGAGTGGGTGGGGCGGTCTCGCCAACCCCACACGAACTGGCGTAACTCCGGTCCACCCCCCGGACCTCAGCTACGCCGATTCGAGTGGGTGGGGCGGTCTCGCCAACCCCACGCGTTCTGGCGTACCTCCGGTCCACCCCCCGGACCTCAGCTACGCCGATTCGAGTGGGTGGGGTAGGCAGAGTGGGTGGGGCAGGTGGCGCGGGGCTGGCTGCGGTGACCTGACGGGATGAGGTCAGCCGCGGAGCGATGCGCCGTGAGCGGTCTCGACCGCGGTGATCAGGCGGGTGCGGGCCTCGGCCACCTCGGCGTCGGTGAGGGTGCGGTCCACCGCCTGCAGGCGCACGGCGAAGGCCAGGCTGCGCCTCCCCTCGGCCACCGGGGTGCCCCGGTACACGTCGAACAGGTGCACCGACCACACCAGGTCGTCGGTGGTGCGCAGCGTGTCCTCCACGGCCAGGGCCGACACCGCGTCGGGCACCTCGAAGGCCAGGTCGACGTCGCTCGACGGGAACCGGCTGATCTGGCGGTAGGCGTCGCTTCGGCGGGGGGCGGCGAACAGGGCGCCGAGGTCCACCTCGAGGTAGGCCACCCGCTCGCCGACGTCGTGACGACCGAGCACGGCCGGATCGATCTCGCCCACGATCCCCACCGGCGTTCCGGCCACCAGCGTGCGCGCCCCGCGCGTGGGGTGCAGGCCGGGCAGGGTGGCGTTCTCCACCGCGGGCGCCTCCAGCCGGAATAGCGCCGCCAGCCGCTGCCACACCTCGACGGCGGCCGGTGCCTCCCGCCCGGCCAGCACCACCGCGACGTGCTCGCGCTCATCGGGCAGCACCTGGTCGGGGGGAGCCGGCAGGAACACGTGACCGATCTCCCAGAGGCCCACGCCGATCTGGCGGCGGGCGTGGTTGTGGGCCACGGCGGCCACCAGCCCCGGCAGCAGCGCCGTGCGCAGTACGGACTCCTCGGCCACCAGAGGGTTCACCAACTCGATGCCGGTGGGATCGAGCCCGGCGGCCGCCAGCTGACCGGGCGCCAGGAACGGGAGGGGCTGGGCCTCGGCCAGACCCAGCCCGCAGAGCAGGCGGCGCACGGCCCGGCGCTCGCGCTGGAGCGGGGTGAGGCGGCCGGCCCGAGGCTCGGTGAGCTCGCGGTTGGGGATGTTGCGGTAGCCCTCGTGGCGACCGACCTCCTCGATCACGTCGATCTCGGTGGCCGAGTCGTAGCGCCACGTGGGGACGGCCACGTCGAGGTCGTCGTCCACCGGGACGGAGGCGAACCCGATCGGGGCCAGCAGCTCGGCGATGCGCGACGGGCTCAGTTCGGTGCCGAGCAGGGCGTTCACGCGCGCGGTGCGCACCCGGACGGCCGGGCGGCTGGGCAGGGTGCCGCGGACGTCGACCTGCACCGGCTCGGTGGAGGCTCCGCAGATCTCGGCGGCCAGCTCGCAGAAGCGGTCGGCGGCCAGGGCCACCACCCCCGGGTCGGCCCCCTTCTCGAAGCGGGCCGACGCCTCGGATCGGAGCCCCAGGCGGCGGGAGGTGCGGCTGATCGAGGTGGGATCGAACCAGGCCATCTCCAACAGCACGTCGGTGGTGTCGGGGCCGATCTCGCAGTCGGCGCCGCCCATGATCCCGGCGATGCCCACCGGACGGTCGTGGCCGTCGGTGATGAGCAGGTCGTCGGCGGTGAAGGAGCGGGTGACGTCGTCGAGCGTCACCAACGTCTCACCGTCTCGGGCGCGGCGCACCCCCAGGGTGGCACCGGCCACCTTGGCCAGGTCGTAGGGGTGGTTGGGCTGGCCCAGCTCCAACATCACGTAGTTGGAGATGTCGACCAGCGCGGAGATCGGGCGCATGCCCAGGGCGGTGAGCCGCTGCTGGAGCCAGGCCGGCGACGCCGCACCGGGATCGACGCCCCGGAGCACCCGGGCCACGAAGCGGCCGCACCCCGCGGGGTCGGCCACGTCGACGGTGACGGTGGTGCCGTCGGCGAGGCCCGCGGCCCCTCGGCCCCCGACGCCACCGGACGCCCACGAGATCGGCTCCCGCTCCCCCGCCGCCGCGGGCGGGTTCGGCGGTCGGAACCCCACGCCCACCTTGGCGGCCACGTCGCGGGCCAGGCCCACCACCGACATGGCGTCGGGCCGGTTCGGGTTGACCTCCAGCTCCCACAGCACGTCGGGTTCGATGCCCAGGGCGTCGACCAGCGGCGTGCCGAGGGGCAACGACGGGTCCAGGATCATGATCCCGCCGTGGTCGTCGCCCAGGCCCAGCTCCCGGGTGGAGCACAACATGCCGTTGGACCACTCGCCCCGCAGCTTGCGGCGCTCGATGGCGAGGCCGTCGGGCATCACGGTGCCGAGGGTGGCGAGGGGAAGCTTGTCTCCCACCGCCATGTTGGAGGCGCCACAGCAGATCTGCAGCGCCTCGCCGTCGCCCCGGTCGACGTCGACCAGTTGGATCTTGTCGGCGTTGGGGTGGGGCCGCAGGGCCAGCACCTGCACCACCTCGATGCCGTCGAGGCCCTCGCCCAGCCGGGTCTCCTCCTCCACCGGTGTGCCCAGATCGTCGAACGCGTCGGCGATCGCCTCGGGGGCGACCGGGGCGTCGAGGAACTGGTGCAGCCAGGAGGAGAGGACCTTCATCGGGGACCTTGGGGTGGGAGCGGGTGGGTCAGAACTGCTCGAGGAAGCGGATGTCGGTGCTGGCCAGCTCCCGCAGGTCGGTGACGCCGTGGCGGGTGGCGGCCAGGCGGTCGAGGCCGAACCCGAAGGCGAAGCCCGAGAACTCCTCGGGGTCGATGCCGCAGTTGGCGAGCACGTTGGGGTGGACCATGCCGCAGCCTCCCAGCTCGAGCCACGTGCCGTCTGGGCGTTGGATGTCGAACTCGGCCGACGGTTCGGTGAACGGGAAGTACGACGGCCGGAGCCGGGACGTCCAGCCGGGACCGAAGTAGGCCTTGGTGAACATGTCGATGGTGCCGGCCAGGTGACCGAAGGTGATGCCCCGGTCGACCACCAGGCACTCCAACTGGTGGAACACGGCCAGGTGGGTGGCGTCGGTGGCCTCGTTGCGGTACACCCGTCCCGGCATGATCGAGTAGATCGGCGGGCGCTGGTGCTCCATCACCCGGATCTGCACGGGCGAGGTGTGGGTGCGCATGACCACCTCACGGGGGCCGCCGAGGCCCACGAAGAAGGTGTCCTGCATGTCTCGGGCCGGGTGGTACTCGCCGAAGTTGAGGGCGGTGAAGTTGTGCCAGTCGTCTTCCACCTCGGGGCCCTCGGCCACGGTGAAGCCGAGTCCCACGAACACGTCTTCGAGCTCTTCGATGGTCTGGGTGACCAGGTGCAGGTGACCGGCGTCGCGGTGGGCCCGGACCTCGGTGAGGTCGAGCCGCTCCGCCTCGGCCCGCAGCCGGGCGGCTGCCGTCTCCAGCTCGACCCGGCGGGCCGCCGCAGCCGAGGCGATGGCTTCACGGGCGGCGTTGAGGGCGCCCCCGACCTCGCGCTTGGCGTCGTGGTCGAGCCCGCCCATGACCTTCTTGAACCCCGACAGCTCGGAGGTCTTGCCGAGCAGCTCGCGGTCGAGCAGCGCCAGCTCGTCGAGCGTGGCGGCCCCGCCGAGGCGGGCGACGGCATCGGCTTCGATGCGACGGATGTCGTCAATCATGGTGCCGGGAACCTTTGCGCCTCCGCGCCCCCTGCGTCCACTCCGATCCCGGCCCACCGAGCCACCCCCCGCCGGAGCCGGCGGGGCCGGCGGGGCGACCTGTGGTGGTGCGTTCACCACGATGTGCCACCATCGCCCCGTGCCGTTCTTCCGTCGCCATCGCGCTGAACTGGCCCCCGACTGGGAGGCCATCGTGAGCGCCCGCGTGGCCCACTGGCGCCAGCTCGACGCCGACGAGCAGCTTCGCCTGGCCGAGCTCCTCGACGAGTTCGTGACCACCCGCCGGTGGGAGGCGGCCCATGGCTTCGAGCTCACCGACGAGATCCGCACGGTGATCGGCGCGCTGGCCGCCCTGCTGGTGCTCGGCCGCGCCGAAGGCATCGACGCCTACCAGGACGTCTCCACCGTGATCGTGCATCCCCGGACCATGCGTCGGCACCAGATCGAGGCCGGCGAGGTGCACGGCACCCTCACCGAGGGCGACATCGACCTGCTGGGCGAGGCCCACCACCGCGGTCCGGTGCTGATCGCCTGGGACGCCGCCCGGCGGGACGCCCGCCACCCGGAGCGGGGCCGCAACGTGGTCCTGCACGAGCTGGCCCACAAGCTCGACATGCTCGACCTGCTCGTCGACGGGACCCCGCCCCTGCCCGACGCCGTGGCCCACCACCGCTGGGTCGAGGTCTGCACCCGGGAGTTCGAGCTGCTCCGCGCCGGCCAGGGTGGCCACCTGCTCGACCCGTACGGCGCCACCGACGTGGGCGAGTTCTTCGCCGTGGCGACCGAGGCCTTCTTCTGCCTGCCCGGTGAGCTGGCCCACCACAAGCCCGACCTCTACGGCGTGCTGCGCGACTTCTACGGCCAGGACCCGGCCCACCGGCCCCACCACCGCCAGCATCCCTGGAGCTGACCGGCGCATCCGCGGATCTCCCTAGCCGAGAAGTCGCCGCTGGCGGAGCACCTCGAACACCACGAGCGTGCCGGCCATGGCCACGTTGAGCGACTCGGTGGGACCGGCCATGGGCACGGTGACCACCCGCTGGAGCACCTCCACCACCTCTGGAGCCAGGCCGTGGGCTTCGTTGCCCAACACGACGGCCACCGGACCGGTGAGATCGACGCGGTCGTAGGGCTCCCCCCCGGCCACCGTGGTGCCCACGGTCCGGTAGCCCAGCCCGTCGAGCCGGGACACGGCCTCGACGGCCCCGGTGGCCGTGACCAGGTCGACGGCGAACACGGCCCCGGCCGACGAGCGCACCACCTTGGGGCTGGTGGGGTCGACGCCGCCGGCCACGACCACCGTTCCGGCGCCGGCCGCCACCGCGGCGCGCAGCAGGGTCCCGACGTTGCCGGGGTCGGCCAACTCGGCCAGGACCACCACCAGGTCGGTGCGGTCGGGTGAGGGCCACGGGCTGTCGACCCGTTCGACCGTGGCGAGCACCCCCTGGGAGGTGGTGGCGTCGCCCACCCGGTCGAGGGTCCCCGCGGGTAGCACCCAGGGGTCGAGTCCCTCGGGCACGTCCCGGAGCAGGTGCCGCACGGCCGGACGGTCCACCGCGCCACCGTCGACGAAGAGGTCGAGCACCGGCACACCCGCGTCCAGCGCGGCGCGGACCAGGACCGGCCCCTCGACGACGAACGCCCGCTGCTCGGCCCGTTCCTCACGGCGTCTCACGAGCCGGCTGAGCCGGGAGACGCGCGGGTTTCGGGCCGAGAGCGGGCGCACGGTACGGGATCGGCGGGTTGGCCCGCCGACGGGTCAGGACGCCGGAGCGGCCTGGGCCTCGGTGGCCACCTGGACCAGGGCGGCGAACGCCCCGGGATCGGTGACGGCGAGGTCGGCGAGGACCTTGCGGTCCACCTCGACGCCGGCCTGCTTGAGGCCGTTGATGAACCGGCTGTAGCTGATGCCGTTGATGCGGCAGGCGGCGTTGATGCGGGCGATCCACAGCTTGCGGAACTCGCCCTTGCGGGCGCGCCGATCTCGGAACGCGTACTGCAGGGAGTGCATCACCTGCTCGTTGGCGGCGCGGTACGAACGGCTCTTGTTGCCGTAGTACCCCTTGGCGCGCTCGAGCGTGGCGCGGCGGTGCTTCTTGGAATGAACGGCGCGCTTGACCCTGGCCATTGGAGGGCTCCTTTCGAGAGGGTGAGGACTACTTGCCGAGCATCCGCTTGATGCGGGCCTCGTCGCCGGATGCGAGGGTGACCTCGTCCTTCAGGCGCCGGGTGCGGGTGGACGGCTTCTTCTCCAGGATGTGGTTCCGGAAGGCTCGACGGCGACGGAGCTTGCCGGTGCCGGTGGCCTTGAAGCGCTTGGCGGCGCCACGGTGGGTCTTCATCTTGGGCATGGTGGGATTTCCTCCTACGCGCCACCCGGCGGGGTGACGAGGTGGGTCAGGCGTCGACGTCGACGTCGGGCTGGTCGGTGTCGGAGTCGGTGTCGCTCTCGACGTCGGGGGGGTCGATGACAGCGGTGTCGGCGGGCTCGGGGGTTGCCTCGGACTCGGCGGTGACCTCGGGCTCGGCGGTGACCTCGGCTTCGGGGGCCGGCGGGAGGTCGGCGGACGGCACGGGGGTGCCGGACTGCGCGTCCTGGTCGGCCTTCAGCTCGGCGACCTCAGCGGCGTGGGCCGCCTGGGCCTTCTTGTCCGGGGCCAGCACCATGATCATGTTCCGGGGGCCGTCGAGCTTGGGGTAGACCTCGACCCGGCCGGTGTGGATGACCTCGTCGGCCACCTTGTCCAGGATCTTCTTGCCGAGCTCGGGGTGGGCGACCTCACGGCCACGGAACATGATGGTGATCTTCACCTTGTGACCCTCGGAGAGGAACTTCTCGACCTTGCGGGTCTTCGTCTCGAAGTCGCCGCCACCGATCTTGGGGCGGTACTTCATCTCCTTGATCACCACGTTCGTGGACTTGCGGCGCGATTCCTTGGCCTTCTGGGCCGCCTCGTACTTGTACTTGCCGTAGTCCATGACCCGGCAGACGGGCGGGTTGGCCTTGTCGGCCACCTCGACGAGGTCGAGGTCGAGGGCCCGGGCGTAGTTGAGCGCCTCCGGGAAGGGTTTGATCCCCACCTGTTCCCCGTCGGGCCCGACCAGTCGGACCTCCCGGGCTCGGATGCGTTCGTTGATCCGCGGCTCGTTGTTGCTGGGCGGCGTAGCTATGGCCGGTCGCTCTTCATCAAGTGCGTAGGTCCTCCCTGACGCAGGTGGTCGGTACGTGGTGTCGACGCCCGCCCACCGCCGGGCCGGGCCCGAAAACGACGAAAGCGGATGCCGGGAAAGCCGACATCCGCGACAGCACCGGAGTGCGGTTGCATCGATCGACCCGGAACGCACGGTGCCCGAGGGCGGTGGCCGGGTGGGGGCGGAGCCCCGCTTTCACGTGGTAGTGCGTGTCGTAGGGTACCAGGTGTCCCGCCCGGGCCCACAAGTCCGGCATCCCCTCCCGAGGAGTGCGATTCCCGATGAGCCTGTGGACCCCTGGTGGCGAACACCCCGTGGAGGCGGGTGGGCCCGGCGAGCGCCTCACCCCCGACCAGGAGGCCGAAGCGCACCAGATCGCCGCGGAGATGCAGGCCGTGCGGGACCAGCTCGCCCAGGTCCCGGCCGCGGTGGTGATCGCCAACCATGCCATGGGCTGCTATGAGCTGGCCGCGATCCACCTGTCGAACCAACCCCCGAACCTGGGCGAGGCCCAACTGGCCATCGACGCCTTCGGCGCCCTCCTGGCCGTCACCGAGGGCCGGCTGGGTGAGGACGACGCCACCTTGGCCGACGCCCTGGCCCAGATCCGCCTGGCGTTCGTACAGGTGAAGGCCTCGTGGGAACAGGCCACCGATCCCGCCACCACCATCTCCCCCGAGACCACCGAAGACGAAGGCAACGACTGAGGCGACCCCACGCCAGCCCGCCGACCGGCTCAGACGTCCAAGGTCAGGTCTCCCACGCGGTTGGCGCCATCATCCACCGCGCCCACCCGCAGGCGCAGGTCTTCCGGGCACGATAGGTCCTGGGTGGCCTCGTCGATGCAGACCAGCCAGACGTCGACCACCTCGCCCGGCGAAACCTCCAGCAGCCGGCCCATCGAGCCGTCCGCCGGCAACAACCGCTGGCTCGGCTGGCGCACGTCGACCCCGGTGTCGATGCAAGGCACGATGGCGTCACCACCCCCGATGCACAGCCGGTCTCGGGGGCCGGTGAGGTGCTCGTTGCGGACCAGCGCCATGGCGTACACCACATGGCCAGCCGTACCACTGACCCCCGCGTCCAACCAGGCGACCGACGGGCCCGAGTAGCGAACGAGCCCCTGCTCGAACCCGGGGTACGAGACCTGCGGATCGAACTCGACGGGGTTGCACGCAGCCAGCAGGAGAACGGCCGTGACCACCCAGAGGCGGTGTGCGGTGCGCATGCGACCCTCCCGTTCAGGCCGGTGGTGCAGTCCTGACCTCGACGTCTCCGGCCTCCAGACCGGTTGGCCCCGTGGTCACGCGGAACCACACGGTAGCGCCGATCGGCACCGTACGCCGGCCGCCGGCGATGCGGGTGCAGTGGAACCACCACTCGGTGCCGTCGAGCGCATCCCGGACCGTTCCTGCGCCCACGTGGTCGTCGAACGCCTGCACCACGCCTGGCCGCACCGAGCCGAAGGAGGCGGGGATGCTCACGACAGCCATGACAGGGACCAGCCCGGTCAGTGGACGATCTTGGCGAGGGGGAGCTCGATGATGTCGGACGCTCCGGCGTCCTTCAGGGCGGGGATCAACACGTTGATCTCCCGCTTGGGGACCACGGTCTCCACCGCGTAGCCGCCGTCGCCGTGCAGCTTGGACACGGTGGGCGACTTCATCGACGGCAGGAGGCCGATCACCGCATCGAGGTCGCCGTCACCCACGTTGAGCTTCACCAGGACCTTGCCCCGGGCCTCCAGCACGCCCTGGAGCAGGGTTCGGATCTGGTGCATGGCGTGCTGCTTGTCGGGGTCGGCGTAGGCCGCCGGATGGGCCACCAACTCGGTGTAGGACTGCAGGATCATGTCGATCTCACGGAGGCCGGCGGCCCGCAGGGCCCGACCGGTCTCGGTGATCTCCACGATGCAGTCGACGATGTCGGGGATCTTGGCCTCGGTGGCGCCGTAGCTCAGCCGGATGTCGGCGTCGATGCCCCTGCTCTCGAAGAAGCGGCGGGTGACCTCGGGGTACTCGGTGGACACCCGCACGCCGTTCGGGAGGTCCTCCACCTGCTGCACCGGGGAGTCGCCGGCCACGGCCACCACCATGCGGATGGGCCGGGACGTGGCCTTGGAGTAGTGGAGCTCGCCCAGCGACACCACGTCGCTGGAGGTCTCCTCGATCCAGTCGCGGCCGGTGATGCCCAGGTCGAACATGCCCTCGGCCACGTACATCGGGATCTCCTGGGGCCGCAGGATCCGCACCGACTCGACCCGGGGATCGTCGATCGAGGCCTTGTAGTCGACCGTCGACGACCGGTTCACGGCCAGGTCGGCGGCCGTGAACAGCTCGAGGGTGGCCTTCTCGAGCGAGCCTTTGGGGAGGACCAGTTGCAGCACGGTGGTCGACGGTACCGGGCCGGGCCCCGCCGGGGCCAAAGGGTTGGCTGCCGCGGCTCGGCCGTGCGGCGGGCGCGGCCCCGCCGTGGGTCAGCCGACCCCGAGGAGGTCGACCACGAACACCAGGGTCTCGTTGGGGCCGATGACCCCACCGGCACCGGCCGCGCCGTAGCCCTTGGCCGGCGGGATGGTGAGCCGGCGTCGCCCGCCGAGCTTCATGCCGGCCACACCCTCGTCCCAGCCGGTGATCACCTGGCCGGCGCCGAGGCGGAAGCCGAAGCTGCCGCCCCGGTCCCAGGAGGCGTCGAACTCGCGCCCGGTGGACCACGCCACCCCCACGTAGTGCACCTCGACGGGCTGGCCCGGCGTGGCCTCGGGACCGTCGCCCACCACCAGGTCCTCGATGACCAGATCGGCGGGCGGTGGCGTATCGGGGATGGTGACCTCAGGCTTCGTCATGGGTCGCGACCCTAGAGGACCGACGGGCAGCCGGGACCCGACCGCCAGCCGGGGCCCCGGGCCGGGCGGCGAGCCCGTGCTGTCAGCACTGGTTGAGGGTGATGGTGCGCAGAGCCCGGAGCTGGGCCTCGTGCGTCTGCTCGCTGGCGGCCACGAGCATCCGGGCGGCCTGGAGGGAGTTGGACCGGACGGCCTCGCGCACGTCGGCGAGGTACTGGTCCAGCTCGAGGAGCTGCGGGTTGGGACCCGCGTTGCCGAACGTCTCCACCATGGTGCCGAGACCACCCTCGCCGTACCCGTCGTGCTCGTCGTACCAGGTTCCCACCGGCCCCATGGAGGTGGCGCTGGCGAGCTGCTCGGTGATGCCGGTGCGGAACTCCTCGAAGTTGGTGGCGCCGCGGCAGAACTCGTCGAGATCGATGATCCGGGTGGTCTGACCGGATTCGGAGGTGCCGAACTCGATGCCGGAGAGCTCGGCGTCGGGGGTGCGGACCTCTCGGCTCACCTCTTCGCCGCGGCCGTTCACGCACACCAGCTCCTCCACCATGCCCTCACCGCCTTCGAAGGGCTTGGTGGTCACGGTGCAGTGGCGCTCGGCGCCCGGCCCGATGATGTCGAGCTGGCGTCCCACGACCTGGGCCCCGAAGAACAGTGCGACCACGCCGACCACCCCGATCAGGAGGGTGCGCCGCTTGGCGTGGTCGACGGCGGGCACCGGCAGGGGGGGTGGCGGTTCCCGGAACCGCGAATAGTCGATCTCGGGTGGCGGAGCCTCGTAGACGCCGGCCTGCCGCTCCCCGTAGTGCACGCCCGAGGAGTCGATGGTGATCGTGGACGGGTCGAGTCCGACGTCTCTCGACAGCGGTTCCCAGGAGGGGGTGTCGTCCCATCGCGGTTCGGCCGGGGTCGCGGGCGACGGGCTGGTCGACCACGACGAAGGTGCGCCCACGGGCTGATCGGCCCCGGGTGGGGCGAACCCCAGCGGGCCACCGAGGGCGGGATCGACGGGAGCGAGGCCGGGTCCCTGGACGGAAGGCGGCCCCACCGCAGTACCCCCCGCCGGCGCCGCGGGGGCCGCGCCCCCGAAGAGGGCCCGACCGGGCGCGGAACGGCGCAGGGTGGTGATCTGGTCGGGGCTGAGCACCGAGTCGGGGCCGAGGAGCCCGAAGCCGGCCAGCGCGGCCCGATCGACCACGTCGCGGGGTTCGATGCCGAGCTCAGCCGCAAGTTCATGGACATACACGCGACCCGAGCTCCTTTCTTGTTCCGCGCCGGGGTCCTGCAAGCTTGTCAGGTCCGGGTGGTCCGGTGCCGCCACCTCGGGCTCCGGCCCGGTGACGATGCTCGCTCCGGCCTCCCCGGACCGCCGGGAACACCGGGTCGATCAGCCGGACCGCACCCGTTGGACGAGCCGGGCCATCTCCACGGCCACGTTGGCGCCGTCCTCGCCCACGTTGTGCCCGCCGGGCGGTTCGCTCCGCGCCAGGGCCTGGTCGAGGTTCTCCACCGTGAGGGCACCGAAGGCGATCGGGACGCCGGTGGCGAGCTGAGCGTCCTGGATGCCCCGGGCGCACTCCCCCGCCACCGCCTCGTAGTGCGTGGTCTCGCCCCGGATGACGCAGCCCAGGCAGATCACTGCGTCGATCCGACCCGACTCGGCCCACGTACGGGCGGCGAGCGGCAGCTCGAACGCCCCGGGAACCCAGTCCTCGGTCACGTCGGCCGGGTCGACGCCGGCAGCCAGGAGGCCGCGGCGGGCGCCGTCGAGCAGGCGCAACGTGACGTGGGAGTTCCAACGGGCGGCCACGATCGCCACGCGCAGGCCGGCGCCGTCGAGCACGGGTTCGGGCGCCCCCTCGCCCTGGTGGTCACCGGCCACGGGGATCCGCCTCGCTCTGCGCCTCGACGTCGTCGGCGGACTCGGGGCTGATGGCGCCGGCGGCATCGGGCGGGAGGTCCTCGAGCCCCTCGAGGAGGTGACCCATCTTCTCGGCCTTGGTCTTGAGGTAGCGGATGTTCTCAGGGTTGGGGGCCGTGATCGACGGCACCCGCCCGGTGATGTCGAGACCGAACCCGTCGAGGCCGCCGTACTTGGCGGGGTTGTTGGTGATCAGCCGCATGGTGGTGACGCCGAGGTCGACCAGGATCTGGGCGCCGATGCCGTACTCGCGGGAGTCGATCGGCAGCCCGAGGGCCTCGTTCGCCTCGACGGTGTCGTGGCCCTCGTCCTGCAGCTCGTAGGCCCGGATCTTGTGGCCGATGCCGATGCCCCGGCCCTCGTGGCCCCGCAGGTACACCACCACGCCGGTGCCGGCGTCGGCGATCTGCTTCATGGCCGCGTCGAGCTGGACACCGCAGTCGCAGCGCATGGACCCGAACACATCGCCGGTGAGGCACTCGCTGTGCACCCGCACCAGCACGTCGTCGGCGCCGGTGATGTCGCCGCGGACCATGGCCACGTGCTGCTCGCCGTCGAGCACGTTCTCGTAGACGAAGGCGTTGAAGTCTCCCCAACCGGTGGGGATGCGGGCCTCGGCCACCCGGCGCACCAGCTTCTCGGTCCGCCGCCGGTACCGGATCAGGTCGGCGATCGAGATCATGTGGAGGTCGTGCTCGCGGGCGAAGCGCCGCAGCTCGGGCTGGCGGGCCATGCCCATCTTGGAGTCGTCGACGATCTCGCAGAGGATGCCGGCCGGGTAGAGACCGGCCATCCGGGCCAGGTCGACGGTGGCCTCGGTGTGGCCGGCCCGCTTCAGCACGCCGCCCTCGCGTGCCTCCAGCGGAAGGATGTGGCCGGGCCGGGCCAGGTCGCCCGGACGGGTGGTCGGGTCCACCAGGGCCAGCACGGTGGCGGCCCGGTCGAACGACGAGATGCCCGTGGTGGTGCCGTGGCGGTAGTCGACGCTCACCAGGAACGCGGTGCGCATGCTCTCGGTGTTGTGCTCCACCATCGGTCGGAGGTCCAGCTCGGCCGCCCGCTCCGTGGTGATCGGGGCACAGATGAAGCCCGACGTGTGGTGCAGGAAGAAGGCGATCTTCTCGGGGGTCACGTGTTCGGCCGCCATGATGAGGTCGCCCTCGTTCTCGCGGTCCTCGTCGTCGACCACCACGAGGATCTCGCCACGAGCGAACGCCTCGAGGGCCACCCCGATGTCGGCCAGGGGGCCGTCGTCGGTGGGCCCTCGGTTGCCCCGGGTCTCGGGAACTTCGGCGGTGTCGGTCATCAGCGGTGTCCTTCCAGAAGCGACTCGACGTACTTGGCGATCACGTCGAGCTCGATGTTCACCGGGTCACCGGGGCCCTTTCGACCCAGGGTGGTGACCTCGGCGGTGTGCGGTATGACGGCGATGGAGAAGCCGTGGTCGTGGACGGCGGCCACCGTGAGGCTCACGCCGTCCACGGTGACCGAGCCCTTGTGCACGATGTAGCGGAGCAGGGGCGCTGGCACCGTGACCCGCAGGTCTGGTGCCGACGTCTCGATGGTGCCGACCGCGTCGACGTGGCCCTGCACCAGGTGACCGCCGAGGCGGTCGGCCAGGCGGACGGGCCGCTCGAGGTTCACGGGATCGCCGGGCTGGAGGGCGCCGAGGCTGGTGCGGGCGTAGGTCTCGTCGACCACGTCGGCCTCCCACCAGTCGTCGCCCCAACCGACGACGGTGAGGCAGGTGCCGTTCACCGCGATCGACGCCCCCATCGCCACGTCGTCGAGCACCGTGGTGGCGGAGATGCGCAGGCGCGGGCCGGAGCGATCGACGACGGTGCCGAGCTCTTCCACGATGCCGGTGAACATCAGGTCCCCTCCTCGGGCTCATCGGTGGCGGGAAGGGACAGGTCGGCGCGCACCGCCGGGGTCGAACCGGTGATGGGCTCGTCGGCTGCACCGGCCGCCCGCCCCAGGGGAACCGAGCCCGCCGCGAGCCCGTCGAGGGCCGGCACGAGGTCGATGCGGAGGTCGGCCCCCAGGGGCACGACGGCACTGAAGGCGCCGCGCCAGATCTCGGCGATGGTGGGAGCGCCCGGCCCGGCGAACATGGGCTGGGCGTCGTCGCCCCCGAAGATCACCGGAGCCACGTAGAGCACGTACTGGTCCACGAGCCGGCCCCGGTGGAAGTCGCCGGCCACGGTGGCACCGCCCTCCACCAGCACCTGCAGGACACCACGCTCACCCAGCTGGTCCAGCAGGTCGGTGAGCGGTCCCTCGAACTCGAGCGCGGGCTGGACCTTGGCGTCGGGTGCCGCCCGGCCCAACACCACCCGCAGCGGATCGGCACCGTCGACGTGGCGGACGTTGAGCGACGGATCGTCGAGCCGGACCGTGTTGGCGCCCACCACGATGGCGTCGCTGATGGCCCGGAGCTGGTGGGCGTCGGCTCGAGCGGCCCCACCGGTGATCCACCGGCTCGACCCGTCGGGTGCGGCCGTGCGGCCGTCGATGGAGACACCCAGCTTCAGCACCACCCAGGGGCGCCCGGTGGTCCGGTGCTTGATGTACGGGGCCAGCTGAAGCCGGACGGCCTGGGCCTCGACCCCCACCACCACCTCCACGCCGGCGTCTCGCAGGCGGCGCAGACCGGCGCCGGCCACCTTTTCGTCGGGATCCTCGATCGCCACCACCACCCGGCGGATCCCCGCATCTATCAGGGCATCCGCGCACGGGGGCGTGCGGCCGACGTGGGCGCACGGTTCGAGCGTGACCCAGGCCGTGCCGCCCCGGGCCGCCGCCCCGGCCGCGGCGAGCGCGCCGGCCTCGGCGTGCGGACCGCCGGGCGGGCTGGTGGCGGCCACGAAGACCTGGCCGTCCGGAGCCTCGATGACGCAGCCGACCCACGGGTTGGGAGCGGTGGTGCCGCGGACCCGCCCGGCGAGCTCGATCGCCTGCAGCATGGCCTCGGTGTCGTTCACCCGTAGCTCCCGTTCGTGGACATGGGGCACGCGGCGCGCGAGGCGACGGCGCCCTCGCTCTCATCCGGACTGTGACCGTCGGTCCCGGAGTTGCACCGGATCGGCCCGAGCCGAGGCTCGGGTTCGCGGACTGTGACCGCCGGTAGGGAGTTCCACCCTGCCCCGCGAGGGGACGTGTAGTTGCGTTCGGTTGTGGCGCCACTGTACGACCATCGTCCGGTCGCGGGCAACAGCGGTCGTTTCTCTCGCGACCGGTTCGACCCGGCGAGCCGCATCTCCGGGATCCACCGCGCGCCGGGAGCCGGACGGCCCGTCTCTGGAGCCGAGCCCGTGGGCGGGGCACCGGGCCGGGTCAGTGTCCGGTTTCGCCCTGCAACAGGCGAAGGGCGTGGGGCACCACGTCGACCACGGCCTCCAGGCACTCGACCGCTCCCCCGGGTGAGCCCGGGACGTTGAGCACCACGGCGCGGCCGACCGTGCCGGCCACGCCTCGGGTCAGCCGCCCCAGCGGGTTCACCGCCCGCATGGCCTCGGCCAGGCCCGGAGCCTCGCGCTCGATGACCGTGCGGGTGGCCTCGGGGGTGAGGTCTCGGGGGCCGAAGCCCGTGCCACCGGTGGTGACCACGAGTCCGGCGAAACCGTCGCAGGCCGCCCGCAGCGCAGCGGCCACGGCATCCACGCCGTCGGCCGACACCACGATCGGATCGACCCGGGCCCCGGCCCGGGCGAGCGCCGCCACCAGGGCTGGCCCACCCCGGTCCTCCCTGGTGCCGGCGGCCACCCCGTCGGACACGGTGACCACGCGGGCCGCCCAGGGCCCAGACGCCGGTGCGACGCCGGGGTTCGGTGCCGTCACGGCGCGCCGCCGCTGCCGGGCCCGTCGGCCGGGGCCTGCCAACGGAAGATCGCCATGCCGTCGGTGCCTGCGGTCTGCGGCAGCAGGAGGGCGCCGCTCCCCCACGGTTCCCACGGCTCACCGGGTACCGACGCCACCCGCCAGGTGGGATGTTCCGCCGCGAAGCGGTCGGCCACCCCGGTGGTCTCGACGGTGGTGAGGGTGCACACCGAGTACACGAGGGTGCCGCCCGGAGCCACCAGGGCAGCGGCGGCGGCCAGGAGCGAACCCTGCACGCGTGCGAGGCGCTCCGGGGCGGCGGCGTCGATGCGCCAGCGGGCGTCGGCCCGGCGCCGCAGGGACCCCAGGCCCGAGCACGGCGCGTCGACCAGGACCCGGTCGAACGAGCCCGGCGCGAACGGTGCGGACCGCCCGTCGGCCACCACCACCTGGAGGGCATCGGGCGCCACCGCGAGCCGCTGGGCGTTGGCGGTGATCAGCGCCGCCCGACCCGGCCGCACGTCGGCGGCCACCACCGTGGCCCCGGTGGCCGCCAGGGCGGTGGCCTTGCCGCCGGGCGCGGCACAGAGGTCGAGGACGCGCTCCCCCGGCTGGGCGTCCACGGCGTCGGTGACCCACTGCGAGGCCTCGTCCTGCACGTAGCCATCGGTGCGTTCGGTGACCGGCGCCGCACCGTTCATGGCTTCGAGCGCAGCTCGGGCCCGGTCCGACCCCAGGTCCTGTTCGAGCACCTCGACCACCCAGTCGGGGTAGCTCAGCCGCACGGCCTCGGACGGCCAGGCGTCGTCGGCCTCGGCCACGCGGCGCAGCACCGCGTTCACCAACCCCCGGGCCCGGCGCGGCACCACCGCGACGGTGGCCGACACGGCGGCGTGCGGCGGGGTCCCGAGGAAGCGGAGCTGGAAGGTGCCGATGCGCAGCGCGGCGCGGACCTCGGGCTCCAGATCGCCATGGGCATACCGATCGATGAACCAGTCGCACGCCCGGCGGAGCCGGGTGGTGCCGTACACCAGTTGGGTCACGAAGGCCCGGTCCCGCTCCGGAAGGCCGCTGCGCGCCAGCAGCCCGGGCAGGACGAGGTTGGCGTAGGCGCCCTCGCCGTCGATGCGCACCAGGGCCTGCACGGCCACCCGACGGGCGTCGGGCACGGTCGCCGATCCCGCGTCGCCGCCGGCCCCGGCCGATTTGCGGTTCGGCCGACGGGATCGGGCGTTGCCGCTCACGGGGCGACCGCCACGCCGCCCAGCACCTCGCCGTGGGCGGGGCGGGCTCCGTTGAGCCAGGACCCGACGGGCACGCGGCCCCGGCCCTCGGGTTGCACCTCGACCAGTTCGAGGGTGCCGCGTCCGGTGGTGACCAGCGCGGCGTGGAGGCTGCCCGGGACCCCGATCCCGGTCTGGTTCGGGTGGGCCACGGCCCGGTGGACCTTCAGCCGGGACCCCTGGCGGGTGGTCCACGCGCCCCCCACCCGCACCTGGCGGAGCAGCGCCTCCGCCGGGTCGTCCCAGTGGAGCTCGAGCTCCGCGGGCGAGATCTTGGCGGCGTAGGTGGTCTCCCCGACCTGGGGTTCGGGATCGGTGAGCCCGCTCCGGAGCGCCTCCACCAGCAGTGCCGATCCGATGTCGGTGAGCTCGGCGCGCAGGTCGGCGGCGGTGGCGTCGGAACGGATCGGTACCTCGCGACGGGCGTACACCGAGCCGGTGTCGAGTCCTTCCTCCACCGCCATCACGCACACGCCGGTGGTGGTGTCTCCGGCGAGGATGGCGCGTTCCACGGGTGCCGCGCCGCGCCAGCGGGGCAGCAACGAGAAGTGCAGGTTCACCAGGGGGATCCGTTCGAGGAGCGGGCGCCGCAGGATCCGCCCGTACGCCACCACCACCCCCAGGTCGGCGCCCACCGTGGCGGCGCGGTCGGGATCGTCGGTCACCTCGACGCCGAGCTCCAGGGCGGCCGCTTTCACCGGTGTGGGCGTGGGTGCCCCGCGTCGACCCCGCCGCTTGTCGGCCCCCGTGACCACCAGGGCCACGTCGAAGCCGGCGGCGGCCAGAGCGCGGAGCGGGGGCACGGCGATCTCGGGCGTGCCGAAGTACACCAGTCGACGAGGACGGGCGGGGGGCGTCGGCAACCCTGAGGGCGACGCGGGATCGGGACCGCCGGGGCTCACGAAGGGCCGGTCAGCGCAGGGACAGGCGGCCGGAGGCGGGCCGGGCTTCGCCCAGCCCGAGCATCAGCTCGCGCACCTGGCGCTTGGCCTGCCGGGTCTGTTCCTCGTCGAGCCGGTCCACGAGGAGAACGCCGTTGATGTGGTCGAGCTCGTGTTGGAACACGCGGCCCTCGAACTCCGACGCATCGAAGGAGACCTCGTTGCCGTCCAGGTCGCGCCCGACCACGTGCACGTGGTTGGGGCGGGTGATCTCCCAGGACAGGCCGGGCACCGACAGGCAACCCTCCTGGTAGGTCCACTCCCCGTCGGACTCCACGATCTCGGGGTTCACGATGGCGTGCGGACCGGTGCCGTCGTCGATGTCCCACACGAACAGCCGCTTCTGCACGCCCACCTGAGGAGCCGCCAGGCCCACGCCGGGAGCGGCGTACATGGTGGCGATCATGTCGTCGACCAGGCGCACGAGCTTGCCGTCGATGTCGGTGACGTCGTCCGCCTTCTGCTTGAGCACCGGATCGCCGATGACGCGGATCTCGTAGGGGGCCATGGCCCCAAGGCTACCGTCGCCCAGGTGCCGACCCCCCAGCCCGACCCCTCCGGGCACTACTTCTCACCCGACCCGTCGGCGCCGTCGGCGCCGTCGGCGGTGGACCTCGTGCTCCCGGAAGGCCGCTTGGTGCGCCTCGCCACCGACCGTGGCGTCTTCTCCGGCGACCGGGTCGATCCCGGCACCCGGATCCTGCTCGCCGAGGGTCCACCGGTGCGCGGTCCCGTACTGGCCGACGTGGGGTGCGGGTACGGCCCGATCGCGGTGGCCCTGGCGCTCCGCGGCGGAGCCGACGTGGTGGTCTGGGCGGTCGACGTGAACGAGCGGGCCCGGGCCCTGTGCGCGGCCAACGCCGCCGCCAACGGGGTGGCCGAGCGGGTGCGCGTGGTGGCCCCCGACGAGGTCCCGGCCGACCTGGTGGTCGACCAGCTCTGGTCCAATCCCCCGATCCGCATCGGCAAGGCCGCCCTCCACGACCTGCTCAGCACCTGGCTCGGCCGCCTCCGGCCCGGGTCGGGAACGGCGGAGCTGGTGGTGCAGAAGCACCTCGGGTCGGACTCGTTGGCCACGTGGCTGAACCACGCCGGCTGGCCGACCGTTCGCCGGACCAGCCGGGCCGGCTACCGCCTCCTGAGCGTCTCCGCCCCACCCGGGCCGGTGGCCGCGTCCGAGGCCCATCCGTGAGCCGGTCGTTGGGCAGCACCGACCTCAAGCGCCTCCACCGGGAGTGGCGCCGCCAGGCGCCCGGGCGCCTGGCGCTGCTCCTCGACTCGGTGGCCACCCCGGCCAACGTCGGCTCGATCCTGCGCACCGCGGCGGCACTGCGGGTGGACGACGTGTGGGTGTGCGGTCAGACGGCCGACCCCTCCCTTCCGGGGGTGGGCAAGACGGCGCTGGGCTCCGAGCGCTACCTCACGGTGCATCGCACCGAGCGTCCCGACCAGGCCGTGCGAGAGGTGGCTGCCGCCGGGTACCGACTGGTGGCCGTGGAGCTGGCCCACGGGGCCGAGCCCATCCACGCCACCGACCTCACCGGCTCGGTCTGCCTGGCCGTGGGCCACGAGGACCGGGGCCTCACCGCCGCCGTGCTCGACGCCGCCGAGCGGGCCGTGTTCATCCCGCAGCTCGGCCGCATCGGTTCGCTGAACGTGGCCACCGCCGCGTCGATCGCTCTCTACGAAGCCCGCCGCCAGGCCTGGCCCGGCGCGTGACCGCACGCTCTGTGGCATCACCGCCACGGACCGCCCCCCACCCCACACGAACTGGCGTACCTGAGGTCCACCCCCCGAACCTGAGGTACGCCGATTCGTCGGGGTTTGGCACCGCTGGGGGTGCCGTGGTGGGACCGATCAGATGCGGAGGGGGTCGACCTCGATGCGCAGGCGACCGGGGGGCCGACGGACCGACGAGAGCGCGTCGCACAACGGCCCGTGGTCGTCGGCCACCAGCCGCCAGCTGCCGTCGACGGGGCCCTGGACCCGCACGCCCTCGGGCCGCCCCAAGGCGGCCATGAAGGCCTCGGCCGCCGCCCCCGACACCACGGCCATGGCCACGGCCGGCGGAAAGCCGAGCGCCCGCCGCAACAGTCCCTCGCTGTCGGCCAACCGACCCGGATCGGCGAGGCGGGCCGCCACGATGACCGGGTGCTCGGGCGAGCGGGTCTGCACCAGCACCCGGCCCGAGGTGGTCCGGCCCCGGTGCACCAGTCGCGACGCCCGCGCCAGCAGACCCAGCGCCTCCTCCACGGCCCGGTAGCGGGGGGCGAGGAGCTCCTGGTCGAAGTCGAGGAACGCCACCGCGTCGGCCCGGTCCACCCGGTGCAACACCGCCTCGGTGCCGATCACCACCCGCGCCTCGAACCCGTCGGCGGATTGAGCGGTGGACCCCGTGACCTCCGCCACCGGCTCCCCCACCAGGGCCGCCAGCTCCTCCCGGGCCCGGCTCACGCCCAGCCGCAGGTTCTTGAACCGGGCCCCGCCGCACACCACGCAGACCACCGGTCGCGTGGTGCCACACCGCCCGCACGCCAGCTCGCCGGCACCGAGGTCCGACACCGCGCCCTCGCACCGCTCGCAGCGGGCGATCGTGTTGCAGGACCCGCAGGCCAGCAGACGGGCCCGCCCGGTGCGGTTCAGCACGCACACCACCCGCCCGGTGCCACGCACCAGGTCGACGAGTCGTGGGGAGAAGAGCGGGCCCAGAGCCGGGTCGAGCTCGCGCTGGTCGACCACCTCGACCCGGCTCCAGCCCTGTCGCTCGGTGGCCCGGTCGGTGGTGACCAGGTTGCCCCAGGCCAGCGCCTCCAGCGAGGGACAGGGCGAGACCACGAGCGCGGGCGCCCCAACCCGCCGGGCCCGCTCGAGCACCACGTCGCGGGCGTGCCAGGTGGGGCTCTGCTCCTGCTGGTGGACCTCGTCGTGCTCGTCGAGCACCAGCACCCGCCGAAGGTTCCGCACCGGGGCCCACGCCGCGCTCCGCGCCCCCACCACCACCGTGGCGCCACCGGCGGCCCGGGCCCACTCCCCCGCCGCCCGGCGGGGACGGTCGTCGTCGACCACCACGGCCACCGTGAGGCCCTCGCGGGCCAGGCGCCGACCCAACAGCTGCGCCTCGTCCACCGCCGGACACAGCACCAGGCAGGACCCGCCTCGGCGCGTCGCGTCGACCGCGGCCGCGTGGACCAGCGGGTACCGGTCCACCCCCGGCGCCAACCGGAGCACCCCCCGCTCCCGCCCGAGAGCCGACGACAGGACCGGATCGACCAGACCGACCGCGTCGGGCGGATCCGGTGGCACGGTGGCCACGGCCCGAGACGACGCAACCATGAGGTCGGGGATGACGTCGACCACCGCGGGAGGTGCCGCGGTCCGGAGGAACGAGGCCCGTCTCCCGGCCCACCGCCAGGCCGCCCAACCCGCCAGGTCGATGAGCTCCGGGGCCGGGCCGCGGCCGCTCACCTTCGCCAACGGCTTCAGCTGCACGCCTGGTTCGGGCTCCACGTCGACCGCCACGATCCAGGCTCCGACCCGGCGCCCGTGGAGCTGGACGCGCACCACGTCACCGACGGCCACCTCCGTGCCCGGCGGCACGAGGTAGTCGAACTCCTTGTCGATGGCCGGCACGTCGGGCAGGACCCGCACCACCCGCGACCCAGCCCGCACCGCCCCACCAGCACGCTCCTGCGACGCCACCCGTTCGACCACACCCACCTCCCAGGGCTTAGCGCACCCAGGGCCCCGGACGCGCCGGAGGGGTGGGCCGAGACCCACCCCTCCGAACGGTTCGAGCCGGGACTACAGGCCCAGGGCCGACTTGAGGTCGTCGGCCCGGGTGGTGTGCTCCCAGGTGAAGTCGGGGTCGTTGCGCCCGAAGTGACCGTAGGCGGCGGTCTTCTTGTAGATCGGCCGGCGCAGGTCGAGGTCTCGCACGATGGCGCCGGGACGCAGGTCGAACACCTCCTGCACGGCCTTCACGATCTGGGCCTCGTCGGCCTTGGCGGTGCCGAACGTCTCGACCAGCAGGGACACCGGGTGGGCCACGCCGATGGCGTACGCCACCTGCACCTCGGCCCGGTCGGCGGCTCCCGCGGCCACCAGGTTCTTGGCCACCCAGCGACCGGCATAGGCGGCGGAGCGGTCGACCTTGGACGGGTCCTTGCCGGAGAACGCACCGCCACCGTGGCGGGCCATGCCGCCGTAGGTGTCGACGATGATCTTGCGGCCGGTGAGGCCCACGTCGGCGTGGGGACCGCCGAGCTCGAACTTGCCGGTGGGGTTCACCAGCACCTGGAAGTCGTCGTCGGCGAACTTGGCGGGGAGCGACGGGCGGATCACGTGCTCGATGAGGTCGGGCTTGATGGTGGTCTCGGCGTCGATGCCGGGCTGGTGCTGGGTGGAGATCAGCACCGTCTTGAGGCGGACCGGCGTGTTGCCCTCGTAGTCGAAGGTGACCTGGGTCTTGCCGTCGGGGCGGAGGTACGGGAGGATCCCGGCCTTGCGCACCTCGGCCAGCCGGGCCGCCAGCCGGTGGGCCAGCCAGATCGGCAGCGGCATGAGGTCTTCGGTCTCGTTGCAGGCGTAGCCGAACATCATGCCCTGGTCGCCGGCGCCCTGGCTGTTGAGCACGTCTTCGCCGGCGGTGCCGGTGCGGGTCTCGAGCGCGGTGTCCACGCCCTGGGCGATGTCGGGGCTCTGGGGATCGATCGTGGTGATCACGCCACAGGTGTTGCCGTCGAAGCCGGTGCTGCCGTTGTCGAAGCCGATGCCGTTGACGGTCTCCCGGACGATCTTGGGGAACTCGACGTAGGCCGTGGTGGTGATCTCACCGGCCACCACGACGAGACCGGTGGTGATGAGGGTCTCACACGCGACCCGGGCCATCGGATCCTCGGCCAGGATGGCGTCGAGGACCGCGTCGGAGATCTGGTCGGCCATCTTGTCGGGATGGCCTTCGGTGACGGACTCCGAGGTGAAGGTCCACTGGGTCACTGCGTGCTCCTTGGGGGCGAAATGCTGATCAATGTGGTCGGGATTGGCGACTTAGGGCGGCGGTGAATGTAGGCGATGGTCCACGACGGCGTCGAGGATCCTCTGCGCCACACCCTCTTTGGTGGTCATCGGCACGGTGACCACCGAGCCGGACGCACCGTAGATCACCACCTCGTTGGTGTCGTGCTCGAAGCCGGTGGCCGGGGCCGAGACGTCGTTGGCCACGAGCAGATCGGCACCCTTGGCCTCGAGCTTGGCCGTGGCATGGGCGGCCACGTCGGTGGTCTCGGCGGCGAAGCCCACGAGCACCTGCCCCGGGTGCTTGACCCGGCCGAGCTCAGCGAGGATGTCGACCGTGGGCTCGAGGCGGATCTCGGGCGGGCCGCCCGCCTTCTTGATCTTCTCGGGGGCCACTGCCACCGGCCGGAAGTCGGCGACGGCCGCGGCCATCACCACCACGTCGGCCGCCCCGGCGCGAGCCATCACGGCGTCGTGCATGTCGGCCGCGCTCACCACGGACACGACCTCGACCGGTCCGGCCACGGGGAGCGATGCCGTGGTCACCAGGCACACCCGGGCACCCCGGCGGGCCGCGGCCTCGGCCACGGCGTGGCCCTGCTTGCCCGACGAACGGTTGCCGATGAACCGCACCGGATCGATGGCCTCCCTGGTGCCACCGGCCGTGACCAGCACGGTGAGGCCGGCGAGGTCGGGAGGGGTCAACAACGCGTCGACGGCAGCCACGATCCGGGCCGGGTCGGCGAGCCGACCGTGTCCCACGTCTCCCCCGGCGAGGCGGCCCGATTCGGGCTCGACCACGTGCACCCCACGACGCCGCAACGTGGCCAGGTTCTCCTGCACCGCCGGGTGCTCCCACATCTCGGTGTGCATGGCCGGGCACACCACCACCGGTGCCCGGGTGGCGAGCAGCGTGGCGGTGAGCAGATCGTCGGACCGCCCCGCGGCGTAGTCGGCCAGCAGGCGGGCCGTGGCGGGAGCCACCACGATCACGTCGGCCCCCTGGCCCAACCGCGTGTGGGGGATGGGGTCGTCGTCGGACCACAACGAGGTCCGGACCGGCTCCGAGGCCAGGGCCGAGAACGTGGTCTCCCCCACGAACCGGGTGGCGCCCTCGGTCAGCACCGGCTGCACGTGCGCGCCGGCGTCGACCAGACGGCGGCAGACCTCGATGGCCTTGTAGGCGGCGATCCCGCCGGTGACGCCGAGGACGACGCGTGAGCCGGGCTGCACCGCGGTGGGGACCGGGTCAGGCCCCGGAGGCCGCGGCAGCCTCCGCGGCGGCCGCGTCGAGCGCGGCCTGGGCCTCGGCCGCCTGGGCCTCGGGGTCGATGTCGACGGCCTCGATCTTGTCGGCCGCGATCTCCTCGAAGGCGATCGACAGGGGCTTGCGGGCCACCGAGGCCACCTGCGGCGGCACCAGCTGGCCCGCGGTGTCGCCGAGCTGCCCGAAGTACGAGTTGATCTGGCGGGCCCGCTTGGCGCCGAGCGTGACGAGGCGGAACTTGGAGTTGGCGCGATTCAGCAACTCCTCGATGGGCGGGTTCATCATCGTGTCGTGCTGCCAGGACATGTGGCCGGCACCTCTTCCTCGGATCGTGGCCTCGGCGGCCGGGGAACGGTTGATGCTACCAAAGCCCACCGTGGGGCCGGCGATCCCAGCCCGGGGACCGGTCGGGATCAGGGTGTGGCCGGACGCCGGGCCGCCTCCACCACGGCCGCCACCAGGTCGGCGGGCGGGGTGGCGGTGGAGTCGAGCACCAGGTCGTAGACCGACGTGTCGGCGACGTCGATGTCGTAGTAGGCGAGGTAGCGGGCCCGTTCAGACGCCTCGCGCGCCCGATTGACGGCCACCGCCGCCTCGGGGTCGTGACCGTCTCGGCCCGCCACCCGGCGGGCGCGCTCCACCTCGTCGCACTCGAGGAGCACCCGCAGGGCCGGCAGGCCGGCCCTGGTGACCAGCCAGGCCGACAACCGGGATTCGAGCAGGACATCGCCCGCCCGGGCTCGTTCGGTGAGGCGGTCGTCGAGGGCGCGGTCGATGCGGTCGTCTCCCTCGGCGACCGCAGCGAACTCGGCGAGGCTCATCCCGGCTTCGGCGGCCAGGGCCCGGAAGACCGAGCCACCGTCGAGGTGGTCCAACCCGAGCCGGGCCGCGACCTCGCGTCCCACCGTGCTCGTGCCCGAGCCCGGCAGTCCGGCGAGCGTGATCAGCACCGGGAGCGGGTCAGGAGAAGGCGGCGAGCAGCGCCTCGCGCTGCTGGCTGCCCAGCCCTCGCACCCGGCGGGTCTCGGCGATGCCGATCTCCTCCATGGTGCGGCGGGCCTTCACCTTGCCGACGCCGGGCAGCGACTCGAGCACGGCGAGCACCTTGGTCTTGCCGACCAACTCATCGTTCTCGCCCTGCTTGAGCACCTCGGCGAGGGTGATCGACCCCAGCTTGAGCCGCTCCTTGAGCTCGGCGCGGGCCTTGCGGGCCGCGGCGGCCTTCTCCAGAGCGCCGGCGCGCTGTTCGGGTGTGAGGGAGGGAGGCTGTGCCATGGGGAAAACCCTACTCCCGCACCCCTCTCGGCGCGGGGACACCGGGGGACGCACACCCCGGCGCTACAGGGTGAGCGACTCGACCAGCTCGGCCGCGGCCACCACCGGGTCGGGCGCATGGGTGACGGCGCGGCCGATCACGAGCAGGTCGGCACCTGCGTCGAACGCTTCCTGGGGGGTGGCACTTCGTGCCTGGTCGTGGGTGGGGCTGCCGGCCGGACGGATCCCCGGCGTGACGATCGTGAGGCGGGGACCGAGCAGCCGGGCCTCACGGGCGTCGGACACGGCACAGACGATGCCCCCGCAGCCCGCCTCGACCGCCATCGCCACCCGCTTGGGGAGGATGTGGGCCGGCGCCCCGGCATCGCTCGTGAGCACCGTCACCGCCAGAGCGCACGGTGGCTCGAGCCCGGCCCGCTCGGCCCCCTCGGCCAGTCCCTCGACGCCGGCCCGGAGCATGTCGACGCCGCCGAACGCGTGCATGGTGAGGTACGTGGCCCCCAGGGAGCCAAGCACCCGTGAGGCCCGGCCCACCGTGGTGGGGATGTCGTGGAGCTTCAGGTCGACGAAGACGTCGTAGCCCAAGTCGACCATGGACTCCACCGCCTCGGGGCCGGCGGCGCTGAAGAGCTCCAGGCCCACCTTGGCCACGCCGAACCACGGTCGGAGCGTCTGGGCCAGGCGGCGGGCCTCCACCAGGTCGTCGACGTCGAGCACCAGCGCCAGGCGGCGACGCACGTCGTGATCGCCGATGAGATCGCTGGCCGGGGTGTCGTCAGCTTCGAGTTCCATGGATCGCTCCGATCAGCTCGCCGACGTCTCCCACCCCGTGACGACGGCACCAGTCAACCAGGTCGGCCGCCACCCGGCCGGGGGCCCGGGGGTCGGCGAAGGTGGCGGTGCCCACCTGGACCGCCGAGGCGCCCGCCACCAGCAGTTCCGCCGCAGTGGTGGCGTCGGTGACGCCCCCGACGCCCACGATCGGCACATCAGGCCGCGCCGCGGCCACGTCGTGGACGGCCCGCACCGCCACCGGGTGGATCGCCGGGCCCGACAGGCCACCGCCTCCGTTGCCCAGCTGGTAGCGGCGGGTGACCGGGTCGATGGCCATGCCCATCACCGTGTTCACGAGAGTGACCGCCTCGGCACCGCCGCGCACCGCGGCATCCACGATCGGGAGCAGGTCGCCGGCGTTGGGGCTGAGCTTGGCCCAACGGGGGCGGCCGCAGCCGGCGGTGACCGACATGGCGGACTCGGTGGCGTCGTCCGAGTGGGCGAACATGCCGGCGCGGTCCTCCACGTTCGGGCAGCTCAGGTTGACCTCCACGGCCACCACGCCGGCCGGGGCGTCGGCGAGCAGGTCGGCGGCCCGCCGGTAGTCGTCGATGGAGCGCCCCCAGATGCTGGCCACCACCGTGGCGCCGGCGTCGAGCAGCGGGGGCAGGTCGTGGGCCAGCCACGCGGCCACACCCGGACCCTGGAGGCCCACGGCGTTGAGCATCCCGGCCACGGCCTGGTGCACCCGCGGCGCGGGGTTGCCCGGCCAGGGGTCGGCGTGGACCGACTTGGTCACCACCGCCCCGAGGCCGGCGAGGTCGATGTACGGCGCCAGTTCGGCCCCGTGTCCCGCGGTGCCCGAGGCCGTGAGCACCGGGTTGCGCAGCTCCACGGTGCCGACACGGGTCGGCAGCGCGGCGATGCCTTCCACCCGACCGAGACCGGCCCGACGCCCCGGGCGGTACCGCCACCACCCACCGGACCCGGAGACGGCCCCGAGGTCGTGGTAGCGGTCGGTGCGGTCGCTCACCGGCGGTGGAACTCCTGGAGCGGCTTCACCTGCAGCTCGTGGCTGGACCAGTCGGTCATGCCGTCGGCTGCGGCCAGCGCCGCCGAGGCCGTGGTCAGGAGGGGGATGCCCGCCACCCCGGCGGCCGCCCGGATGTAGCCACCGTCGGCCCGGGGCCCCCGACCGCGAGGGCTGTTCACGACCATCTGGATCTCGCCGGCCCGGATCAGGTCGACGGCGGTGGGGACGTCGCCGGTGCTGTCGGCCAGCTTGGCCAGGCGTCGCAAGACCGGCACCCCGGCCTCCTCCAGGGCATCGGCCGTGCCGGCGGTGGCCACGATGTCGAAGCCCAGGGCCACGTAGCGCTCGGCGGCCCGGATGCCGTTGGGCTTGTCCCGGTCGGCCAGGGAGAAGAACACCGTGCCGGACTCCGGCAGGCGGTCGCCTGCGGCCATCTGGCTCTTGGCGAACGCCAGCCCGAACGACCGGTCGATGCCCATGACCTCGCCGGTGGAGCGCATCTCGGGGCCCAGCACCCGGTCGGCGTCGGGGAAGCGGTTGAACGGCAGGACCGCCTCCTTCACCGCCACGTGCCCCTCGGTGCTGGCCTCGTTGAGCAGCCCCTCCTCGCGGAGCTCGGCGAGGGTGGCACCCACCATCACCCGGCTGGCCACCTTCACGAGGGGCACGCCCGTGGCCTTGGCCACGAACGGCACCGTACGGCTGGCCCGCGGGTTGGCCTCGATCACGAAGACCTCACCGTCACGCACCGCGAACTGCACGTTGATCAGGCCCCGGACATCGAGGGCCTCGGCGATGGCGCGGGTGTGAGCCTCGATGGTGGCCACCGTCTCGACCGAGAGGGAGTACGGCGGGATGGCGCAGGCGGAGTCGCCCGAGTGCACCCCGGCCTCCTCGACGTGTTCCATCACCCCGCCGATCATCACCTCACCGGTGTGGTCGCGGATGGCGTCGACGTCGACCTCGGTGGCGTCTTCCAGGAACCGGTCCACCAGCACCGGCCGCTCGGCCGACAAACCGCCTTCACGGCCCAGCGAGCCGAAGCCGGCGAGCTGCGCCATGGCGGCGTCGAGCTGCCCGTCGTCGTAGACGATCTCCATGGCGCGGCCGCCCAGCACGTAGGACGGCCGGACCAGCACCGGGTAGCCGACCTCGGCCGCGATGGATCGGGCAGCCTCGGCGGTGACCGCGGTGCCGCCCGGGGGCTGGGGGATCCCGAGCTGGTTGCAGAGGGCGTTCCAGCCCTCGCGGTCCTCGGCCAGGTCGATGGACGCGGGTGACGTGCCGAGCACGAGTCCCTCGGGCAGCCGTCCCGACAGCTTGAGCGGGGTCTGACCCCCGAGCGACACGATCACGCCCTTCAACCCACCGGTTCCCGCACCCTGCTCGACCTCGATGACGTTCATGACGTCTTCGAACGTGAGGGGCTCGAAGTAGAGGCGGTCCGACGTGTCGTAGTCGGTGGACACCGTCTCGGGGTTGCAGTTGAGCATGATCGTCTCGTAGCCGGCATCGCGCAGGGCGAAGCTGGCGTGGACACAGCAGTAGTCGAACTCGATGCCCTGGCCGATGCGGTTGGGGCCCGAGCCGAGGATCAGCACCTTCTCCCGATCGCCGGGACGGACCTCGTCGTCGTCCTCGTAGGTGGAGTAGTGGTACGGGGTCTCGGCCTCGAACTCGGCGCCACAGGTGTCGACGGTCTTGAACGTGGCGACCACCCCGGCGGCCAACCGGGCGGATCGGACCTCGGCCTCGGAGACCCCCCACAGGTGGGCGAGCTGGGCGTCGCCGAAGCCCAGCCGCTTGGCCCGCCGCCAGGACCGGCGGTCCATGCCAGCCAGGCCGATGTCGGCCAGGACGGCCCGCTCCTCGGTGATGAGGCTCATCTGGTCGAGGAACCAGGGGTCCACCCGGGTCTCGGCGTGGATCCGCTCCAGGCTGATCCCACGGCGGATGGCCGCCTCCAGCTGGAAGGGGCGATCGGGGGTGGCCAGCGCCGCCGCCGCCACCAGTTCGTCGTCGCTCAGGTCGTCGTAGGCGGCCTCGCCGGGATCGCAGTTGAGGCCCAGGCGGCCCTGTTCCAGGGAGCGCAGCGCCTTCTGCAGCGATTCGGGGAAGGTCCGGCCGATGGCCATGGCCTCACCCACCGACTGCATCTGGGTACCGAGCACCGCCTGCTGGCCGGGGAACTTCTCGAACGCCCAACGGGGGATCTTGGTGACCACGTAGTCGATGGTGGGCTCGAAGCTGGCCGGGGTCTTGCGGGTGATGTCGTTGGGGATCTCGTCGAGCGTGTAGCCCACGGCCAGGCGGGCGGCGATCTTGGCGATGGGGAACCCGGTGGCCTTGGAGGCCAGCGCCGAGGACCGGCTCACCCGGGGGTTCATCTCGATCACGACCATGTCGCCGTTCTCGGGGTTCAGCGCGAACTGCACGTTGGACCCGCCGGTCTCCACGCCCACCCGGCGGATGCACGCGAACGCCGCATCGCGCATCCGCTGGTACTCCACGTCGGAGAGGGTCTGGGCCGGGGCCACGGTGATGGAGTCGCCGGTGTGCACGCCCATGGGGTCGACGTTCTCGATCGAGCAGATGATCACGCAGTTGTCGGCCTTGTCGCGCATCACCTCCAGCTCGTACTCCTTCCAGCCCGCGATGCTCTTCTCGATGAGGATCTCGGTGATGGGGCTGGCGTCGAGGCCGTTGCCGGCCACCCGCTCGAACTCCTCGGTGGTGGCGGCGATGCCGGTGCCCTTGCCGCCGAGGATGTAGGCGGGGCGGATCACCACGGGCAGGCCGATGTCTGCCACCACCCGTCGGGCCACCTCCATGGCCGCGGCCACCTGCTCCTTCTTGGGCGCCTTGCGGAGCTCGTCGGGCGGGCCGGCCACGCCCGAGGCGGGTACCTCGAGGCCGATGCCGATCATGGCGTCCTTGAACCGCTCGCGGTTCTCCGCGGTGGCGATGGCCTCGGCGTCGGCACCGATGAGCTCCACGCCGTAGCGCTCCAGCACCCCCGCCTCCACCAGCTCCATGGCCAGGTTCAACGCGGTCTGGCCGCCGAGGGTGGGCAGGAGGGCGTCGGGGCGCTCCTTCTCGATGATCTTGGTGAGGATCTCGACGTCGAGGGGCTCCACGTAGGTGGCATCCGCGAAGTCGGGGTCGGTCATGATCGTGGCCGGGTTGGAGTTGGCCAGGATGACCCGGTACCCCTCCTCGCGCAGCACCCGGCAGGCCTGGGTGCCCGAGTAGTCGAACTCGCAGGCCTGGCCGATCACGATCGGGCCGGAGCCGATCAACAGGATCGAGTGGAGGTCGTCGCGGCGGGGCATCAGGCCACCCCTCCCCGGCCGGCGCGCAACCCCGACGGCCCGCGGCCGAGGTGGCCGGCCAGGAGCCCGTCGGGTTCGCGGTGGGCGGCCCGCAGCGAAGGCGTGGGCATGGAGATGGTGGTGGGTACCGGTCGGCCCATGTGGTGGCTCATCAGTGCTGCGAAGTCGGCGAACAGGTAGGCGGAGTCGTGGGGGCCGGGTCCGGCCTCGGGGTGGTGCTGCACCGAGAACGCCGGCACGTCGGTGGCCCGGATGCCCTCGATGACCCCGTCGTTCAGGTTGACGTGGGTGACCTCGGCCCGCCCGAGCGAACCCTCCTCCACCGCGAAGTTGTGGTTCTGGCTGGTGATCTCCACCACGCCGTCTCGCAGGCGCCGCACGGGGTGGTTGCCGCCGTGGTGGCCGAAGGGGAGCTTGGTGATCGAGCCACCGAGCGCGGTGGCGAGGAGCTGGTGGCCGAGGCAGATGCCGAACACCGGGACCTTCCCCAGCAGCTCGCCGATGGCCTCGGCCGCGTAGGGCACCGTGGCGGGGTCGCCGGGGCCGTTGGACAAGAACACGCCGTGGGGCGAGCGGTCGAGCACCTCGTCGGCGGAGGTGGACGCGGGTACCACCTCGACGCGGGCGAACCCGGCGAGGTGGCGCAGGATCGTGGTCTTGATGCCGAAGTCGTAGGCCACCACCCGGTAGGAGGCGTGGTCGGCTCCCACCACGTAGGGCCGGGTGGTGGAGACCTGGGAGACCAGGTCCACACCGTGGGTCCCGGGCTCGGCGGTGGCCGCCCCTCGCAGGCGAGCCTCGGTGACCTCGGTGCCGTCGGGCGCCGAACCGATGGCGCCGAAGGCGCCGGGCATGGCCCCGCTGTCTCGGATGTGGCGCGTGAGCCGGCGGGTGTCGATGCCACCGATGCCCGGCACGCCGTGCGTCCTGAGCCAGGCGTCGAGGTCCTGGGTGCTGCGCCAGTTGGACCGGCGTCGGGCCAGCTCCCGCACGACCACACCGCGGCAGAACGGCCGGTGGTACTCGTCGTCGAGTGGGGTGACCCCGTAGTTGCCGATGTGGGGGTAGGTGAAGGTGATGATCTGCCCGGCGTACGACGGGTCGGAGATCACCTCCTGGTAGCCCGAGAGCACCGTGTTGAACACCACCTCGCCGGTTGCGACACCGGTGGCGGGGGTGGCCCCGAGGGCCTCGCCCTCGAACACCGTGCCGTCGGTGAGCACCAGCAGCGCCTCACGGATCGGGCCGCTCACGGCTGCGTCCGGGCAAAAGAAAAGCCCCCGGTGGGGGGCAGCGTGAACCGGGTGCGTTGTTCCACTCGACCTTCTCCTGTCCGTATGGGCCTCGCGGGACCCACTTCACGGTCAGGAAGATATGCTACCACCGCACCCCCCGACCGGCCGAACGCCGGGGGGCGATCGGTGCGGTGGTGCGGGACCGGCGATCACGCCGGGCACCGCGCCGTCGGGCTCAGAGCAACTCGATCGGGCAGTTGACGCCGGGTGCGGCCGCCAACCTGGTGTCGGTCGTGAGCAGGGCCGTCGCGCCGGTCATCTCGGCGAGGGCGACGTAGGTGGCGTCGTACGCGCTGAGATTGTGCCGGAGTGCCCACATCCTCGGCCGGAGCCAGTCGGCCGGGTACCGGGTCAACGCAAGGAGGGTGAAACCGTCCAACGCGGACGCACCCTGCCGCTCGGTCAGGATCTTCCGGCGGACGAGACGCCGAAGGACGTTGGTCACCTCGCTGTCGATGAGATGCGGTACGGCGAGCTCCTCGTCGCCGAGGCGATCGGGATCAAGATCGCTCGCCACGAGTTCGACGATCACGCCGGCATCGACGACCCTCAATCGCCGCGTCCCTCGCGCAGAGCGGTGAGAATCGTGTCTCGATCGACCTGGCCACGAACCTTCGCCTGGGTCAGTCGGATCACGGCGGCGTTCTCGTGCACCACCTGGGCGCGGCTGGCCAGGTGCTCGAGCTCGCGCCGCATGTAGCGGGTCAAGGAGAGACCCTCGGCCGCGGCCGCGTCGGCCAAGGCGTCGTGCACATCGTCGGGCACGTCTCGGATCTGGATCACCCTGGGCATGGCCGAAACGATACCAGGGGATGGGTGCACATTGCACCCATCGCGGTTGGGATCGCCCGGCTGACGCGCCCCATGCCTGCTGCCGCTTGCCTACGGGTTGCGGCTCTCACACGAGCAGGACCAGGAGGGCTCGCGCCCACGACCGCGCTCGAGCAAGAGGCTTCACGTCACCCGACATCCCGGCGAAACCGCTCCGCCGTGCGTCCAGCGAGGTCTGCCATACCCTTCGATTCCAGGAGGTCAGCAAGCTCGACCATCAGCGACTGGAACTGCCGGTAGTCGCCCTCCGCACCGGCGTCGGGGCGGGTGAGGTGGAAGGGCTCGACCTCCCACACGGCTCCGGAGCCACCCCAAAACTCGAGCCCGCCAAGGGTCGCCCAGAGGACATCCGAGTCGCGCTCGTCGCTGAGACCGCGAAGGAACCCTGCCCGCTCGTCGTAGCCGTATCTCGAAAGGAGCTCGCAAAGGCCATCGAGAACGCTCTGGAGGTGTTGATCCATCGTCAATACGGTCAGGCTGGTTGGAGGGAGCGGGCGAGGGCGACCAGGGCCTCGGGGGTGCTGTCGCCGTGGCGTTCGCGCACTGCGGCGCGGGCGGTGGCCAGCACGGAGCGGGCGGCTGGGGCCCGGACGTCGGGGTCGAGCGTCTCGATGTCGCTGGTCTTGGCCAGGCCCACGATGCGGCGGGCCATCTTGGCCGCCGCGAAGAGCCAGGCGTCCTCCCGCCAGTGGGCCAGCAGCCGCTCCCCCAGCTCGTCGTGCCAGACCCGGGGATCCACCCGGGTGGGCCAGAGGCGGCGGAACTCGGCGTCGAAGGCGTGCCAGGTGCGCGGCACCAGGTCCAGGCACCACGCCTGGTGGGTGGCGTCGCCGAGGGCGGCGCCCCGGGTGGCGGCGATCAGCTCGTTGGCCCACAAGGCACCGATGTCGAACGCCACCGGCCCGCAGAACGCGAACTCGCTGTCGATGACCCGGGCCGTGGACGGCCCGTCGCCGGGCGCCCCGTCGGGCCCCGAGCCCCGCACCATGACCGAGCCGGTGTGCAGGTCGCCGTGGACGATCGCCTCTGCCTCGGTCATGAACTTCCACTTGGCCAGGCCCATGGCCTCCACCATCACGGTGTCGGCGGCCAGGTCGGCGGCGTCGGCCTCGTTGGCGGGCAGCACCGAGTTCCGGCCGGCGTCCACGTAGGGCTCGGTGAACACGAGATCCTCGGTGATGCGGCACAACTCGCCGTTGGAGGTGGCGGCGGCCAGGGCCTTGTGCTCCTCGGGGTCCATGCCCAGCGGCGACGTGCCAAAGGCCACCGCAGCCAGGTAGCGGCCCAGGGCCTCGGCCACCCCGTCGTGGCGCAGGCCCTCGTTGAGGGCGCCCCGCCAGACCCGGTGGTCGGACAGGTCCTCCATGGCGATCAGGTACCGCTCGGCGTCGTAGGCGTAGATCTCGGGCACCACACCGGGAGCCACCCGACCGTGCACCTCGGTGACCTCGGCCTCCCGCCGGGCCCGGTCGGGCCGCATCGGCCAGTCCGGCCCCACCAGACGTACGTACGGCAGCGCCTGCTTGAGCACCAGGCCCCGCCCCGCGGTGTCGGTGAGGATGAAGACCAGGTTCAGGTTGCCGTCGCCCACCTCCTCCACCCGGGCCAGGTGGTCCACGTCGACGCGACTCGCCAGGTCGGGCCGGGCGCGGACGTAGCCGGGCGCGGTCTCGGCGGTGAGGACCTCGTAGTCGATGTCGGGGTGGGCGGCGGGATCGACGGCATCGGCGGTCATGGGGGGCTCCTCGGTGGTCAGCGGGGGAAGCAGGCGGCCACGCCGCCGTCGACGGGCACCACCGCGCCGGTGGTGCGCGACGACGCGTCGCCGAACAGGTGCACCACCGTGTCGGCCACGTCGCCGGTGGTGACGCTGCGGCGCAGGATGTTGCGGGCTTGGTAGAACTCCTCGAGGGCGTCGGGGGCGATGCCGTGGGCGGCCGCCCGCTCCTCGCGGAGCCCGTGGTCCCAGAGGTGCGACCCCTCGAACACGGCGTCGGGGTTCACGGCGTTGGCCCGGATGCCGTGGGGTCCGCCCTCCAGGGCGGCGATGCGCATGAGCTGCACCATGCCGGCCTTGGACACCGAGTAGGCGCCGAAGCCGGCCCCGGGGCCGAAGGCGTTCTTGGAGGCGATGTACACGAGTGAGCCGCCGAGTCCCTGCTCCTTGAGAACCGGCAGCGCGGCCCGGGTGAGCAGGAAGGCGCTGGACAGGTTGATGCGCAGGGCCCGCTCCCAGTCGTCGAGGGTGATCTCGTCGAGCGCGCCCGTCACGGCGATGCCGGCGTTGGCCACGATCCCGTCGAGCCCACCGAAGGTGCGCACCGCGGTGGACACCGTGGCCGCCACCACGTCGGGATCGGACTGGTCGCCCACCACCACCTCGGGGTCCGGGCCCCCGGCCTGGGCGATCGTGGCCCGGGTGGCGTCGAGCCCGTCGCCGTCGAGGTCGGCGAGCACCACGCTGGCCCCCAGCGCCGCCAGCCGGCGGGCCACCTCCCGGCCGATGCCCGACGCCGCACCCGTCACCACCACGATCCGCCCGGCGAGGGCCTTGGGCGGCGGCTTCAGGGTCAGCTTGTAGAGCTCCAGCGGCCAGTAGTCGAAGCGGAACACGTCGTCCTCCGCCAACGGCAGCGGGGTGCCGAACGAGTCGGCGACGGTGGCGGCCACGTGGTGGGTGGCGTCCGCGATGTCGGCGGCCACCCGGGCGGTGCGGTGGTCGGGACCGGCGGTCACGGCACCGAGGCCCGGCACCAGCAGCACCGTGGGGGTGGGGTCGTGCATGCCGTGGCCCTCGGGCACCCGGTGGCGGTGGCGGTCGAAGTAGGCGGTGTAGTCCTCGACGTAGCGCTGCACCGTCTCGCGGACCGCGTCGGGCGAGGTGGGGTCGGTCACGACCGCCGACCACGGCTTGATGCGCAACATGTGGTCGGCCGAGGACACCCCGGCCGCCACGATCGTGGCCACGTCGGCCCGGTCGGCCACGTCGCGCAGCCGCTCGTCGACCAACAGGACCTTGTGGGCCCGCTCGCTCACCGCCCCCCGCACGTTGACCAGCAACCGCTCGGTGTAGGCGGCGTCGAGGTCACCCACCCGGCGGGCGCCGGCGGTGGGGGTGCCGGTGGCGGCGAGGTGCTCGTTCGCCTTGCGCACCGCCTCGATGGTGCGCCGGTAGCAGTCGTCGCTGTCGTCGCTCCAGCAGAACAGACCGTGGTTGGCCAGCACCACGCCCTCGGCGTCGGCGAGCCGGCCGACCACCTTGGCCAGCTCGAAGCCGGGCATCACCCAGTCGACGTAGGCGTAGCCCTCGCCCAGGACCTCGGCCACCACCCGTCGGCCGTCGGCGTGGTTGGTGAGGGCGCAGATGGCGTCGGCGTGCACGTGGTCGATGTGGGTCCGGGGCACGAAGGCGTGCAGGAGGGTCTCGATCGACGGGCGGGGCGAGGTGGGGTCGACCAGGGCCCGGGCCACGTAGGCCACCATCTCGTCGTCGGTCATCTGCTCGACCGAGGACAACGCCGTGAGCTCCGCCAGCCGCAGGGCGGGGTAGTCGCGAGGCACCGACGTGCCCATGTCGGAACCCGAGCCCTTCACCCACAGCACCTCCTGCTCGCGCCCGAGGTGGTCGACGAGCGTGCCCTTGGCCGAGGTGTTGCCACCACCGTGGAGCACGAGGCGGGGATCGGCCCCGATGCGCCGGGAGCGCTCCACCAGGGCGGCGAGCGGCGCGGGGATGTGGAGGTCGGTCACTGGTGCTCCTCGAGCGGGTAGATCGTGGCGCTGCCGTCGCCGGGCTCGACCACGCCGACCTCGGTGACGATGGCGCTGATGAGCCGGGCGGGGGTCACGTCGAACGCCGGGTTGAAGCCCTCGGTGGCATCTGGCGCGGTGGCGGCACCGGCCCAGCGCACCACCTCGTCCCCGTCACGGAGCTCGATGTGGATGTCGCGACCCGATGCCGTGTGCCGGTCGACGGTGGAGAGGGGTGCCGCCACGATGAAGGGGATTCCGGCGTCGGCGCAGGCCAGGGCCACCCCCAGCGTGCCGATCTTGTTGGCGGCGTCGCCGTTGGCGGCGATGCGGTCGGCGCCCACCACGGCCACGTCGACGTGGCCGCCCAGGATCGTGCTGGCCGCGGCGGCGTCCACCTGCACCACGTGGTCGGCACCGATCCGGGCCAGTTCCCAGGCGGTGAGCCGGGCCCCCTGCAGGAGTGGCCGGGTCTCGTCCGCGTACACCCGTCCCAGGACACCGCGCTCGTGCAACTCGCGCACCACCCCCAGGGCGGTGCCCCAACCGGTGGTGGCCAGTGCCCCGGCGTTGCAGTGGGTGAGCACCCGGACGGGCGCGCCGGGCCCACCTCGGTCCAGGGGTTCGAGGTGGTCGAGGCGATCGAGGATCCAGTCGGCGCCGTGCCGGCTGAGCGTGCGGTTGGCGGCCAGGTCCTCGGCCATCAGGGCTCGACCCTCGGCCACCACCGCGTCGACCCCCTCGGCCAGACGTGCTGCCGCCCGGTCGACGCCCCACGCCAGGTTCACCGCGGTGGGTCGGGCGTGACGGATGCGCGCCACCTGGTCGTGCAGCTGAGCCACCGTCCAACCCTGCCGCTCCCCTTCGGCCACGGCCACGGCCACCCCGAACGCGCCGGCTGCACCCAGCGCCGGCGCACCGCGCACCACCAGCCGCTCGATGGCGTCGACCACGGCATCGACCGTGACGCACACGACTCTGCGCTCGACGCCGGGCAGCAGCGTCTGGTCGATCAGCACCATGCCGACCTCGGGGCCGTCGGCCCAGTCCACCGCCCGGATCTCTGTCACCTCGTGCATCCCCTTCCGGCCCGTGCCGCGGGCGAGTCAGCACCGTACCGCCCGGCCCGGGGGCCGGTGCCGAGTGGTCCGTTCCCCCGTGGAGATCGAGGCGACCCCATCGATGCCGGCCGTTAGGGTTCGCGCATGGCCCTCCCCTCCCCCGCCCCCGGCTGCACCGCGGTCGTCACCGGAGCGTCCTCCGGCATCGGCGCCCAGATCGCCCGAGAGCTGGCGGGGCGCGGCCACGGCGTCACGCTGGTGGCCCGGAGCGCCGACAAGTTGGAGGCACTCGCCGAGGAGCTGCGCGCCACCGGCGTGCGGGCCGAGGTGCTGGCCGCCGACCTGTCCGATGCCGCCGACCGTGCCGGGCTGCTCCCCCGGGTCGAGGCGCTGGGCCTGGTCCCCGACATCCTCGTGAACAACGCCGGCCTCTCCACCCTGGGGCCGGTGCACGCCGCCGACGTGACCGGCGAGCTGAACATGATCGAGGTCGACGTGGTGGCGGTGGCCGAGCTGTGCACCCGCTTCCTGCCGGGCATGGTGGCCCGCGGCCGCGGCGCGGTGCTCAACGTGGCCTCCACCGCCGCCTTTCAGCCCCTGCCCGGCCAGGCCGGCTACGGGGCCTGCAAGGCCTTCGTGCTGTCCTACACCCGGTCCCTGGCCGGCGAGCTGGCCGGCACCGGGGTCGCGGCCACCGCCCTGTGCCCCGGCCCCGTCGACACCGGCTTCGGGGAGGCCGCCGGCTTCTCCAAGGAGGACGCGGAGAGCGCCCTGCCGTCGTTCATGTGGGAGTCCACCGAGAACGTGGCCCGGTGCGGGGTCGACGCCCTGGCCAAGGGCCACCCGGTGGCCATCCCGGGTGCCGCCAACCGCGTGGCGGCCATGGTCGCCCACCTCACCCCCAAGCGCCTCCTCGTGCCGATCCTGGCCAAGCAGCACCCCGGGCTCAAGAGCGGGCGCTGAGGGGCCCTACCCGGGTCAGCGCTGGGCTTCGGCGTCGATCACCACGGGCTCGCCGGCCAGGACCGTGTGGCGGACCCTGCCCCGCACCTCGCGCCCTTCGTAGGGGCTGTTGCGGCTGCGGCTGGCCATGGCGTCGGCACGGACGGTCCACGTGGCGTCGGGGTCGATGACGCACAGGTTGGCCGGCTCGCCCTCGGCCACCGGTCGGCCGTGGACGTCGTCGATGCCCGCCACCTTCGCCGGGTTCCACGACAGGGCGGCCAGCAGCTGGGGAAGCGGCAGGTCGAGCTCGGTGAGGGCCAGGGCGAGAGCGGTCTCCAGCCCGATCATCCCCGGGGGCGCCTGGTCGAAGGGCAGTTCCTTGCTCTCGGGTGTGTGCGGGGCGTGATCGGTGGCGATGGTGGCGATGGTGCCGTCGGCCAGGCCGGCGCGCACGGCCGCCACGTCGGCCTCGGTGCGCAGGGGCGGGTTCACCTTGAACACCGGGTCGTAGCCGGCACAGGCGGCGTGGGTGAGCGTGAAGTGGTGCGGGGTGGCCTCGGCCGTGACCGGTAGACCGGCCGCCAACGCCTCGCGGACCATGGCCACCGACCGGGCCGTGGACAGGTGCTGGAAGTGGATCCGACAGCCGGTGAGGCGGGCCAGGGCGATGTCTCGCATCACCATCAGCTCCTCGGCCTCGGCGGGCTGGCCGGCGATGCCCAGCCGGGCCGACCACTCCCCCTCGTGCATGTGACCGCCCCCGCACAGGGCGTCGTCCTCGCAGTGCTGGGCCAGGGTCACGCCCAGCCCCACCGCGTACTCCATGGCCCGCCGCATGAGGCGGTTGTCCTGCACACCGGCGCCGTCATCGGTGAACACCTTCACGCCCAGGGCCGCCATCTCGGCCATGGGGGCCAGCTGTTCACCGGCGCGGTCCACCGTGATGGCCCCGGAGGTGAACACGTCGCACGGTGCGGTGCGGCCCAGTTCGAGCACCTGGCGCACCACCGCTGCGCAGTCGATGGCGGGCGTGGTGTTGGGCATGGCCAGGATCGCGGTGTAGCCGCCCAGCGCGGCGCCGCGGGCCCCGGTCTCGACCGTCTCGGCCTCCTCCTTGCCCGGCTCGCGCAGGTGGGTGTGCACGTCGACGAGACCGGGCGCCACGATGCAGCCGGCGGCGTCGAGGGTGCGGTCGGCGCTCAGGTCGGCGCCCACGGCCCGCACCCGCCCGTCGGCCACCACCACATCGGCCACCCGGTCACCGGTGGCGTCGACCACCCGGCCGCCCTTGATCACGAACGACGGCTGGTCAGCCACGGGAGGACTCCTCGGCGGGATCGGTGGTGGGGTGGGCGTTCGGCCCGGGATCGGGGGTGGGGTCGGGGGCCACGAGGCCGGCACCGGCTCCGAGCAGCAGGTACAGCACGGCCATGCGGACGGCCACGCCGTTGCGGACCTGGTCGAGGATCAGCGAGCACGGCAGGTCGGCCACCTCGGCGGCGATCTCCACGCCCCGGTTCATGGGGCCGGGGTGCATCACCACGGCGTCGGGCCGCAGCAGCTCGGCCCGCCGGTTGGTGAGGCCGTAGGTGGCGGTGTACTCGCGCAGCGAGGGCAGCAGCGCCTCGGTCATGCGCTCGCGCTGCATGCGCAGCAGGTACGCCACGTCGACCGTGGGGAGCACGGCGTCGAGGTCGTGGCTCACCTTCACCGGCCAGCCCTCCAGGCTGGGCGGCAGGAGGGTGGGCGGGGCCACCAGGGTGACCTCGGCGCCGAGGGCGGTGAAGGCCTCCACGTCGGAGCGGGCCACCCGGCTGTGCTTGATGTCGCCGATGATGGCGATGTGACGTCCATCGACGCCGCCGAGGTGCTGGCGGATCGTGTAGCAGTCGAGCAACGCCTGGGTGGGGTGCTGGTGCCAGCCGTCGCCCGCGTTGATGACCGAGGCGTCGACCCACTCGGCGATGCGGTGGGGGGCACCGGCCGATGCGTGGCGCACCACGATGGCGTCGATCCCCATGGCCTCGATGGTGCGGGCCGTGTCGCGCAGCGACTCCCCCTTCTTCACCGACGACGAGCTCACCGAGAAGTTCATGGTGTCGGCGGACAGGCGCTTGGCCGCCGTCTCGAACGACAGGCGGGTACGGGTGGAGTCCTCGTAGAAGAGCCAGGCCACGGTCTTGCCCCGGAGGGCCGGCACCTTGGGGATGGCCCGCTCGGACACCTCCACGAACGAATCGGTGAGGCGCATCACCTCGTCGATGCCCTCGGCTCCACCCAGGTCGTGGACCCCCAGCAGGTGCCGCCCGATCATCGGAGCATCTCCCCCAGGTCGACGCCGTCGTCGTGCACGTCGACCACCTCGTCTCGTCGGGTGGGCAGGTTCTTGCCCACGTAGTCGGGCCGGATCGGCAGCTCCCGGTGGCCGCGGTCGACCATCACGGCCAGCTGCACGGCGCGGGGCCGGCCGTAGTCGGCCAGGGCGTTGAGGGCGGCCCGGATGGTGCGACCGGTGAACAGCACGTCGTCGCAGAGCACCACGACCTTGCCGTCGAGGTTCCAGGGGATGTCGGTGACCGCCTCGGGCAGCACCGGGCGCAGGCCGATGTCGTCGCGGTAGAACGCCACGTCGATGCTGCCCACGTCGGTCGGCACGCCCCCGATGGAGGTGAGCGCCTCGGCCAGTGCGGCGGCGATCGGAACGCCGCCGGTCTGCAACCCGATCAGCACCACCTCGTGGGCGCCGTGGTTGGCCTCGATGACCTCGTGGGCCATCCGCCAGATCGCCCGCTGCAGGTCGTCACGGTCCATCACCCGGGTCCGGGCCCGGAACACCCCGCCGTAGGGCGGAGCCTGACGTCGCTCTCGTTCGGCCATCGGCCTCGCTTCCTGTCCGTACGAGCCTCACGGGACCCGTTTCACGGTCAGTGCCGGAGGCTACCAGCGCCGCCCCGATGGCACGAGCGTCGGCCCCGCCGACCGGAGCCGGACCCGAGGCGGACGTCGCGGTGGGATCGGCGGCAGGTGGGCCCGTTCAGAGGGGCGGGGGTTGGTCGGCCACCCAGACGACGGTGCCGTCGGGCAGCTCGCCGGCCCGCTGGAACCCGCAGCGCTCGACCACAGCGGCCGACCGGGGGTTCTCGGGGTGGATGCGGGCGAACACCCGCTTCACGCCGTGGTCGTTGAGGAGCCAGTCGGTGAAGGCGTCGACGGCCAGGGTGGCCCGGCCCTCGCCCCGGACGCCCGGGAAGAGCCAGAAGCCCAGCTCGCACCAGCGCTTGGCGGGCTCGGCCATCGTCACCCCGACCTCCCCCACGATCACCTCGGGCTGGCCCAGCTCCGTGACGGCCAGGTCGAGGGACGACCCGGTGTCGCGCCGGGACCCCTCGGTGGCGATCCACGCCACCGCCGCCTCGCGACCGTGGTCGTCGGGCACCTTGCAGAACCGGGCGATGTCGGCCTCGGCCCACGCCGCCGCCAGGAACTCGCTGTCCTTCGGGGTGGCACCCCAGGGCCGGAGGGCCACCCGGCCCCGGGACAGGGGCGGCCACGGCAACCGGAACGGCTCGACGGGCGGCGCTTCTTCGTCGGCGGAGCCGTTCGGTTCGGTGTCGATCGCGTCAGTCTGGCTGATCGTCGCGGACTTCGCGGGCCACGGCGGCCAGCATGCCGTTGACGAAGCGGTGAGAGTCGTCGGTGGAGTAGCGCTTGGCCAGTTCCACCGCCTCGGAGATGCACGCACCGACGGGAACGTCGGTGTGGGCCAGTTCGAAGGCGCCCATGCGCAGCAGGGCCCGGTCGATGGCCGGCATGCGCTCCAGGGGCCACGACGTGGACAGGCGCGAGAGCTGCAGGTCGAGCTCGGCCTGGTGGGCGGCCACCCCTTCGACCAGGGCCAGGGTGTAGGGATCGGGTGCGAGCGGGAGGGTCGCGAGGATCGCCGACAGCGGTTCCATGGCCCGCTGTTCAGCTTCGAAGAGCAGCGCCAGCGCCCGCTCGCGGGCCTCACGCCGGGTGCCGATGCCGTCGAAGCCCGAGCTGCGGACGGCGGTCTCCGCCGGCTCGTCGTGCTCGACGACCTCGAAGGCCTCTACGACGTCGTCGGCCTCGAGGCCGAGCTCGGGCGGCGGTGCGGGGTCGGACACGGAGCGCCTAGGCCCGGGTGATGTAGTCGCCGGAGCGGGTGTCGATCCGCAGCTTGTCGCCGATGTTGACGAAGAGCGGCACCTGCACCACCTTGCCGGTCTCGAGCGTGGCCGGCTTTCGGGCGCCCGACACGCGGTCGCCCTGGACGCCGGGCTCGGTCTCGGTGACGGTGAGCTCGACCGCCGGCGGCAGGTCGACGCCCACGATCTCGTCGCCGTACATCTGCAGCACCGCAGAGTCGGTCTCCCGCATGTAGTCGGCGGCCGACCCGAGCGACGCGGGCGTGACGTTGAGCTGCTCGTAGGTCTCGTTGTCCATGAAGACGTAGTCGGTGCCGTCTCGGTACAGGTACTGCATCTCGCGCTTGTCGATCATGGCCTGCTCGACCTTCTCGCCGGCCCGGAAGGTCTTGTCGAGCTGGTTGCCCGTGCGCACGTTGCGCAGGGTGGTGCGCACGAAGGCGCCGCCCTTGCCCGGCTTCACGTGCTGGAACTCCACCACCTGGTAGAGGCCTTCGGGCAGGTTGAGGCTCATGCCGTTCTTGAGGTCGTTGGTGGTGATGGCCATGACGGTTCCTTCGCAGCGGTGCGGGCAGGCGGGCGGGGCTGAGGCGTCGCCGCCCCGCAGGGCGACGGACCACGCTACCGGAGCCCGGGGTGCCGCTCCGAGCCCGGCGACGGGGCGGACGGCCGCGGGTTCAGACCAGGAGGTCCTTGGGGGCGTGGGTCAGCACCCGGCAACCGTCGCCGGTCACCACCACGGAATCCTCGATGCGCACCCCCCCGTGCTCGGGCAGGTACACCCCGGGTTCCACCGTGACCACCTGACCCTCCTCGAGGGCCACGCCCACCCCGTCGGCCACGCTCGGGGCCTCGTGGATGTCGAGGCCCACGCCGTGGCCGGTGCTGTGCAGGAAGGCGCCGGCCCAGCCGGCGGTGGCGATGATCGACCGACAGGCCGCGTCCACCTCACCGGTGGGCACCCCGGCGCGCACGGTCGCCACGCCGGCCGCCTGGGCCTCCCGGACCACGTCGTACATGCGTTGCTGGGTGGCCGACGGCTCGCCCACCGCCACGGTGCGGGTCATGTCGGAGTGGTAGCCGTCGACCAGGGCCCCGAAGTCCAGCACCACCAGGTCACCCGGCGAGATCCGCCGCGTCGACGGGCGGTGGTGGGGCCGGGAGCCGTTGGGGCCGGACGCCACGATGGTCTCGAAGCTCACGTCGTCGGCACCCATGCGTCGCATGGCGGTGTCCAGCTCGAGCCCGAACTCGGCTTCGGTGGGCCCGTCGGCCAGGCGGTGGCGCACCTGGGCGAGGGCGGCGTCGGCGATGGCGGCCGCCGCTTCGATGCGGGCGACCTCTCCGGCGTCCTTCACCCGCCGGAGGTCCTCCACCAGGGAGGTGGTGGCGACGAGCCCACCGCCCACCGTGGCCGCCAGCTCGGCGTAGTTGCGCTGCGCGGCCCAGGTGACCGACGACGCCTCGAGCCCGATCCTGAGCCCGGTGGGGCCGCTCCGGAGCCGGCCGGTGAGCGAGTCGGTCTGGCCCTCGGCCCCGCCCACCTCGAGGTCAGCCGCCACCCCGGCTGCGGCCAACTGGGCCTCGGCCTGCTCGCCGTACCGGGCGTCGGTGAAGAGCACGAGCCGATCGGTGGTGACCAGCACCCGCCCGGCCGAGCCCGTGAACCCGGTGAGGTAGCGGACGTTCGTGAGGTTGGTGACGAGGAGGACGTCGACCCCGGCCTGGGCGAGCCGGTCCTGCAGCCGGGCCCCACGGCCAGTGATCTCCATGGCGGGCAGGGATCGGTCCATCCGCAGATCCTGGCAGGCGAGGCCCGACGTTCCACCCTGGTCGACCGTCACGAAATGAGCAGGGTGGCCACCGCGTCGATGGCCAGGTGGTAGCCGTGCCCGCCGAACCCGGCGATGGTGCCCGCCGCCACGGGGGCCACCACCGACGTGTGGCGCCAGGGTTCCCGGGCGTTCGGGTTGGAGAGGTGCACCTCCACCACCGGCCCGTCGAAGGCGGCCAGGGCGTCGTGGATCGACCAGGCGTAGTGGGTGAAGGCACCGGGGTTGATCACGATGGCCGCGGCGCGGCCCCGGGCGGCGTGGATGGCCTCGACCAGCTCGCCCTCGAAGTTGGTCTGCAGATGTTCCAGGGCCAGCCCGTGGCCCTCGGCCGCCGCGCTGGCGGTGGCCACGTGGTCGGCGAGGGTGGCGGTGCCGTACACGGCGGGCTCCCGCTGGCCGAGCAGGTTCAGGTTGGGACCCGACAACAGGAGCACGAGGGGCCGGTCGGTGGACGTGGCGGTCATCCATGCATCCTCCCCCATCGCCACCCGCCCGCACCGCACCCCTTTGCCGAACCGGCGTACCTCAAGCCCACCCCCCGGGCCTCACCTACGCCAGAACGACCCGACTGCGCCGCACCCGGTTGGCGACACGGCGTACCTCCAGCCCACCCCCCGGACCTCACCTACGCCAGAACGGCCGCGCCACAAACCCTCGCCGAAACGGCGTACCTCGAGCCCACCCCCCGGACCTCAGTTACGCCAGAACGCGTGGGGGGGGTTGCGGGGGTGCGGGGTCAGGTGACGTCGGTGAGGGCGTCGCGGAGGACCTGCGGGTCGGTGATGCGCACCGGCTCGACCCCGTCGGGCCCGTCGAGCACAAAGGTGATCCCGTCGACGGCCTTCTTGTCCCGGGCGAAGAGCGCGACCAGCTCGTCGGGATCGAGGCCGGGCGGCACGGTGAGCGGCAGGTCGTAGCCGGCCACGACCCGCCGGTGGTGGTCGACCCGGGCGGTGTCGATGCGGCCCAGGCGGCGGGCCAACTCGGCGGCGTAGACGAGGCCGATGGCCACGGCCTCGCCGTGTCGGAGGTCGTAGCGGCCGGCGGTCTCCAGGGCGTGGCCGAGGGTGTGGCCGTAGTTCAGGATCGCTCGCCGGCCGGCCTCTCGCTCGTCGGCGCCCACCACGTCGGCCTTGCAGCGCACGCAGGCCGCCACCGCCTCGTCGAGGGGAAGATCGGCGAGGTCGTCGACGCCGAGGAATGCGTACTTGGCCATCTCGCCCAGCCCGTTGCGGTACTCGCGGGGCGGCAGCGTGGCCAGCACCTCGGTGTCGCAGAGCACGGCCGAGGGCTGCCAGAAGGACCCCACCAGGTTCTTGCCCTCGGGCAGGTTCACGCCGGTCTTGCCGCCGATCGCCGCATCGATCTGGCCGAGCAGGGTGGTGGCCACGTGCACCACGGCGATGCCGCGGTGGTAGACCGCGGCGGCGAACCCCGCCGTGTCGGTGACCACCCCGCCCCCCACGGCCACCACGCAGTCGCCGCGGGTGAGCCCCCACTGAGCCCAGTCCCGGCAGAGGTCCTCGACGGTGCCGAGGTCCTTGGCCTCCTCGCCCTCTCCCATGGTGAACACGCGGTGGTCCATCCCCGGGTCGACCTCGACGGGGATGGAGTCCTGGGTGACCACGGCCACCCGGCGCACCCCCGTGGGGATCAGCTCGAGCAGTCGGTGGCGGGCGCCGGCGCCGACGAGCACGGGGTAGGTGCGGTCGGCGAGGGGGACGTCGATCTCGATCACCGTGGTGGTTCACTTCCGTTCGGGGCTCCGGGGCTCGTGGCGGCCAGGGCTGCGGGCAGTCCGAGCCCGGCCAGGGCCTCCACCACCCGTTCGGCCAGGCGCCACTTGGGTCGCTCGCCCGCCTCGTGGGCCGGACGGACCTCGACCACGGCGTCGGCCACCTCTCGGTAGAGCCGGTCGCGGTCGTCGTACATGCGACCGAGCACCTCGACCGGCTCGTCGGTGAGGAGCGGGCGGTGCGGCTTGCGCTGGGTCCGTGAGGCCAGGAACGGCGCGTCGGCGTGCAAGTACACGACCGCCACGTCGTCGGCCCGCAGCCGGTCGCGGTTGGCCGGGGTCACCACCACCCCACCGCCGGCACCCACCACCACGGGCCCGTAGGTGGCGGTCTCGGCCAGCGCGGCCTCCAGGAGGTCGGCCTCGGCCCGGCGGAAGGCGTCTTCCCCGGCGTCGGCGAACCACTCGGCCACCGACCGACCCGAACGGGCCTCCAACTCCACGTCGCCGTCGAGGAAGCGCCAGCCGAGGAGCCTGGCCACCTTCTTGCCCACGGTGGTCTTGCCCGAGCCCATCAGGCCCACCAGCACCACGGCTGTGGTGGGCGGGCGGTCAGGCACCGACAGGACCGGCCGCCAGGGCAGCCACCGAGGCGAGGTGGTTCCGCACCAGTTCGGCCAGGGAGTCGCCCCCGAACTTGCGGGTGGCCTCCTGGGCGAGCACCAGCGCCACCATGGTCTCCACCACCACGCCCAGGGCGGGCACGGCGGTGACGTCGGTGCGCTCCTTGAACGACACGCCCGGTTCCTTGGTGGCGGTGTCGACGGTGGCGAGGGTGGGACGGTTGAGGGTGGCGAGCGGCTTCATGGCCGCCCGCACCACCAGGGGCTCACCGGTGGAGATGCCGCCCTCCACGCCGCCGGCCAGGGTGGAGCCACGCTCGTAGCCACCGTCGGCCGACCACGTGATCGGATCGTGGGCCTCGCTCCCCCGGCGGCCGGCGACCTCGAAGCCGTCGCCGATCTCCACCCCCTTGACGGCCTGGATGCTCATGACGGCCTGCGCCAGGGCGGCGTCGAGCTTGCGATCCCAGTGCACGTGGCTACCGAGCCCCACCGGCACCCCGTAGGCGATGGCCTCGACCACGCCACCGAGCGAGTCGCCGTCCTTGGCCGCCTCCTTGATCTCGTTCACCATCGCCTGGGCGGCGTCGGGGTCCAGGCAGCGGACCTCGTTGGCGTCGACGGCGTCGAGGTCGCCGGGACCGGGTCGCACCGTGCCACTGGCGCGAGCCGCGCCCATCTGGATCACGTGCGACACGATCTCCACACCCAACGATGCGAGCAGCTTCTTGGCCACGGCACCCGCCGCCACGCGCGCTGCGGTCTCCCGCGCCGACGCCCGCTCCAGCACGTCACGCGCGTCGGTGAGGCCGTACTTCTGCATGCCGGCCAGATCGGCGTGACCCGGGCGGACCTGGGTGAGCGGCGCCCGGGTGGGACCGTCCTCGGCCCGGGGCGACATCTCCTGCTGCCACTTCTCGGGGCTGCGCTCCCACTCCGAGTTGGCGATCTCGATGGCCACCGGTGAGCCCAGGGTGCGGCCGTGGCGCACACCGCCCACCAGCGTGACGACGTCCTGCTCGAAGCGCATGCGGGGGCCGCGCCCGTATCCGAGGCGGCGGCGGGCCAGTTCGTGGCCGATCTCCTCGACCGAGATCTCGAGGCCGGCCGGGAGGCCCTCGATCACCACGACGAGCGCTGGTCCGTGGGATTCGCCGGCGGTGAGGTAGCGGAGCACGGCGCAAACCTACCGGGGCGTCGCGGACCGGACGAAGCTCACCAGGAGGCACCCATGCGGTTCAGCGACGACAGGATGGCTTCGCTGCGGAGGATGGCGATGATCGCTCCGAGGGCGAGCCACGGCCCGAACGGGAACGCCCTGCTCGCTCGCCGGACGATCAGCACGCCGACCCCCACGACCACCCCGATGACACAGGCGAAGATCAGGGCGTAGGCCACGAGCAACAGGTGGATCCAACCGACCCAGATCCCCAGCAGGATGGCGAGCTTCACGTCGCCCATGCCCATGCCCTCCTTGCGCACCACGACCTCGTAGAAGAGGAGCATCACCAGGAGGAACCCGGCGTAGCCCAGGCCCCCGAGGTAGGCCGACCGGATCGACAGACCCGGGTCGTGGCGCAAGGCGACGGACAGGACCGGGACGGCCACGATCGAGGCCACGATCGACGGGTAGGTGATCCGGTTCGGGAGCAGGTACAGCTCGAGGTCGATGACCGACAGCGCGAGCAACACCGAGAACAGGGTGAGGTAGATCGGGAGCTCCCAGGCCACCCCGAAGCGGGCCAGGGCCAGCATCCAGAGCACCAGGTTGGCCACCTCCACCAGCGGGTAGCCGACGGGCACGGGTTCGCCGCAGTGCCGGCACCGGCCCCGGGACCAGATCCACGACACCACCGGCACCAGATCGGCGAACCCGAGCTTGGCGTCGCAATCGACGCAGTGGGGCCCGGGCCGCAGGATCCCCTCCTCGGTGGGGGCCCGGACGATGAGTGTGTTCAGGAACGACCCCACCGCGAGGGCGGGAGCCACCAACAGCAGTCCGAGGACCGTGGGGGTCAGGGCTTCACCGAGGAGAGGAAGTCGAGCAGTGCCCCACGGTCGGGATCATCGCCGTCGTCCGAGCCGTCGCCGGCGTCGGTCGAGGGCGTCGAGGCCAAAGGGTCGGCATCGGCCTCCCCGGTGGACGCCTCGTCGGGGTCGGTGGACCCGAAGAAGTCGTCGGCGGCACCGAACGGTTCGGCCTCGGCCGGCTCGGGCACCCCGTCGAAGCGGGTGACCGGCGGATCGGGCTCGCCGAACTCGATGCCGTGGGCGGCCTCGGCTTCGGCGTCGAAGGTCGCCGGCTCGCCGGTGTCAGCAGCGTCGTCGATGTCGTCGATGTCGTCGAACTCGTCGCTCCGCCCATCGACGGCCGCCAGGTCGTTCAGGCCGCCCTCGAAGGAGGTGCTCTCGTTCGGCAGGGGCTCCGGCAGCAGGGCGTCCTCGCTGGTCTCGATGACGACCGGTCCGTCGTCGGCCCGCAGCACCGAGAGGTCGTCGCGCTCGACCGGGGCTTCGGCCACGGGCGCAGCGCTGGCCACGACCCGGTCGGGTCGCTCGGGCGGCGCATCGCCGAGGCTGACCAGGCCGGCTTCGACCAGGCCCTTCACCTGGCGGGAGGCACCGAGGTCGGTCTGCTCGAACTGCTGGCCCAGCTCACGCACGGTGAGGCCCGCACCCAGCGAAGCCAGCACCCGCCACTGATCGGCGGACACCGTGGTCTGATCACCCTCGATCTCGCGGGCGAACGTGACCCACGAGTCCATCGAGGGCACGACGACCTCGACCTCGGCCCACTCCTGCAGGAGGCCCTCGGCCTGCGTGATGGCGGCGTCGACGTCGGTGGGTTCGGAGGCATCGGGGGCCTGCTCGTCGTCGTGGAAGGCGAACGACCCGCCGTCGAACCGCAGCAGTTCGAAGACGACGTCGACCACCTCGGTGGCGTGCGGGGCGCTGCTCACCCCACCGCCCACGATCTGGCCACCGTCGAGCCACAGGTCGCCGGTGCGGTCGTCGCCCGCCACGGCCAGCCGGCCGGACTTGGCGGTACCGGCCAGGAGGCGCAGCACGTCGTTGAGTGCGAAAGATTGAAGGTCACCCTGCAGGGCCACGGGGTCCTCCTCGGACGGTGGAGCGGTTTTGCCACTGGTTCGATCGGCACGGAACGACCCGAATCAAGGGATCGGCCCCGGTAAGTCCAGGTCTCCCCGGAACGGCGAGGCCGGTGGTGCAGCCCGGCTCACCCGCCTCGAGCGGCCAGCTGCATCGCCGCCAGGTCCGGTGGAGCGCCCGTCCACCGTTCGAGCGAGAGGGCCGCCTGGTGCACGAGCATGCCGATCCCGTCCACGGGACGGGCACCCCGAGCGCCCGCCGCAGCCAGCAACGGGGTGACCACCGGCTGGTACACGAGGTCGACCACCACCTGGCCGGGTTGCAGCAGGTCGATCGGGAACGGCACGGGACCGGGTGCACCAGGGGCCGCGCCCATGCCCACGGAGGTGGCGTTCACCACCAGGTCGGCGTTCGCCACGTCGGCCGGGGACCCCACCCGACCCACCGGCCCGGCCAGGAGGGCCGCCGACGCGGCGCGTTCGGCGGTCCGGTTCACCACCACCACCTCGGCGGCTCCGGCCCCAGCCAGTGCGTGCACCACCGACCGGGCCGCTCCCCCGGCACCCACGACCACACAGCGCCGCCCGGCCACCTCCAACCCGGTGTCGTGGCGCAACGAGCTCACCAGGCCCTCGCCGTCGGTGTTGTGGCCGACGAGGGCGCCATCGACCCAGGAGATGGAGTTGACCGCGTGGAGCGCACGAGCCGTCGGGGTGAGCGAGTCGAGGGCCGGGATCACCGCCGCCTTGTGGGGCATGGTGACCATCAGCCCGCCGATTCCGAGCGCCCGGACGCCGTGGATCGCCGCCTCGGCCGCTCCCTCGGCGACGTCGAAGGCCACCATCGTCCAGTCCAGGCCGGCGGCACGGAACGCGGCGTTGGCGAGCGCCGGCGACCGGGAGTGGCCGACGGGGTGGCCGATGACGGCGACCAGGCGGGTGGAACCCGACGGCGACCAGGGCGCGGTCGGTTCAACCACAGCCGAGGTCCCGCTCGCGGCAGATGCGCTTGGCTTCCAGGAACTCGGCGTTGGTGACCACGAACACGTGGGACCGCTCCTCCTGGAGGACGTAGTAGAGCCAGTCGCCGTCAGCCGGGACCAGCGCGGCCTCCAGGGCGAACTCACCGGGGGCGGCGATCGGCGTGGGAGGCAGGCCCGGGCGGCGCCGGGTGTTGTACGGGAGGTCGCCGTCGGTGAAGTCGACCTCGGTGCCCGCCAGCTCTGCGCCGTAGCGGTCCACCGCATCGATCCCGAGCGGCATCCCCTGGGCGAGGCGGTTGTAGATGACCGTGGCGATCTGCGGCGCCTCCTCGACGTTGCCGGCCTCGGCCTGCACCATCGACGCCACCTTCAAGAAGTCGTAGTCGGTGAGCTCCAGGCCCCACTGCTCGGCCAGACGGGCTCGGGCAGCATCGACGTCGAGGCGCTCCAGGCGATCCTCCATCTCGATGGCCATGTCCTGGAGGAGCGTGAGGCCGGTGACGCCCTCTCCCACCTCGTAGGTGGCGGGGAACAACAGGCCCTCGTAGCTCGGCTGGTCGGCCGGACGGAGCGACGACTCGATCTCGCCGGCGTCGAGCGCGGCCTGGAGCTCGGTGCGATCGGTGTCGGCGACGCCCTCGACCAACCGGTCGAGGATGCGGCCCACCGTGAGCCCCTCGGGGATCGAGACCGTGTCGGCGGGCTCGGCGAGCACCGGCTCGGAGGGCCCGGCCGCGAGGGTGTCGAGGACCAGATCGAAGTCGGAGTTCTGGCGCAGCTCGTACACCCCGGCCTGGAACGGGCCCGCGCCCCGCCGGCCGGCGTAGAAGTTGAAC
>WBZL01000110.1_pt1 | contig 81921 bp, 75 predicted proteins | sample 5204291 | NCBI WGS metagenome assembly WBZL01 (sample SAMN12344345, study PRJNA552823) | activated sludge metagenome | biome: Activated sludge suspended growth; feature: Nitrification reactor; material: Wastewater; isolation source: activated sludge from nitrification reactor of wastewater...
AGTGCCGCCCCCACGTTGGACGATGCCCAGTCAGCGCGGCAGACCGTCCGCGGCTAGGTTGAAACTCGCTCAACAATGGGCTTCTTGACCACGTTTAAGTGCCCTGGTACCAACAGGCGTTTGATTTGTCTTTTTCTCGAAAACTTCTAAAATCACAATCGCATCCTCATCCACAAAATAGGCAATTCTCCACGACTTATTTTTATCGTTGATCCGAAGTTCATGGCAGTTGGTTCCAATGTCCGGCATCGGGCGTGAATGTGGCAAGGCAAGGTTTTCCCCTTGTTGAATACGTCGGAGCAGAAAACCGGCTTCAAGCCGGGCTGATTGCGAAAACGGCGGAGTTTTGACCTCACCGTGTAACCAAACGAGAACTTTATCCACCGCATTCATGTTAGTCATACGCCAATTATATCAAATTTGACATAATTCACAAATATTCGTTTTCACGTTTCACGCATCACCAATCTCATGCCCCCCTCCCCCGCCATCTTCAAAAAAGCCATGTCCCAATTCGCCTCCGGTGTCACCGTCGTCACCACGCGGCATGGCAACGTCCCCATCGGCATCACCGCCTCGTCGTTTTCCAGCCTCAGCCTGGAGCCGCCCCTCGTCATGGTCGCCATTCACAAAAAACTCTTCACCCACGGCGTCATCACGGATTGCGGCTTTTTCGCCATCAACGTCCTCAGCGCCAACCAACTCGACCTGGGGATGCGCTTCGCCGGGCAACGGCCTGAAATCCAGGAGCGCTTCGCCGACCTGCAAACCTTCACTGCGGCCACGGGCAGTCCCATCCTCCCCGGCTGTCTGGCGTGGGTGGACTGCCAGGTGTGGGCGACCTACGATGGGGGGGATCATACGATCTTTGTCGGCGAAGTGAAAGACCTCGACGTGTCCGATCTGGATACGCCCCTCCTCTACCACAACCGGCTCTGGCGGCGCACCGAGGCCCTCGAAATCCCCACCGTCCCGGTCGAGGCCACCCTGATCGAGGTCGGCCCCCGCGACGGGCTTCAGCGCGTCGCCTCGTTCATCCCCACCGACCGCAAAGTGGCGATCATCACCGCACTCGCCAACGCGGGCCTCAAACACATTCAGGCTACCTCATTCGTCCATCCGAAAGTTGTCCCGCAAATGGCCGATGCCGAAGAAGTCGCCGCCCGCCTGCCGCGCGACAACGGCGTCACCTACTCCGCCCTCGTGTTGAACATGAAGGGGTTGGAACGCGCCCACGCCGCGGGCATCACCTACATCGAAACCGGCGTCCCCGCCACGGAAACGCTCGCCCAGAAAAACGCGGGCTACTCTGTCGAAGAAGGAATGGGGCTGATGGGACAAATGATCGCTCGCGGACACGAACTGGGAATGACCGTCCGCGCGGGGGTGCAGGTCGCGTTCGGGTGTGCCTACGAGGGCGCGGTGGATCGCGGGAAAGTCGTCTCCCTCGCGCGGCGCTTCCTCGCGATGGGGGTGGATGAACTTTCGTTGTCCGATTCCGCGGGGCTGGGGAATCCCCAGCAAATTCGCCGCACTGTGCAGGAAGTCCTCCCCCTGGCAGGATCCACCCCCGTCGTTTTGCATCTGCACGATACGCGCGGGCAGGGGTTGGCAAACCTCCTCTCCGCCCTTAAATCCGGCGTCACCCGGTTTGACACCTCTTTTGGGGGACTGGGCGGCTGTCCGTTCATCCAAACCGCCAAAGGCAACATCCCCACCGAAGACACCGCCAACATGCTGGCCGACATGGGCCTCCACACCGGCATTGACCTCGCCAAAGTCGCCGCCATTTCGCGGGAGATGGAGGCGTTTTTGGGGGTGGAGTTGCCCGCAAAAATGCACCATTTGATTTGAAACGTGATGCGTGAATAGCCCTTCACGTTTCACGAATCACGAAACACGCCTCACCAAAATGCCCCTCGCTCAACAAATCCTCTCCACCCACGCCGCCCGCCCCGTGACCCCTGGCGAAATTGTCATTGTTCCCGTGGACGGGATGATGGCGACGGACGCGACCGCGCCGTTTGCGATTAAGGCGTTTCGAGACATGGGGGGGACGCGGGTGTGTGACCCCGTGCGGATCGCGTTGGTGATCGATCATGCCTCCCCCGCGCCCAACGAACGCGTGGCCAACCTGCACCGGATGATGCGCGACTTCGCCCGCGAGCAGGGGATTAAGCTCTACGATGTGGGCGAGGGCATTTGCCATCAGTTGATGGTCGAAAACGGGCATGTCAAAGCGGGCGATATTTTCCTCGGTGCGGATTCGCACACGCCGACGTATGGCGCGTTGGGGGCGTTTGCGGTGGGGGTGGGGTCCACCGACCTCGCCGCGGCGATGCTCACCGGGCAGACGTGGCTCAAAGTCCCCCAAAGTATTCTGATCGAGTTGGACGGCGACCTGCCCCCCGGCGTCTCGGCCAAAGATGTGATCCTGTTCCTGACCGGCAAAATCGGCGCGGACGGGGCGAACTATGAAGCCGTCGAGTTCACCGGCCCGCTCGTCCAACGCATGACTCTTGCCTCCCGCATGGTTCTCGCCAACATGGTTGCGGAGATGGGTGCAAAAACTGCGATCATTGACACCACTGGCCTCTCCCAGTCTCCTTTTCTCCCCATCTCCTTTTCTCCCACCGCCTACAAACAGACCTACTCCTTCACCCTCTCCTCCCTCCGCCCGCAAATCGCCTGCCCCCCCTCCCCGGACAACGTCGTGCCCATTGACGAAGTGATCGGCACAAAAATCCACGCCGCGTTCATCGGCTCCTGCACGAATAGCCGCCTGGAAGACCTGCAAGCCGCCGCAAGCGTCCTGCGCGGGAAAACGCTCGCCCCGGGGATTCGGCTTGTGATCGCCCCTGCGTCTCGCGCGGTGTTCAACGCCGCGCTGGCGGATGGCACGATCCAAACCCTGTCCGAAGCGGGGGCAACGTTCATCCCGTCCGGGTGCGGCCCGTGCGTGGGTACCCATCAAGGCGTCCCCGGCGACGGCGAAGTGATCCTCTCCAGCACCAACCGCAACTTCCCCGGGCGGATGGGCAACCCGAACGCGGAGATCTATCTCGCCTCCCCCTCAGTGGTGGCCGCGGCGGCAGTTGCGGGGGAGATTGTTCAATTGGAAGATTTTTTATGAGGAGTGTAGGAGAGGATGAAACCAGGAAATTTTATATAAAAACTCCTACCTTCCTCCTCTCCTACATTCCTCATTTTTGAGTTATGCAACACACCTTCGTCTATCCCGACAACATCGATACCGACCGGATCATCCCCGGCAAGTACACCAAGACCCTCGACATGAGTGCCCTCGCCGCACACGTGCTCGAAGACCTCGACCCGAATTTTGCGCGCACCGTCCAACCGGGGGACATTCTCGTCGCCGGGTGGAATTTTGGGTGCGGTTCGTCGCGGGAGCAGGCCCCCATCGCCCTCAAAGCGGCGGGCGTGTCGGTCGTGGTTGCCAAGTCCTTCGCCCGGATTTTTTACCGGAATGCGATCAACATCGGCCTCCCCCTCGTCGAACTAGGCGAACACGATATTCAGCCGGGGGCGCAAGTCACAGTGGATATGGCAAACGGCCTCGTTCGCGACGACTCTGGGAAAACCTACCTCGCCGCTAAAATGCCAGAGGTAATGATGGCAATTTTGGAAGCGGGAGGGTTGGTAGGGTATTTGAAAATCAACCAAACTTACGTGACACGTGATTCGTGATTCGTGAAATCAAATTCACGAATCACGTGTCACGAATCTTCCACCCCCATTCTATGCCCCTCCCCTCCTCCCCCCTCACCCCCCTCTCCGGTCTCCGGGTGCTGGAATTTACCCATGCCGTGCTTGGCCCGATGTGTGGGTTGATGTTGGCCGATTTTGGGGCGGAAGTCATTCGGGTTGAGCCACCCACAGGCGATCCCACGCGCACGTTGAAAGGGTTCGGCATGGGGTATTACCCGTTTTTTAATCGGAATAAAAAGAGCCTGGCGGTGGACCTCAAAACTGAACATGGACGCGCCATCATCCAAAAACTACTCACCACCACCGATATCCTCATCGAAAACTTCGGCCCTGGCACGATGGATCGTCTTGGCCTCGGCTATGATGCACTCGTCACAAATCACCCATCCTTGATCTACGTCTCCCTCAAAGGATTCATGCCTGGCCCCTACGAACATCGTGCCGCCCTCGATGAGGTGGTGCAGATGATGTCCGGGTTGGCGTACATGACCGGGCCGCCAGGGCAACCGCTCCGCGCGGGGGCGTCGATCATTGACATCATGGGGGGGATGTACGGGGCGTTTGGGGTGCTGTTGGCGTTGAAAGAGCGGGAAACGACCGGGCGCGGGCAACTCGTGCGGGGGGCGTTGTTCGAGACGGCGGCGTTTGTGATGGGGCATCACATGGCGTATTCCGCGATGTCCGGTGAACCAGTCCCGCCGATGCCCGCGCGGGTGAGCGCGTGGGCGGTTTATCACCAGTTTGAAACGGCGGATGGGGGGCGGGTATTCATTGGGGTGACGAGTGACGCGCAATGGGGGCGGTTTTGCGAGACGTTTGAGCAGGAAGCATGGCAGGCTGACGAACGGTTGACCACGAACAATGCCCGGATCGACGCCCGCGAATGGTTGTTGCCGCTGATTCGGGAGATGATCGGGGGGATGACGCAGGCCGAGGTGCTGTCCCGGTGCGAGCGGGCGGGGGTGCCGTTTTCGCCCATTGCCCGGCCCGAAGATTTATTCGATGATCCGCAGTTGATCGGGGGCGGGAGTCTGTTGGAGACGGTGCTCCCGAATGGGTTGACGACCCGCTTGCCCCGTCAACCGCTTGAATTGGGTGGGCGCGCGGGGGAAATCCATCAACCCCCGCCCGAGTTGGGAGAGCACACGCGGGAGATTTTGTCCGGGTTGGGCGTCGAGGAGAGGGAGGTGGAGAGGTTGATCGAGAAGAAGGTGATTTCAGATGGGAAGCGGGGAGGTTGACCCCCCGCTAACTCCCCCCGTCCAAGCACGGGGGGAGAACAAGATGGAATAACAAGGTTCAAACCAGATTTCGGGGGATACTTTCAAGCCAGGATTTTTGGAAAAACAAGCCGCCGTTGAGGTCCACACGCAGTTGCACATCCACATGAAAATCCGTCACTGTACTGCGAATAGAGCCGGTGGCGTGGATGCGCGTTTGGTAGCCGTTTTCATCCAACTCGTACACGACTTCGTTGAATAAATGCGCCCGCGCGGGGTCGCGCTCGGAGGCAGTCATGTCCAACCGTTCAGAGGTGTAGATGCGGGTCCGGTCGGGCAGGATGGAGGTGTCGCCGCTGAAGGCTTTGACGGTGACGGTTTGTTGGATGACATCCTGGATGATTTGCCAGACCGGGGGCGGACCGCTCTCTTCGCCGATATCGATCAGGTCGGGGAGGGATGTTTTGAACGCGGGAGGCGGGGAACCGTGCCCAGACAGGGTGGGTAAAACCAAACGAGAGGGCGTCCCCGCGCCGCGGTGGAGGAAGTTTTCCGCGGGGTAGGGGGAGGGCCAGATCACCGGCCAGTAGGCGCTCGCCACGCTCAAGCGGAGGCGGTGTCCAGGCAGAAACCGGTATCCGGTCGCTTTCAGGTTGACCCGAACTTCGTACACTTCATCCGGTTGGAGGGGTTCCGGGTGTGCGTGGCTATTGCGGTGGGTCAGGTTGAGAATGCCTTTGGAAACGGCGAGGACGGTGCCATCGGGGGCTACATCATTGAGGCGAACGACGACATGGGCAACCGGGGCGGTGGAACGGAGGTAAAGAATCGCTTCGGGAAAACCGAGAACGTCGAGTGGTTCTACGAGGGGATCGCTGGTGTAGGTGAGGGCCAGCGCTTCATCCGGGCGGAGGTCGCGGGCGAGGCCGTTGGGGGCGGAGCCGCCTCCCCAGCAGAGGGCGCCCCGCGTGCCATGGGTGGGGAGGTGCGGGTAGGAGTCAAATTGGGAAGGATGAATGAAGAATTGTGAATTAAGAATTTTATCGCCGAGGTAAAGTTCGTGTTTTGTCGTGCGGGTGGGAGGGTATTCCGGTTCGGCGACCCATGCCCCGTTCAATTCGAGGGGGAAAGGTTCGGGATCGGTGTATTCGCGGCGGTAGTAGGTGAGGGCGGGTTCGTCCATCACGCCGTTTTCCGCGCCGTTGAGCCAGTGGTCGAAGAAGCGCACCATTTCGTGCATCCAGTCCAGGTTGGGGCCGGGGTAACCACTGTGCGGGAGGGTGTGCGTCCAGTTGCCGAGGAGGGCTTTGCGCGGGGCGGTGCATTTTTCCATCATCCGCAAGACCGGATCGGTGTACCCGTCATGCCATCCGCCGATGAGATACATCGCGCATTGAATCCGGTCATAGTGAGGGGCGAGCGAACCACTGCGCCAGTAGGCGCTGTCGGTTTGCTGTTTAAGCCAAGTGATGAGCCAGGGTGTCGTTTGTTCGAGGCGTTGTTTCCATTGGGTCGCCCACTGAGGCCCCGCGTAGTCTACTTTTGGCGGCATCGCATTCATCCCAATCTGGCTGACGGCATATTGGGCAAATTCGCTGGCGACCATACATCCGCCGAGGTAATGGACGTCGTCCGTGTACCGATCATCGGTGGCGTACATGGGCACGATGGCTTTGAGGTGCGGGGGTTGAAGCATGGCGACTTGAATGGCGGTGAAGCCTCCGTAACTTTTGCCCCACATGCCGACGTTGCCGTTGCACCAGGGTTGGGCGGCGAGCCATTCGACTGCGTCGTACCCGTCCCAGGTTTCTTCGGGGGTGTATTCGTCGCGGGCAAGGCCCTGGCTGGACCCCGTGCCCCGAATGTCCAACCGGCATCCGGCAAACCCGCGCTGGGCGAGGTAGGTCATGCGTTGGTGGTCGGCGAGGTAGCGGTAGTCGTCTTTACGGTAGGGGATCATTTCGACCACGGCAGGAAAGGTTTCGCCTGGGTGACGCGGGACGGGGAGCCAGAGGTTGGCGGAGAGTTCCACGCCATCGCGGGCGGGGATGCGGACGTTGTAATGGGTTTGAACGGGGTAAAGGGAGGGGGGCATGGGCGGATGTCCTGAGGGGGGATTGGTTTGCGTGGGAGACGTGGGAGAAGTTAAGCTGGACGCATGAAGGGGAGTTTCCGCTTCTGTATCGGGAAATGCGGGTAAAGTATCTTAATAGTCTGGTTATTCGCTCAGACTTTTCTTAAGAGAAAATAAACGGGTAATCTACCATTTGTTTCCAAGTAACTGAGTGATCCACGAAATAATGAAAGGAGCAAACAAACTCAAAACAAACAGCAAATAATCTCTTTGACGGCTTCGCTTGCTATCTTGTTCTTGTTCTATGATCAGTTTTTGTAATTGATTGTTTACCACCACAATTCCATGCTGTGGCAACTGGTGCAATCGGTTAATTTTCTTTGCTAAGGCCTGTTCTTGCTTTTCAAGGTTATGAATTTTTGATTCCTTTTCAAGAAATCTCTCTTCTTGTACCGCAACCAAAGAGTCCATTTCGACTAATAAATCTCTAAAATTCATAAAGAGCTTATTCATTCGTTTTTGATAGGGGGCTTGCTTTCTTGACATATCCTTATTTTAAAGATGATGTCGTGGGAGTTGTTGGGAAATAACGGGGAAGTTATTGGGAGTTGTCGGTTGGAATTCTTTCTGCTAAACCGCAAATTACTATATCTCGAAACGTGTCTAATGAGCAAACCTGCGCCATTTCGTAATGATTACTACTTAACCATGCATACATTTCTTGAAAACCAACCCCATGCCGGGCTTTTACTTCGACAAGCCGCCATATATTTATCCATCGAGTACGATAAGGTTCTCGTTTAGGCAAATTTCTTGCTTTTTTTTCATTATTGAGTTGTTCAACTTTACTTAACCTTTCTCCAGACTTGAACTGGGTAGTGGATAAATTTGTCAGATTTACCTCTCCCTTTTCTATTTCAATAAATTCTTCACCCAGTTCCCAAAGGCCATCATTCTTTAGACTGTTAATCAATTGAACTTTAGCTCTATTGAGATATTCTTTTCTTCCTTCGTGTATAGCATTACCCCATATTAGTTTCAACTGTTTCCATTCCTTTTTAACAAAATATTCCGTTGCCCAGGATTTTTTGAGTAATTCCAGTAGTTTTTCTTTGCTAACTCCCATCGAAATAGACTTTCTCTCGAGGCCCTTTAATACACTTTCAGACAAATGAGCACTACCAATAATATGATCCATCGTTAAGTTACAAAGTTCTTTTCCAAGAAATTTTTCCCATTGTGCCAAAGTACAAGCCAATAAATACCCAAAATAATCTAACTTTACTAATCGAACCTTATATTCTGATATCTCTTGATCAATAATTTCTCTCATAACAACATAATCAAATACAAGCTTTTCATCTGGAGGATATGAGGACTCAAATATCTCAAATCGAGTTAATTTATCGTCTAATCTACGAAGTCGAACTGTTCCATAAGTTCCTAAATCTCCAATGGGTTCACCTGGGTTTGAAGTAGAAAAAAGGTGAAAATCAATGAGCGAACCATTGAATTTTACCTGCCGTCTACAATAGACTCCGAAGAAAACCGAAATAGCCGTGTCTAAATCCTTGATAGACTTCTTAAGTTTTGTTGATAAAACAATTGCGACCATTTTTACTCAGCTAAGGGCTTGTAAAAGAATAATTTCGTAGATCGCTCCGGCGGGATTGCCAAATCCCGCCGGGGGGAGGCCCGGATTTGGCAATCCGGGGCGAGCGGAAAACGCGGACTTATACTTTTACAGCCCATAAGGATAAGGGACAACTCCCCAGATCGCATCTGCGAAATTGCGAAATCCAGCGGGAAGAGCAGAAAACGCGGGTTTATTCTATTACAATCCCTAATTTCAAAGTTGATCTATCTCTTGTCCGGAGTTTTTATACCAAAGGGTGCGATATTTCTATTTTCAATTCTTTCAATAATACTTTCAACAACTGTATTTTTTCCTCATGTTCTGCTTGGAGTTGTTCTTCAGTTTTTACTTCAAATTTTGTTGCTTCAGATTTTATTGGTATTGATGCATATTTGTTCACATAATTTTGAATATATTCAAGCCAACTTTTCGCCCAATTTAGACCTTCTAATTCTAGGCGCACAGGCCCCATTAACTCTGGAGCTAGTTTAACCAAATTTTGAAATTCTTGACTTATTTGAGTCAATCGCTTTCTTGACAATTGAGCTAATTCTTTCTGCTTTTCATTAGAATAGTGAATTTTTACTGCTCTAAATTCTTTTAAGAAATACATTAGCTCTTCGTTTTGAGAAATTATTCGATCAATGATTTCCTGAACTGATTTAATAAGTTCTGGAGTTAAATTTGGATCTCTTTTCCACCGCTCAAAGTTTGGGCTTTTACTAAGAAAACTTAATGGCATATCTACATGATGGAACCATTCCTCTTCTTCAAATAATTCGTCATACTTTTTGTTTGACTTTTCCTCTTCTTCCTCCTCAATTCGCTTTTCATCTTCCTGTTTTTTTAACAGTTTAAGCTCTTCACTCACTTTTTCTTCTCTGAATTTCAGTCGTTTAATTTCTGAGTGTGCTTGATTAAGTTCTGTTTTAGAATGTTTAAATTTTTTCTGATAATCATTTATCATCGCTAAACAAACTATGATGATAACAATTGAGATGGGTACAAAAAATTCCATTTCAAGCTCCTCACAAGAATTATTCAAAAAAGCCTGACCTTAATTATATGCGATAGTTTCCCGGACCTATCCTGTAAAACAAAACTTCTAAATGTTTTTGCAAAAACATTTAGAAGTTTTTCCTAAAAGATCGAAAAGTTTTTTACGCCTTCTCGTATTCGACTGTTGCCAGTACTTTCTTGAATTCCTTGCCGGGGTTGAAGCGGGGGAGCAGATTCGTAATCTGTTTGGCCGAGACAGCATCGGCGGTTTCAGCACCATCCGAGGTGCTTTTTAGCCAGAAATTGCCGAAATCGCCCAACTCGACGATATTGCCATTCGCCAGTTCTTCTGGAACCACCGTGAGAAACGCCTCGATCACGGCCATCACATCAGGACTGCTGACGGTAGAAATTTGGGCGATGCGGGTCGCAAGCTGACGTAGGGTTTTTCGTCCGCTGGAAGCAATAGAGGGATAAAACTTACTGGGTGCTGTTCGATTACTTGGGTTTAGACGCTCCACAACATTGTATTTGACAGTCATCATATTCTCCTTATACCAAATCATGTATTGTGGGGATGCCCGGAGATTTCCCCCGGTTTGCCCCTGAGTTGGGGAAATTATAGCATAGCGATTTGTTTTGGTTTGTTATTTTTTGGCTCAATTGCCTCAAAATTCCATTCATTATTTTCTAGATAGCATTGACTTAAGACAAAAGAATTAGCCCATCGACTATTTTTCATCCTGGCATAACCTTGATTGTATCGTTCTACAAGCGCTTTAACTGGGCGCGCCAACTCATAATGAATGTCTTTCGTTTTATACCCAAGAACTGTCCTAAACGAACCTATCAAAAGGTCGGTTAATTGTAAAAATTGGCAATCCTCATAAGACTGTCCATCAGTTTTTTTGTGATCGCTATGCCTATCGTCAATCAAATCATAACCTTGCGAAATTGAGCAATAACCTCGCAACCCATGCAATCTACCAATAATTCTTTCCTTATCCACGTTTCGTTGATAATGCTCGTGGCCGTCAAAATGGATTTTTGTAATGTTGATAGGATTTTCATCAGAGCCAAGAAAGTGAAGTCCACCTTTTATCCCAAATCGAAATGTTGTCTCAATCTTGCTTGCATGATCACGAAAACCTTCTAATTCTTTGTGTGCATCTCGTTCCCGAAATAAAACAAACTTCATCCCGTATATATCAGTTTGCCCGTATTGAAAGCCGCTTTTATCACGCTTGCCTGAGTAAATCGGATGAGGTTTACCACGAGTTGGTGATTGTAAACAAGCTATGCCAATGTGTACCCATGCCAAAGCGCAATCATAAATCTTCCCCTTTTGATCTACTTTTTTAATCCCAATTTTGTCCGTATAACGTGAGTTTGCCCGTGCATTTGCAAGCAAATCGGAGATGGATTGTTTTTTCCAGGTTGGTACGAGTAACATACCATGCCAATAACCATCAATCAGAGATTCATCATGATACAGCTCATAATCCATAAAGAGACCCTCTAAAAGTTTTTATAAAACGAGCGGCTTTATTTCACAGTAAAGCCGCTCGTTTTTTTAGCCTACTTTTACATAACGATAGACATCTTTAATGTAAGCATGAAAATATTGTCCATGCGAAGTTGCCGCCATCAATCCTTGATATACCGAAAGCGGTACACCATAGTATTGATATATCCCGCCACTGTTGAACGCAATTTCAAGCGTCTGGCTTATTGCATCATACCCCAATGAATTTAGGTTACTTGATTGAACAGATTGTCTTTGCATAATACACCTCGTTTAATGTTCCTTATCAGCTGGCGGAAATGGATCATGTCCATAACTATCATGGCTTTGGATTTTGCCATCCTTGCCTTGTGTAATGACATTAACTTTATCCTTCTTACCCAATTCGCGGCCAACTCGCTCAGCCTCCGCTTTTGTAGGTGTTACCACGCTACTCTTTTTGCCACCTTCCCGTTTAACAGTCCAGCCGTTATCGTGTGGCGTTATCCAAATATTTGCTTTCTTTGCCATGGATTCAATATATCCTTTGCCCGTCTGATTGATTCTTAGAACATTTGCACACGCCATATATCAGGGTGTGACGAGCTATACACCCTATATATGGCTACAGTAGTGAGTTTACCATGTGAGGCGAGAACTCACAAGAATTAGAAAACATGTTCTTGTTAGAGATTTATATGAATTTCACTACTTCAACCTCACCCCATCTGAGACCATTTAGCCAGATGCAATTGCGCCGTTATTTTGTCTTAGGAGTCATTATCCTATCTACTCAAAAGATGGAAAAATTCAAATAATGGGGAGCGAAGACATATCTCCAAGTCCATTCCCACCTACCTGAGTTGGCAAGGAATTACGCCCAGCCTTTTACTCTCATAACAGTATAATTAAGATGATACCGTTTTTGGCGTGAAGTGTTCGGAATTTTAAAGCAGGAACCTATGATCCTCATTGACAACATCCACAAATCCTACCTGATGGGCAAAGAAGCCGTCCCAGCCTTGCGCGGGGTGTCGCTGGACATCGAAAAGGGAGAATTCGTCTGCTTAATGGGGCCGAGCGGATCGGGCAAAACCACCCTGCTCAACATCATCGGCGGGTTGGACGAACCCAGTCGGGGGCACATCACCATTGACGGAGAAAATCTCGTCGCCATGTCGGAAAACGCTCTGGCCCGGCTTCGTCTACACAAGATGGGGTTCATCTTTCAAAATTACAACCTGCTCGCCAACTTCACCGCGCTGGAAAACGTGGAAGCGCCGATGGTGCTGGCAAAAACGGGCCGCAAAGAACGCCGCCAACGGGCCATCACCCTACTCGAAAAGGTCGGGCTGGCGGACCGAGCGCATCACTACCCCGCGGAATTATCGGGCGGTCAGCAACAACGCGTGGCGATTGCCCGCGCCCTGGCAAACAACCCTACGATCCTGATCGGCGACGAAGTGACTGGCGACCTGGACAGTGAAACGGGGTTAGCCATCATGCACCTGCTGAATACGCTCAATCAGGAAGGGATGACCATCGTCTTCGTCACGCACGACGCCCGCATGGCTGAATTTGCCCACCGGGTGATCCACATCTTTGACGGCAAATTGTTGAGTGATAAAGGTAAAGAATAGAAAGAACACCCAAAATAAAGGGATATGAGGGGAGATACCTCCCCTCGCATCCCTTTATTTTGGTACCCTTTGTGACCATCATGATTTTAAAATACGTCCTCAAAAACTTCTCCCGCCGGAAAGTCCGCACGATCTTAATGATCCTCTCTCTGCTGGTCAGCACCGGGTTGATCGTCACGATGAGCGCCACCGTGGAGACCGTTCAACAGTCCATCATTGATCTCGTCGCCAGCGACGTGGGCCGAGCTGACCTCACCATCACGAAAAAAGACACCGAACCCCGCCTGTTTATCCCCATCGAAGACACGGCGGCGATCATCTCAGCGGCTGATCCCCGCATCCTGGCCGTTCACCCCCGCATCGAACTGGCTGTGGAAACGGAAAATTCAGATCAGCGAGGGCAGATCATTCTCGTCGGCCTGGATACGGCGCGGGACACCATCGGCACCATCGAATTGCTGGAGGGGGAATACACCCTGGGAAACGACCGGGTGGCGATCAATCGGTTTTCTGCCAATTTACTGGGCCTGACCGTAGGAGACGCATTCACCGTCTCCTTTACGTTCCCCATGCCGCGTGAACCAGGCAAACCGGCCCGCGAGGGGGTCAGCTCCGTTCGTTATCAACGCCAGTTCACCGTCGGCGCCATCATCAACACAGCGGATGTCGCCAGCGCAAACAGCATCCTTGTCGAACTCAGCGATTTACAGACCTGGCTCGATCTCCCGGCCCAGGCCAATCAAATGCTCGTTGTCGTAGACCCGAACCTGTACGCCACCAACGACTCCGAAACCGCGGCACTGACCATCCGTGCGATCGCGCACGCCGTTCAACAGCGGTTGGGGGATGCGTATGTGTACAATATGGACCTTGCCGCGGGCCTGAGCGCCTCCACCCAGGTCTTTCTCGCCCTTCAAGCCCTCATCAACACCTATGGCCTGATCTCGTTGGGGGTAGTAGGGCTGTTGGTCCACACGCTGGTGATGACGAACGTTCAGGAACAACGCCGGGACATGGCGGTTCTGCGGATCTTGGGGAGCCAACGCCGGGTGCTGTTTGGCCTGATCCTTGTTGAAGTGGTCATCATCGGGCTGATCGGGGTGGGGTTGGGGATTTTCCTCGGACAGGGGTTGATGACCTATGTCTTAATTCCCCTGCTCAAATATTTCCTGGCCGAGGAAGGGCTGACCCTGAAACTGGTTCCGCAGATTTCATTCGCCGCCATTGCCCCCCCCGTCATTTCTGCGTTCACCGTGCTGATTTTGAGCAGTCTCAAACCCGCCCGCGAGGCCTCCCGCACCAAAGTCATGCACGCCATCAATCCGAGCGTGGCCGACAACCTCCAACTCGAAGACCTGACCCAACTGCGCGAACGCCGCCCCGATGGCAAGATGTTCCTCGTCGGGGCCGCGATGACCTCGATCTTCGTCCTGATCACTGGCTTTGAGGCGTTCAGTTATTTCGGCGGAGAAGTCCTGTTGATCATTTTTGTCATGATGGGATTGTTGGGGATGGTGTTGGGGGTGAGTTTGATGTTCTTCATCACCACCGTCCCCTTTGAGCGGTTCGTGCTCGCCATCATGGGGCTGATCTCCCCTCGGTTGACGTACTTCGCCCAGCGCAATGTCAGCCGCGGGAAAACGCGCAACACCCTGATCGCTTTGCTCGTGTTGTTCAGCGCTGTCCTCCCCAGTTTTCTCGGCACCCAAGCCCAACTAGAAATTGCCAATAACGAAACCCGGGCAAAAATGCAATTTGGCTCGCCGGTCCGCATTGAATCGTATTCCAGGTGGGATGAGAGCGTCGACCCGTTTAAACCCAGCCTTGTCCACAACAAATTTGCCACCATCCCCGGCATCGATCAGGTGGTGGGCCTGTCCAATCTGTATTCCAACATGGTTCAGGATTTGGTTGGGTTCCGTCGGGCGAGTGTGAGCGTTTTGGGCGTGGATGGTGACCTTTCGCAGGTGGTGTTCAATGAAATGATGGAATTCACCGAAGGCGGCCCTGATTCCCTTCGGGCGATCTTGAGCGATCCAAAAGCCGTGATCATCAGTGAAGGATTGGCGGAGTATCTGGCGGTGGGCGTTGGAGATACCATCAAACTGCAAGGGGAAGGCCTCGATCACCTGGAGGACGCGGTCGTGATCGCCATCGTCCGGCGCATCCCTGGCATTGAGGGGATCACCCGAAGCAAGATCGAGGCCCAAAACATCAGCACAGTGCTGGTTTCGATGGCGCATTATAGCCGGTTGGTGACGGAACTGAATCAACCCCTACCCGGCCCGGATGAACCGAGCCTGGGCGTCGTGCTGGCCACCCTCCACCCTGACGCCGAACCCGACAAAATCGCCGAGGCCCTTTACGATCAAAATGGCGCAGATAACGCTTTCTGGGTGAATTTACTGGCCTGGCAACTGGAACAAAGTCGGGGAGATACAATGTTTTTTGTGATCTTGCTCCTGGCTTTGACAGGAATTTCCTTCACAACTGCCGTTTTTGCCGTCTTTGCCGTGATCTACGTCACCATCTACGCTCGCCGGATCGAGATCGGCATGTTGAAATCCATGGGCATGTTGCGCCGAGAACTCAACGGAATGCTCATTATCGAGGTGATTGCCATGACTCTGGGGTCGGCGTTTGCCGGCATCGCCGCGGGGTCCAGCATGGCCTACCTCAATTATTACGTCGATAGCCTCTTACAACAAATGCCCGTCCAATTTGCGGTGGATAAAATTGCCACGCCCGCCATCATTATCATGGTCGTCATCGCCAGCATTCTCGCCGCCGCCTTCTCCGCAAGGCGCATCGTTCGCAAACAAGCTGTTGAGATTTTACGGATGAATTAGGTGAAATCAATCCTATGAAAATAAACCATTGGTCCCTACTGTTCATACTATTTGTCTTCCTCACCGGATGTGGCGGGGAACCGGATCCGGTCGAATTCCAACCCACGCCCACGGTGGAAGAGACTGAAACAACGCGCCCCACACCGGTAGCCGATAGCGTCACGATTCTTGCCGAGGGAGTCATCCAGACAGTTCAACCCGTGCTCTCCCTGTCGTTTGAAACCGGTGGCAAACTGCTCGCCGTCCACGTCCAGCCGGGGGACCTGGTTCAGGCAGGGGATTTGATCGCCACCCTGGATGATACCGCCTTGCAAGAGGCCATTGCCCAGGCCGACCTCCAAGTGGCGCAAACGCAGAATAGCCTCGCACAGGCGCAACAAACCCTCACAACCCTTCAGGCAGACTTACCCCTCCGACAAGCAGAAGCGCAACAAACCTTCGCCGTGGCGCAAGACAACGTCCGGTTAGCCGAAGCCCAACTCAACGGGCTGGGCGCACCCGCCTCGGAAGCCGCCATCACGCAAGCCCAGGCCGATCTGTTATTCGCTGAACAAGCCCTCGAACGCGCCGAAAAGGCCTATGCCCCTTACCGTGACAAACCCGACACTAACGTCAACAAGGCATATTTCGGTTCGGCGTGGGCGGATGCACAACTGGCTTACGATGCCGCCGTCCGCCGTCTCAACGCCCTGACCGGCACCCCCAGCGATTTGACCCGTGCCCAGCTGGAAGCCAATCTGGCTGTTGCCCAGGCCCAACTCGTGCGGGCACAGACGACTTTGGACAATCTCTTAAATGGACATGTGGATGAAAGCGCCCAACTGAACGTGGAATTGGCGGAGATCAATCTCACCCAAAGTGAGGTGAATCTCGCCCAAGCCCAGGCCGACCTCGCGAAGACCCAACTCTTCGCCCCTTGGACGGGCACCGTACTCACCCTTGAAAGTTATCCGAGCGCACTGGTGGGAGGGGGGACGCCCATCGTGACCGTGCTGGACACCACCCACCTGGAATTTCACACCCTCAACGTAAGCGAGCGGAATCTCTCCCAGATCTTTCCGGGGCAAACGGCCTTGATCACGCTCAAAAGCTATCCTAATGCCCCGCTGGAGGCCACCGTTTTACGGATTGGCTGGCAGGCCGGAACCCCCGTGGGGAATGAAGCGACTTTCCCGATCATCCTCGTATTGGATGAAACTGATCTGGAGATTCGGCCCGGCATGACGGGCGAAGTGGAAATATACGCCGATACGCCTTGAGACAATCACGTCCCTCAAACGAACGCCGTGCCTTTCTGTGTGAAAGGCACGGCGTTCGTTTAAAATCAGGAAGGGGGACTTTCCCGAAAATTATGCCGGTTCATGGTCATAGGTACGAATAAATTCTTCCGCTTTTTCGACCAACTCCCGATTCCCAATAAAGAGGGGCACGCGTTGGTGAAGGGTTTCCGGCTTCACATCCAAAATATCGTGATAGCCATTGGAGGCATAGCCCCCAGCCTGTTGGGCGATGAAGGCAAGGGGATTCGCTTCGTACAAGAGGCGTAGCTTGCCCGTGGTTTTGCCACCCTCCGCAACCTCGCCGGGGTAAAAATAGACGCCTCCCGACAACAAATTGCGATGAAAATCTGCCACGAGCGAACCAACATACCGCGCGGGCAATCCCTTCCCCTCCCCGTCCAGGCCTTGCAGATGTTGGGTGTAGCGTTGAACCCCTTCACTCCATTTGCGCTGATACCCCTGGTTGACGCTGTAATATTTGGGTTTTTCCGGGATACGAATGTTGGGATGCGAGAGCAAAAATTCGCCCACACTCGGATCAAGCGTGAACCCATGCACCCCATGCCCGGTCGTGTACACGAGCATCGTACTCGCCCCGTACAACAAATAGCCCGCGGCGATAATATCCCGCCCTGGTTGCAAACAATCTTCGATGGTGCCTGGGCCATCTTCGTCGGAAATGCGGCGGAAGATGGCAAAGATCGTCCCGATGCTGACGTTGTAATCAATGTTAGAAGAACCATCCAAGGGGTCGTACAGGAGCACGTATTTTCCAGAGGGGAACTCATCGGGGATAGGCAAAATATGTTCATGCTCCTCCGACGCCATCACCGCCAACCGCCCGGTGTGATCGTTGAGCCGATACATCGTCTGATCGGCGAGCACGTCCAGCCGTTGAACCACTTCGCCCTGCACATTCACTTCGCCATCCGCCTGCCCAATAATTTCCACGAGACCCGCCCGGTTGGTATGGCTGGCGATAATCTTCCCAGTGAGGGCAATATCGTAGAGCAGATAGGTCAACGAACCAGAGGCTTCGGGATGAAATTGTTGTTCTTCCAGAATATGCCGTTCAATGGTAGTTATTTTGCTTGTGAATTTTAAATTGGGTGCCATATACCTGAAAAGCTCCTAAACCTGAAATTTAGAGCCACACCAAATGGTGTGATCATTCTGCCGAGATCACCAGCCTTGTCCCGAAAAAGCTTAAGCAAGTCTAATAGAGTTGACACGGGGAGTCAATGATATACTGAAATCCTCGTGTTATGATGCGAGGCAAAGCATTCAGATGTGGGTTTAAACAAGATGCATTCATTTTTTAAAAGAAAGGATCATTCACTATGCTGATGTCACACATCATGCCAATGGAGCATACGCTCAACCATCGCCCAATTCATAATTGGCTCAAAACCATCAAAGTGGCCTACGCCCCCACCGTCACCAACCCCCTTGTGGATCGTTTCACCGCCGGATTGATGGAGCATTTCACCCTGCTGGGCCACGAAACCCAGGCCGCCCCGGACAATGAGACCTCCCTGCTGTTGACCACCGTCCCCTTCGGGGAAGCGCTCAACTGGCGGGAGGCGTTGTTGTTCGTCGCCCGGAAAAAGTTCAATATCGCCACCTCCCCCACCATTTTCACCATCGTGCCCGTCCGCGAGGAAGAATTATTCAAAGCCCTGCATTATTTTGAAGAAATTCTGCAAAAAGATCCCCCGGACCCCGAAGATTACGAATTCCCCGGCCTCTCGCCCAGCGCCTACCATACCCTGTTTGAACAGGGGACCCGCGGCGGCCCGATCATGGCGCTGGCCCGTTTATTGCAAAGCCAGACCAAGTGTATCCGCATCATCCTGCTGGTGGGCGAAGACGAACCGGAGTATGCCTACCTGTTCGATCTGGTCGGCGCGCACCCGCGCATCGAAGCCCTCAACCCTTCTTTTTTCTACAGCGACATCATTTTGCGTATCGTCACCACGCTGAGCACACGGGAGATCACCCGACATCGGGTGGTGGAGCCGCCCATCGAGTACGCCGTTTGGGATCAGTTGTCCACCCCGCGCGCGATGCAAGCCGCGGCGGTTGAACTCGGCAAACGTAAATTTTTCACCGAAATGGTACGGATCGCAGACCTGGTGCATGTCCCTATGGTCGCCAACACCGTGTCGAGCCAGTACAGTGAAGGGTGTTTTACCACTTGGGACCCGGAAATCGACGCGTTGGTGACGACGATCACTGGCAGTGCCCGCCCGGTTGAAAAGGATCACATCACCGAGAATGATCTTGCCGTGATCGTGGGGGTGCGGGAGGATGGCGAGGGGGCAGTCGTTCGGCATGTGAACGGCAAACGGAATGATCCCCCCTCTTCGGAGGCGGTGGAAATGATGGAGATGGATCTTTCCCTGCCGAGGATCACGCTTTCGTCCGCGTGGGCGCACCCCGCGCGGGTTCCGGTGGTCCGGTCGAAGTTGCACGGGCACCGAGGCGTCGCGAGTTATGATCCCGCCCGGGTGGAGTTCACCCCGTTGGACCCACCTTATTACACGTATCCGGTTTCGTGTGCCACCGAAGCGCAGGCCAAGGGCATCGTCGCAGCGTTTTCCCGCTCCGAGGCGCTCCGCAATCCCCATGATCCGCGCCAGGTTGTGTTTACTGTTTTGCCCGGGCACGGGGTGGTGATCGCCGAAAAATGGGTACCGGGGACAAAACCCTTTGAGACGATGGTGGAATTTATGGATGCGGGATACTTAAAAGTTGACAATCGAATTCCACAGGGGCCAATGCAGTATGTGCCCGGAAAAGATGGAATGTTAGAGGTATCTACCTTATGATGCCCCACTCGATGAAACGCCCGTTAGGAATTATCCTGGTGTTGGTGGGGGTTGTCGGCATGGTGCTGGGAGCCGTGGGGATTTACCAAATCTGGCAGGTGAAAGCCGGGTTGGAGACCAATCTGCTCACGGCGTTGACAACCACGCAAGAGACCATCGGAATTACAAAAACCGGATTGGAAAACGCGAGTGGGTCCCTGGACACGGTTGGGGCAAACATCGCGAACCTGAATAATACGATTTTGACGGTGGCGCAATCGCTCACGGACGTTGTGCCGGTGGTCAGCAGTATTTCCACGTTATTGCAGGATGAACTCCCCACGACGCTGGATGCCACCCAGACCTCGCTCGAAACCGCAGAGGCCAGTGCCAGTTTGCTGGATGGGGTGATGCGCGCGCTCACCTCGATCCCCTTTTATCCGGGCGAAGCGTACAATCCCGAAGTGCCTTTGCACGTCTCTGTGCAAAATGTCGCCACCAGTCTGGAAGATCTGCCCGAATCGTTGATCGAGATCGGCGAGCAACTCGAGGCGAATCAGGAGAATTTCACAGATATTGAGGATGACCTGATTGCCCTGTCCGTCACGCTGACCGACATCAACACGGATATCGAGAGCGCCAAATCCACGCTCAGTGAGTATCAAACTCTGCTCACTTCGGTTGACACTCAAATTGGGTTGTTGATAGAAAATCTTCCGGGGATTCTATCGGGGGGTGCCTGGTTTTTGAGTCTCTTTATTTTATGGTTCCTCTTCACCCAAATTGGATTAATCTTGCAGGGGTTCACTCTCGCGGGGTTAGAATTGTTTCGTTCGCCCGAAACAATCCCAACGGAATCATGAACCTGTAATAGTTACCTCTTGTTTGGGGAGGGCTTGTCCTGTAAAATAAACAAATTCAGTACTCAGGCCATTCCTGGGTAACCCAATTCGCTGGTTGAAATATACCCATTCCAGGAGTTTCCCCTGAGCATTCAAACGAAACCTCAGCGCACCATGCAGGCCCTTTCTATCCACGCCGCGGCACACACTGATCCAGGGAAGGTACGGCAAGTTAACGAAGATTCCGTGTTTTCCTTTGTTCGGCCCGCCAAAAATGGGGATGCTTTGGGTTTATTATTAGTCGCCGATGGTATTGGTGGGCACAAAGCCGGGGATATCGCCAGCAAACTGGCGGCGAATACCATTTACGAATCGTTGTCGTGGTTTTTGGAAAAAGATCAAACCGACGATACGCGTCCCGTTCACGCCTCTACAGAGTTAGACCCTAACAACTACATCGAAAAAAGACTCCGACGCGCGGTCGAAGCGGCAAATGCCAAAATATTTGACTACGCCCAAAACAATCCAGAAAAAGCCGGCAATATGGGCACGACCATTACTACGGCGTTGATCTGGAAACATTCGGTCGTTGTCGCGCATGTCGGAGATAGTCGCGGGTATCTCTTCCGCGATGGGGTCTTGCGCCAGCTCACGGAAGATCATTCTTTTGTCGGTCAGCTCATCCGGCGAGGTCAATTGCCTTATGATGCCTATTACGAACATCCTCGTCGGAATGTCATCACCCGTGCTTTGGGACAGTTCCCCGATGTTCAAATCGATCTACGCACCGATACTTTACAATCCGGAGACAAACTCCTTCTGTGCAGTGATGGGTTGTGGGAGATGATCCGAGATAATAAAATCACCGAGTACCTCAACAAATCGGAAGATTTAAGCACTATCGCAAACGCCATGATCGAGGAAGCTATCAGCAATGGTGGGCCAGATAACATCAGCATCGTCTTAGGCGAAATCACAACCGCAAACACATGACACCTGAAATATCCAATATTGGCAGATACCAAGTCAAAAAAGAATTAGGCCGCGGGGGCATGGCGACTGTTTATGATGCTTATGATCCACGTTTCGGACGAAATGTAGCGATAAAAGTCCTCCCTCGTGAGTTTTTACACGACCCTCAATTCCGCGCCCGTTTTGAACGAGAAGCCAAAACCGTTGCCCTCCTCGAACACCCCGCCATCGTCCCCGTGTATGATTTTGGCGAACACGATGGACAACCTTACATCGTCATGCAATTGATGAATGGGGGTTCCCTGGCAGAAAAACTCGAAAAAGGCCCCATCACCCCGGAAGAAGTCACCAAAATCCTGAATCGCCTGGCCCAGGCCTTGGATGTCGCCCACAGCAAAGGCATTGTTCACCGTGACCTGAAACCGGGCAACGTCCTCTTTGACCAGTACGGGAATGCATTCCTCTCAGACTTCGGCATCGCCCGGCTCAAAGAGTCTGGTGGCGCCACCCTCACGGGAAGCCAGATCATCGGCACGCCCGCCTACATGAGTCCCGAACAAATTCAGGGCGACAAATCCATTGACGGACGCAGTGATATTTATGCCCTCGGCGTCATCGTCTTTTTGATGCTCTCCAACCAAATGCCGTTTCAAGCGGATACCCCCGCCAAAGTAATGATCGCCCACATCATGGAAGCGGCCCCTAGCATCCTGATCTTCCGCGAAGACCTCCCCCCCGGCATTGATGAAGTCCTTGATCGCGCCCTCGCAAAGGACCCCGATGACCGATATCAGACCGGGGCGGCGATGGCCGAAGAATTTACCGAAGTCGTCCGGGCATCCCTTGCCCTCACCCGTCCCCGCCCCATCACGCCTGCTGATCCCGCGGTTAAATCCCCCACCCCAACGCGGCTCTCCGCCCCGAAACCACACACCCTCACCAGCAAAACGGTCGCCTCCCCCTCCACACCGGTCGTGACATCGGTCGCGACCCCCACCCCAACGCCGCCCCCATCCACTCACCCCGTTGAAAAGCCAGAGAAAGTTGGCCCTAACAGGATGATGTTCGTCATCGGCGGGCTGATCGTCCTGGCCCTCCTGATCGGTGGTGGGTTTCTGCTCTCGAACATGCTCGGCAGTGGGAAGGCGACCCCGGTCGCACAAGCCACCACGGTCGTGCCCGTCATCCCCTCTGCAACGGACGTTCCCCCGACTTCCACCATGGAACCCACCGCCACGGAAGAAGCCGCCGTGATCATCCCCACCGACACTCCCGCCCCCACCGATTCCCCCACAGAGACTCCTGCCCCTCCCACCGAAACGCCCACGGACCTTCCGGTAGCCGCCCCTCCCATCATTGGTGGTGCTGACAAACTCGCCTTTGTGCAGGGCAGTGATATCTGGCTCATCAATCTGGATGGTACCGAACTCCAACGGTTGACCTTTGACGGGTCTCAAAAAGCCAATCTGCAATGGACCCCCGACGGGCAACTGCTCATGTACACGACCGGAACCTGTCTCCGTTCAGTCACAGCGGAAGGGGTGGCGGACAATGTCGCGTGTTTCCAATTTATTCAAACGCTCGATGGCTTTTCCGTTTCCCCGGACAGCACCCAATTGGCAATCAGTTTGGATAATCAACTGTATTTACTCCCCTTCGATCTGGCAAGACTCAATCCGGGTTCCCCGCTCAACCGAAATATCGTGAATACGCTGGCGACAGAAACCTGTGCGAGTTTCGCCCCATATGCCCGAAATTTTGTCCGTCAAGTCCAATGGTCGGATGATGGTCTCCGGTTGGCGTTAAAAATTATTGCCGTTGGCACGGGGGCGCTCCAGGGCATCAATACGGACAACGTCAGCGTGGTGGAAATTGGGGATTGCACACGTGCGCCCCTCGTTAAAGACAATTTCCCCGTGCCGCGATTTCTCATTGATGATTTTGAAGATCGGCCCGAGTTCACCGACTGGAGTTGGGATGGCACCGATTTATACACTGTCACAAGCCACTCCACCCAACGTACTGGCTTTGGCGACTTGTATTTGTATAACGGTTTCCAATTTCAAGGCCGGAAGTTAAACCCGATTGATAACAAGTGCTGTTACCGGGAAGCGCGCTGGAGTCCCGATGGGCAATTCGTCTTGTTTGTATATCAGGAATTTACCGCCAGTGGTCAAACGCAAATTTATTACGTTTTCTTCAATGATTTGAACACAGGCGTGGACTTGATTCCCCTGGATTTGCCAGAATTCACCGACCCGCGCGAGTTCCCGCAACCTGCCCTGCGCCCCGCAGTCACGCCCTAATCACCCACCGGGTTCGGCCACTGTGCTGAACCCGGTTTTTTCATCACTCCTCAAACCTAGGAAACTCCCGAAAAAAAGGGTGAAAGGGGGATGTACATCTCCCTTTCACCCTTTTTTTCTGGCTAATCTCCGGGCTGAATAGATACGGTTTTTTCTACCATGCTCCAAATAGACGGTTCACAAGGCGAAGGAGGCGGGCAAGTTTTACGAACTTCGCTGGCCCTGGCTTGTCTCGCGCAATCCCCCATCCAAATCTTCAACATTCGCGCACGGCGGCCCAAACCCGGTCTGCAAGCCCAACACTTGCAAGCGGTCCGGGCGGCGACGGCGATTAGTCACGCGAAAGTCAGCGGGGACAAGCTCGGGTCGCAATCCTTGTATTTCGATCCGGGGCGGGTGATGCCCGGAGATTATCGTTTTGAGATTGGCACCGCCGGAGCGACGACGTTGGTCCTGCAAACCATCTTTTTACCGTTGTGTCTGGCTGGGGGAACTTCGCATGTCACGATTACGGGGGGGACGCATGTGCCGTGGAGTCCGGCGTTTCATTATCTGGCTTGGAATTGGCTGACGTGTGTGCGGCAAATGGGGGTACAGGCGACGTTGACGCTGGATAAAGCAGGCTTTTACCCGCCCGGAGGGGGGCAACTGCGGGCGATCATTTCCCCTGCCCAAACGTTGTTCCCCCTGCAATGGACGGAGCGCGGGGACCTGTCTGGGGTGCGTGGCCTGTCCGCCGGGGCGAACCTGCCCGAACACGTCATCCACCGCCAACGGGATCGGGTACGCGCCCGTTTGGGAAAGGCGATCCCGGTCGAAACGCTGGAGATGTCCGCCCCGTCGCCGGGTTCGATGGTGTTGATGATGGCGGAATTTGCGCGGGGGCGGGGGGCGTCGGGCAGTTTGGGGAAAAAGGGGAAGCCCGCGGAAGTGGTTGCGGATGAGGCGGTCGATGGGTTGGAGAAGTTTTTGGCGTCTCCGGCGACCGTGGACGCATATCTTGCGGATCAATTGCTGTTGCCGCTGGCGTTCGCGAACGGGATTTCGGAGTTTGTCACAGTGGAAGTGACGCAACATTTGTTGACGAATGCGGCGGTGATCGAGCAGTTTGCTCGGGCGCAGATCACGATTGAGGGGTCTCTCGGCGACCCTGGCCGGGTCCGGGTTTTCCCGCGTTAGGGGGTGAAGGGTTCAAATTCCACGACGGTGAAGTGGGCGAGGCTGTCGTCCATCGGTTCATTTTCCAGCCATACGCGCCCGAAATACATGTAGCGGGGATAAGCCGGATCGTCATGCATGTCCACCCGTAAATCTTCGCGAATATCGTTGTTGAGTTCTCCCCGCAAGGTGGTAAAGAGGCCAGGGATGATGTAATCGTCTGCCGAATCCAGGCTGGCGGTTTCGGGGGTGGACCAGGTTTTTCCGTCCCAATAGGAAAGGGTGGCCTCAATAATTTGCCCATTTTGCACAGTGGCGGCGTGGCGGCGACGTTCGGTGGAAAATTCGACTTCGACCACGATGCGATAGTGCTGGATGCCGGCGGTGTACCATTGGGTTTCGGCTTCGTTGAGCAAGGTGAAGGTGGCGACAGGGTAGCGTTGCTCGCTTTTGTTGTAGAAGAAAAAAATGACGACAGCCAGGAGGCTTAAGCCAACGAGGAGGGAGAGGACTATCTTTCGCATGGGGGGGATTATAATCTAGAGGTGAGGAGGGGGCGGGTTTTAGTTTTCAGTATTCAGTGTTCAGTGTTCAGTGTTCAGTGTTCAGTATTTGGTGGTGAAATGATTGCTTTGGCGGATAAACGCTTTCTTTTACAGTTGGCTCGGCAGACGTTGACGTTGTATCTTCAAACGGGGACACTTCCCGATTTGAAGACGGAGAACGCGAGTTTGCTGGAACCCCGCGCGACGTTCGTGACCCTGCGGGTGCGGCCTTTGGGACCCTCCACGGAACCGGGAGACCTGCGCGGGTGTCGGGGAGAAACCCAGGCCCGACGCCCGTTGATCGAATCCGTGGCACTGATGACGATTGCGTCGGCCACGGATGACCCGCGTTTCCCACCAGTTCAACCTGCCGAGATTCCGAATTTACACATCGAAATTAATGCGCTCACCCCCCTCGCGCCTATCGCCATCCCAGACATCGAAATCGGGCGGCACGGTTTGCTGATGACCAAAGGGCATTACGCCGGGTTATTACTCCCTGAAGTGGCGGTGCGTTACCAGTGGGATGTCGAAACTTTTCTTCGCGCGGTGTGCCGCAAAGCCGGGTTACACGAAAACGCCTGGAGGGCCGAAGAGACCCGATTGTTTGGGTTCGAGGCTGAAGTCTGGGGGGAAGAATAAATGGTATCATAGCGCGTATGCATACCCATCGCCAACCTAACTCAGCTCAATGTTTTGCGTGCGGATTACAAAATCCTTTTGGCCTACATCTTGAATTCTTCGACAATGGGGTGGACGAAGTGACCTGTGAATACACGATTACCGAGCGTTTTCAGGGCTACCCTGGCATTGCCCACGGGGGCGTTGTTGCGGCGGTCCTGGACGAAGTGATCGGGCGCGTGTCCATGATCGGCAACCCGATGCACTTTATGATGACCGCCACGATGGAATTGAAATACCGTCAATCGGTTCCGCTGAACACCCCCCTCAAGATCATCTCCCGTAAAATCAAAGATCGAGGGCGCATTGCCAAAGCCGAAGGGGCCGTATACCTCCCCGATGGCTCCATCGCCGTGGAAGCCACGATGACCCTCGTGGATTTGCCCCCACAATTTACAATTAACGAAGATGTCGCGGAACAATTAGGCTGGAAAGTCTACGCTGACGACGAGATAAAGTAAACTCACCGTTATCTCCCATGCCCAACCCCCTCCTCTCCCTCGCTTCCTACACCGCCAGAATGCTCCCCGCTCCCCTGCGGAATGTGTTTTATCGTTTGGGGCCTGTCACCCGGCTCATTCGCCGGACGTTGAACCGGGCCGCGCCCACGGGCCTGAGCGAGGTCACTATCGCCGCGGGCGCGCTCGCAGGTCACAAAATCCTGCTCGACATGCAAACCGAGAAAGATTATTGGCTGGGAAATTACGAGACCCATCTCGAAAATGCCATCCGTGAATGGGTTAAACCGGGTATGTTGGTCTACGATGTTGGCGCGAATATCGGCTATGTCTCCCTGTTGTTTGCCCAGGCCATCCAAAAAAACGGGCAAGTGTTCGCCTTTGAAGCCCTCCCCGCCAACATTGACCGCCTGAAAACCAACATTCATCTGAATCACCTTCAGACTCACATCAAAGTCATTCATTCCGCCGTCGTCAACACGCCCTCCTCCGTGCGCTTCCTCGTCCACGCGTCCAACGGGATGGGCAAAGCCGCAGGCTCCACCGGGCGCAAAGAACATTACCTCGAAGAAATCCTCGTCCCCGGCACCTCGCTCGATCACTTCGTCTACGACATGGGCAACCCGCCCCCCGACGTGATCAAAATCGACATCGAAGGCGGCGAAATCCTCGCCCTGCCCGGGATGACTCGCCTGCTCACAGAGGTACACCCGATCATCTTCCTCGAACTGCACGGCGAACCCGCCGCCCGCACCACCTGGGACACCCTCACCCAGGCCGGATACACCCTCCACCGCATGGAAACCGGCTATCCTACCATCCTCAACCAGGAAGACCTGGAATGGAAAGAATACATCATAGGCCTTGTCGAAAAGTAATCCCCACCCTCCATGCCCCTCCCAGCCCCATTAGCCCTCCAACAACGCGTGCTCCCTGCTTATCGCGCCCCCTTTTTCGACCTTCTCGCCCAAACCCACCCCCACGGCCTGCACCTCTTCGCTGGCGAGCCGCTCCCCGTCGAAGCCATTGCGACGACCGGTCTAACGAACGGCACACAGACCCTCTCCCACGCTCACTTTACCCCCGCCCATAACCGCCACCTGTTTCACACCCGCCACCCGCTCTACCTCTGCTGGCAAGATGGCCTGATCCCCTGGCTGGAGAAAACCCAACCTGGGGCTTTAATCGTGGAAGCCAACCCGCGCTACCTCAGCACCCCGCGCGCCATCCGTTGGATGAAAGCGCGGGGACGCCCCGTCCTCGGCTGGGGGTTGGGCGCCCCACCCACGCACCCCCTTCTCGCGTGGCACCGTACCCGCTTTCTCCGGCAATTGGACGGTCTCATCGCATATAGCCAAAAAGGGGCCGACGAATACCGTGCCCTGAAAATTCTCCCCCCCGCACACATCTTCACCGCCCCCAACGCGGTCACCCCGCGCCCAACTTCTCCCCCACCCCCGCGCCCCTCCACGCCCCAATATCCCCTCACCCTCCTCTTCGTGGGACGCATCCAAACCCGCAAGCGGCTCGATCTCCTTCTCCACGCCTGCGCCACCCTCCCCTCTGATATCCAACCCCACCTCGTTATCGTCGGCGACGGCCCCGCGCGGCAAGAATTTCAAACCCTCGCCGCCCAAATCTATCCCCGCGCGGAATTTGTAGGCGCAAAACATGGCCCCAACCTCGCTCCTTACTTCGCCGCCGCCGATCTGTTTGTCCTCCCCGGCACGGGTGGGTTGGCCGTGCAGGAAGCGATGAGCTACGGCCTCCCCGTCATCGTCGCGGAAGGGGATGGGACACAGGACGCGCTCGTGCGCCCGGACAATGGATGGTTGGTTCCCCCCGACGATTTGCCAGGGTTACGCGCCACGCTCGCAGACGCCCTCTCCGCTCCGCCCCGGTTACGCCAAATGGGGATAGAATCTTACCGGATTGTGTCAGAAGAAATTAACCTGGAAAAGATGGTTCAATGTTTCATTCAAGCCCTAAATGAGGTCACGTATGTTTAAAAATATCCACGTTATCATCAACCCTGGCGCAGGACAGGCCAAACCCGTGTTGCAAATCATGAATACGGTGTTCAAACAGGCGGGCATTACGTGGAACACCTCCATCACGCAGGAACCGGGGGACGGAAAAAAGTTCGCCCAACAAGCCGTTGAAGCGGGCGTCGATCTCGTGGCGGCGTGCGGCGGAGATGGTACGGTAGCGGAGGTCGCCAGTGGCTTGATCGGAACCCATGTTCCCCTCGCCATTTTGCCCGGCGGAACCGCGAACGTGATGGCGATTGAACTCAATATCCCCCAAGACTTCACCCTCGCGTGCGAACTGCTGTGCGGGGAAGCCTACAGTCTGCGCCCTGTGGACATGGGGCACGCGGGTAACCGGCCCTTTTTGCTTCGCATTGGCCTGGGCCTGGAAGCGGCCATGGTCGAAGGCGCACGCCCGGATTTAAAATTCCGCGTCGGCACGTTGGCCTATGCCTTTTCCATTCTGCAAGCCCTTCAGGAACCGCTCACCGCCCAATATGAATTGATTCTCGATGGAGAACTTGTCCGATGCGAAGGCGTGACCTGCATCGTCGCCAATACGATGAATCTTGGGATGCGCGGGTCTACCCTGTCATCCACCGCCACCGTTAGCGATGGGCTATTGGACGTGTTCGTGATTCGCAAAGCCGATCTCAGCACGCTGGTTTCTCTCGCAACCAGCGTCGTCACCGGGCAGGAAAATCTCCAGGCAATGCAACACTGGCAGGCCAAAGCCGTCACCGTTGTCAGCGATCCGGTGCAAACCGTGCAAGTCGATGGTGAAATTGTCGGGCAGTCTCCCGTTCAGGCGCAAATTATTCCACAAGCCATCCACATCGTTGTCCCCCAAGACGCCGCCCTCTAACATGCGTTACCTTTTTGTCGCCGATGGCCGGTCGCCCATTGCGTTGAACTGGCTCCAACATTTTGTGCAAACCGGGCACGAAGTCCACCTCGCCTCCACCTATCCCTGTCAGCCGGAATTGAACCTGGCCTCTTTGCATATCATCCCGGTGGCATTCAGCAGTGCGGCAGGGGAAATGCCCAAACCAACGGGGGGGGAAAACCACGCCCGGAAAAACAGCGTCGTACGAACCTTAACCACGCCCCGTCTTCGCACCGCGATCCGGCAGTGGTTGGGACCGCTGACACTGGCCCGCGCGGGGCGTCGTTTGCGAGCGTTGATCCAAACCCTGCAACCCGACCTCGTCCACGCCATGCGGATTCCTTACGAAGGGATGATCACCGCGCTGGCAAAAGGATCGGGATCGCCGATGGGGACACCGCCATCGGACGCCCCCCCGTGCGTGGTGTCGGTTTGGGGCAATGATTTTACCCTGCACGCCAAAAGCACCCCGCTCATGGCCTATTACACCCGTCTGGCCTTGCGCCACGCGGACGCGCTCCACACCGACTGCTTTCGGGATTTGCGACTGGCGGCTGAATGGGGCTTTGCGCCCAACAAACCCAGCCTCACCGTGCCCGGAAATGGCGGTATTGATCTCAGCCTGTTTTACCCATCCAACGCGCCGAAAACGTCATCCCATTCAGAGGGGGTGATGGTGGTCAATCCCCGTGGGTTTCGCGCGTATGTGCGAAATGACACGTTTTTCAAAGCGATACCGCTCGTCCTGGCGAAAGCCCCTCAAACGCGTTTTGTGCTCCCGGCGATGGCAGGCGATCCCCACGCAATCCCGCACCAAAACTGGCTCCACGCAAACCACCTGGCCCACGCGGTGGACTTTCTCCCCCACATTCCACGCCCCCAAATGGCGGACCTGTTCCGGCAAGCCGCCCTCGCGGTTTCCCCCAGCGAACATGACGGGACCCCCAACACCCTCCTCGAAGCGATGGCGTGCGGGTGTTTGCCCATCGCCGGAGATATCGAGGCATTACGCGAGTGGATCACGCCCGGGGAAAACGGTTTCCTGTTCGACCCGGGGGATGCGTCTGCGTTGGCGGCGTGTATTGTGTCAGGGATCGAACATGCGGATTTACGGGAAGAAGCGGCAAAAAAAAATGCCCGGCTGGTAGCAGACCGGGCAGAATATGGAGTTTCAATGGCGAGGGCGGAAAGGTTTTACGCCAGTTTGTAACGGATTATGAGGCGGTTCCTTCGGCTTCCTTTTCGAGTAGTTTCGCCAAATCGGATACAGATTTATAAATGGGGCGGCCTTTGAGCTTTTTGTCCATCATAAATGGCGCTCCCTGATTGGTGGCGGGGACCACCACGGCATAATCATAGGGAATCATGCTCGAAATTTCGAGTTTAAAATTCTGGCTGATGCGTTCCGGGGTGATGTTAATTTTGTCGCTGTACCGGCTCAACACCATACGAAACCGATCTTTGTTTAAGCCAATCGCGGGGGCCAAATCGAGAAAACGGCGCATCCGATCTAACGAGGGGATGTCTTGGGAGGTGACGAGGAGAACCAGATCACTCGCATCTAAGACGGCCAGGGTATGTTCGGTCAGGTCGGTGGAGGTGTCCACAATGACATAGGAAAACATGGTGGCCAGGTATTCAAGCAAGGGGCCGAGTTGGGTGGGGTCCACCGCTTCAGCATCAGAGACCTTTTCCGGGGCGGGAAGAATTCTCACATTTGAAGACGCGTGATTGATGAGAACCCCATTTACTACTTCCGGGTCGAGATGTTCCACGCGAGGCGTGAGGTCAAGAAGCGAGTGTTTGCTCCGCTCGTTGAAAGAAATCCCCACACCACCAAAATGAAGGCAAGCGTCCACCACAATAACGGGGCTTGAGTCGCTATGCAGGGCAACGGCCAGATTGGAGGCCAGGGTGGTACAGCCAACGCCACCTTTGGGAGAATAGACGGTGATGATACGTTTGGCATCTTTGGCTTGCGAGGCGGGGGTGGAAAAGGAAGCGTACTCCGGCGGCAAGGGCGGAGGCATGCGGGCCTTTTCTTCGCGAGCGATGAGGTAGGCCCGTTGGACGGCATTGATTAATTCCTCAACCATCGGCGGTTTAACGAGAAAGTCGCGTGCCCCGGCAACAATGGCTTCGCGCATGTAGCTAGGGTCGTCTTGCACGGTCAGGATCACGACCTGCACGTAGGGGATTTTCCCTCGGATGAGGCGGGTCGCCTCCAGGCCATCCATGTCCGGCATGTTGATGTCCATCAGAATGACGTGGGGATCGTGCTGAAGCGCCATACTGACCCCTTCTCCCCCCGTGCGAGCGCCGCCGACGATAAAAATGCTCGGCTCCAGAGATAGGAGCTTCATCAAATTTTCGCGGGTTTGGGCGATGTCGTCCACGACCAGGACGCGGATTTTTTCGTCCGTGGGGGATTTGGGAACTTCGCGGAAGGAGGAGAGAGGGGGAGCGGTGAGGGTTTGAGGCGGGGGGGTGATGGAGAGTTGATCGCGGACCGATTGTGCCGGGGCGGAGGGGGAGGGTTTGAGGCTGGATACCCGAAGGGAGCTTTTATCCTCGGCGGGGGGTGGAGGGGTGGAGGAAGAGGGAGGCGAAGGTGGGGTTTTCGCGGGCGGGGGGGTGGGTTGAGGCTTGGGTTTGGGTTTGAAGCCAAAGAGGCGGGCAAAAAAGCCGGGTTTTTTCTCTTCTTTGGGCGGAGGGCTGACGGGTTCGGGTTTGCTGACGGGGGCGGCACCCCGCGCGGACAGTTCACGCCCGCCTGAGAGGGAAACGCGTCGCATGGAGTGGTCATTCTCCGTGGTGAGTTCATTGATTTTTTTGGGGAAATATTTTTTGGTGTATTTTTGTTGAAAAGCTTCCAGCGATTCGCCCCCGCCAAAGTTGTTATGAAGGAGTTGCCAGGCCTCGGGTTGGTTAATGTCTTGTTGAAGAACTTGATTGAGGTGGGAAATGGCGGCTTTTTGATCCCCTTTTTGGAGGGCGAGACGGGCTTTTTCAATAAACTCTGAGGATTTATTTCGCATAATTTTCCTAAATTGGGCCTGTGAAATGATAACAGATGCTGTAACGCCTCAGCCAGAGTAGCATGGCTCCCGAAAAAAAAAGATGGGTAGGGGATGCAGATCCCCCACCCATCTTTTTTTTTCGGGGAACTTTCTCTCCAAGCCTGAGCAATTACCAGATTCCATTATAGGGAGAGAGGGGGGAAAGTCAAGTCATTCAAATTGGGGGGTCAATATTTCTGATGTAAATACTGACACGCCTTCTTGGAGGACAGTTTCGTTGAATTGAATTTCAGCTACTACCGTTACAGTTTTATCCGATAATACATCTGCCCGCGTTACCAGCCCTTTGATAATCCGCCGCCGCGCCTGGAATTGTGCTTCTACGTGTTCGGGAGTATCTGGGTCAAGGTTGATCGCCTCATGTCCTATTCGCACCCAGTCTCGAAAGAGCGAGACCAACTGTAAGAGTTGCTCTGCCCGATTACCTATCAAAAGCCGAGAATCGGCTAAATCTCGTTTGAGGGTGAGTTCCAATTCATTCAGTATAAAAAGCTGCGCTTCTAAGTCCTCCTGTTTAATAATTTCCTTGCCCGCCCATGTGATGTATTTGCGTCGTTCTATGAACAAATCTTCTAATTCCCTTTTCAACCGTTTACACTCCCCTTCCGCGTCCGTTTCCTGGGCTTTAAGGGCGGCGATGTGTTTCTCTAATGCGCGTTCAAATTCGCCCGGTTCAGAGACTAATCTCCAAATCTTACCCCAAACTTCCGCATCAATTTTGTTCACACGTACCTGACGCGCACACCCTGGGAGCGATACCCGACGAATGACATTATTACAACGATAATAATCATAATGCCCCCCCTTTTTTGTTTTGACCCGTACCACTCGCATTTTTACCTTACATGCCGCGCAATAAAGCACGCCAGCGGCCAGGGTATAAATGGGATGAACAAACTGCCCGTTTTGATCAGTTTGCCGAAATTTCCCTGCCGGGTGAGCTTTCCAGCGCGCTTTGCGGTCTAGTGCGGCCTGATAGGTCTCAGCATCCAAAATGGGCGGGATCATGACCTCAAACACTTGTCCTGCCCATTTTGATATAAAAATCCCGGTAACGTAGTACTCGCGCTTCAAAATTTGTCGGATGACAGCGGTATGCCAGATGTACCTTCGCACACAATTCTTTTTCTGAGGCACCCCCGCCGCAATCAAACGGCGGCGGATTTCTTTTGCACTCACGTCCTCAATATACCATTTGAAAATTTTTCGCACCCAATCTGCTTCGATTTCATTAATGATATAGGTCCCTGATTCTTGATGATAGTCGTACCCATAAGGGGGAGAACCCGAGCCGCCGACAAGTTTACCTTGTCCTAACCGTCCCTTCATCCCCATTGTCGTTCTTTCGCGCCGCGCTTCTAGTTCTTCTCCCGCCGCCCACGCCAGAATCGGGGCAACCCGTTTATCAAACACCTCTTTGACCAACTCGATTTCTACCTCAGTTTCTTTGAGGCGGTCGAAAATGTACATCATGGGAGAAAGGCCCCGGTAAAGCCGGTCATGTTTCCACGCGATAATCACATCAAACTTACCAGCTTTTGCATCTGCAAGCATTTGATTGAGGCGCGGCCTATCCCGCCGTGTGGCACTCGGTTCAACTGTGCCCCTGCCCGCGCGGTATTTTTCAATATCCCGGTAGACTTCAACAACGGTGTACCCTTGTTTCTCACAATATGCACGCCCATCCTGCTCCTGGGCTTCTGGGCTAACTTTCTCTGCTTGTTTTTCAGTTGAAACTCGAACGTATACACATGCTCTTTTCATCTCACTACCTCGTTTATTTTGCAAAAATACGGTTAGATTTGTCCTAGAACGGCCTTCACCCGTTCTAAAGTATTGATCCTTCGCCCTCCTAAAAGATTGGCTATTTTGTTAATGGTGTAGCCCTGATTGTTCAGGGCGCGAATGAGTTCGCTTTCTTCCTGTGTACCAAGTACAGGAACACCACTGCCTGAGGTGGATGAGTTCCTGCTCGGGAACGTGGTTCCCGCGTCCTGGGAACGCGTTCCCGTGCCATTTTCTGTCAAGTCGGGAACGTCCAGACGTGTGCCCGGAACACGTCCTATTAAGATGGGAACGCCATTTTCCAAAACAGGAACGATATATTTGTCCTCCGATTCCGGTTTGTGCAGGTTGCCAATAATGACCGTACACTGCCTCGGCGTGTCCAGAGGTGTTCCTTCGGGAAGAGGAGTTAACTTTAATGTGGCGAAATTTTCCCGTAAGTCCCCTTGTCCCTCGATGCCTAACGAACGTACAAAAACCGAGTGTGACAAGAGCACGAGATACAAGCCTGCTTTGCGCCCTTCCATCCCGATTTGCATCAACAGCTTGGCGATTTCGGGTTGATGGGCAATAATCGCCGGAATTTCGTCCACGGCCAAAGTCACTGGGTCGAAATGACTTGTCCCCATTTCCCTTTGCCGGTAGCGATTATCCATCAGTTCAATCATGCTCTTGATGGTTTGAGCGATGGTTTCAAAATTCATCCCCCCTCCAATCACATTGCAATGTACCGGCCATGTTGATCCGTCATCATGTGGGTCTAACACGTAGGCGGTTTGCCGCGCCTGCAAAAGATACCTTGCTGTGTGCGTCTTCCCTGTACCCGTTGCTCCAGCAATCAGGACATGCCGATCTGTGAACATAGGTAAGGGACGCAATTGAGGCATGGGGAGCGCCGCCGGGGTAGACGCACCATTCGTGTCCTGGGTGGGCATCGGAACGAATGAGTCGCCACGTTTCCCCATTGGCGTGAACCATTGAGCGCGTTTCGAGATTTCTCGCTGCAATTCGACGGCGAGCGCAGCCAGGGTCGTGTAAAGTTGCGCGTCCGGGGGAGAGAGTTGGGGCATGGAGGCTGTACCGGTCTTCTGTTCAATTTGTATGGCAGGGCTAAACATCTTTCGGGGTTGAATGAGAGATAATCCCCTTTCGCTTTCCCAAGCAAAAGCCTCTGCATTGGGAATCCACGACCGTTGTCGTCGCGCCGTATCAATGAACATTTCAACCAGGCGAAAAGCCAGGAAAATCGCCACGCTTGCCAGAATGAAAACTGCCAACCAACCCAATACTGTGACTACCTTCTCACGTGCGAGTTGCGCGGCCTCGGCATCGGCCTGTCTCACCTGTGCTTGTTGGGTCGCGGTCGCGTTCGTTTGAATCTGTGCGAGATTCACTGCGCGGGCGGTTGAGGTCGCAAGGTGCGCCTCTTGAGTTGCGATGACTTGTGCGGTTGCGGCCTGTTGGGTGGCTTGCGCTTCATAATAGAGGGCGGTCGCCGTTGCATTGGAGTAAAGCACCTGCGCTGTAGATGTGGCGCCGTTGTCGTTGCTGGCTTGCGTTTGCGCCTGGACCAGGATCGCCGCTTCGTTTGCACGAATAGCGCTCTCTGCGGTGGCAGTCATTTGCTGGTAGGCGGTGTTCAGGGCATGTTCCCCGGCGGCTTGTAAGGTATAGGGATCGGTTGGAGTAGGTACACAGGCCACAATCAACATGCCTGCACCAAGGATGATTGAAATGATAAGTATCAGGAGCGTGATTCTTGTTCGCATGATTCACGCTCCTTTTTTTGCCAGTATTCAAAACATTCCTTCCAATATCCGAGATAGTAGCGATTGCGTTTTGTCGGGTCTGGACGTAAGCCAAATTCTTTTTCGCAACGCTCTCGCCAATAGGTGTCCTCTGGCGAAGGATCGGGAGTAACAGGGATCGCATGTAAAATCGTCATCACAGAACCTCCACCCCTTGCCCGTTCCGGTGAATTCGTCCGACTTTTTCTAATTCGTCCAGATGGTTGTAAATCGTTTGGCGGGAGACACCGGCCTGTTTCGCGGCGTCAGAGACGCTCAAGAGTGGGTTATCTACATAGAAGGCAATCAGGGCATCCAATTGGCGTTGTTTCTTGGCTGTGATTGCCGCCTGCCGTTTGTCGAAAGTGTCAACTTTGACAGGATTTGACTCTGGTTCACCCTCATCTTTGGATTGCCGCGCCGCGCGCCGTTCTGCTTTTCGGTCTACTTTTTCTTTTTCAATCCGTTCTACGCGCCGCCGATGGTCATTCCGCAATGCCAACACCGTAACGCCAGCCAGGGAGAGCAAAGGAAAGATCGCCGGGGCATAGGTGGATAGTTCGGGGAAGATGTCCAACGCAACTGTCAGCCCAAGCGCGGTCACAAAATACAACCCAACCAGGCCCAATGCCAGCTGCGCCGGGGCTTGCGGATCAGTTTTGCGTTTATGGGCGTTCCATTCGCGCAATTCCATTGCGGTCGCGGTCGTTGCCAGTCCTAATGCTTCAACCGTAATCGCCGCGACGACTGCAACCCATCCCGGCCAATGCAGATGGTTGTACGTAGACCTACCAATCAGATAAGCAGTTGGCAGGGGAGCCAGCCAGGGCGCAATCTTCGCCCCCACATCCGATATGGTTGCTTCAAAACTTTCGAGGAATTTGGTGATCATGGTTTCTGCCTCCGTTGCAGAAATGCAAAACCGCTTTCCAAACGGAAAGCGGTCGCAGAAACCAGGGTTTCAGGATAGTAAGAGATACCACCCTTTGATACAATAGGCGGTAGCCCTTTGCCGCTCCGTTCGGCTTGGGGTCAGGCTCGTGTTTGTGTTGGTAGCACTGGCACGGGCCGATTTTAACGGTTGAAATGTCAACCTACCTTGACATTATACAGGATTTTGAATAGGGGGTCAATTATCTGATTTTGGGCCTCGTTTTTCCCCCAGAGTTTGAATTTTACTAAGATAGACCAACAAAGATTCTCGACTAACTTGCCAGGCTGATCCCCATTTGCGCCCAACAAGATCGCCATCTCTCAGAAGTCGGCGGATGTGATCCAGGTGATACCCGCTAATTTTTACGGCTTCGCTCGTTGTGATCCAATCTTCTTGTGTTGTCATCTTAGGCGTGATTATACTCGTGCAAGCGCGAATTACGCCGGTTATTTGGTTGTAAAGGTGCAAAAATTCCCCTTATGAGTTTTTTAGTGTTCTTTTTTCTGTCGCTTTGAAGTTTTCTCTGTCGGTTTTGCTTGCTTTTTCAAATTGTTTTCGTCGGGTTGTTTTTCGCGGATTTCTTGCATCGTCCGCCCCAAATCAGCCAATGCCTCAATCACAAAAATTAAGGGATGTGAATTGGATTTATGTGGATTGACTTTCATGCTGAACTCCTTTTCTTACAGACAAGGCAAAACTTTGGGCGTTTTTCTCGATCTCTGATTTCAACCAACTTTTCAAATCTCCACCGCTCAGATAAAAGTCGGTCAGGTCTTTGTCATGGGGACGAAGTTTGGGAATGGAAAGGGTGCAGGGTTTCAGCCATGCTAGTTTGTCCGCTCCGGCTGCCCCGGATTGATCCAGGTCGTAGGCCACATATTTTTCTTCCACATGCAGAAAGTGAAAGCCCCAGGTCGCAACGTTCAATTCGTTTCCAGCACTGCCGAGGGAAACGGCTCCGGCAAGGGCGTCACATTCTTGCCAGAGCAATAAGGTGTCCAGTTCACCTTCACAAAAGACCACTTTCCTATGACCTTCAAGCGTTTGCACCAAGTAAACAGCCGGACGGCTCCCCCGAATTTGGGTGTATTTGTGCGGTTTGGGGTTGGGAAGGCGGATTTTGAGATACCAGACCTGGTTGGCAACGAGACATGGGATCAGGATGCCGTTTGAAATCCACACTTTCTTGCCATCCAAGCCCCACGCGCCTGGAGCATCGGCGAAAGTTTTTGGAATGAAGCCGATGTGCCAGAGATGGAGCGTGCTTTCGGTTAATCCACGCCCGGTCAGGTATTCAAGGGCCGTTGCTTTCCGCCAAACCACTTCGCCCGTTTCGGGATGGGTTTCCGGCCAGGAGAGGGTTTCTTGGTTTTCCCAGAGGACTTTGCGCGCCCGGTCAATGAGTTGCCAGGCGCGGGTTTGCCATTTTTCGCCGGGGGGATAGTCAGGAAGTGGCGTGGGTAGGTGCGGATAATGCAGATGGGAGAGGGAATGGGGGTTTACCAGTTTTTCGCAGGCTTCTTCATACGATACATCATGGTAGGCCATCACCCATTGGATCAGCCCGCCGCTTTTCCCACACGAGGCGGCAAAACACTTCCAGTATGCCCCGCGTGTGCCCTGCCCGTTCGTCACGCCGAGGGAAGGGGAATGATCGTCGTGGAAGGGACACCGGAAGACGGTCCAGCGTCCGTATTTGCGTCCGGGGCCCAAATCTCGCTCGACGAATGCGATCAAATCGTTTGTTTCGTTCATAGGCTTCATCCTTTCGTTACGCGGGTTGCTACGCGAATTGCAGGAATTACAGTTGTTACAGGGGAGGGCAGGAATAAACTGTGCGATCTGCTGTAACAGGTGTAATGCCTGTAAGCCATGTGAGGCCGGTAATTCGGTAACTAACCAGCCAACTCATAAAAAATATTGCTCCTTACCGAGATGCGGTTGACCAAACCTTCGTTCGTCAGGTCTTGCAAACGCGTGTGGGTATGGCTGGTGGGTTGCCCGATAGCATCGGCAATTTGACGCAATTGACAGCGGCCTAAAACATCCAGCGCGTCCAGAATCTCTTTGCGGCGCGCCGTCAGATCGAGTTCAAAGGCGTTGCCTTCGGAGTTCCAGTAATAGCTTTCCTTATCAAAAGTGAGCTTCAGGTTGTATTGATCGTCCAGATCGCGCCCTTCCAGGTCTAATTTTGCGCCATACTTTCCCCGTTCTTTGTACAACCGCCAGAAGGTGTCTGCGACCCCGGACTTTGCGACACTCCCATACAAACCGGTGATGGCGTCGGTGTCGTTGTTGGTGCTTTTGGGTTCGTGGTCAATCAGCACGATGGCTTTGTCATTTTGTTGCGCGAATTCTTGCAGGGGGCCAATGGCGTCGGTCATTTCGTTACTTTTCAGTTGATCGCCTTGAATTGCGCGGCTGAAGGTATCTACGATGACGAGCAAATAGTTTTTGGCTTCGACGTAGGCAAGTAAACGTTTCCCGCCCCCGGTGTTGAGGGCGCCGATTTGTTCGCGGAAGGGCTTTGCAAACATGAAATCAATCCCGATGTCGGTCGGCCAGTTTTGGAGGGTCATGCGTTTCTTGAGGCGTTTTTCCCGGTCCTCCAACGCGAGATATAAAACCTTGCCTTTCAACACCTCTTTGCCGAAGATTTTCCCCCCACAGAGGACAGCAAGCCCCATTTGCAAAGCCAGCCAGGATTTTCCGATTTTGGGTTTTCCGTAGAGAAAGATCAGGCCGATGGGCAGATAATCGGCAATGACGAAGGGAGTTGGCGGATATTCGGTTTGGAGAATGGTGGCGGAGTTGATCGTGTGGAGGGGGGGCAGAAGGTTTTCCAGCCCGGAGAGGCGGTCAATTCCCCCGTTTTGGCTGAGATATTCGGTCAGTTCGCGGGTCAGAAAACGATTGAGTTTTTCCCGGATATTGGCGGGCAAATACCCGGAGAGGGTTTCCTGCGCTCTACGTGCCTCGTCCGGGGAGATGGTAGAATCTGGATAGCTTGGATTGGCAGTTGGAACGTTAGGTTGACTGCCGTTGTGGAGAGCCTCGGTGGACGAAACCGGGGCTTCTTCTTTTTTTGTCACCAGGAACCTCCTTTCTCAACCTCTTCTTGTGAGGGGACAGCCAAGACGGGAATCTCGACCTCCGGCAATAAGCGGCGGCGCTGTAATTCCTGGCGGAGCAGAAAGCGGATTTGCTCCTTCAATGGCCTCAATTCTTTTTCGGCCAATTCTTGAATCACGCTCACCTCATCCTCAGATAAAACAATCCGAATTTTGACGATCATGCGGCCTCCTTAAACAAAAACCTGTCTCCAAATGTGAAGACAGGTTAACCAGAGGGCGCGGAAATGAACGGAAATTATTCTGATTTCAGGTTTTGTTTCCGTTTCTTTCCGCTAGATAGGTTTTTTCGTAGGTTCTGAGGGTGCGCCCGCTGATGTTGTACCGGCTGGCCCAGGCATCCCGGTTTTCTACTTCCCCTTTTTTTCGGGCTTCCCAATATTTTTCAACGATGTCCTTTTGGGCTTCGAGGGGATACGCGTAATCATTGGAGTTGTCTCGTTTGCGCGTGGGACACCTGCCTGGATATTTCCCGTTATTCTGCTTATGGTGCAGTCGGCTGAAATAGGGATGTTTTTTGTGTTTCTTTTTAGGAGGAGCAAAGGTTTTTGGTTTCACCCACCTATGTTGAGAAGCATATCGCTTTTTCTCCCGGCGTTTGGTGATATGCAAATCAAACAGCCGATCCAACAAATCCGGGTTTTCACTGACGCGGTACAGCACAATCGCCGCAAATGGAATCCCGATTCCAAGTACGATGAGAAAGGCGAAAACCACCTCCGCGAATGAAGCAAACGAGGTTTGCACCCGTTCCTTAAGTATCGCACTAAAGACGAATAACATGGCCGACCCTGTCGCGAGATAAATGAGGCGATGTCTCATAGCACCTCCGAGCCGTTGATGACCAATGGGTTGATTTTATTCCCAAAAGGCGATAAACAAGACCAACAAGTGTACTTTAGGTCAAAAACTGGTAGATTAATTCACATATTCCCGTATACTTTTCTTTATTCGTAAACATGGATATATTTGCAATCTTGAATAAAGGAATCTTTGCCATTCATGTCCCCCTCGTACAAACCCCAACAATTTGCCAAACGATTAGAAGCCTTATTTGAACTGAGAGGTTTGAAAGCGGATTATGTCGCCCACAAGGTACAAATTTCAAAGGCGTATCTTTCCAGGCTCCGGCATGGCAAAGCCACCAATCCTGGGTTCACCATTATTCAAGCCCTCGCCGAGGTGTTTGACGTGAGTCCTGCTTATTTTTTTGGAGAAGAGGATCCCTCCCCTAATTTAGAGGATATTGCGATGCGCGCCAGTGATTTAGATGACAAAGGCAGAAAGGCAATCAGCGATATTCTCACATATCTTGCCAGTTTTCAGAAAGATGATGAGTCTAAAAAACAGATTGAGGACGATCCTGGATGATCTAGCATATGACTATAAGACCTTTACAATGGAGGGGTTCGTCCAACACGTCGAAACACTGAACCAACGGAAACTTCACTTTACTGATTGGGATTTGCCGCCGCAAATATTCGGGTTATGGATTTCGGATGCAAACAAGTCCCTTGAATATATCTTCCTCGCTAAACATTTACCGCCCATCCTGAGAACGCACGTTCAACTACACGAGATCGGTCATTTTCTGTGTGGACACCCCACCCTAAAATTCGACGGCAGAACCTCGATTGCGGACCTGCTCCCCTTATTTCGCTCCAATCTATACACCAACGAAATGGAAGTAGAGGCCGAAACCCTGGCCGCTGTCATTCAGGAGCGGGTGTTTCGGTATTCGTTGGGGCATGAGTTATCTATCTCGATTTCATCCCGCCCGGCGACCGTTGAATTCTTGAAAGCGATGGGGCTGACATGAGCGAGTACGGCATGGTATTTTTCGCCTTTGTTGCCCTGATCGCCTGGTTGGTCAATCTTCACTTTATCAAAATCCGGGCGTGGGAAAAATCTCCAGAGGCATGGATGGTACGCACCTCCTGGCTGTCCACTTTGTTTTTAGCATTGGCAATGACTTTCCAGGTTGCTTCGGCAAAATCTGGCCTCCAGGCCCATTTATTTTTCTGGTATCTGGCCTATGTCACCATCTCATTGGCGATCTATTTTTCGGCTCTGTCCAATGCGTACCACAACTACAGCAGAATGAGGCATTGGGCAACGGTCATGCTCATTGTCAACCTCTCCCTTCTCGGTTATCTGCACTTTTTCTACATCTCGAAAATTACCTGGATGCCCGATCACCACATTCCCAGAAATTTGCCGGAATGGATTTACATGACTACCCTTTTTGTCTATGGGGCGATTTTAGGCGGCGTGCCGATCATCGAGCATATTCGGGATTACAGCAAGGAAACGGCCATCCCCACGCGAACCCGGTACGTGACCCTGATCATTGCCCGCACCGCCAGCACGAGCTATTTCCTGATCAAAATCCTGAGGGCAACCGTTGGATTTTTCAGTCCCACCTATGCGGAACTGGATACCTTGCTAACAGCCCACGATATCGCGTTGGGCATCACGGGAATTTTTTGGATTGGCATGTTTCTTCCCAATAAATTTCTCATGCAGATTTCAACCCCTGGTATCTTTCTCAGCAAATATCTGGCGTATGGCAGATTAAGAAAAATTCCTCAGTATTTCAGCACATTTCAAACCGATCTCAGCCCAATCTCCCTCGTCAACGAACCTGACTCCTTCTGGGACTTACTCGCCAATCTCAACTTCTATCTCTACCGGACGGTGATTCATATCCTGGACATCAAACAAGGCCTCGAAGGAACCTTGTCGGAAAATAAGCACATCTCGTGGGATGCAATCCGCCAACACAAAGCAAAACACCTTCACCTTGCCTTAAAAAGCGTTGAAGATGACCGAGACTACTGGCTTTTGATTCACGACTATGCCAAAGTCGCCCTTCAATTACGGATAAAAGACATCCGTGGGAGCAGTTAATGGAACCTACCCCTCTCCAACACAAAATTGCTAAGTGGATTTCCCGTATTTTTCACCCGTTTTTGGTCGCGGTCCTGACCCTGACCCTGGCAACATACCAAAGCGGCTCGCCGATCCCTGCCGTCCTCCTGTGGGTGGGCATTTCCTTCGCCACCGTGATTTTGCCGGTGTCCCTTTACATCCTTTGGATGGTGCGAAAGGGCAAATATTCCGACGCGTATGTATCCATTCGAGAACAGCGGCATAGTCTGTACTATGTAGCGACCCTGTGCCTGGTGGCGTTGGTGGTCATTCTTGCGGTTGGCGATCCGCCCGTGGTCGTCACCGCTTGCATTGTTTCGGGGGTGCTGGCGAATGGGTTAGGAATGTTGATCAATCGCTTTACCAAGATTTCCGTGCATAGTGCCGCGATGGCTGGGTGTACGGCGGTGTTGCTGGTTTTCGCACCTGTTGTGGGTTGGGTAATGGTGTTTGCCACCCTGAGCACGGGCTGGGCGCGGAAGGTGTTGAAAGCGCATACCCTCAGCCAGATCGTGTTAGGGTATCTAGTGGCATCGAGCAGCGTGTTCATTGTTTTTCGTTTCTTTGGCTTGATATAGAAATTCCCCACAGCTTTCCTATGATTGCCCCGGGTCCCCTATCACAGACTTCTGCCCTGGAAATCAACCAGTTGTTGGTTTCTGGCGTTGTGATCAGCCCAGTGAGAGTCTTTCGGAGCGGAAAGACCGCACACAAGGCTGTGTTCACGCTACAAAATTCAAGCGGGCGGTTTTATGTTCAGTGGAATCAGGCGGATTGGCGGCCAAGCAAGGGGGATAATTTGATGATCCGGGGGTCGGTGTTCAGTGTGCCGGTGAATGGAGCCGATGCAGGGAGGATTCAGGCGGAGGAGGTTCATCTATTCAGATCATAAGAAATCCGAGTTGCTCAGTTGAGAGATACAAAAGACTAGATAACTCTGGCTATGATATTCCTCGATTTTTACAATAAATTCCAGCTATTTAATGTCAAACAATGTGGGCTGGACAGTTTTGAGGCTATCTAAATAGTAAGGAATTTTTTCGTATGGTGTTGGAATTTTGGGCAAAAGATATATTAGTTCTTCACAGTTTTTACTGGCTTTGAAAAAACTATTTAAATAGGAATCACCAAATTTTTCATCTAATATTGTTGTTACAAGTTCTAAAGCCTTAGTGGTTTCCTGTTCTGCTAGTTGCAATATTGGCCCAATAATTAAACCTGGAACATCGAATTTATTCAAAGGCATGTTTTGAAATACCCTATGCAGAATGAACCGGTTACCATGAATAGCAATTAATCTTTTCTTGCTACTACCATGTTCTTTCTCAACCGCCAACTTGTTTTCAACAGCTCTCGAAATTTCGACACAGTACCAAAGACGCGATGGTGTCAATTTTGGATTAAAAAGAAGGGTATAAGGTGGTTTTGTAATATCATCCCACAACACACTTATATTACTCTTTACTTCAGCCGCCAGCCGAACTTCTGGATGAGCACAAGCAAGTGCAACCGTGGCATCATCAATAGTACAACCTTGCACTGGAAGTGGAATAGAGTCCCCACTTCTATAAACATACAACTTGTTCAGGTCAAGGGCTAATTCTACTTTCAATCTTTCTTGAGTTGGATCAAGAGAAGCAAAATCTCTTTTTTCAATACGATTCTGAGTGTTTGTTGCTGTGGTTACATCTGGCGCGAATCCTGGAGGACAATCTTCTAAGGAAATAAATCTTACTAAAACTTTTGCATCTTTAGCTTTCGGAAAATTTTGATAGACCGCGGCAGATACACTTCCAACTGTCTGCGCTCCATTAACTACAGATACCCCTTCAAAAGTAAATTCTCCCCTCTCGCGGGAAGAGGCATATTTAGGTTTTTTGGTGATTTTGTTACATAACACCGTTATTCCGTTATTAAAATACCAAAATTTTTCCGGCTCTCTAATTAATGTGGTTTTTATCGATAAATTGACAACTGTATCCCCTTTAAAATTCCTTAAGTTACGAACTAATAAGCCTCTATTATGTTCGTGGTACCACCTTGCAATATCTTCAGAGGAAACTTGCCCATAATAAGCTTGAAAAGGTTCTTTAATTTGACCCCATTCGTACAAAGTCACGTCCAAGTTTATTGTTGTCTCATCCATCCTCCCTGAAATTGCGCTATAAAGATCATTCTGATTAAAGGGTCTATAAGAAACAACTTCGATTGGGTTGTTGATTTCATGTAGTAGATCGTCGAAATTTTGAGTTGCTTGCTTCGAAAGTGGTTGGACCCCTGTATAAACAATTAAGAGAGAGAATGTTACATTAGGGCTTTCCAAAGCCTGTTCAAAATTTTCTTGTCTTTCCCTGAACTTGTTATTAAATCTCTCAAATCGAGTAAATATAAAATCTTTAAATCCGTTAATGAATTTTAAGACATCACCAGTTTCGGGAGATTTTTGTCCAGTTTGATCCCATTTAGACTGTATTAAGTACACTACACCAGCTTCTTCGTCATAATGAATTGCATCAATTCCGTTATCATCAAATCCATCAATTATAGAATTGGCTGCAAGTTCTTTCTTTATTCCAGCAACCTTTGAGAGCGCTAAAGCAGCTTGGCTTCTGCTTAAAAAATGTTTCAGTATCTCGTTCTCATTCCTGTTTTTTACATCAGATAAATCAATTAAATCCTTGAACTCTCGATCAAGAAAGGAGCGGATGCGGTGTACGTGTATTTCACTCATAGTAATTTAGTTTTGACATTAGGAAATTATATGGTAAACAAATCAATCCACTTTATTTTCAGAAGGCTGACAAACTACCCAGCGTAGGTTCGATTTCCCAAATGAGGACGGAAAAATCTTAGTCAAGGGAGAAGTTTACCGGACTTCCAGGATTATATAATAACTTTGGGAAATTCATCCTTGGAAATCCATCCAGTCTTGACATATTTTATTTCATTATTTAAAAAACCCCTTGAGGGCGGCTAGAATGCCCCCTCATCCAGACGTTATCATGTAAAAGATTTACTTATTAAGGTTTTACTTAACTCATAGTTTTGCTGTTTTGGCAAAACTATGCCTCCCTCGTTCCCATTAGCGAATAACTATGAGTTAAGTGAAATAATGAGCAACTTCATGCCCGTCGGCTGATGATGCGGGAAATGGGTTTCACAGATGAAGAAATATGGGGGTCAGAAAGCCAATAGGGATATGATCGCTCTCAACACCTTTCTACCATGAAAGCCTTTTGACGGGTTTTTCTAGTTTTTGATGCAATTTTACAGGCCCAGAGAAGAATATTCTTCGAAAAAGAGTAAGGACTCTAGCTGTGTGGGGACATTTTTTTTCAAGATACAATCTGTTTCTTCCTAAGAAATGACTCGTTGCTATCAGGAAATATTTTATCGGGATAGCCTCTATCCTCGCAACATAGTTTTTAAATGCCCCAGGAATTCCCATTAAGAACAAGATAAACTACTTTTAACCTACCAAAAGGTTTTTGAAACACATGGATATAGTTACATATTTCACTAACTTGACATCGCTATTAGAATACTATATATTCCCTTTTAAGGTTAGGAAATTTATCATGCTATATCACACCCCAAAGATATTTAGGTAGATTTCATCTCGTTTGATAGAAAATATTGGGAGTAAGAACACCAATAAAATCAAACATCCAAGTTGTTTGTTTCCATAAAAAATTCAGATGTATATTTTGGGCTTGTTCATTGGGCATCTAAAAGTTGGATATTAGGTTTATACGTACTTGGTGGAGATAACATAATCCACTTCTTTGAGTGGATATTAAAAACGAAACAGTAATTCTATTTTTTTTAGTTAAATTGGAGACAGCGGATATGCAATCACCTGATAACTCCGTGTGGGTATTAGGGAAAAGGAAGTTTATTTATGAAAGAAAATAAAATGAGTTTATTATTAGGTTGGCCTACTTATTTAGAAGCAAAGCGAAAGGCAACAGCTAACAAAGTGAATGCTTTCATGCAAAAACAGAATCAGAAAGACCTCTCTTATTCTATCCAATATAATGGTGATGGTCATCTAGTTACAATTGCACCAACTGGTAGTGGGAAAGGAGTTGCTGTTATCATCCCTAACCTTTTGCATTATGCTGGACCCATTATAGTCATTGATCCTAAGGGAGAAAATTTTGCTGTAACTGCAAGATATAGAACCTCTTTGGGGCAAAAGATTATATTATTGGATCCTTTCAAAGCCGTTCCAGATCAACTTTTAGAATTCTATGGTGTCCAACGAGGGCGATTGAATCCTTTAGATCTTTGTCAACTATCTGGGGCAAGTATTACGAATGACGCTCAGATGATTGCTAATCTGCTTTCTGGCGATGGTTCATTAAATACTGACCCTTACTGGGATATAAATGGGAAAAAATTGTTGTCTGGCCTTATTGCCCATGAAATGGATATGTCACAGCGTGAAAATCGTCAACCAAAATTTGGGCGTATTGTTGATATGCTTTTTTCAGACGACGTTATTTATAACCTTGCAGTAATGTTAGACACACAAAAACCATCAAGCTTCGTTAGCAAAACGGTTGGTAGTGGTTTTCTTTCAATTACTGATAAAACTAGAGACGGCATATTAACAACAGCACAAAGTTACTTAACAACAATGACATCAGGAGATCTTATTGAATTTCTAGAAAATTCAACCATTAAAATAACCGATATTCAAAATGACGAAGATTATACGTTGTATATTGTTATCCCACCAAATAAACTCGAATCGCATAGTTTTATATTGAGAATTTGGGTGGCTGTCCTAATGAATGCGGTTATGGAAAGAAAACAGCTACCAAATAAACGGACTTTGTTTATGCTGGATGAGTGTGCCAACTTAGGTGAAATGGATGTTTTGCGTAAGGCGGTAACGCTTTTACGCGGTTATGGATTACAAGTATGGATGTTTTTTCAGGACCTTTCTCAAATGGAAAGTCTTTATCTAGAGTATTTTAAAACAATGATTAATAATTGTGGTGTGTTTCAAACTTTTGGGGTTAGTAGACTTTCTGCAGCTGGTCCAATTACAAAAATCGTTGGAACGTTTGAAGATAAAGACGTATTAAATTTAGATGAAACTCAGCAAATAGTTTCTTTGTCCCCGGGAAATGTTAGGATCGCAAGACTCTTCAAATATTATAAAGATGATGCCTTTAAGGGGCGATTTGATAAAAACCCATTAATAAAAAACGATAAGAGAATAAGAATTAGCAATCGTCTGATACGATTCAGTTCAACGCCTCGATTCAGTTGAAAAAATTGAAATTACGCAAGCTCCTCAACGTTCTGTTAAATAAGTCAGTACAACTTTTTGCAAGGAGAAACCTTCAAAGATTTCCTTAACAAAGCACTCAATTAAGTAATTCCGAAAGTTCACGAACATTAAGAGGTAAATTAGATGGATAAAAAACTTCAGAAAAATATTCTTTTTTGGATTGGAATTGTTATTGTTATAGTTCTGGTTACAGCAAATGTTGCTTGGGTAATCAGTGATGGTTCATCAACCTCAGTTGCTCCAGATATTTTTAGAGACCCTATAGTGTTTGCAATTATTGGTGCAGTGTTAACATTTTTACTAATTGACCGTTGGAAACGTCTTGAAGATGAGATTTCAGAAATACGTCAGAATCAACATACAGTTTTATCAGACGTTAGAAAAGAAGCTGAAAGTCTTGTAAAAGCACAGATTGAGGGCGCAATGCGACAAGCACAAGCTATTGATAGTAAGGTTAGCAGCTTAGTTGAAGATCACCCATGGATAGCCGACATTACCGAAAATGAGTTCATTCCAGATGCCTCTTCATGTCGAATTGTATTGAGAACTTTAGAGGGACTATTAACTCAAGGAAAGGTTGCTTTAGCGTATGAATATCTATTTAGTTGGACTAAGCGAAATGCAAATCAACCTCGTTTAGAAGGTACGGTTGAAGATTTTTTAGATTTAGCAGAATTTAGTGAACGCGTCTTAGCAGATGAATATTTAGGTCTATTAATTCTTCAGCAAGGATACCTGAGCGCAAGCAATCGAATTTTGATAATGCCTGATTACTTAAAAAGATTAATTAGACATGGTGATTTTCGGGGGTCAGAAAGTGTAGCTAAACAAGTTGAGATTTTAGTGAGTCCTAATTGGCTTCAAAGAATTAAGACTTATGTGCGTAATCAGCCTGAGTACCATCGAGCAATATTTACCATGCGTGCTTACTCATCTCTTTCATTATATAAAGCCTTAATCGGAGATCTGCGCGCCTCACAAAAATATTTAGATTCAGCAAAAACACTAGCTAAATCTATGCATGCAGAACAAGAAATCACATGCATTGAGGCAGAATTGATGTTGATAAATGGTGAATACAATAGCTCGGATGAGATGTTAAGGGGATTGTCACTTGATGAAGAAAGTTCAGATCATATTGTTTTTGATGCGCTAAGATTATTTAGAGTTTTAGGAGACGTCGAGATATCAATGCGTTTAAATGAAAGATTTAGCATTTCTAACTTTATTGAGAAAATGGTGTATATTGATCAGATGAAAAACATTATTCGTAAATCTAAAGAAGATTTACTTGCAGTCGCGCCAATAATAAAAGAAGAGATAAATACCTTAAATGGAATGGCGCAACCTGAAAACTTGATACAGCAAAAATTAGTTCAGGAAATAATTGAAGAAAAATCTGAATCAAACGGAAAAAATATTTGAAACTACCTAACGTGCAATTTTTGAGTGTCCACTGAGTCATCCTGAGTAGCATGATGGAAATATCCAAATCCCACCAAAACTAGGAGCGTGCTTAGTAGACAGAGATGATCTTTCATTCAAGTGTATTGTCTGGTATGTGAACACCACGAAGTACTTGTGCGCCAAACTCGGTAAAGGCAACGAGGCTTTGCCCCAGCCTTTACCGACGAGGAAGTTCTGACGCTTGAAATCTGTTGTGATTACTTTGGCTTCCCCCAAGAAAAATCCCTCATTGATTATTTTGCCGACCATTATCGGCACTTCTTCCCGGACCTGGCCTGTCGCACGACCTTTGTGCGATAACCAGCAAAATAATTGTGAAACACGATTTTTTTGACAGATTTTCAGTCTCAAAACCGACAAAATCCGGTCAATAGGTTTCCAAGGCCAACCAAATCTTGCTTTTAATCAAAAGCCTTTAAAGCGATAAAGATAACTTCACAATGGTGAAATCCTTCGGTTCATTTCCAAATATGGCGACCTCGAAAATTTAACGTTTTTCTCGATTCCACTTCTATTTGCTAAAAAGTTACGTTAGGTAATACTTTGCCATCATTGATTATAAAAAATAGAACGACTTGAACATTCTTAATTGGATAATGCTCGTTCTCGCTGTCTATATCTTCACTTCTGATGAAAAACCGCTATAGAATTAATTGATAAACAATAGTTCAAAACCCTTTTTACCTTTTCCATCCCTCATGCTACAATCCCCTCTAACATCCCATCCATTCCCCTCACCCGCCGGATTCCCCTTGATTTTGTAGGCTGGTAAGGCTGACCCAAGCGGTCGGATTATTCTGATTTCGTAGGCCGCTTCTTGCAAACACGCGTAAGCAACGCTCGTTTGCAAGAAGCGGCCTTTTTGTTTTCTCGGAGCAAGTTGTGGCATACAGGAATTTCCTCATTTTGGAGATGCGCGTTTTGTTTGGCCTGGTTTTGATACCGGCAGTCGCTGTGCGAACACCGGGGCAATGGACATTCCCGTACATTGCCATCAATCAGATGGCAACTGTCACACGCACTCCGACTCCAACCGGAACAATTTCTCCCTCGCCCTCCACCGATCCAACCGCTACCGCCACAAATACCGTCACATCCACCCCTTCTCATACTCCCACCCTCAACCCAACCTTTACGCCAACAGCTACAGCAAGTCCGTCGTTCTCGCCTTCCCCAACGTACCCACCGCCCCCTTCTCCTTGCCCCTGTTGGGTGTACTTGCCTCTGATTTCCGCTATTCATCCAACTGTCATTCAGGAAGTCGAACCCAACGATACCTTTTCTCAGGCACAAACCCTGTCCACCATGCCTGTGAGTGTCAACGGCCTACACGACGGCACAGCAGATACCGGCGACGTGTACCAAATCGAGCTAACTGCCGGGAAAATCGTCCACGTCACCCTCACGACTGAAAATCCAACCGGCGTGCAACTCCTGGCATATAGCGGCGAAAACCCTACCGAACTCGTGCGGGATTTTGAAGCCCCGTTTGAACTGACCTTCCTGGCAATCGCCACCGGCACGTATTCCCTGTACGTGTTCACTCCCGGCGAGGCCAACAATGCCGGAGTATACACTTTGTCAGTGACTCTCACAGAGGCAAACCCCTGATGCGAACGCCAAAGACTATCCTGCTCATTTTGGGATCCATTAGCCTGCTTTGCTGCCTGGCAATCCTGCTGGCCGATGTGCCGGTGCTGGACATCGGCCTCACAGGCGGGCGTCCCGCCGGGGGATATTCCGAACCGAGCGGGAATGGCGTGCCTGGCGTCCCCCCACCAGGATCGGGCAACTGCGGGAACGTCAGCACCGATTATCCCGAAAACCCGTTTCGCGGCTGGCCGGTGAGTTTCTACGCAGGCGATTGGCGCACGATTGCGGCCTGGTGGTGTGACCCGTTTTACCTGATTGATTTTGGTGTCAATCATTGGGGCGTGGATATTGCGGCAATGGTCAACGTCGCGGTCAGTCCATCCGGGGCCACCACGACCACCTATGACAGCATCGCCGGGGCAGAAGTCGTTTGTACGTTGCAAGAGGAGATGTATGGATACGTGATCAGTGCCCGCGACGATGGAGCCTGGAATTTCGGCATGGGCAATCACGTCAAGGTCAGGGCGTTGGACTGTGTGGAAATGTGTGGACACATCCCGGACGATCCCGCGCCGGGTGAAGTGTATTTTCTGCTTGAAGAAGACTCGTCCCAATGCGGGGGAGGCTCAGGCACATCGACACCGGGCGTGACAGCAACACCCCCCGACGACCCGGACGATCTGATTCTGGCTTGTACCGAAACGGATTGGATCGCAACCTACATGCACCTGGCAACGGTGGCGGTATCACCTTTACAGCTAGTCGAACGGGGAGATGTACTCGGCACGGTAGATTCCACCGGCAACTCGACCGGCCATCACCTGCATTACCAGATCAACGGGATTGGAATCGGGGCCATTGACCCGGCTCCGGCCATGTGCGCGGGATACAGCCCGGAATTACGCGTCACCCCGCGTTGGCTGCGTCCCCCGTGTGGAGAGTGATATGAAAGCAAATATCTTTTTCGACGCAAAGACGCGAAGGCGGAAAAAGACGCAAAGTATTTTTCTGTTTTTCTTTGCATCTGTCGGAATGCTTGTTCCGCAGTGGCTTCGCGTCAAATTGGTCTGTCTCGTAAGTTTGCTTATTTTTGTAGGGATTCAGCCTGTGTTTGCTCAGACGGCGACCCCACAAGTAGGGAGTGTCATAGTCAGTGTCCTGGATGCGGACGGGCAACCCGTTCCTGGAATTCGGGTGGAACTGGTTTTGTTCCAGTATGCCACAGGCGTCGAACCGTTCCCCGCCGGGGGGTGTGTAACAGACGCGACCGGAACGTGCGTCATCTGGACGGACCTCCCCCCTTCGAGCGGTGCGGATTGGTACGAGGGCGTGGTTTACGTGTCTGACCTGGGGCGGCAACTGGTCGGCTGGCAAGGGGATGAAACCCTCATCGTCATTCAACTTGATCCTGACGGAATGATCGCCACCGAAGAACCGCATTTACACGGCCCGTACACCGGCGAGCAGTATGCACCAACGGAGGGCAGTCCGGCCAGTTCGCAAACAGTTACCCAAACGGCATCGCCTATCGTCATACCCTCTTTCACAGCAACCACAACTCCAACTCTTACTCCCACGCTAATACCATCTCCTTCACCCGATGTGCCCGAATCCACTTTTCCAATTGGTTGGGTGATTGTTGGTGTATTGGTCTTTGGGGGTGCGCTTTGGTGGGTATTGACCCGAAGGATAAAACGACATGGCTAGGCAGATCAGGCGCAAGACGCCGCTCTTATTATTGGTTTTCCTGCTCATCGGGCTGGCACGTCCCGTGCAGGCCGCACCTTCATATCAAGTAGAGGAATGCAACCCCTTCAACCCGGACGGCACAATCCAAAGCTCGGACAATGTTGACCAACTCAACTACTGTATGCCTGCCACCGAATATCTACGCGTTTCATTGGGGCAAATGCTGGCGATTGCCCTGTTTTCCGGGGCAGAGAAATTCGCCGGGCTGTTGTGGTTTTTGGAAAAAGCCGCGGTCGTCCTGGCAAATTACGCCCTCGAAGGTCAACTCTGGACACAAATCCGGGAAAGCATCTTGACCCTGCTCGCCAATATCATGGGCGGGTCGGGTGGCGTGCTTGACCTGATCATCCGGGGGCCAAACGGCCTGTTCTATCTTGCCTTGATCCTGGCCGGGTTGATTTTGATCCTCCCCTTCGCCGTGTTCGGCCAGCGTCCAGTTAAGTTAGAGCGGGTGTTCTTGTGGGGCGTGTTCATCATCGCCCTGTTCGTCAGCAGTACACAGGGTTTTGACCTGATCGGCGCGCTAGAAAATCTCCGTGTCGCCCTGATGCAAACGATCCTGACGGGGGAAACTGTCGAGCTTTCCGATCTGGTTGCGGCTCCGATGAGTGCCTCCTCCACGGAAGCAACCACCTTTGTGGATACCACGCCCCTGGCTCTGCCCGAGGCTTTTGATGACCAATATTTTCCCGATCCAGCAGAGGCGGACGGCTGGCATTTCCGCGTGTTGGTGGCTTCTGCGCTGAACAACCTGATTGATGTGGTGTTTCCGGCCAACCTGATTGAGGAAGAAACCTTGCAGGACATGGGCGTGCAAGCCATCGCTGGCATCATCCTGGCCTTGCTCACCCTGGTTCCCGCCTTCGTGCTTCTGCTCGTCGCTGTGATTCTGATGCTCCTCACTGCGGCCTCCCTGGTGTTGATTCTCTTCTTCGTGGCGGCTATACCCCTCGGTTTCTTCGAGTTTGGCGCAACGATTTTGGGGAATATCGCCAAACAATACGGCGGCATCGTCGTCATTTCGCTCTTTGCCGCGATTTTCGTCCGTATCCTGGCGGCGTTAGGAGTGGGCATTTTCGGTAGCGATTTCGGGATCGGCGGGATGATTATCTACATTGCCGGGTTAGGGCTGGTGATCATCGCCCTGCAAGCGGGCGTCAAACAGGCGTGGAAAGCGTTAGACGGTTCGCTGGGGCTGATGCAAACGGCGTTCGTCTCGGTCGGCTCGCTGACTTTCACGTCTGGCCCCTTGAAAGGGACGGTAGACACCGCCAGTACCTCGCTCAATTCTGCTGTTTCGACGGCTGCCGCGTTGGGCATGGGCGCTTTAACCGGGGGGAGTAGCCTGTTGGCAACGGCGTTTGGCGGGATTTTGGCGGCAGGCTATCTGCCGGGAAATTCAGCGAACGGGAGTAATCCCCAAACTGGCAATTCACCGAACGCGCCTCCTTCGGATTTACAAACCCTCGCCCCGGCCTTCACCACGGCCGCTACCCAGGCCACCTTTGGTACACCCACCCCGGCAAAAACGCCCTCGCAAACTCCTTCTTCCCCAAACCCGGCACAAACCCATGCAAAAGACACTCCCATCCAACCTCCTGGCACACTCACTCCAAACGGAACGTATATCACCCCCGATCTCACCGTTCTGGAACAAGCCGAACGCGCCTACTTCGACGCGGGCGATGAAATCGCCACCCGTCACCACCTGGCGCAAGGGTTGGGGAGTGCGGCCTTAGCCGAGGCAGTTTTGGATGCTTACCGGAGTGAGGGGAAAACAGGTGCGGCGGAGATGTACAAGGCCATCCAATTGACCCAAGAAACGGCGGCGCGAAACGGACTGCCGGTCATGGACGGCCATCTCACCCAACAATTCATTGCCGATTTACGGGCGGCACTCCTGGCAACCGGGCTGAACCTGGACGATCCGCTCACGGCTCATCTCGCCCAGGCCACGCTCCGCCAACTCAGTCCGGCGGACACACTTTCAGACGGCGTGGAACTCCTGGCCTATTCGGTAACAGAACCGGACGATCCCCTGGTGCTGGTCACGGATACCGCCGCGCAATTTCGCCTGCACGATCTCGCGGAGAAGTTGGAGTGGGATGCGGGCAAGCTGAAACGGCTCTTCGAACAATACCGGCTGGCGTTACAAGAAGCAAACCGCAAGGGATTGTCCGTTCAAGAAACCCTGACCAGTCGCCTCCAAACCGATCCCGTTTTTGCCCAAGAACGGGAACACACCCGTAACGAGGCCGCGCGCCTGGCCGTCCTGATCGGGGGACAAGCCTGGGTGCAACTGCCCATCGAAGCCAAATCCACCGGTAAAGGAGCACGCCATGCTTAGAAAAACCTTTTTCCTGTTCATTGGTTTGATCTGGCTTTCGGGAACTGGCGCAGTTCTCGATCCTTTGGCGCAAGAAACGTCTACCCCTACCCCACCGCCTCCACCCATTGGCTTAACGCTTACTTCTTCCCCAACCTCAAACCCGCCTTCCAATGGGGATGGGAACAAAAAACCGACGAAAACCCCCACCCCGCGTCCGTCAGGATACCTCCCTCCGAAACCCACAGGAACCCCGACGATCACGCCTACTTCCACCGAAACACCCACCCCCACGCCTACCCTACCTCCCACTTTGATTCGCTTGGTCGTCTTCATGGACGACAATCGCAACGGCGCGTTCGACACCGGCGAAGGGATTGATGGCCTGTTGGGAATGGCGCGGTGGGGGGATTGGCTCACGTATGGAACGACCGAAAATGGTGTGCTATTCCTGACAATTCCCTCAAACATTCCAGCTGGAGCGCAGATCGCCGTCGAAACCCCCTATTTGCATTGGAGTACTCAGGTCAAAGCCCCGGAACAAAGTGGAACTGCCGAAGCGGTTTTACGCTTGGAATTACCGGAGTTTCCTGTCTTTTTGCCTTGAGAACGGCTTAGTAACAGCCTAAAAGCACAGAACAATTGAACATCAGACGTTGCACATTCAAGAGCAATAGAAAAGAGCCAAAAAATGTTAAGAACAAACCGACCAACATCCATTTTATCCGTCCCCCTATCAAAGAACGCAACCCAGGAAAAAACTTGGGAAATGCGGCATGTATCAGTAATGACAGGCCAATCAGGGCAAAAAGCGTTCCAAATAGAATATCGCCCACTGTATAAGCCGAAACAGGGCCACCCCTCAGCCCATACATTCGAAAACTTACAGCAATGAAGAATAATGCAAAGAGAAAAGCTCCCCAACAAAACTTAAGGAAATTAGCAAGTTTCATATACCTATTTTAACCAGTATGGACACCAAACGTCGCCAACTTTTTGAAGTCTATTTTCAGCAGCAAGTCGAACGCGGCAACGCCTTTAGCCTGGGGGATAAACTGACCCTCGTTGACCGGCTGTACCTGGACGCGTCCGAAAATGGACTTGTCCCCATCGCCCCCGGACAGGTCGCGCGTGTGCCTGCCCACAGTCCGCGTGTGCAAGCAATCCTGGCGGGGAAAGAAGTCGCTCTCGGCGGCAAAACCATCCAGGGACAACAAACCCTTCAACAACGCCTCGCCACCCTCTCCCCGGTTCAAAAAATCCTGATTTTGCTTTTGGTGTTTGCTATCCCCGCGGTGGGCTTATGGGGCTTGGGTCGTTATCAGGAAAGTGCGGCTTTAGCGGCTCTTTTGTTGACCGGAACACCGACCGAAACCCCGACACAGACAGCGACCCCTACCCTGACTCCACGACCAGGAAGTGTCATATTCACAGCCACCCCTTACGCGCTTGTCCTCGACAACGCGGCGGTGCCAAAGAAACCGCACGATCCCGTCTCGATTTCCTTCGCCAACGTCGCGTTCACCCTCGGGGTGGCGCAATTGGACGAGGGGGAATGGCGGCCTGCCGTCGCCGAATGGCTTCCTGGCACAGAGGTCCGCCGCGTGGTCGCTGTGCCCTACACGCTCGAAGTCGGGAACGCCGTTGCCACGCTGACCTACGGCTCAGAAATCACCCTCCGCTTGTTGAGCGGGGAAGTGGTGGTGTACCGGCTGGTAGACATTCAACGCTCGCCACGACACGCCATCGAAGTATTGAACGCGCTGACCCCCTCGCTGGTCGTTGTCCTGCACGGGGAACGCGCGGGACAGCGCTGGTTGCTCCTCGCCGAAGCCGCACAAGGGATCGGTTTGCCTCCCCTGACCGCGACCCCAACCTACACGCTCACTCCAACTCAATCCCCTTCACCTACCTCAGATTTTAACCCCACTCCCAACGAAACATTTGACCCGAATGGCTCCCCGACAGTCCTCCCCGCCACACAAGCTCCAACTCCGACCTATACCCATACACCAACCATCACCCCAACGCCAACCGCCTCGCCCACTCCTTCTTTAGCCTTTACCCCACCCATTCCGGTGACGGAAATCTTCACGGACACCCATACCGTCGTCAACGAGGTAGCAGGCTTGCAACTGACCGTCCTGAATTGTGCAAAGGTTGCCCAAATCGGCGGGAATGAAGGCAACTTTGTCGTGTGTGACGTGACGCTAACCGCCCTTTGGAATGGGGTCGTGTATAGCAATGACACTTTAGCTATTTCGGAACGCGCTCAGGTCCTTCAAATTCCCGGCTGGTGGCCTCCGCCTTTGAGCGTCGTGGGCAGTATCGGCAACGGTCAACTCGCCCAGGCAGGCGATAGTGTTTCCGGGAAAGTGGCTGGAGCTATCGCCAAAAAACAAAGCGAACCGGTGTTGATCTGGGAACAAGCCGGACTGCGCTTTGTGATCACGTTGGATGAATTGCTCGATGAATGAATTGCCGTTCAATCTCGCTTCTTTCAAAAGATGGCTGGCTATTCTAGGTTTGATAGGGGCAGGCTTTCACTTCTTGTGGGGTTGGCTTGTCCCATACTTAACAGAAAAAAGGATCAAAAAAGCCCGCGCTCAGGCGGAACGGGCGTTCCGGTAGGAATGTGCGTAGACACACAAATTTTTTAGACAAAAGGAGAAAAGATCATGGATTTCGATTTCACTTCCCTCGCACAAGGTCTCGCCGTTTTGAGTATCGGCGGGATTGGCGTGATTATGGCCGGTTCTTTTTTATTCCCGCAACTGGCGGAACAATACAAGAAACAGACCATCAACGTCATCGTGGGCCTGATCATGGTCGGGATCGCCTCGGCCTTAGTCGCCTATTTCTAATGGATGCTTGCCATGACTGCCCTTTCGCCCCGTGTAGACGATCTGCAATACGACTGGCCGGTAGATGTCCTTCACTACGAATCCAAGCTGTTTTTGGGCTTGAACTTTCAGGATTTGTTGTTGGTGGCTTTACCGGGTGTGTTGCCCATGTTGTTCAATCAATTCGCGGTAGGGGTCATTGGGGCAGTACTTGGCTACTTCCTGGTCAGGAAATTCGAGGGGCTAGGGGATCGGAATGTGCTTGTTTATCTGCTTGCCCGCCTGCAAGCTCAGGTACAAGAACACACCATTGCCCTGCCCCTCATCCTCCCTTCCGAACAAGTGGAAACGGTCGTCATCACCGATCTGGACGGTAATGAAATCGCCCGTATTGGAGGCGATTTAGGATGAATATCGTCCAACTTGAATCCTTCGATATTGCCACCGCCTCCCCCTGGCAAATGCTGAGTACCTCGGGGTTTTGGGCGGCTTTACCCCGTTTGTGCCAGGGTTTACCCACTGCCAGGGTCTTGATGGTGGCCGATAGTTTACAACCCTCAGACGTGATGCTTGGCTTTCAGCACACGGCGGCGAACGAAAACACCCTCCCGCCGGGTTTGCGCGCCTACCGGATGCAATATTCTGAATACCTGAATCGGGCAGTGGAAGAAGTGCGTTTCATTCGTCTATTTCTGGTGGTCAATACCCTATTGGATGACCAGGGATTATGCAACCTCCTCGGCACATACAGCGTCACCGCCCGTCCCCTCGACCGAGAAATCCCGATGCCTTTCCATTATGGGCAAGACACCTGGAATAACGTGGTGACAGAAAGCGGGATGCGGTGGGGCTTACTACGCTCGAAGGCGACCCAATATGGCGCGATTTATCCCCGCGCTCTCCACCGACTTTTTGCCCTGGACTACCCCATTTGGGCGGCGATGCACGTCGGCGCATATAGCGAAACGGATGCCCTGAAACTGCTCAACTACAAAGCGGCAGTGGCGAAATACGAACCGCGCCAATCCATCGAAACCGCCCAACAAGCCACGGAAATCGAAGGCGCGATTGGCCGTTTACGCGGCGAGATGAACCGGGCGGGCGCGGCATTACATACCCTCCGCTTTTACGTGATGGTCGGCGGGCTGGACGAAAAAGACCTGCACACCCGTACAGAAGTTGTACGCGGGGCGCTTCCCTTTGCCATGCAGAAGGTCAACCCGCCCGGCGCCACGGCGCGCAAGATATTCGGCGTGCATCCTCTGGACGAGTTGGAAGGAACACCTTGCACTTCCCCCGGCGTAGCCCTGCTCACGGGCAGTGCGCTCTCCTACCGGCGACGAACAGAAACGGGTGGCGTGTTGCTTGGGGTAGATCGCAATCAGGCTCCGGTCATCCTCAATATTTTTGACCCCCGAAACCCTTCGTACAACATGGCCGTGCTCGGTCAGACCGGGAGTGGGAAAACCTTCGCAGTGCTTCTCCTCATGCTCCGCCATTTGCTCCTCGGCTGTCATCTGATCATCATTGATCCACAGGGCAATGTAGACCTGTCTTTCCTGGGCGAAGACCTATATCACCGGGCAGTCATGGGGACCGGCGCGGCGGCGGTGAACGTCCTGGACATCACCCACGACGAAATCTCCAATCAGGTGGAGAGTGTTTGCGCGATGCTCGCCCTGTTAGGCGTGTATGATCGGCAGGATGCCCTCGCCCGCGCGGTGCTGGATCAGGTGTTGCTCGATATTTACGAACCTTTGTGGGGAAGAGCTGTCCGGCACATGCCCACGCTCGGCGCAGTGCAAGCCCGTTTGCGCCAACTGGCGGGGGATACATCTGCATTGCCGATGGTGCGGGAAGGCGCGTCCCTTTTAGCCTTCAAACTCACTCCCTACGCCGATGGCAGTTATGCCGATTTATTTGGGCGGGCGACTTCCGTAGATTTTTCCCTTTCCCGCGCGGTGACGGTGTACGACGTTTCCCGGCTCCCCAAACAGGAGTTGGGCGGGAACTTACGCGCCGCCCTCCTCTCGATTTTGGTCGCTGACATCAACCAGGCTATTCGGCGCAAACGCACACAAGGTGACACCACCCCGATCTTATTTTTTGTGGATGAAATGGGAATGCTCATGCGCGATGGCGTGATTGCCGCCCATGTCAGTGGCGAGTACAAAACCGCCCGCGCCCGCCGCGTCGGGATGATTGTGGCCGACCAGGATTTACATAGCCTCTTGGGACCAGCCGATACGAGCGGTCTCCATCACGGCGCGCCCATCCTGGCGAATTCCGCTTTCACTTTGCTGTTCTACCAAAAAGATTCCGAACGGCAACGGATTCAGGAGACCTTTTCCGGCTTGCCGGAGATGCTGGCTGAAACGTTGTATTCCCTGCCGCGCGGGGTATGTCTGGCGCAGATGCCCGGTGATTTGCTACTCGTCCACGTCAAACCGTCTGCGTTTGAACAGGTGATTTTGTCCTCGCAGTTACAAGACCGGCAACGGGCGCGCGAGGTCGTTCAGCGCATGGTCAAGGAGTTGGCGCAATGAACGTGGGGATCGATTCCGAAGGCTTGTTTTCTATTTATGCGGATTGGATCGCCTTCTTGCACGAGAAACGCGCCACGTTCGAGGGGCAATTGGCGAAAGTGCAGGGTAAAGATGTCCCCATCAAGGAGGTTGCTGAAATCCCTTCAAATTCCAATGGGAAAACAACGGGCATTCCCCTGTCTAACCCCCAACTGGCACCCTCTCCCAAGAAAGAGAAAACCAGCAAAACCATGACTCCTGTTTCAGTTTTAGCAGGCATATCTTCCACGGCTGATCCGCTTCCTATGCCTGAGTCAGACATCGTACCTTCTTTGGATGAAAAAACCGATGAAATCCCGGAATGGTTATGGAATTCTGGCGCTTCCTCGAATGAGGGCGATGAAGAACTGCCGCACTCGGTTGAAGAAGACGAAGACGACAAAATGGATGATTGGATGTAAGGATACCTATCCTATGGACAAAGATCAAAAGAAAATGGCTGGCCTGGCACTGGTTGCCGTCTTAATCTTTATTTTTCTGAGTATCGAACCCTCCCAAATCCGCGCGGTGCGGAAGTGGTTCAAAGAAGGACATTGGATTGTCCCATCTGTTGCCATTGTTTTGGTTGTGCCCACCAGCTTTCTTGGGGTGAAAATGTTTCGTCTGCGAAAACAACGCCAATCTCAAGCCGAAATCGTCCAACGCGTTGCGACTGGCCCCACCGTTTTGCTGTTACCGCGCTCGGACTGGAAACCGGTTGACCCAATGAAGGTCAACTTGTGGGGACGGCTGGCGGACGCCCTGCCTCACGACGAACAGGTTAGCCTGGAAGTTTTCGGAAATGGCCTGGAAATTGCCTTCGCCCTGCACGCCTCGGAGAACGGGTTACGCGCCGCGCTCACCCAAATCAAAGCCGAATGGCCGGGCGTCCAACGCCGTGATGTGACCGATGACCCCACCGACGTGCCTGAAGGTTGGGCTATCTATTGGTGCGAATGTGTCCCGACTACCTGGGACAAGCCCATTTCCTCCATCACCCCCGATCCTCTGCGAACAGCGTTGGTTGAACTAAATGGCGTGGTGGGGCGCGGGCACGGGATGCTACAAATCATCGCTTGCAACGATTATGGCACAAAGCGCAAAGTCGGGCAGAAAGCAGTCCAGGCGCGGGGCGAGGGACAAAAAGTGCCTCACGCGGGAGTGAAGGCTTTGCGAGCTAAAGAAGCCCGCGAACTCGAAAGCCGCTTCGACCGCAGTTTTTTACAAGTGACGGTACGAGCGGTGGGCATGGCGGACACCCCCCAACGCGCACAAGGCATTGCGCGTGGACTGGCGCGGGCGATTTGTGCCAGTTACGGCCCGCAAAATCCGGTCAAGGTTAGAAAAGAAGGGCAAAACCCGCTTCCGATTCAACAACGAACCTTTGGGCAGAAACAAGCCTGGGCAGACCACGAACTTGCGACATTGGGTCATCTAGTCGGGAGTGATGTTTTGGCAGTTGCTCCCCGGCTGAAAGTTGCCAGTGCCAAATCATTGCCAGTTTCTCCGCCCATGCACGTAACTCCCACTGACATGATTGCGAAATTCCTGGAGGGCGTGTGAACGTTCATTTGTATCCCCTTTTCGATGACACAAAAAAGCTGTGTGCGCGGTTTGATCTTCTCGTGATGCTCCCGGTGGAAGATTGGTTTCAGTTATTCGATCTCGCAGAGAAAAATGGGCAGTCACTTCCCGCTTACATCGTTGGCCTTTTGAAAGCACATGTTCAGGAAGTTCGCATGAAGGTACAGGAGCCAGGATGACCCGCAAAATGGTGGTATTTGGCAAAAGTCTCAACGAAGACGGGCATACGGTGATGGGCGGCGTCCCGCTCGAAGACCTGAAAACGCACGCCCTAGTAGTGGGGACAACCGGTTCGGGCAAATCTACTTTGCTGAGAAATATCGCCCTCCAAACCTTTGGCTTGGGCGCGACAACGTGCATCGTTGAGCCACACGGCGATCTGTGTACCGATACTTTGAGTGGGATTCCTGACAGCGATCTAGATCGCGTGGTCTACCTCTCCCTGGACAGTTCCCAACCCCCGGCGATTCCCCTGATGACCTTCGGGCTAGGCGGTGGGGTGGATGTAGGGATGGGCGCGGTGCTTTCCGTCATCCGTATGGCCGAACCCCAATCTTGGGATACCTCGACACGGATGAGGGAAATCTTGCGCCATGCGGTTCGGGTCATTCTGGACGTGCAACGGGGACAGGCCAGCCTGATTGCCCTTGACCGCTTCTTGACGAAAGGGGAAGAAACCTTCCGGGAACGGCTACTTGCTGAGGCATCCGATGAAGTCGCACGTAGCCGGGAATTTTGTCGCGAGGACCTCTTCCCCGCGCTCGAAGGGGCAAAGGGAACGGCGGGGATGTTGGAAAGTATCCGCGCGGCGCGGCGAAGACTGGAAATCTTTACCAATGACCAACGCTTACGGCGCACCCTGGCGCTCCCTCCGCTCGGCCCCCGCGTCAATCTGGCCGAATTATTGACCGGCGGGCGCATGGTGCTTGTCCCGGTGAACGCGGCGGAAATGGGCAGTCAAGTGGCTCCACTCGTCTCAATGCTGGTGATGCAGATGGTCAAGACCGCTTTCCTGGGACGCACCGACCGCAGTCAACGCCAGCAAGCGGTCATCATCCTGGACGAGTTTGCGGCAATGGCCGGGAGTGAAGTGGCCGAGATTGTGGACACGATCCTGCGCGAAGCACGTAAGTTTGGCGCGTCTCAAATTCTGGCAACCCAATCGATCAATCAGCTTTCTGCGGAGGTCAAAAAGAATGTCTCCATCAACACGAATCAAAAAATCATTTTGCTCGTTAGCGACCCGGACGAAGCAAAAGAGGCGGCCAGAATTTTAGGATCAGACCAGATCAGCTTTGTGGACCTCCAGAATATGCCCAAATATCACGGATATATCAAAGCAGTGGCAGAAAAAGCCCCGCAACCACCTTGCTTGCTCCAAATGCTACCTCCACAATCTTTGATCTCAACTCGTACCCCGGATTTTAGCCTTTTCGATCTCGAACGCCCGGTTATGTGCTCCGATTGGCAACGAGCGCGGGAGTTGGCAAAAGAGGCCGGTGATCCGAATGATCTCCGGGCTGCCGAATCAGTCGTGAACTTTCTCCGGGAAATGGACGAACCTGCCTGGCAGGGGGTGGTCGCCGATGCCCAAGCCTGGAATAAATACCAGGCCGCACGGCTGTTATCCGATCCTGCCCTCGAACCCGATAAGGTTGAACGGGCGAAAAAGATCAGCCGATGTTTGTATGGCCTGCCCTGGTGGTTGCGGGAAGCTTTCTACTGGCGGACGCTGAACGCCGGTAAACGAAAACCGGGAAGGCCGAAAGCCTTTGTACCCGATGAAATTTTGTCAACTTCTTTCAATTAGCCGGGTGTGACCCTGGCGGAAGGATGTCGTTTAGAGGTCGTTTAAATGGCAATTAGATGTCGGATCGAAAAACATAAAAAATGCTCGGAAGTAGTTCATTGTCGTTTGAAGGTCGTTTGGGCGTCGTTTGGATGGCACTCAGATGTCGCAAAAATGTACCTCCGAAACAGAAACGGACTACCTATCCCTGATAGGTATGACTCTCTTTTCAATTATTTTCCCACCCGCCCACCCTTAACGCTCAAGTTCTCATCGTTCTATTCCTTCAAGTTCTTTCGCCAATAGTTTATCCATGATTGATCTTACACTTTCTCAACCCAAAAAACATACATCTGGTCGTCGCCCATCATTCTCAGAAGAAAACTCAACCCACCACATTAAACAAGAAGCGACGCGTCTGCTGACCCGCGGCCTCTCTCCGCAAATGTGGAAAGTTCTCGATTGGCTTTCTGTTGCAGGGGTCTTATGTGCTGGACAATTGAAAATCTTCCCGCGTACCTTGCAACGTTATGTAAAAACGCGGCTATTAGACCGGCTTCCGTATTCTGCGGTTGAACTTCTCCCTGAATTTCGTCGGTACAACCTCCCCTACACGGACGCTGAAACCCACTTGTATGTACTTGGGCCGGTCGGATTGGAAATCGTTTCCCGTCGTCATCCATACCCATCACTCACCGGTTATTTGAGTTATCCGCTCGCCCGGATCATGCACGATGTCATTCTCAACGAGATTGTCATGCGTCTCGCCACGTTCGCTAGTGGATTGGGTTGGCAGATAACCTGGATGGGCACAAATTCAGCCACCCTTTTTGATGCAGAAAAAACTCGCGAGATTCTTGAACCGGACGCTCTCCTCATCTTTCAAAAAGATGACCAGGAACAACGCTTTTGCCTGGAATATCACAACGAAGACAAACGAACCCGCGCCGAAAAAAAGGTTTACAAGTATCACGCCGCTTACGAAGCGGGAACATGGCGGCAACAATGGGATACCGATACCTTCCCCTCAGTTTTAGCCGTGTTCGAGAAAAAGATCGTTGGCGTTGGTTATAAGTCCGTGCTGAAAGGACGCAAAACGAACGTCACCTTTTGCGGAAAATTGCTTGCCGGAGTTTTGCAGGATAACCTGGCAGAATGGTCGGTCTTTGCGACTGGTGAACGGTTGACCATCTTGAATGGATGGGGAAAAGTTTCCCCATCCAATTAAAGGATCGTATGCACACCCTAATCATCGTCGAATCCCCCAATAAGGCTCGCATCGTTGCCCAATACGTACGCGATATTTTTCCCGGCACAGTGACAGTACGCGCCTGTTTGGGCCATTTGCGCGACTTGCCCAAAGGGGATTTGCATATTGACGTTCAAAACGGATTCAAACCCAACTACACCATCATGCCCAACCGCACAAAAACCACTGCCACCTTACGCGCTATGATTCAACAGACGGATCAGGTAGTCCTGGCAACCGATCCAGATCGGGAAGGGGAGGCAATTGCCTGGCACATTACCCAGGTTTTTCAGGCTGAGTTGCATGGGAAAGAGATCAAGCGGGTAGCCTTCCATGCCCTGACCTATCAGGCTGTGCAAAACGCGTTGCGACAACCTCGCGCGCTGAACATGCCCTTGATCCAGGCCGCGGTTGCGCGGCGAGTGATGGACAGGTTGTTTGGGTATGTCCTCTCCCCTGCGCTTTGGAAAGGCGTCAAAGGGCGCGATCTGAGTGCCGGGCGCGTGCAAACTGCCGCATTACGCTTACTGGTGGAATTCGAGCAAAGAGGAGAAAGTCTTGTTCGGCAAGAAACCTGGTCTGTGGAGGCCGAGTTATGACCATCGCGACTTCACTTCCCTTTACATCGGAAACCGAGGCACAGAGTCTAGCAATCCGTCTGACGGGAACCGCGCTGTTTGTCGTTGACCGGCACGAAGAAATCATCACAGAGTTTCCGCCGCTTCCCTACACGACTGCTACCTTACTCGAAGATTCAGCCTTGACGCTCAACTGGACAGTCACTCAGATCATGCAAAGCGCGCAAATCCTCTTTGAGGCAGGCTTGATCACCTATCCCCGCACTGACTCGGTATGGATTGCAGAAGAGGCCGTTGAAGCCGGAAGGGAAGTTGTCGTTGCGCTATTTGGAAAGGACGCAATGGGAACACTGGTAGGGGAAAAGTTTACCCCACCGGACGAGGCTAATTCCAACCTTGAAGCGCATGAAGCCATCCGCCCCACCTCGCCAGACCGTTATCCCGATGATTTGCGCGAGGTAGACGCAGATGCACGCCATTTGTATCGCTTGATATGGGCACGTTTTCTTGCCAGTTTGATGAAACCCTCCCGGTATCGAGCCATTACCCTGACTTTGGAGCCTGAACGATGAACGCCCCTCGCTTGATCGCTATTGAAAAAGAAGTTCTCGATCCCGGTTTTCGCCATGTGTATACCCCGCCTGAGCAAGAGCCATTCTCTCCCTCTCAGCCCTCCAAACTTGCCGGATTGAAAAAGGGACAAAGGGTTCAACCGCAAAACATCCGAATACATCGCAACCCACCTCCACCCCGGCCCGCGATGCACGAGGCGGAATTGTTCAGGGCGTTGCGGACACATAAGATTGGTCGCCCGGCAACCTACGCTGTGATTATCGAAACGCTTCTGGCGCGGAGGTATGTCCTTCGCGATGAAACCGGCAAGTTGCATCCCACCCCGTGTGGGCGCGCAGTGTGTACTTTTTTAGTCAACCATTTTCCGACTCTATGTGCTTACGAATTTACGGCACAAATGGAAGCCGCTTTGGACGAAGTCGCCCACGGACGGCGAGGTTATCTCGAGGTCGTTCAAGCGTTGTGGTTGACCTTGCAACAAGAAGGAACGTCCGAGAACTTGAAGGAAACTACCCCATGACCACACAAATTATTTTCCGTTGTGTGCAATGCAAGCAAACAGAAACATTATCTCTGGAAGAGTTTCGTTTGACTGGCTATCCCCAATGCCCCCACCACCACATGCGAATGGAGGCTGATACAACGACCTCACTTCCAAATGACGAAATCAGCCAGGCGGTGAACGACGCCATGCGTGCTATGACGCGTTTGACCGTAGTGGCGTTGCGCGGAGGAAAGGGATCGGGGCCAAATTCCTTCGTTTGTTCTGAGCGTGAATGAGATGGAAGTCAAACGGATTCCCCTTGCGAACATTCTCCTGACTGTCAAAAATCCACGTCAGGACGCGGCGGACGATCCCGATCTGGTTGGGTTAGCCGCCAGTATGGGGCATGAAGATGATCCCATTTTGGCGCAGCCTCCTGTAGTTGAAGATGGGGGAAACGGTCAATATCGGACGATCAGCGGAGAAAGACGGATTCGGGCGGCGACCATCGCGGGTTGGCAAACGATTGAATGTCTCGTTCGCCCGCCGCTTCCCCCATTGATCGCCCACCGATTGCGAGTGGTCGAGAACCTGCACCGCAAAGAATTGCACCCGCTCGATCAGGCCGTTGCGCTCAAATTAGCCTGGCATAGCACCAACGCAGTGGCAATGGGACTTTCCGAAGAAGTAGCGCTCATTTTGGACAAGGAACAAGTCCCGGCAAAGACTCTCACGGAGTTGGAGACGCTCCTCACCCAAAATGGATTTGTCTCGAAACACCCTCTGGTTTCCTGGGATGAAACGTTGGATAGTTTAGGGGTGGAATTTGATACAGAAAGTCGAAAAAAACTACTTCAAGTGTTAGGTGTCGCGCCCGAGGTGCAAGAACAACTCCGTCAAATGGACATCACCGAAGCCTCTCTACGTGCCCTGGCAAAACTGGAACCCCAAGATCAAGCCCGCCTCGTCGAGGAACTGTCCGAAGACCCGGCTTTGGTGCGGAAAGTCCGACGAATTTCTAACGCGGTGCGTGCCCACGATTATGGGCTGGATGAAGCCCTGGCTGAAGCGCGGGGGATCATGCCAGGTGTTTCCTCGCCTGGGGAAGTGGACCAATCGAATCCACACCCAAACGAAAATACCATCGGTGAACCTGCACCTTTAACGGAAGAAGAGGCACAAGATGTCAGTGTCCCGGTCAATTACGTTGCGGATGAAGACCTGGCTGATCTCATTGTGCGCTTTATGGATACAGCCCATGCCTTGAAAAGCACCCTGGAAAGTTTACAAGAATTGGTAGGCGACACACCTCTGGAGGAGCTTCCCGCCCCCTGGGGAACCTACGCCCTGGACACGCTTAGGAACTTACGGACCTTCCTGGAAACGGTTTACGAATAGGAGAAGCCCATGTCATGCGAAGGACACCGCGCCCAATATTTTGACCATCTGGCCGAAAACCTGGAAGGGATAGACGCCCATCAACTGGAAAAACACTATCAAGCGGCGTGCAACCAGGCGAATGGGGACATGGCTGAACTGGCTGAACTCAAAACCCGCCTGCTGTTTGGCGATATGCAAGGGTTAGGGATCAAACCGCCGACGCATTCTGCTTCTGGCTTGCCCAAGAAAAAATCCCAACACGGCTATGCGGCGATCTACGACTACCTGAAACAGGCGGGATATTTCGCCAAGAAGAAAAGCGGAAAGAAACCTGCGGACAAGGGCAAGCCTCAGTCTCAAAGTGAACCACCTTCCCCACAGCCATCCAAAAACCAACCAACTCATTTGGCTGAAGAGAAAAACGGAAAAGGCAAAGCGGAGAAGATAAATCAAGAGGGTCAAACGAATGAAATCTCCCCGGAACGCCTCAAAGCGATTACCCAACAAGCTCAGAAAGGGTTATCTTTCGTCGGTTTGACGGAAGAAGATACCGCTGAACACGTTGAACGTTTTCCGGTGTGGAAATATCTTCCCCGGTGTGGCAAATGTGGACGGTGGATGTCTACCCAAAACCCTGTCTGCCAAAACCCGAAATGTGGCCTGGCCGGTGAGAAACAAGGCGAACCAATTCCCTGGCCGCCTCCAGGCGCAAACTTCAAAAGTTCACGCTTACAGATGCAAAAAGCGGAGACCAGTGTCCGTTTATCGTCAAACCCTCCCTCGGAAAATCATTTAGAAGAGGCAGAGGAAGATCATCCAGAAGAGAATTTACCCCCAACCGAAACGCCATCTGGTTTTCATTTTTCTACGCGGCCCGATGGCGGGATCTCGATTGAGACAGAGGGACAGCCGCCGGTTAATATTCTTCGGACAGAGGAGGGCCGCTTTGTTGCCGAGTATTATCCCGACGCCAAAGGAAACGCAGTCACCTCCAGGCAGATGGATAACCCAGAGGATTTGATCGGTTGGGCAAAGAATACCTTAAACATTTACAAATATGCGGATCAACAGGAGAAAGCTCAAGCCGAGCCTCAAGATTTTCAAACCTTTAATGATGAGGCTGAACAGGATACAAATGCCTCAGAAGAACAACCAATGGGGAACCATGAGGCTGAGAAAGAGGAAGAAAATGTCAACCCCGAGGAGATAGAGATCGGCGAAGAATCACTTGAGGAAATTGAAGACTTTACCCCTTTCGCTGATGAAACTTTATCAACGAACACCCCCATCGGCCACGATTATCAAATTACCGAGGCGGACGCCCTCGGCAAGGGCGGTGCGAAAACCAAAGCCCGTGCAAATGTTGAAGCCATCAAGTTGATCAAACAGTTAGAGGAAGAAGGGCGCATGGCAACCCCGGACGAACAAGCGATCCTGGTCAAATTTGTCGGATGGGGCGGACTGCCAGGGGTTTTTGACCGGCGTAACGAATGGTACAACCCGAACGCCTCCTACGGCATGTATCGGGATAAGCCTGAATTCTATGATGAGTATAAGGAACTCAAGGAGTTGCTCACTGAGGACGAATGGCGCGCGGCTTCGCGTAGCACGGTCAACGCCCATTACACAAGTGCAACGGTCGTCAAAGGCGTTTGGGAGGCCTTGAAACACATGGGATACGACCAAACCAAGGGGACAGTCCTGGAGCCTGCTTCCGGGATCGGGCATTTCTTTGGTTTAATGCCAGAAGAATTCAAAGGCTCCACTAAGGTCGCGGTGGAGCTTGACCCCTTTACCGCGCGGATCGCCAAACAACTCTACCAAAATGCGGATGTGCGAAATAGCGGCTTCGAAGCGACGACCCTGCCGAACGACTACTTCGATCTGGCGATCTCGAATGTCCCGTTCGGGAATTTCGCCGTCGCAGATCGCGAGTTTTTGGGACCTAGACGTTTCTTGACCCGCTCGATCCATAACTTCTTCTTTGCCAAAGCCCTCGACAAAGTGAAACCGGGAGGTACCGTCGCCTTCATCACTTCCCGTTACACCCTGGACAGCAAAGACGACGAAATTCGCAAGTATCTGGCAAAACATGCGGACCTGGTGGGGGCCATCCGGCTTCCGAACACCGCTTTCAAGGAAAATGCCGGCACGGAAGTGACGACCGATATTATTTTCTTACGCAAACGGCTTCCAGGGGAAGAACCGCAAGATACATCCTGGGTGAATACCGAAGAAATCAAAGGAGCCGATGGGTCCGCGATTCGCGTGAACGGATATTTTGCCCAAAACCAGAAAATGATGCTTGGCAAACTCACCACGCAAGGGAAAATGTATGGGCGGGATGAAGTCACACTGGAAGGCGATGGACGTGATCTGGCCGAGGCCCTTCGCGAAGGGATTTCCCACCTTCCCGAGGGGGCACTCACCGCTCCACATGGCCGTTGCCAGGCGTGTGCCGCGTTCCTGGATAAAGAGGGGCAATGCAATAACCCGCGCTGTCCGAAAAACCGCCCCGTCGAAACACGCCGTATCCTGCCCGACGAAGGCATGACCGAGGGACAATACACCGTACAACCGGATGGGGTCTACCGGATGGAAGAAGGGCAACTTGTGCCTCACGAAAAGAACGGACAAACCACCGCTGACGGCAAAGAACCGATGGAAATTCGCCGCATCCGGGGGTTGGTGGCGTTGAACCAGGCCGCGCGGAAGGTCTTGAAACTGAACGTTGAAGAAGCCGAGGATGATGCCCTGACCGCCGCGCAAGCGGAACTCAACCAGGCATATGATGAGTTTGTCCAACAAAGTGGGCCGGTCAACAGCAAAGCGAACCAACGCGCGTTGTCCGGCGATCCGAATCTGCCGTTTCTGATGGCACTTGAAGCGGATTATGACTCGGAGAAGAATACCGCCAAGAAAGAAGCCATATTCGCCAAGCGGGTCATATCTATCAATAAAACTGTCGAAAAAGCCGACAGCCCACAAGATGCCCTCCGCGTAGCGTTGAATGAAACCGGGCTGGTCAATTGGGAACGCATGACCGAACTCACCGGCCAATCCGTTGAAAGACTCCAGAAGGCACTACTCGCCGATGGCAACGTGTTCCAAACACCGACTGGGACATGGGAAACGGCAGAAGAATACCTATCCGGCAATGTCCGCCTCAAGTTGAGAGAAGCAGAAGCCGCCGCCGCGCTCAACCCCACCTACCGGCGCAACGTGGAAGCCTTACAAGCGGTTGTGCCGCGCGACCTCGATGCGACGGAAATCAAAGCTCCATTAGGAAGTCCCTGGATTCCCACCGAAGATATCGCGGCGTTTGCAAAGGCCATGCTCCGCGCCGAATTTAACGTTTCCTACATCCAATCCCTCGCGGAGTGGAAGGTCAAGCCCGAAAGCAAAAACCGCTATTGGGGCTACGACAAAAGTTCCGCCCTTGCCAGTCAGACCTGGGGCACGAACGAGGTGGACGCGCTGAAACTGCTCGAACAAGCCTTGAACGGGCAAGAACCAACGGTGTACATGACCATTTCCGAGGATGGAAAAGAGAAACGCGTCGTCAATCAAAATGCCACCATTGCCGCCCGCGAACAACAAGCCAAAATCAAAGCCGAATTTGAGAAGTGGGTGTTCACGTCCGATGACGAACGCACCGAGCGGCTGGTCAAGAAATACAATGAAACATACAACGCCGAAGTCCCGCGCGTTTATGACGGTTCGCACCTGACCTTGCCGGGAATGGGCGCGAACATGCCCGAACTCCGCCCCCACCAAAAAGATGCGGTCTGGCGTATCAGCCAGGGCGAAAACACTTTACTCGCGCATATTGTCGGCGCAGGCAAAACCTATTCCATGATCGGGGGGAGTATGGAGTTACGGCGCACGGGATTACGCAAGAAACCGATGCACGCCATCCCCAATCACATGCTCGAACAGTACACCGCCGATTTCTACCGGATGTACCCCGCCGCGAAAATTTTGGCAATCTCAGCGGAGGACGTATCCGAGAAAAAGCGTGCCCTGACGATGAGTCGGATTGCCACCGGAGATTGGGACGCGGTGATCGTCACCCATTCCGCCTTGAACAAACTCCCGGTCAAGCCGGAAAGCGAAGTCGCCTTCAAACGCGAACAAATCGAAGGCTTGCGCGAAGCGCTGGAAATTGCGCGGCAAGAAGGCGAGAAAATCACGGTCAAAGAGCTAGAAAAGAAACTGGCCCGTGAAGAAGCGGCTTTGCAAGAGAAGCTCATGCTGGCACGGGAAAAACAAGACAACACCATTACCTGGGACGAGTTGGGCGTAGACCAATTGATTGTGGATGAAGCGGATTTGTTCAAAAACCTGGAGTTTGCCACGCGGCGCACCCGCCTGGCGGGGGTACAGGGGCAAGCCAGTAGCCGGGCGCAAGACCTGTTTATGAAAATCCGGGTGATGAAAAACAAGTATGCGGACGATCAAAGCGTGGTCTTTGCCACCGGCACCCCGATTGCCAACTCCGTCAGCGAAATGTACAACATGCAACGTTTTCTGGATTACGACAACCTGAAAGACTTGGGTCTGGCGCACTTCGACGCCTGGGCGAATCAGTTTGGGGATGTGGTGACGAGCATCGAAATGAAACCCTCGGGTGGGGGCTACCAGACGAAATCGCGCTTTGCCCAATTCAACAACGTGCCCGAACTCAAGCGGATGTTCATGCGTTTTGCCGACGTGCAGGTAGACGCGGAAGCCTTGAACCTCAAACGCCCGAAACTGAGTGAAGATGAAGAGGGCCATCGCCGCCAACATGGAGTCGCCGTACCCGCTTCGGATGAACTGAAAGATTACATTCGAGATTTGGTCAGTCGGGCCGAGAATCTGCAAAAGGTCGATCCGCGCGAGGACAACATGCTCAAGATTACGTCCGATGGCCGCAAAGCCGCGCTCGACATACGGCTGATTGACCCCTATGCGGAAGACCATCCCAACAGCAAACTCAACAAAGCGGTCGAAAATGTGTTCAACGTTTACCAGCGCACGACGGGCGTGGAAGTCCCTGGCGTCGAAGGCAAACAGAACATGGCCCAGATGATCTTCTGTGATTTGGGCACCCCGAATAATGATGGGTTCAATGTGTATGCAGACATCAAGCGTAAACTGGTTGCACGCGGCGTCAAACCGGAAGAAATCGCCTTCATGCAAGACTGCAAGAAGGATGAGGACAAATTCGATCTCTTCCAAAAGGTCAACGAAGGCAAAGTGCGGGTATTGATTGGTTCCACGGAAACGATGGGGGCGGGGACGAACGCCCAAAAACGGTTGGCCGCCCTCCACCACCTGGACGCCCCCTGGCGGCCCCGTGACGTGGAACAGCGCGAAGGGCGGATTTTACGCCAGGGGAATATCAACGAAGAAATAGGGGTCTATCGCTACCTGACAGAAGAGTCCTTCGATGTGTACAACTGGCAACTCCTCGAACGCAAAGCGCGTTTTATCGCGCAGGTGATGAACCGGGACTTGAACGAACGCAGTGTCGAAGACATTGACGCCAAAGCCCTCACCTATGCCGAGATGAAAGCCCTCGCCACCGGCAACCCGGCGGTGATTGAAAAAGTGGCGGTTGATGCCGAACTCCGCAAACTCGGTGCATTGGAAACAGCGTATAAACAACGCACCTTCGACCAGCGCGTGAAATTGGAAAAACTCCCACGCGAAATCGCGGAGACGCAAGAACGCGTTCGCAAGGCGACCACCTCCCGCGCGGCGGTTCAACAGGCGCAATTCGCAGAGGCGGAGCGGGAAACCCACTTGAAAACAGAAATCGAACAAGCGCGTACCTGGGCGAAACAAATGACTGATGAAGCCAAAGCACAGGGGACGCCCGAAGCGAAAGAACGCGCCGAAACCGCAAAACTTGCCGCGCAAGGGAAGGCTGACCGCTTCAAACGCAACGGCGCGTTTGGGATCACCCTACAAGGACGTTCCGTTGAGGAACGGGATACCGCCGGAGATTTGCTGGCCGCGCTGGAAAGCGACCTAATGCGGACGCCCGCGCCAAACGGGGAGACTGAAGAAGTTGGGGAATTTATGGGCTTTCCGTTGCTTGTCCAACCGCCCAAAGTCGTTGGGGGGGAAGTGAAGTTCTTCCTAAAACTAACCGACGAGGAGGCACAATACATCCCCCCGAACCAACAAACGGGACGCACCTTCGAGCCGGATGGGAAGGGGAACAATATCGCCCGGATCAAACGGGCGTTGAACTACCCCGAAAAGCGGATGGAAGAAGGCCAACAACAACTCGTCGGTTTAGAAAAGGAATATGCGGCTGTCCAGGCCTCCGCGGGCGGGGGATTTGAACATCAAGCGCGGCTGGACTTTCTCCGCAGTCGGGTGAAAGAACTCGACGGGATTCTGAACGCCATTGGGGGAGAGAAACAAGTCGTCGCTGAATGAGCAATAAACCCTTAAATTGACAACAGTACATCAATATGCTATACTGTAATTAGGAAAAGTGTTTCTAACGAAAGGAGCCTGAAATGACTGACCTGACCCAAATCCCCAACAATCCCCTGACCACCTTGCGCCGGGACATCCGGGCGCATTGGCAAAAATATCTTCCCAAAACGACCGCCCGCTTCGCCGACGATGGAGAACTCGATGAACGCATTGAGAGAGCCGCCCGCCAGACCGAAGAAGCGGTGCTGACGCATGTCGAGAAAACCACTGGCCTGACCCCGGCGCAAGCCTTCTGGCAGGCCTGGGAAATCTACCGGGAAGAGTGGGCATTTCTCCCCGCCGAGCGCAACGAAGAGGAAGAAGCCGAACTGGACCGGGAACTGGAAGAGCGCTATGGCTGGATGCGCGAGGAGCCGGAAGAGGAAGAAGACTCCAATGCCCATTGGTGGGAACAATACGATCCGGCAGAAGATGAGGAGGCAGATGATGGCGATGAAGCGTAAAATGCTCTGGCTGGACGAAGACCTCGATCATGCGGCTATCCAGATCATCAAAGAACGGTACGGGTGTGAGTCAGAAAGCCAGGCCATGCGTCTGGCCTTACGCGTGCTCGCGGCCAGTCCCATGCTGGAACTCCAACTGCCGGAAAAGCCCACCCACGCCCGGCCTTCCCCTAAAGACTCTGAATTTGAGATTTGATCAAAGGGAAAACCTACGGTTTCAAAATTGAAATAATGAACCAAGTGGCAATGACTCCCCAAGCAACAAATGCCCCTGATAATATTTGTAAATCTTCCATAACAATTGCGAATACTAATATGCCCAAGATTCCTAAATATTGGAATAAATCTGTACATAGAAGTATAGCAAAACACCCGCACTCCCAGGCCCATAAATTCGTATCCACAATAGATGGCCCAATCTTATAAAGTAGCAAATGAGTTACTAACCAAATCATAACTCCGACTCCTAAACCAATTGTCGCTGAAAAATCTAAATCTCCTCCATTTTGTCTCCAAAAATAAATTGTTACAAAGAAACCCACCCAGAATCCTAAACTTCGGGGAATGGATAACCAAATATCCATTTGAAGTTCCCGACGTTTTTCAAATTCCTTCATCCAATCCATAATTTGCCTTTTTACAAAGAGTCCTGTTATGGAACTCAGAACTAAAATATGAATCCTGATCCTACCGAATTAAATCGCATTGGGTTAATACTAAACACTATATCTGGCTTGTTGCTTATTCCAGAGGTGTTAAGCAAGTTCCCCTTAGATCGCATTGAAAACTCTATTGAGGTTATGCTTAACAATATATCGAAATTGTTCACATCGCCGATTCTCATTCATCCTAAGTCTTGGCAACGAATCTATTCCGAGGAGCAGAGAGCTAATGTTATTGAACCGCTGACGGCGTTTCCAACTCTTTTATTTTCAACTGTCTGGATTACTGTTTTATTGGGTGGAATAGTATCACAATCAAGATTCTTAATATTATTTGCTTGCTTATTACCTTCATACGTTTCTCTATTAAACATTCAGCGGAATTGGAAAATGCCAAATTTGCAAGTAAAAAATTGGCGCATAAAAGTCATACTCACTGCAATAGTGTCAATATTCCTGTTGGCAGGGCCGTTCTCGCTAATACGGGTGCTTCTATTTCTGCTCAAAAAAGTTGTTCATCGAATCCAACAGTTCTTCGCAAGTCATAATGTTGTTCGATCATCAATACTGTTTTTTGCTATCAGTATGTTTATTTTGTCGAATATTCTACAATTATGGGCAACATTTCTTGAATGAAGAAGATATATGTTGAGGGAATGATCTATCATTTTTATTCGAAAATCATCCTTGATTTGAGGTAGTCTATGACTTCTAATATTCAATTCCAGCGCGGTCCCTATGAGGAAATCTTTCCCCCACCCTTGCTCTCCCATATCACTCCCGAGGAAGCGTGGAAGCGGTACTATGCCTTCAATCTGTCCCTCGGTGTGAAATTGGACGGGCCTCAAACCGATGACGAAAAACCGGTCTGGTACAACCTGGCGGCGGTGTACTGCCATCAAATTCGGTTGCGGGACGTGATGGGGGGCAGGGCAGAGGGCGAAACACCGGTCGAAGCCGCCCTTCGCGCCCAAGTCGAAGCGGGTGAACTCCTCTCTATCCGTCCCATCGGGATGGAACATCATGCGCCAAAAACCTACGCGCCGGTAATTCGGCGTCTGGACACGATCTCGTGGCAATTTGGCCTCCCCGATCAAGGCAAATCAACCATCATCGAAGCCCGGATCGAGGAGATCGTGGAAAAGGCCCAACAGCTTTACATTCAGTGGCAACAAGGCGAAAATATCGCACGCCATATTTAAATAGGCCGGATGTCGTGCGCCATACATTCGCGACCCGCTACCTAAACCTTTTCATTTTCCAAGCAAGTTCAATTGACAATGTGCTATACTTGAGCGGACAAAATGAAGCTAGGCGGTGTTCGTTTAGCCTTCACGAATAGGGCGTGAGGCGGTTCAATCGTATTACATTGGGGCCGCGCGCCTTATAGTGCGCGGCTTTTTCATTTCCAACAGGAGATTGCAATGCCCACATATTACGAATACGAACTTGACGAAAACACCACTATTCTTATCGAAGGGCCAGAGGAGAAAAAAACAGGTGGGTTGATACCCGTTTCCCGCGGTGGTGAGGAAGAAAGTGTGATTCAGCGAGTACAGAAAAGTTTCCGGGACGCAATGAAAGGAGCTAGAGAATCAGCCAAAGTGCTGTTGGAGGAAATTAACGAGCTTCAGGTTTCAGAAGCAGAAATCAAATTTGGCCTAACAGCGACAGGAGGTGGAACCTTCGTTGTCACGGCAGAGCTAAAAGCAAACTATGAAGTGACCCTCAAATGGAAACGCTCTGGCTAAACCATAGCCCAGGCGAGATGATGCCTCACCTTTTCTTTCCTTAACCATATGGCCGGAATGACCACCCTCGAATCATCCATTCTTCGTATCTTTCACACAAACGGCGGCGCTGTCGGTGTTGGATTTCTGTTGGATAACCGTCACGCGCTGACGTGTGCGCATGTTGTCGCGAATGCGCTTGGGTTGAGAACGTATGCAGAAAACCTTCCGGCGGATGAAATCATCCTGGATTTTCCGTTAGTAGCTTCTGGTGAGAAATTCACAGCGCGGGTGATGGACTGGCATCCACGCCAACCTGGTGGGAAAGGTGATTTGGCACGGCTCGAAATCCTTTCCCCACTGCCCAAAGAGGCAGGGCCGGTTCCAATGGTTCAAGAGGAAAATGTTTGGAACAAGACCTTCCGCGCTTTTGGTTTTCCATCAGGGCGTGAAGCAGGCGTGTGGGCAGATGGAAAAATCAAGGGCAAGCAAGCGTTGGGATGGTTTCAAATTGAGGATACAAATGCCCTGGGGTACTTCGTCCAATCTGGGTTTAGTGGAAGTCCCGTCTGGGTGGAGGAACTTGGCGGCGTGGTGGGAATGGTTGTGGCCGCCGACAAACAGACCGAACATCGTTCCGCCTTTATGATCCCGGCAAAAGTGCTGGTAGATTTTTGGAAACCTGCGGGACAGATGATCAAGGGGTATCGGGTGATCGAAAAAATTGCCGCAGGCGGGAATGGTGAGGTTTACAAGGCATACCAACCGCAGATTGATCGAAAAGTAGCCATTAAGGTAATTCTTCCTCAATACGCCAACCAAAGCGATTTTATTTTGCGCTTTGCGGAAGAAGCTCGCGTAGTGGCACGCCTGGAACATCCTCATATTGTGCCCTTGTACGATTTCTGGCGCGACCCCTCCGGGGCATTTCTGGTGATGCGGTGGTTTCCCAATAGTCTGGAAAATATCCTCCAACAGCCTTTGAGTTTAGAACAAGTTGTTCGAATCATGGAGCAAATAAGTTCCGCCCTGGTCTATACCCACCAACGCAACGTCATCCACCGGGATTTAAAACCGGCGAATATTTTGTTGGATGACGAGAGTAATGTGTACCTGTCTGATTTTGGCATTGCGAAAGACTTTAATGCGAAAAAAAACCTGACAAAAGAAGGCGAACATGTTCCAGGGACACTTTATTATGCGGCCCCCGAACAACTCCGAGGAGAAGTTCCGATTCCGCAATCGGATATTTATAGTTTAGGGGTTATTTTATTTGAACTGTTGACTGGACAAAATCCACTCGCGCAACTCTCTTTCAATGAGCGATTTTTCCAATCCTACGAATTTCCATCTCTTCAAACCTGTCGACCTGGTTTACCCGCTGACCTGGATGCCATTATCCAACAGGCCACCGCATTTTCTCCTGAAGATCGTTACACGGATGTAAATCAATTTCTCACAGAATTTCTCCAGGTCGTGAAGGGAAAAGCTAGCCCTACCTCCGAACCTGTCGAAGATGAAGAAGTCATTCTTCAAAACCCGTACAAAGGCATCGAAGCCTTCGACGAAGCAGACGCGGAGATATTCTTTGGGCGGGAGAACCTGGTTCAAAACCTTCTGGAACGGATGCGCGAAATGGGTGAATACGCCAATTTCCTGGCGGTAGTGGGACCAAGTGGGAGTGGGAAGTCTTCGGTAGTGAAGGCAGGGTTGCTCCCGGCGTTACGACAAGGCGCACTGCCGGGTTCCGAAAACTGGTTTATTGTCAAAATTACCCCCAGTCTCCACCCGCTGGAAGAACTGGAAGATGCCCTGGTGCGGATTGCCGTCACACAACCCCCCGATCTTGTCGAATGGATGAAAAAGGATGAGCGTGGTCTGGTGCGTGCCGCCCGTTCCATCATGCCAAAGGGGGGAAAACTGCTTTTGGTGGTCGATCAGTTTGAAGAAATCTTCACCCTCTCGCAAAAGGAAGAAGCGGAATATTTTCTCAAAGGGATATTTGCCGCGCTGACCGACCCCAAAAACCCCATTCGCATAATCGTTACCCTGCGCGCGGACTTTTACGACCGCCCGTTGATGCACCCGCAACTGGGGCAACTGTTCAAGGAACGGCAGGAAACGATCACGGTGATGACCCGTGACGAATTGATCGAAGCTATCCAAAAACCCGCCGAAAGCGTAGGTGCCAAACTGGAAACCGGGTTGGTGGACCTGATTGCCAACGACATTCTCGAAGAACCAGGTGCCTTGCCGTTATTACAATTTGCCCTGACCGAATTATTTGAACACCGGCAGGGACGACGATTAACCCACGAAGCCTACCGACAAATTGGGGGAGTACGAGGAGCCTTAAGCCACCGCGCGGAAATCGCTTTTTCCGACAACCTGACCGCTGGCGAACAAGCGGTTGCGAAACAAGTCTTTTTGCGTCTTGTCACACCGGGTGAAGGGCGCGAAGACACTCGTCGCAGAATTCTCCGTGTTGAACTGGATACCTTGGAAAACCCTGAGACAATCCAAAAAGTGCTGGATACTTTCGGAAAGGCACGCCTGCTATCTTTTGACCGCGACCCGAACTCCCGTGAACCTACCGTCGAAGTCGCACATGAAGCCCTGATACGCGAATGGCTGACCTTGCGGGAATGGCTGGATGAAAACCGCGAAGGCTTGCGCCTGCACCGCCACCTGACCGAAGCTGCCCATGAATGGCAGGCGATGAACCAGGATTCAGGTGTTTTATATCGTGGCGCGCGGTTGAGCCAGATAACAGAATGGATGAAGAAACAAGCCCTTGCCTTGAATGAACTGGAAAGAGTTTTTTTGCAAGCTAGTCAAAATGAGGAGATTCGCCAGGAATCCGAACGGAAAGCTACACAACAAAGAGAGTTAGAACAGGCCCAAAAATTAGCAAAAGAACAAGCCCAAAGGCTCCAAGCCCAACGCCAACGTTCCATTTATTTGACAGCTGGCCTCATCGTGGCTGTCATCCTGAGCCTCCTCTCCTTTTCTCTTTTCCAAACTTCCAATCAAAATCTCGAATTAGCAATTCTCGCTAGTACACAATCGGCAGAAAATCTTGAAATATCTCGCGCTGGTGAACTCTCGGCACAAGCCCGTATACAACTTGATCTACAAGGGGATCTTGCAATGTTATTGAGTATCGAGGCATTTCTAACTGCCAACACCCTTCAAACTCGCCAAACTCTATTCAAGATTTGGCAATACAATCCCCAAATACGCAACATTATCCAAGTTTATAATGATGATATCACAGGCGTGGTTTTTAGCCCTGATGGACAAACTCTTGCTACCTCTGGGAGGTATTCCAAAACAATTCGTTTATGGAACGTGCAAACCGGGCAACCTTTGGGTGAGCCAATGATTGGTCATACTGGCTTTGTTAATAGTATTGCTTTCAGTCCAGATGGAAAGATGCTTGCCTCTGGATCAACCGATAAAACAATCCGTTTATGGGATGGGCAAACTGGACAACCTTTAAGCCAACCGCTAGTTGGTTCTTATTCTGTTAAAAGCGTGGCATTTAGCCCTGATGGACAAACTCTTGCCGCAGGAATGGATATTGGTATCCAGCTATGGAATCTACAAACCAGAAACCCGATTAGTAAACCTTTTTTTGAACATATCGCCACCATTGTTGCATTTAGTCCTGATGGACAAACCCTTGCGTCTGGTTCTATAGATGCAACTATCCGATTGTGGAATGTTAAGAACTCGTGAGTTGTGTTTTGGAATAATGGCAACAAGCTATGCAGCGACATAGGCAAGTTGCTTGGCAAACAAAGCATCGAAGACGGATTTTGCACTTTCGCCGTT
>WBZL01000111.1_pt1 | contig 81406 bp, 77 predicted proteins | sample 5204291 | NCBI WGS metagenome assembly WBZL01 (sample SAMN12344345, study PRJNA552823) | activated sludge metagenome | biome: Activated sludge suspended growth; feature: Nitrification reactor; material: Wastewater; isolation source: activated sludge from nitrification reactor of wastewater...
CGCGATTTCGCCCGTGGCGGCGGCGGGGCTGCTGTTGCCGGTCTATGTCGCCTCGGACCTGATCGGGCTTTACGCCTACCGGAGGGCGTTCGACCGGCGGGTCCTCTCGATCCTCGCGCCCGCCGCAGTGCTGGGTGTCGGGTTCGGCTGGATGACCGCGGCCTCGGTGCCCGACCGGCTGGTGGCGGGGATCGTGGGGGCGATCGGGGTGGCCTTCGCGCTGACGCTTCTTCTCGGCCGGCGGCCAGAGAATGCGGGGCGCGGTCCGGCCCGCGTCGGCCCCGGGATCTTCTGGGGCGCGATCACCGGCTACACGAGTTTCGTCAGTCACGCCGGCGCGCCGCCCTATCAGGTCTATGTCCTGCCGCTCGGGCTGGAAAAGACTGTTTTTGCGGGCACGGCGACCGTGTTCTTCGCCTTCGTGAATGCCGTGAAACTGATCCCCTACTGGGCGCTCGGCCAGTTTTCGGCGGCGAACCTGAAGGCGGCGGCGATCCTGTCGCTGCCGGCGGTGGCGGCGGTGCTGGCGGGGGTCTGGCTGGTGCGCGTCCTGCCGGAGCGGCTCTTCTTCCGTCTTGTCACCTGGGCGCTTCTCGCGGTGTCGCTGAAGCACCTCTGGGACGCGGCGGTGGGTGGCTAGGGACCAAAGGCCGCCACGGTATCTGCGTTGGCGATCCCGATCCACGTCCCGGCCGGCGCGCCGGTTTGCGGCGGAACCGCCGCGAAGGAGTGGTGCGTGGCGAGGATGAGGACCGCGAAGCCGAGCGAGAGGGCGAAGAGTTTCTGCTGCATGGGGCGTTTCCGCTGTTTCGTGGGGCGAGGCGATGCTGCGGCCGGGCGGCGAAGATGCGGTGAACGGAGCGCGCGCGGTGGCGACGGAGCCCCCGCGGGAGCCTTGCAGGCACGGTGAGGGTCGGGGGTTTCTGCGTTGCGGCAAATAGCTCTTGCCGAAAGTGCCGCCACTGTGGTCTTTGACGCAATAATGTTGCGAGGAGATTCCCGATGGTCGCCGCCCTTCGCCCGCGCCCCTATCGTTCGGTGCTCTACATCCCCGGCTCGAAGGAGCGTGCGCTGGACAAGGCCCGCGAACTTGACTGCGATGCGATCATCTTCGACCTCGAGGATGCCGTGGCGCCGGACGAGAAGGCGAATGCCCGCGCGCTCCTCGCGCGGGTGCTGGCCGAGGCCGATTTTGGCGGGCGGGCGCGGATCGTGCGGGTGAACGGGCTCGACACCGACTGGGGGCGCGAGGATGCAATCGCCCTCGCCGCAGCGATCCGGGCGGGCGCTATGGTCGATGCGATTCTCGTTCCTAAGGTCTCATCCCCCGCCGATCTCGATACGGTGGCGGCGCTCGTGCCCGACATTCCGCTATGGGCGATGATGGAGACCGCGCTCGGCATGTTGAATGCCGCCGCCATCGCCGCGCATCCGCGACTGGAGGGCATGGTGATGGGCACGAACGACCTCGCCCGGGAACTCGGCAGCCGATTCCGGCAGGACCGGCTCGCGATGCAGGCGGGGCTCGGGCTCTGCCTTCTGGCCGCCAGGGCCTACGGCCGGATCATCGTCGATGGAGTCTACAACGCCTTCAAGGACGAGGCGGGGCTGATGGCGGAATGCGAGCAGGGCCGCGACATGGGCTTCGACGGCAAGACGCTCATCCATCCGGCGCAGCTTGCCATCGCCAACGCGGCCTTCGCGCCGTCGGAGGCCGAAATCGACCTCGCCCGCCGCCAGATCGCGGCCTTCGAGGAAGCGAAGGCAGCGGGGCAGGGTGTCGCCGTGGTGGACGGGCGGATCGTCGAGAACCTGCATGTCGCGACCGCCCGCCAGGCGCTTGCCCGCGCGGAAGCCATTGCGGAGCGCGCGAAATAGGGAAAGGCTCTGCCCGCGTTTCGGTCAGGGAGATTTCGCAATGCAGATCCTGGTTCTCGGCCTCATTCTCTGGGTCGCCGCGCACCTGTTCAAGCGCCTCGCCCCCGGTCTCAGGGCGCGGATGGGCGAGATGCCGGGCAAGATGGCCGTGACCGTGCTCTCGCTCGCCGCGCTCATCCTCATGGTGATCGGCTACCGGCGGGCCGAGGTCGAGCCCGTCTACACGCCCCTGCCGGGGATGGGGCACCTGACCGACCTTCTGATGCTCGTGGCGCTCTTTCTCTTCGGCCTGTCGCACAGCAAGGGGCGGCTTCGCGCCCGACTGCGGCATCCGATGCTGACGAGCGTGGTTGTCTGGGCCGTGGCGCATCTTCTGGTCAATGGCGATCTGGCGTCGATCGTGCTCTTCGGCGGGCTCGGCCTCTGGGCCGTGGCGTCCATTCTCCTGATCAATGCGCAGGGCGAATGGGCGCGGCCGGCGCCGGGCGGGCTCAGGGGCGACGCGATCGCCCTTGCAATCGCGGTCGTCCTCTACGGGCTGATCGCGGGCATCCATATCTGGCTCGGCTACAACCCGTTCCTCGGGACCTACGGCTAGGGCCCCGCCGCGACAAAGACAGAAGGAAGAGCGATGAAAACCAATCCGGGCCGGTTCTTCGAGGACTATCAGGTCGGCGAGGTCATCGCCCATGCTGTGCCGCGGACCGTCTCGGGGGGCGAGCGTGCGGTCTACCACGCGCTCTACCCCGCCCGTCACGCGCTCCATTCCTCGGACGCCTTCGCCCGCGCCTGCGGCCTGAAGGCCGCCCCGATGGACGATCTCATCGCCTTCCACACGGTCTTCGGCAAGACCGTGCCGGACATCAGCCTGAACGCCGTCGCCAACCTCGGCTATGCCGAGGGGCGCTGGATCCAGCGGGTCTGGCCGGGGGATACACTCCGCTCCGAAAGCCAGGTGATCGGGGTGAAGGAGAACTCCAACGGCAAGTCGGGGGTCGTCTGGGTCCGGACGCGCGGACTGAACCAGCACGACGAGGTCGTGCTGGAATACGTCCGCTGGGTGATGATCCGCAAGCGCGACGCCGCCGCCCCGGCGTCCGAAGCGGCGGTGCCGGTCCTCCAGCCGGTCGTGGCGCCCGCAGATCTGGTGCTGCCCGAGGGGCTCGACTTCACGGGATACGACTTCGGACTCGCCGGAGAGCCGCACCGCTGGGGCGACTACGCGGTGGGCGAGAAGATCGACCACGTGGACGGCGTGACGGTCGAGGAGGCCGAGCACATGCTGGCCACCCGGCTCTGGCAGAACACGGCCAAGGTTCATTTCGACGCGACGAACCGCGAGGACGGGCGGCGGCTGATCTATGGCGGGCATGTGATCTCGCTCGCCCGGGGGCTCAGCTTCAACGGGCTGGCGAATGCGCAGATGCTCGTGGCGCTGAACGCGGGCGCCCATGCCAGCCCCTGTTTCGCGGGCGACACGGTGCGGGCCTGGTCCGAGGTGCTCGACAAGGCCGAAACCGCGGCGCCCGGCGTCGGCGCGATCCGGCTCAGGCTGGTCGCGGTGAAGCACGGCGCGGCGCCCTTCGCGCTAAGGGACCCGGAGGGGAGATACCGGCCCGAGGTGCTTCTGGACCTCGACTACTGGGCCTTGATGCCTTTGTGATCGCTCGCGCCCGGGCCGCGCGCTATGCTCTGCCCATGCGCCGGGTCCTTGCCCTCTGTCTTCTCCCTGTGCTCGCCGCCCCGGCGGCGGGATGCGAGCTTGCGCTCCTCCTCGCTGTCGACGTCTCGGGCTCGGTCGATTCGGGCGAATATGCGGTGCAGATGCAGGGGCTGGCAGAGGGGCTGCGCGACGGGGTCGTGACCGAGGCGCTCGTAAGGGCCGGGGCGGCGGTCGCGCTGATGCAATGGACGGGCGCTTCGCGGCAGGAACTGTCGGTCGGCTGGACGCGGATCGAGCGGCCCGAGGATGTCGAAGCCCTTGCGGCGCGGATCAGGAGGGTGCCGCGCGTCTGGACGGAGTTCTCGACCGCCATCGGGCAGGCGATGACCTTCGGCATGGGCGTCTTCGATCAGGCGCCCGCCTGCCGCCGGCGGGTCATGGACATCTCCTCGGACGGGCGCAGCAACGAGGGGACGGAGCCCGGCGAAATCCGGGCGGAAATGGACAGCCTCGCCATCGTCGTCAATGCCCTCGTGATCCGGGGCGAGGACGCGGAGCTGCCGGATTATTTCGCCCGCAACGTCATGACCGGCGCGAACGCCTTCGTCGTGACCGCCGAAAGCTATGACGAGTATCCGGAGCGGATGCGCCGCAAGCTCAGGCGCGAGACGGAGCGGCCGGTGTCCGCGCTGCCGGCCGGGGCGATTCCCGCACGTTTCGAGCGGTGACCAGCGCACTGGAAAGTGTGATCACGAATTTTTTCCATGTGATCACAAACCGCGACTTTAACGCTAACGCGCACCGATTCCGCGCATTTCGTCCATTCGCGGCGTGACATGGGCGGGATTTGCGCTATTGAGAAGGGCGAAGGCGCCCCCCTGCGCGGCCGGGCGCGAGAAAAAGGGGGACCGAAATGGCCGATGTCAACCGGGGCAAGCGCCCGCTGTCGCCTTTCATGATCGGGCCATACTATCGTCCGCAGCTCACCTCCATCAGCTCGATCCTGACGCGGATCACCGGCAACGCCCTGATCGCCGCCGCCCTTCTCATCGTCTGGTGGCTGCTCGCTGCGGCGACGAGTGCCGAGTATTTCGCCGTGGCCGACGCGGTGGTGCGGAGCTGGATCGGCAAGCTCGTCTTCGCAGGATCGATCTGGGCGGTCTGGTACCACTATCTCGCCGGGCTCCGGCACCTCTGGTTCGACAGCGGCCGCGGGCTCGACATTCCGACCGCCGAGCGGCTCGGCTGGGGCGTGATCCTCGGGTCGGTCGGGCTGGCCCTCATCACCATCACCATTCTCTGAAAGGGGGCGGACATGCGATACCTCACCGATGCCAAGCGCGCCGCCGGCCTCGGCTCCGCCAAGACCGGAACCGCGCATCACTGGTACATGCAGATGAGCGCGGTCGGCCTTGCCGTCCTCGTGCCGCTCTTCATCTTCACCTTCGGCCGGGTTGTCGGCGCCGATCACGCGACGGTGGTCGAATATTACGGCCGTCCGTTTCCGGCGATCGTCGCCGGGCTGACGCTCTGGGTAGGGATGCTCCACTTCCGCCACGGCGCGCAGATGATGATCGAGGATTATGCCCACGGCTTCATGCGCAAGGCGCTGATCGTCGCGGTCGTCTGCATCACCTACGCGACCATCGCCACCGGGCTTTACGCGCTGATCCGGCTCGCGCTTTAAGGAAACTCACGATGACCGCTGCTTATCCTTACGAAACGCATGAATACGACGTGGTCGTGGTGGGCGCCGGTGGCGCGGGCCTCCGCGCGACGCTGGGCATGGCCGAACAGGGGCTGCGGACAGCCTGCGTCACCAAGGTCTTTCCGACGCGCTCGCATACCGTGGCGGCACAGGGCGGCATCGCCGCCAGCCTGTCGAACATGGGGCCGGACCACTGGCAGTGGCACATGTACGACACGGTGAAGGGCTCGGACTGGCTTGGCGATACCGATGCGATGGAATACCTCGCGCGGGAGGCGCCCAAGGCGGTCTACGAGCTCGAGCACTACGGCGTGCCCTTCAGCCGCACCGAGGAGGGCAAGATCTACCAGCGCCCCTTCGGCGGTCATACGACCGAATTCGGCGAGGGCCCCCCGGTGCAGCGCACCTGCGCGGCCGCCGACCGCACCGGCCATGCGATCCTGCACACGCTCTACGGCCAGTCGCTGAAGCAGAAGGCGGAATTCTTCATCGAGTACTTCGCCATCGACCTCGTCATCACCGACGGCGCCTGCACCGGCGTGGTGGCCTGGAAGCTCGACGACGGCACGATCCATGTCTTCAATGCCAAGATGGTGGTGCTGGCGACCGGCGGCTACGGCAGGGCCTATTTCTCGGCGACGGGTGCCCACACCTGCACCGGCGACGGCGGCGGGATGGTGGCGCGTGCGGGCCTGCCCTTGCAGGACATGGAGTTCGTCCAGTTCCACCCGACCGGCATCTACGGTGCCGGCTGCCTCATCACCGAGGGCGCGCGGGGCGAGGGCGGTTACCTCACCAACTCCGAGGGCGAGCGGTTCATGGAACGCTATGCGCCGACCTACAAGGACCTGGCATCGCGCGACGTGGTCAGCCGCTGCATGACCATCGAGATCCGCGAGGGGCGCGGCGTGGGCGAGCACAAGGACCATATCCACCTGCACCTCAACCACCTGCCGCCCGAAACGCTGCACGAACGGCTGCCGGGCATCAGCGAGTCGGCGAAGATCTTCGCCGGAGTCGATGTGACGAAGGAGCCCATCCCGGTGTTGCCGACGGTGCACTACAACATGGGCGGGATCCCGACGAACTACTGGGGCGAGGTGCTGAATCCCCTGCCAGGCAAGCCCGACAACGTCTTCCCCGGCCTCATGGCGGTGGGCGAGGCGGGTTGCGCCTCCGTCCACGGGGCGAACCGTCTCGGCTCCAACTCGCTCATCGACCTCGTGGTCTTCGGCCGCGCCGCGGCGATCCGGGCGGGGCAGGTCGTGGACCGTGTCCGTGCCGTGCCCGCGACGAACACTGGCGAGGTGGACAGGGCGCTTTCCCGCTTCGACGGCCTCCGCCACGCCAAGGGCAACCTGTCGACCGCCGAGCTGCGGCTTGAGATGCAAAAGACCATGCAGTCCGACGCGGCCGTCTTCCGCACGGACAAGACGCTTGCCGAGGGCGCGGAGAAGATGAAGCGCATCGCGGCCAAGATGGACGACCTCAAGGTAACCGACCGCTCGCTGATCTGGAACTCCGACCTGATGGAGACGCTGGAGCTGACGAACCTCATGCCCAACGCGCTCGCCACCATCGTGGCTGCCGAGGCGCGGAAGGAAAGTCGCGGGGCGCATGCGAGCGAGGATCATCCCAACCGCGACGACGCCAACTGGCGCAAGCATTCGCTCGCGCGGGTGGAGGGCGCGGAGGTCCGGCTCGACTACCGGCCCGTCCATCTCGATCCGCTGACGTCCGAGGCCGAGGGCGGCATCAGCCTGAAGAAGATCGCGCCCAAGGCGCGGGTCTACTGATGCAGGCGCGCGCCGCCCTCCTGCCGGCCGTCGCGCTGGTCGCGGCCTGCGGGCCGATGTCGGTGGAACGCGCCGAGGAGGCGTGCTTCGACCGCGCCCGGCTTGCCGCCGGCCCGCGCGGGCTGGTGGCGGTGGGGGCGGGCTCGGGCGGGGCGAAGTCGAAGCTCCGGCTGGAGGTCTCCTCCGACTGGCTGCAGGGCAAGGACCCTGCGGCCCTCTACACCACCTGCGTCTATCAGAAATCCGGCCAGTTCCCGCGACGGCCGCTCTATGACCTCCCCGGTTGGAAGGGATAAGACATGGTCCAGTTCACGCTTCCCAAGAATTCCAAGGTCCGCGTCGGCAAGACCTGGCCGCGGCCCGAGGGCCGGAACGTCCGCAAGTTCCAGGTCTACCGCTGGGATCCCGACACCGGCGAGAACCCGCGGGTCGATACCTATTTCATCGACATGGACAAGTGCGGCCCGATGGTCTTGGACGCGCTCATCAAGATCAAGAACGAGATCGACCCGACGCTGACCTTCCGCCGGTCCTGCCGCGAGGGCATCTGCGGCTCCTGCGCCATGAACATCGACGGGATCAACACGCTGGCCTGCATCTACGGCCTTGACGAGATCACCGGCGACGTGAAGATCTACCCGCTGCCGCACATGCCGGTCATCAAGGACCTGATCCCCGACCTGACTCATTTCTACGCCCAGCATGCCAGCATCATGCCCTGGCTGGAGACGAAGACCAACCGTCCGGCGAAGGAGTGGCGCCAGTCGATCGAGGACCGCAGGAAGCTCGACGGGCTCTATGAATGCGTGATGTGCGCGTCCTGCTCCACCGCCTGCCCAAGCTACTGGTGGAACGGCGACCGCTATCTCGGCCCGGCAGCACTTCTGCACGCCTATCGCTGGATCATCGACAGCCGCGACGAGGCGACGGGCGAGCGGCTGGACCAGCTTGAGGACCCGTTCAAGCTCTACCGCTGCCACACGATCATGAACTGCACCAAGACCTGCCCGAAGGGGCTGAACCCGGCGAAAGCCATCGCCGAGATCAAGCGGCTGATGGTCGAGCGCGTGGTCTGAGGCGCCCGGCCCGTGCGCGCCGGCTCGGCAAGCGCGGACCCGGCCTCGGCCCGCGCCGCGGCTGAACGGACGTCGCCGGAGGGCGGTCGGTGGTTGACGCGACGCCCAAGCGGCCCGCGTGGTTGCGAAATCCGCGAGACGGCCGGTGTGGATGCCGCTAAGCTTGGCCTGCCCGGAGGGCGGCCACTGCCCTGACGGCCGCATGGAGGATTGCCGAGATGGATGTCGACACGCTGGGAAGCCGCCTGAAAGAATGGTCCGACCTGATGGCACGGACGCAGGCGGTTCTGGCGCAGTCCCAGGTCGCCGCTGCCGCCAAGGCCACGGGCGACGAATTCTCCATCGTCGACGCCAACTCGGTCATGTCCGCCTACCTGAAGATCTGGTCCGAGGTGATGTCGGACCCCATCGCCGTCACCGAATTTGCCCAGAACGCCTGGATGGACTGGGCCAAGGCCTGGCGCGATGCCTGGGCGGGGGAAGGGCAAGGCGCTGCCGACAAGCGCTTCCGCGACCGGAAGTGGGATGCCGACCCGATCGCCCGGGGGCTGCGGGATTCGCACCTTGCACTGGAACGCGCGACGGAACGGTTCCTGAAAGCCCTGCCCGATGGCACGAAGGACGCGCTGCGGGTGAAGTTCTACACAAGGCAGATGCTGAGCGCGCTGGCGCCGACGAATTTCCTCGCGCTCAACCCGGCCGCCCGCGAGCGCTTCCTCGAGACCGAGGGCGCGAGCCTGCTGGAGGGCTTCCGCAACCTCGTCGAGGACCTCGAGCGCGGGCAGGGCCGGCTCGACATCGCCACCAACGACCCCACCGCCTTCGAGGTAGGGCGCGATCTGGCGACATCGCCCGGCAAGGTCGTCTACCAGAACAAGCTCATGCAGCTCATCCACTATGCGCCCCTGACCGAGAAGCAGAAGAAGCGCCCGCTGCTTTTCGTGCCGCCGTGGATCAACAAATACTACATCTTCGATCTCAAGCCCGAGAACAGCCTTGTCCGCTACATGCTGAGCCAGGGGCACAGCGTCTATCTCATCTCCTGGGTCAACCCGACGAAGGAACATGCCGAACTGAGTTTCGAGGACTACATGAAGCTCGGCCCCCTCGCCGCCCTTGATGCGATGGAGAAGGACAGCGGCGAGAAGAAGTTCGACATCCTCGGCTTCTGCATCGGCGGCATCCTCGTGACCGCGACTGTCGCGCTCCTCGCGGCGCGGAAGGACAAGCGCATCGCCACCGCCACGACCTTCGCCACCATGGTCGATTTCACCGACGTGGGAGAGATCGGCGTCTTCATCGACCGCGACCGGCTGAAGGTGCTCAGGACGCATATGAAGGAGAAGGGGTACCTCGAAAACCACCACCTTCAGGACATGTTCTCGATGATCCGGGAAAACGACCTCGTCTGGTCGTTCCACGTGATGAATTACCTGATGGGACGGAAGCCGCCGGCCTTCGACCTTCTCTTCTGGAACGCCGACAGCACGCGGCTCCCGGCAGCGATGCTGCTCTGGTATCTGGAGAAGATCTACATCGAGAACGGGCTGAGGCAGCCCGGGCAGATCACGCTCGACGGAACGCCCATCGACCTCGGGCGGATCGAAGTTCCGTTCTTCGTGCTGGCGACGAAGGAGGACCACATCGCGCCCTGGACCTCGATCTACCCGACGACCCAGCTTCTGGGCGGCGAGGTGAAGTTCGTGCTCGGCGGATCGGGCCATATCGCCGGGGTGATAAACCCGCCCGTGGCGCGGCCGAAATACGGCTACTGGACGCGCGACGACTATCCGCCCTCGGCTGCGGACTGGTTCGCCGGGGCGGAGCAGCACCAGGGCTCCTGGTGGCCCGCCTGGTCGGATTGGATCGAGGCGCATTCGCCTGCGGCGCTGGTGCCGGCGCGGGTGCCGGGAAAGGGCGGTCTGAAGGCGATCGAGGACGCGCCCGGAAGCTACGTTCGGGCGAAGTAGCGGGCCGGCGGCGGCACCCCGGGGCAGGTGCCGCCTGACCTGTGGCCCTATCGGGACGCCGCCAGCCCGTCGATGATCGCGTTGAACCGGGCCGAGGGGCGCATCACACGCGCGACCTTCGATGCGTCGGGGTGGTAGTAGCCGCCAAGATCGGCGGGCTTGCCCTGCGCAGCACCGAGTTCGGACAGGATCGCCGCTTCGTCTTGTGCGAGCGCGTCGGCGACCTTGCGGAACCTTGCGGCGAGACCGGCATCGTCATCCTGCGCGGCGATGGCCTCCGCCCAATAGCGCGCGAACCAGTAGTGGCTGTCACGGTTATCGGGCTGGCCGGCCTTCCGTTCGGGCGAGCGGTCATTGTCCAGAATGCCCTGGGTCGCCGCATCCACGGCCTTGCCGAGCACACGCGCCCTGGCATTGCCGCTGGTCTCGGCGAGGAAGCTGAGGCTTTCCCCCAGGGCGCAGAATTCGCCGAGCGAGTCCCAGCGCAGGTGGTTTTCCTCGACAAGCTGCTGGACATGCTTCGGCGCGGAACCGCCCGCGCCCGTCTCGAACATCCCGCCGCCGTTCATCAGCTTCACGATCGACAGCATCTTGGCCGAGGTGCCAAGTTCGAGGATCGGGAAGAGGTCGGTCAGGTAGTCGCGCAGCACGTTGCCGGTGATCGCGATGGAGTTTTCGCCCCTGCGGATGGTTTCCAGCGTCAGCCGCGTGGCCGCGCGGGGCGACATGATCTTGAACCGGTCGGCAACCCCCGCCTTCTCGAGGAGCGGCTTGACGAGGCCGATGAGTACCGCATCATGTCCGCGGGCCGCGTCGAGCCAGAAGATTGCCTGACAGCCCTCTGCCTTCTGCCTTTCGATGGCGAGCTTCACCCAGTCCTCGATCGGGGCCTTTCGGGTACTGGCCGCGCGCCAGATGTCGCCGGCTTCGACCGCATGTTCGTGCAGGACGTCGCCATTGGCCAGAACGACCCTCACGGTGCCGTCGACGGGAATTTCGAAGGTCGTCGGGTGCGAGCCGTATTCCTCGGCCTTCTGCGCCATGAGCCCGACGTTCTGCACGGTTCCGGCCGTCCGCGGATCGAGTGCGCCGGTTTCCTTGAAGTAGCGCACCGCCTCGTCGTAGACCGGCGCGTAGGAGCTGTCGGGGATCACGCAGTTCGTGTCCGCCTCGCGGCCGTCGGGGCCCCAGGCCTTGCCGCCGGCGCGGATCAGCGCCGGCATGGAGGCGTCGATGATGACGTCCGAGGGCACGTGCAGGTTGGTGATGCCCTTGTCGGAGTTCGCCATGTAGAGCGGCGGGCGGGCGGCGAGGGTTTCCTTGATCGCCGCCTCGATTTCGGCCCCGTTCACCATCCCGGCAATGCTGTCGAGCATCGCGCCCAGGCCCGAGTTCGGGTTGACCCCGGCCGCGGAAAGCTCGGCGCCATAAAGGTCGAAGACGGGCTCGAGATAGGCGCGGACCGCATGCCCGAAGAGGATCGGGTCGGAGACCTTCATCATCGTGGCCTTCAGGTGCAGCGAAAAGAGCGTCCCGTCGGCCCTCGTGGTTTCGATCTGCTCCTTCAGGAAGCGGTCGAGCGCCTTCGCGGACATGAAGGTGGCGTCCGCGACGGTGCCGGCGGGGTATTGAACCTTGTCCTTCAGGACCTTGACCGTCCCGTCCTTGCCTGTGAGTTCGATCCGTGCGGCGCCGGCCTGCGCCTCGGTGACGATTGCGGATTTCTCGTTCGAGAAGAAATCGTCGGCGCCCATCGTCGAGACGCGCGTCCTGCTGTCGGATCTCCAGGCACCCATCGAATGCGGGTTGGCCTTGGCGTAGTTCTTGACCGCGGCTGCGGCGCGGCGGTCGGAATTGCCTTCGCGCAGGACCGGATTCACCGCCGAGCCCTTGACCGCGTCGTAGCGCGACCTGACGTCCTTCTCGGCGTCCGTCGCGGGCGCTTCCGGATAGTCGGGAAGGTCGTAGCCCTGGGCCTGAAGCTCCTTGATCGCGGCGACCAGCTGCGGCGTCGAGGCGGAAATGTTCGGCAGCTTGATGACGTTTGCCGCGGGCTGCTTGACGATATCTCCCAGCACCGCGAGGTCGTCGCCTTGCCGCTGCGCGTCGGTCAGCCTTTCGGGGAAGGCAGCGATGATCCGCCCAGCCAGGGATATGTCGCGGGTGCCGATCGCCACACCGGCCGCGCCAGCGAAGGCCCTGATGATCGGCAGAAGCGACGCCGAGGCCAGTTCCGGGGCTTCGTCCACCTTGGTGTAGATGATGTCAGGGGTCGTACTGTCGGCCATCGTGTCGCCTCGTTCTCAAGGATTGTCGAGAATCGGTCTCGATTGTGCACCATGGTATACACTGCCATGCGCGATGCGCCAATCCACTCTGCGGACCGGGGTGTGACACGCCGACGCCCGGCGCGGGATTCCGCCGGGCTTCTGTGCGGGTGGAGGGCGGGGTTCAGACCACGCGAACGGTGAGGGTTCCGAGCCCCTCAATGCTTGCCTCCATCGTGTCGCCGCGCACCACCGCGCCCACGCCGGCCGGCGTGCCGGACATGATGATGTCTCCAGGCGCGAGTTCGAAATACTCCGAAAGGTAGGCGATCATCTCGGGCACCTTCCAGATCATCTGGTTGAGGTCGCCTTCCTGGCGCAGCGCGCCGTTCACCTTCAGCTCGATGCGCCCCACGGTCGGATGCCCGGTTTCCGACACAGGATGCAGCGGGCCGACAGGGCCCGAGCGTTCGAACGCCTTGCCGATCTCCCATGGCCGACCGAGCTTCTTTGCCTCGCCCTGAAGATCGCGCCGCGTCATGTCGAGGCCGATTCCGTAGCCCCAGACATGATCGAGCGCGCGGTCGACCGGGATGTTCGTGCCTCCCGACTTGAGCGCCACGACGAGTTCGACCTCGTGGTGCACGTCCGAGGTCTTGGGCGGATAGGGGAATTCGCCCGACGGGTCGAGGTTGCTGGAGTTCTTCTGGAAGAAGAATGGAGGCTCGCGGTCGGGGTCATGGCCCATCTCGACCGCGTGCGCGGCATAGTTGCGGCCAATGCAGTAGATCCGGCGGACAGGGAACTGCCCCGATCCGGCGACGGGAATGGACGCAACCTTTGGCGCCGGTATCACGAAGTTCGTCATTACAATCCTCCCTCATACGCAAACATGCGCGGCTTGATGCAAACCGTATTGGTTCGGATCAATATTAGTCAATTGTCATTTTGCTTGCGCTGGGCGACCTAATTCGCAATGATCTGCAACTGAAGGCGCGAAGTGATCGCGTTTGGTGTAAAATTGGTCAACCAATAGGATTACCATTGCTGAGCCAGCCAAAACCGAACAACGGCGATCGGGCCATCGGCCAGTTGCGGGAATTCATCGCCGGCGGCGGATTCGAGCCGGGCGCGCGGCTCCCCCCGGAGCGGGAACTTTGCGAGACGCTCGGCATGACGCGCAACGTGCTTCGCCGAGCGCTCGACGCGCTGGAGAGGGAAGGGGCGCTCTGGCGGCATGTCGGCAAGGGGACCTTCGTTGCGGATGCCGAGACTGCAGCGGCCGATCCGATCGCCGATCTCGGGCGTCAGATCACGCCTTTCCGGATGATGCGCGCGCGTATGGCGATCGAACCCGCCATTGCCCGCGAGGCGGCGGTGAACGCGTCGGGCAAGGCGCTCATGACGATGCAGCTTGCGATGCAGCGCGCCCAGTCCGCCCCGAGCTGGGGCGAGTACGAGAGGCAGGACGACCTCTTTCACCGGGCCATCGCCGAGGCCAGCGACAACCTTCTACTGCTTTCGCTGTTTGACCAACTGAACGGCGTGCGTCGCGCGGTCGCCTGGGGCAACGTGGTGCGCGACAGTCAGCGCCCGCCTTCGGACCATTCGAGCTTCGGCGAACACGAGGCGATCGCGATGGAGATCGCGGCCCGCAGGCCGGAAGGGGCCTACGAGGCCATGCGCAGGCATCTGAAATCCGTATCCGAAAGATTGTTTGGGGGTGCCTAGGTCAAGACGGGACGCGGGCAGGCGCACAGAGCCGAGGGCCGGCGCCGCCCGCATCTATCGAGCGTGAGGATTCTCAGGGAGGAGAAGACATGACTGACATCGTGACGCTGGCGAAGCGCTTCATCTGCGCCGTGCCGATCGCCCTTGGCATGACGCTGTCCGCCGCCCAGGCCGAGCCGATCCGGATCGCCCTGGCGGAGACGCCGTCGGACGAGATGGCGGCCTTCTTCGTGGCGCTCGACCGCGCCAAGGCGAACGGACTCGACTACGAATGGACCGCCTTCGCCGACGAGGAACTGGCGATCCAGGCGGTTCTGAGCGGCCAGATGGATATCGGCTTCGGAACGCCCTATTCGATCATGCAGCGCTCCAAGGCGCCGCTCAGGATCATCTTCCAGCTCTCGAAGCTGAAGTTCTTCCCGGTGACGACGATGGACTATGCCTCGCTCAAGGACCTCGACGGCGAGCCGATCATGCTGCATTCGCGCGGCGGCGGCACCGATTCCATCGCCAACGTGATCGAGGAGAAGGAGGGCATCAAGTTCGGCGAGCGGTCATACGTTCCCGGCTCCGCCAACCGCGTCGTCGCGATGATGGCCGGTCAGGCCAAGGCGACGATCCTCGACCTGTCGAACAAGAACAAGATCGTGGCAGAGGCCGGTGACAGGTTCCACGCCCTGCCGATGTTCGACGTGGATGCGAGTGACGAGGCGCTGTTCGCCAACCTCGACTGGATCCAGTCGAACGAGGAGCAGGTCGACATCTTCGTCAAGGCGCTGCTCAGCACGTGGCAGGACATGACGAAGGATCCGACCATCATCCGCAAGGAAACCAACCCCGACGGACCCATCGGCCAGCTGCCGAAGGAAATCCTCGACGGTCTCGACGGGTTCTATGCCGAAGCGGTCGAAGGCGGCCTCTACGATCCCAACGGCGGCGGGCGAAAGGCTGCGGCGGCCGACATGGAATGGTATACCGAGGCGGGCCAGCTGGAAGGCGATCCGGCGAGCCTGAACATCGAGGACTTCTGGTACTTCAAGCCGCTCGATACGGCCACGCAGTAACGCTCCGGAGGGCTGCGGCCGCTCAGTCCGCAGCTTCCCGGCCGGGATGGATACCTGCCGATGAACCGTTCTTTGGTGTTCAAGCTTCTGTCCGCCGTGCTCGTCTTCGGCGCGTGGGAAATCGGCGGGCGCATACCGATCAGCTACGCCTTTCCGACCTTCCTTGAGTCGATGGAGGCTTTCGCCCGCATGGCGTTCGACGGCACGCTTCTCAGGGCCTATGCCGAAACCCTCAAGCCGCTCGTCCTCGGCGTTGCGATCTCGGCCCTTCTGGGCATCGGATTCGGGCTCTGGATCGGCCTTAGCGCCCGGTCGGAATGGTTCTTCTCGCCCATCTTCATCGTCATGCAGGCCGCACCCCTGGCCGCGCTGATACCGCTTCTGGTGATGGCCTACGGGATCGGGCTCACCTCCAAGGTGTTTGTCGTCTGCATCATGGCGATGCCCGTGATCGTGCTGAACACCGCCGGCGCCGTGCGCAACACGCCGGCGTCGCTGAAGGAGATGGGTCAGTCCTTTCTCGCAGACGACCGGCAGATTCTCCTCAAGATCGTCATTCCCGCCGCCTCGCCGGTGATCTTCTCGGGCCTGCGCCTCGGCGTTTCGGCCGGCTTCATCGGCGCGGTGCTGGCCGAGTTGAAGATCACGCCGACCGGGGTCGGAGACATCATCAGCTACAGCCGCTCCATCGCCGATTATCCGAGCATGTACGCGGCCATCTTCTCCATCATCCTGCTGGCAGTCCTGTTCCTGAACTTGCTGGAGAAGCTTGAAAACGTCCTGTTCGAAGGGAACAACCGTGGTTATGTCTCAGACTGAAAGCTCCTTCGCGGGCGCGCAAAGGCTCGGCCCCGACAGCGCCGTATCGGTGCGCGGCGTCTCGAAGACCTATGGTGCCGTCGAGGCGCTGAGGAACATGTCGCTGGAGTTTCCGCGCGGCCAGCTGACGTCGCTGCTCGGTCCGTCGGGGTGTGGAAAGACGACGCTCCTGAAGATCATCGCGGGCCTCATCCCGGCCGACGAGGGCGAGGTCGAGGTCAACGGGACGAAGATCGCCGGGCCCGGCAACGACCGCGCCTTCGTGTTTCAGGACTTCGCGCTCCTGCCCTGGGCCAACGTTCTGCGGAACGTGGCATTCGGGCTCGAGCTTCGCGGGGTGGCGAAGTCCGAAAGGGAGGCCGTCGCGGAAAGATACATCCGCAACGTCGGTCTTGCCGGGTTCGAGAAGAGCTTCCCGCACGAGCTGTCCGGCGGCATGCGCCAGCGCGTCGGCCTTGCTCGGGCGCTCTCGGTGAATGCCGACGTGCTGCTTCTCGACGAACCCTTCTCGGCGGTGGATGAACAGACCCGGCGGAAGTTCCAGGAGGATCTCCTCGCCCTCGTCGCGAACGAGAACAAGACCTTCATCTTCGTGACCCATTCGATCGAGGAGGCGGTCTACGTCTCCGACCAGATCGCCATCCTTCTGGCCCGCCCGAGCCGGGTGTCCGAGATCATCCGTCCCTCCAGCTTCCGCGAGAAGGGCGTCGAGAACATCCGCCGCGATCCCGAGTATCTCGATATCGTGGACCAGATCTGGGCCTCGCTGCGCAGCTATGTGGAATAGGCCATGACCGCGTTCGGCATCCGACTTCCGGCCATGTCCTCGCTGCTGATCTGGGGTCTCCTTTGGGAGATCGTTGGGCAGCTCGACCTCACCTTCTTCGTTCCGCCGCTGTCGCAGGTCTTCGCGACGCTGTTCGAGATCATCGGCACCCCGGTCTTCGTGAAGGCGCTGACGGAAACGGCCTATGCCTTCGTCATGGGGGTCTTCTTCGCAATCGTGATCGGCATCCCGGTGGGGATCCTGATGGGCAAGAGCCGGATCGTGGACGAACTGCTGCTGCCCTGGGTCAACATCTTCGTCAGCGCGCCCCTGACGGCACTGGTGCCGGTCCTGATGGTCCTCTTCGGCTTCGGACTGACCTCGATCATCATCACCACCACGCTCTTCGCGATCTGGATCATCATCCTGAACGCACGCGCGGGCGTGCGCCAGATCAACCGCTCGCTCGTCGAGATGGCGCGCAGCTTCGGGGCCACGCCGCTCGACGCCTTCACGAAGATCTACTTCTGGGCTGCACTTCCAGAGATACTCGGCGGTGTTCGGATCGGTGTGATCCGGGCGGTCAAGGGCGTCATCATCGGCCAGCTCCTGATCTCCATCGTGGGCTTCGGCGCGCTCTTCGAGCTCTATGCCTCGAACTTCCTGATGGGCCATTTCTGGGCGGTTCTCATCATCCTGTTCGCGCTGGCCTTTTCGATTTCGGAGTTTCTGGGCTATCTCGAGAGGAAGGTCGCCTACTACGCGGCCAAGCGATGAACGCCGGCGGCAGACCGGGCAAGACGGAGGAACGAGAGACGATGGCCGAGACGCTGAAGGACCTGCTTGCGCCGCATCCGGCAGAATGGCCCGCCATCGGCGCGCCGGGTCGCCCGTGGATGACCTACGGCGGCCTGCGCGACCTCTCTGCCGACGTTGCGGCAAGCCTGCGCTCGAACGGCATCGGCGCAGCGGACCGCGTGGCGATCGTCCTGCCGAACGGGCCGGAAATGGCTGCGGCCTTCGTCGCCATCGCGCAAGCCGCCGCGACCGCGCCCCTGAACCCCGCCTACCGGCAGGAGGAATATGAGTTCTACCTTGGCGACCTGAAGGCCAGGGCGCTGGTCGTCGAGGAGGGCTACCACGGCCCGGCCCTTGCGGCGGCAGCGAAATTCGGGCTGAGGATCCTGCGCCTCAGGGGCGGCAGCGGCCCGGCCGGGGCCTTCACCCTCCAGGCGGAAGGCAGTGCCGCCCCCGCTCTGGCGGGCGAGCCCGGAGCAGGAGACGTCGCGCTGATCCTGCACACCTCGGGCACCACGTCGCGGCCGAAGATCGTCCCGCTGCTCCAGTCGAACCTCGCCGCCTCGGCCGAGAACATCCGGCGGACGCTGGAGCTGCGACCGGCCGACCGCTGCCTGAACGTCATGCCGCTCTTCCACATCCACGGCCTGATCGCCGCCGTCTCGGCCTCGCTCGGGGCGGGTGCTTCGATCTCCTGCGCGCCGGGTTTCGATGCGCTGCGCTTCTTCGGCTGGATGAACGAGGTCCGCCCGACCTGGTACACCGCGGTGCCGACGATGCACCAGGCGATCCTCGCCCGGGCCGAGCGAAACCGGGACGTGATCGCGGCCACGAGGCTGCGCTTCATCCGCTCCTCCTCGGCGTCGCTTCCGGCGCAGGTCATGCGGGCATTGAGCGAGACATTCGGCGCGCCGGTCATCGAGGCCTACGGGATGACCGAGGCCACCCACCAGATGACGAGCAACCCGCTCACGCCCGGCGGCCAGGTTCCGGGTTCGGTCGGGCGCGAGGCGGGGCCGAAGGTGCGCATCGCGCACGAACTGGAAAACCGCCTCGTGCAGGGAACCGGCGAGGTCGTCATCTCCGGCCCGAACGTCACGCCGGGATACGAGGGCAATCCCGACGCCAATGGCCGGAACTTCTTCATGGCCGAGGGCGCGCGCTGGTTTCGCACCGGCGATCAGGGCGCCTTCGACGATCTGGGATATCTGCGGCTGACGGGACGGCTGAAGGAGATCATCAATCGCGGCGGCGAAAAGATCAGCCCGCTGGAGGTCGACGATGTCCTGCTCGACCATCCGGCGATCGCGCAGGTCGTGACCTTCGCCATCCCACATCCGAAACTGGGCGAGGAAGTGGGCGCCGCCGTGGTGCTGCGCGAAGGCCGTGATGCCACCGAACGCGAGATACGGGACTTCGCGGCCGGCCGGCTCGCGGATTTCAAGGTGCCTCGCCGAATCGTCATCGTGGCAGAGATTCCGAAGGGCGCGACGGGCAAGATGCAGCGGATCGGTCTGGCCGAAAAACTCGGCCTTGCCGGCCCTGTCGAAGCCTGAGGGCAGGGCCCATGCGGATCTGCATCTTCGGCGCGGGCGCGATCGGCGGCTATCTCGGCGCGAAGCTGGCGCAGGCGGGCGTCGATGTCGGGATCGTGGCGCGTGGGCCGCATCTGGAGGCGATACGCCGCAAGGGCCTGACCTTGATCGAGAACGGCACGACGACGGAGCACAGGGTCCGCGCCAGCGCCGACGCGAGGGACTTCGGGCCGCAGGACTATGTTATCCTCACGCTCAAGGCGCATTCCGTGCCGGCCATCGTCGGCGATCTTGCGCCGCTTCTCGAGCCTGCGACCACCGTGGTCAGCGGGGTCAACGGCATTCCCTGGTGGTACTTTCACAAGATCGGCGGTCCTCTCGAAGGAACGCGGCTTGCCTCGGTCGATCCCGGCGACGTCCAGTGGAACGGCATCGGGCCCGACCGGGTGCTCGGCTGCGTGGTCTATCCGGCCGCCGAGGTGCCGGAGCCCGGGACGGTCCGGCATATCGAGGGCAACCGATTCTCGCTCGGCGAACCGAACGGCTCGAAATCCGCGAGGGCAGTGGCCCTGTCGGCCGCCCTCACTGCCGCCGGCCTGAAGGCGCCGGTAAGGCCGAAGCTGAGGGACGAGATCTGGGTGAAGCTCTGGGGGAACCTCTCCTTCAACCCGATCTCGGCCCTGACCCATGCGACCCTCGAAATCCTCTGCACCGACCCCGGCACCCGCGCCATCGCGCGCGCGATGATGGTGGAGGCGCAGGTCATCGCCGAGAAGTTGGGCGTGTCGTTCCCGATCGACGTGGATCGGCGCATCGACGGCGGCGCGGCCGTCGGGGCACACCGGACCTCGATGCTTCAGGATCTCGAGGCAGGCCGGCCGATGGAGATCGACGCCCTGGTCGGATCGGTCCAGGAACTCGGCCGACTGACGGGTTCACCCACGCCGACGATCGACATCATCCTCGCCCTCATCCGCCAGCGCGCCGCCGTGGCTGCCGCCGGAGGCTGAAGGCGCCGGGCCCGGGCGGGATCGCCCGCCACCTCGCGGTCACGGTCAGACGACGGTGGCCTCGGTGGCGGCGCGAAGCTCCGCCTCGGTGACGCCGGAGGCGAGTTCGACGATGTGCAGGCCCTTGTGGCCGACGTCGAGCACGCCGAGGTTGGTGATGATCCTGTCCACCACGGCCCTGCCGGTCAACGGCAGCGTGCACTCCCGCAGGACCTTCGATTCGCCGTGCTTGGAGGTGTGATCCATCACCACCACCACCCGGCCGACGCCGGCGACGAGGTCCATCGCGCCACCCATGCCCTTGACGAGCTTGCCGGGGATCATCCAGTTCGCCAGATCGCCCTTTTCCGAAACCTCCATCGCGCCGAGGATCGCCATGGCGATCTTGCCGCCGCGGATCATGCCGAAGCTCGTGGCGCTGTCGAAATAGGCCGAGTGCGGCAGTTCGGTGATCGTCTGCTTGCCGGCGTTGATGAGGTCGGGGTCTTCCTCGCCCTCGAAGGGGAAGGGGCCCATGCCGAGCATGCCGTTTTCCGACTGCAGTGTGACGTGCACTCCCTCGGGGATGTAGTTCGACACAAGCGTCGGGATGCCGATGCCGAGGTTCACATACATCCCGTCCTTCAGTTCCTGCGCCGCGCGCGCGGCCATCTCGTTGCGGTCCCAGGGCATTTCAGCTCTCCTTGGAATGGGCGAGGACCTGGCGGAGACCCTCGAGCGTCGTCTCGATGGTCCCGAGCCGTTCCGCGATCATCAGCGATCGGACGGTGTCGATGACCATCTGGTTGTGTGGTTCGGTGCGCTCCGAGGGGAAATGGTCGGTGACGATGTCGCGCGCGACGGCGACCCAGTGCAGGAAGTCGGCCTGGACCGTTTCTCTGAAGTCGCTGACTGCGCGATCCGTCATCGCCCGGCCTCCTCAGGCACGCTTGCGCAGGGTGCGCTGTTCGATCCGCTTCTCGTGCGGACCGGCGATGATCCGGTGCACGTAGATGCCGGGCAGGTGGATGCCGTCCGGGTCGAGGCTGCCCGGTTCGACGATCTCTTCCACCTCGGCCACGCAGACCCGTCCGCACATGCCGGCCGGCACGTTGAAGTTGCGCGCGGTCTTGCGAAAGACGAGGTTGCCCGTGGTGTCCGCCTTCCAGGCCTTGATTATGGACAGGTCGGCGAAGATGCCCCTTTCCAGAATATAGGTCTCGCCGTCGAAGTCCTTGTGTTCCTTGCCCTCGGCGATCACCGTGCCCACGCCGGTCTTGGTGTAGAAGCCGGGGATGCCGCAGCCGCCGGCCCGCATCCGCTCTGCGAGCGTGCCCTGCGGGTTGAATTCCAGCTCCAGCTCGCCCGAGAGATACTGCCGCATGAACTCCGCGTTCTCGCCGACATAGGACGACAGCATCTTCCTGATCTGCCGCGTGTCGAGAAGCTTGCCGAGACCGAAGCCGTCGACACCGCAGTTGTTCGAGGCGATGGTCAGATCCTTCACCCCGCTCTCCACCAGGGCGTCGATCAGCAACTCGGGGATCCCGCAGAGCCCGAAGCCCCCCGCCGCGATGAACATCCCGTCATGCAGGAGACCCTCAAGCGCCTCCCGCGCGGAACCGTAGACTTTCTTCATGTTCGCTCCCCGAAGATCATCGGGGGAGTTGTGACCCGAGGGGGCAACGCTGTCAATCGCCGCGGTGCGGCAGGATCAGATCAGCCGCACCTGGGTGCCGATCGGCGTGAGGTCGAAGAGGTCGGCGATGGCGGCATTGTAGAGCCCGATGCAGCCGTCCGAGGACCGCCGCCCGATCTTGCGGGTGTCATGCGTGCCGTGGATCAGGTAGGCGGGCCAGTCGAGGTACATTGCATGGGTGCCAAGTGGGTTGTCCGGCCCCGGCGGCATGTATTTCCAGTCCGGGAAGCGCGCCAGCTGCGAGGGCGTCGGCGTCCAGTCCGGCCCCACCTTCTTGCGCACGATCTTCGTGTAGCCGCGTCTGGTCAGCTCGTCGGATTTCGGCACCGAGGTCGGATAGATGCGGTAGTCGGTGCCGTCACCGCTCCAGAAGTGGAGCGCGCGCGAGATGGTGTCGGCCACGATCGCGCCCTTCCCGAGTTCGCTGAAATGGTCCCGCCAGTCCTGCGCGGCGAAGCTGGAGACGTTGCGGCGGGCGAACCCGGTCTCCACCTCGGCGGGTTGGGCGGCCATCTGCGCCTGCGCGGCTGCCGGAACGAAGACGGTGGCCGCCGCGGCGCCGATCAGTCGGCGCCGCGAAAACATCAATCGCGTCATGGGGTTTATCCTTCTTGCCTGTTCCCGGCCACCCTGCCGCTCCGGGCGCGCGAAGGCCAGTCACATATGCTTGAAGCCGAATATGAAGCCCGCGGAGAGGCTGCCGCCGCCCCCAGCCGTCAGCCCGCCTTGGCGGCCTTCGCCCGCGCGGCCCTGGCGGGCGCTTTCTTCGCGGTGGCGGCCTTGGATGTGGACGTCTTCGCGGCCGCCGCTTTGGCAGTCGCTTTCGGTGCCGCCTTCTTTGCGCCAGCCGTCCTTCGCCCGCCCGTCTTCCCGGCCTTTGCCGCAATGAGCTCCAGCGCCTGGTCGAGCGTGACGGCCTCCGGCGCCAGGTCCTTGGGCAGGGTGGCGTTGACCTTCTCCCACTTCACGTAAGGCCCGTAGCGGCCCGCCATGACCTCGACCCTGCCGCCGCCGGGATGTTCCCCCAGCACCCTGAGTGCGGCGGGGGCCGCGGCGCGCGGGCCGCGGCTGGCCTTCTGCGCCAGCACTTCCACCGCGCGGTTCATGCCGATGGTGAAGACCTCGTCGGCCTCCGGCAGGTTGGCGTAGATGCGGCCGTGCCGGACGTATGGACCATAGCGGCCGATGCCGGCCTCCACCGTTTCGCCGTCCTCCGGATGCGGCCCGATCTCGCGCGGCAGGTTGAGGAGCTTGAGCGCCTTGCCGAGGTCCATCGCCTCGGGCGACCAGCCCTTCGGCAGGCTCGCGCGGGCTGGCTTCGGGGTGTCCTCGGTGGCCTCGCCGCGCTGGACGTAGGGTCCGAAGCGGCCGGCCTTCAGCCAGATCTCGTCGCCGCCATCCTCGCCCAGCACCCGCTCCGCCGCGCCGGTCTCCTCGCCGTTCGGGGCCGAAAGCGCGCGGGTGTAGCGGCACGCCGGATAGTTCGAGCAGCCGATGAAGGCGCCGCCCGACCGTGCGGTCTTGAGCGAGAGCCGCCCCTCGCCGCAGGTCGGGCAGGTGCGCGGATCGGATCCGTCGGCGCGCGGCGGGTAGAGGTGCGGCGCGAGGAACTCGTCAATCTTCTCCAGCACCTCGCCGATCCTGAGGTCGGCCGTCTCGGCGATGGCGGCGGTGAAGTCGCGCCAGAAGCGGGCGAGCACGTCCTTGTAGTCGCGGTCGCCCGCCGAGATGTCGTCAAGCTCCTCCTCCATGTCGGCGGTGAAGTCGTACTCGACGTAGCGGCGGAAGTAGTTCGTGAGGAACGCGGTGACGAGCCGTCCCTTGTCCTCGGGGATAAGTCGGCCCTTGTCCTTGCGGACATATTCGCGGTCCTGGATCGTGGTGACGATGGAAGCGTAGGTGGAGGGCCGGCCGATGCCAAGCTCCTCCATCCGCTTGACCAGCGTCGCCTCGGTATAGCGCGGGGGCGGCTGGGTGAAATGTTGCTCGGGCGTGACCTTCTGCTTCCCGGCGGGTTCCCCGGCCATGATCTGCGGCAGGCGGGCGCCGTCCTCGCCATCCTCGTCGTCGCGGCTTTCGTCATAGACGGCAAGGAAGCCGTCGAACATCACCACCTGGCCGGTGGCGCGCAGTTCCACCTCGCCGTCAGGGCTGGCCACGTCGACCGTGGTCCGTTCCAGCCGGGCGGCGGCCATCTGGCTGGCGATGGTGCGCTTCCAGATCAGGTCGTAGAGCTTCCGCTGGTCGTCGGCCGCCTTCAGCTTGTCGGGGCTGAGGCTCATGTCTGTCGGCCGGATGCATTCATGCGCTTCCTGCGCATTCTTGGCCTTGTTCTTGTACATGCGGGGGGAGTCAGGGACGTAATCCGCGCCGAAACGGCGCTTGATCTCGTCGCGCGCGGCCATGACGGCCTCCGGCGCCATGTCGATGCCGTCGGTTCGCATGTAGGTGATGTGACCCGCCTCGTAGAGCCGTTGGGCCGCGGACATCGTGGCCTTCGCGCCCATGCCGAACTTGCGGCTCGCCTCCTGCTGGAGGGTGGAGGTCATGAAGGGTGGCCAGGGGTTGCGGGTGGCGGGCTTGGCCTCGACCGACTTCACGGTCAGGTCCCGCGACCGGATCGCCTGCACCGCAAGCTCGGCCGCGGTTTCGTTGGCAAGGTCGAACCGGTCGAGCTTCTTGCCGCCGAGGACGGTCAGCCGCGCCTGAAACTCCTGTCCCCGCGGCGTGGCGAGGACCGCGGTCACCGTCCAGTATTCGCGCGCCTTGAAGGCCTCGATGTCCAGTTCGCGCTCGACGATGAGCCTCAGGCAGACCGACTGCACCCGCCCCGCCGACTTCGCGCCGGGAAGCTTGCGCCAGAGCACCGGGGAGAGATTGAAGCCGACGAGATAGTCGAGCGCGCGGCGGGCGAGGTAGGCTTCCACCAGCGCGGTATCGACCTCGCGCGGGTGCGCCATCGCCTCGGTCACCGCTGATTTCGTGATCGCGTTGAAGGTGACGCGGCGGACGGCCTTGCCCTTCTTCAGCGACGAGGCCAGCGCCTCCTGCAGGTGCCATGAGATCGCCTCGCCCTCGCGGTCGGGGTCGGTGGCGAGGATCAGCGTGTCGTCGGACTTCAGCGCCTCGGCGATGGCGCGGACATGCTTGCGGCTTTCCGGCGCCACCTCCCAGGTCATTGCGAATCCGTCGTCCGGCACGACCGAGCCGTCTTTCGCGGGAAGGTCGCGGACATGGCCGTAGGAGGCGAGAACGGTGTAGTCTGATCCGAGATACTTGTTGATCGTCTTGGCCTTGGCGGGGGATTCGACAACGACGACGGCCATGACTTCCTCGTGAAAAAGCGTGTTCGGGCTCGGGCGGGGAACATGGGGGGGAAGCCTCCACAATGTCAATGGAGGGCCCGAGAGGTGTGTCCTCATGTGGGCGGCGGCGCGCGACCGGGCAAACTGACGCTTTGCGAACGCCCGGCGCGGGCGCAGTATGTCGCCTGACGGGGGGGCGGGAGAATGACCGGGATGCGGGGGATACTGGTGGCGGTGCTGACGTTCTGGTCGGCAGCGGCCGCAGCGCAGGGCTGGCATGAGCCGGCGCGCGGTTCGGGCGAGCGGCGCGCGCTCATGGATGCGATGCGGCCGCAGGCGGAGTTGATCTTCGGCCCGCCGGTCGAGTTCGTGGTGAGCCGCCTGCGTGTCGCGGGCGATGTGGCCTTCGCCTCGGTCGTGGCGCAGCGGCCCGGCGGCGGGGCGATCTACATCCAGGCAACGCCGGGATGGCAGTCCGGCTATTTCATGCCCGACGCCGACTGGACGGCCGGGCAAGCGCTGCTGCAGCGGACGCGGTCCGGCTGGGCGGTCGCGGCGATGTATTACGGCGCGACCGATGTCTGGTGGGCCGAACCTATGTACTGCGCGGAGTTCGGCGTGGTGATTCCGGAAGCCTGTCCGTAGCGGATGCGAGCTTACGCGATGGGGCGCGGAGACCGGTTCCCCAGGCCGATCTTCCCCAGGTAACGGTGCCCGGCGGCGGAACCGCGAACGGTTGCCGGGCCGCCGGAGCTGATGGAATCTCTGGGCCGTGCGGCAGATGGACGAGGGGCACCGCGCCAGAGGAACGCCGCCGCTTCGGGATGGGTCGGCGAGAGCCGCCCGCCGCTGTCAGACGGCACGCGACAGGAGTCCGCCGGGGTGGCGCAGGATCCGCCCGTCAAGCTCCAGCGCGACGAGTTCCGGCGCGACGGCGGCGGGCGGAACGTCAAGGTCGCGGATGAGCTGATCCTCCGCCAGCGGCGCCGGACCGAGGCGGTCGAGTATTTCCTGGTGGAGCGCGCGAATCCCGGCCCGCGGACGCGGAGCGCCCGCCATGGAGCCGGTCGGACCTCCGGCAGGGGTGTCGGCCGCTCGGCCGGGTCCGCCCTGGACGAGCGTTCCATCGGGTGCCGCACGAAGCCCCTCCGCCGGCAGGTCGGCCGCTGGCCGCCTCGGCGGAGACGCGGGGGCGGCGTGGACCTTCCCGGCCAGCGCTTCCAGTACGTCATCCACCCCGCGGACAAGCGTCGCCCCGTCGCGCAGAAGGAGATTGCAGCCCGAGGCGCGGCCATCGAACGGATGACCCGGCACCGCCAGCACCTCGCGCCCCTGGTCGAGTGCCGTCTTCGCGGTGATGAGGCTGCCCGACCGCGCCGCGGCCTCCACCACCACGACCGCCGAGGCGAGGCCGGAGATGATCCGGTTGCGCAGCGGGAAGTGGCGGGCGAGTGCTTCGAGCGCGATCGGCTGTTCCGAGAGGCGCAGGCCCTTGTCGGCGATCCCGCGTGCAAGGTCGGCGTTTTCCGCCGGGTAGATCACGTCCACGCCCCCGGCCATCACGGCGACCGTGCCCGTTGGCAGCGCGGCGAGATGGGCGGCCGCGTCGATGCCGCGGGCGAGGCCCGAGACGACGGTGATCCCCGCTTCGCCCAGCCCCTCGGCGAGTTTCCGCGCCATCCGGAGCCCGAGCGAGGAGGCGTTTCGGGCACCGACGAGGGCTACCATGGGCCGCGCCGCATGGGCAGGATCGCCGAGCGCCCAGAGCACCGGCGGGGCGTCGGCAAGTTCGGCGAGCGCTTGCGGGTAGGCGGGCTCTCCCCGGCACAGAAGCCGCGCCCCGGCGGCATGGCCTGCCTTGATTTCGGCAAGAACGACGCCTTCGGGACAGGGCGTGTAGTCCGCGACGCCGGCAGTCTTCGCCACCTCCGGCAGGGCCAGAAGCGCGGCGCGGGCGGATCCGTATTCTTCGAGAAGTCGCCAGAAGGTCACCACCCCGACCCGGCGGGAGCGAATGAGGCGGAGCCACGACAGTCTGTCATCTTCCGTGGTGGGTGGGGTGAAGGGGGTGGGGTAAGAAAACAAACCTTTGTCCCTCGTGCCTTCGCCTCATTCGCAAGGGCACCTTGCAACCTCAAGGTTAATCAATGGTTACGATTCGCCCGGCTTGCCACCCTGTCGCGGTGAAAACGAAGTGTTTCGCGTTTGGCTTCTCAGCCCTGGCGCGGAGCCCAGAGGATGATCGCCGCCCCCGCGAGGCATAGCGCCGCGCCGGCGATGTCGAACCCGTCGGGCCGCTGCCCCTCCACCCGCCAGAGCCAGACGAGCGAGGCCGCGATATAGACGCCGCCGTACGCCGCATAGGCGCGTCCGGCGAAGGCTGCCGGGCTCTGCGCCAGAAGCCAAGCGAAGGCCGCGAGCGCCGTCATCGCGGGAAGGAGCCAGACGGCCGACCGGTCAAGCCGAAGCCAGGCCCAGAAGGCGAAGCAGCCTGCGATCTCGGCCAAGGCCGCGGCGGCGTAGATCGCCGCAGCCTTCATTCGGGCTTCTGCGCGGCTGCGCGCGCCCTCATGCCGCCGAGCCGCCCACCGTCAGCCCGCCGATCAAGAGCGTCGGCTGGCCGACGCCCACCGGCACCCATTGCCCGGCCTTGCCGCAATTGCCGATGCCGGGGTCGAGCGTCATGTCGTTGCCGATGGCGCGGATGTTCCTCAGTGCCGTGGCCCCGTCGCCGATCAGCGTCGCGCCCTTGACCGGCGCGCCGACCTTGCCGTCCTTCACGCGGTAGGCCTCGGTGCAGGAAAAGACGAACTTGCCGTTGGTGATGTCGACCTGGCCGCCACCGAAGCCCACGGCATAGATGCCGTGCTTCACCTCGGCCACCACGTCGGCCGGATCGGCCCCGCCGCCCAGCATGTAGGTGTTGGTCATCCTCGGCATCGGCGCATGGGCGAAGCTCTCGCGCCGGCCGTTGCCGGTGGCCGCGACGCCCATCAGGCGGGAATTCTGCCGGTCCTGCATGAAGCCCACGAGGATGCCGTCCTCGATCAGCACGTTCCTGCCCGAGGGCGTGCCCTCGTCATCCACGGTGATCGAGCCGCGCCGGTCCGGGATCGTGCCGTCGTCGAGCACGGTCACGCCCTTCGCCGCCACCCGCTGTCCCATCAGCCCGGCAAAGGCCGAGGTCTTCTTGCGGTTGAAGTCGCCTTCAAGCCCGTGACCCACCGCCTCGTGCAAAAGGATGCCCGGCCAGCCGGCGCCGAGCGCCACGTCCATCACGCCCGCAGGCGCCGCTTCCGCCCGAAGGTTGACAAGCGCGATCCTGAGCGCCTCGCGCGCCGCGTCCTGCCAATGCGCGGGCGTCATGAGCGCCGCCAATCCGGCGCGCCCGCCGCCGCCGGTCGAGCCCGATTCGCGGCGCCCGTTCTCTTCCACGATCACCGAGACGTTGAGCCGAGCCATCGGGCGGATGTCGGAGACGAGCCCGCCCTCGGGCCGCAGGATGAAGACTTCCTGCAGGGAGGCGGCGATGGTGGCCGAGACCTGCACGACCCGGGGGTCGAGCGCGCGGGCGAAGGCGTCGATCTCGCGCAGGGTCTCCACCTTCACGCCGAAGGTGGCATCGGCCATCGGGTCGGCGTCGGCGTAGAACTTCAGGTTCGTGCCCGGCGGGGGGGGCGCCATCGTGCCGCCGCCCTGGCCGACGGCGAGGCGCGCCGTCTCGGCGGCGCGCCTGAGCGCCGCTTCCGAGATCTCCGTCGCATGGGCATAGCCGGAGACCTCGCCCCGGATCGCGCGGAGCCCGAATCCCTCGGAGGCGTCGTAGCTCGCCGTCCTGAGCCGGCCGTCGTCGAACATCAGCGCCTCGGACCGGCGGCGCTCCAGGAAAAGTTCGCCGTCGTCGCCCCCCGCAACGGCCTCCCGCAGAATCGCGAGCGCGCGACCCTGGTCAAGCAGAGTCTCGAAGGGGGAAAACCGGGCATCTGTCATCGCGCTGGCCTCTTGGTCCTTGATATAAGTCAAAAAGCGGCGACGTGCCGCAATGGTTTCGCTTGTCGCACTTCCTCTAATATGATTTTAGAGAACCCGGATACAACCGGCCGACCCGGAGGAGGTTTCGGGCGCGGGCGGAGCTGAAAGCGGCAGGAAGAAGCCGCGGCAGGAACGGGAACTCGACATGCGTTTTGCACCCTCTTTCTCCGGCCTAGGGGCCGCCATCACCGCAAGCCTGATCGCCGGGGCGGCCTGGGCCCAGGACGGGATCACCGGGCTCGAGGTCGTCGGCAAGCCCAATCCCAGCGGCACTAGTACGGGGTTCCAGCCGGCGGCCACGGAACTCGCGCGGGACCAGCAGTGGCTCGATCACATGCTGCTCTGGCTCTGCATCGCGGTCGTCGCACTGGTGGTGACGCTGCTCCTCATCGTCATCCTGCGCTTCAACAGCCGCGCCAATCCGACGCCGGCGAAGTTCAGCCACAACACGCCGGTCGAGATCACCTGGACGCTGGTCCCGGTCCTGATCCTCGTCGTCCTTGGCTCCTTCTCGCTGCCGACGCTCTTCAAGCAGCAGGAAATGCCTGTAGACCCCGATCTCGTGATCAAGGCGACCGGCAACCAGTGGTTCTGGTCCTACGAATACCCCGACGAGCAGATCGCGTTCGACAGCTTCCTTCTCGGACGCGACGAACTTGAGGCGAACGGCTACTCGGCCGACGAATACCTCCTTGCCACCGACAATGCCGTTGTCATCCCGGTGGGCAAGACCGTGCTGGTGCAGGTCACCGCGCTGGACGTGATCCATTCCTGGACGGTTCCGGCCTTTGCCGTGAAACAGGATGCCGTGCCCGGCCGGATCGCCCAGCTCTGGTTCAACGCGGAGCGCGAGGGTGTCTATTTCGGCCAGTGTTCGGAGCTTTGTGGCAAGGACCATGCCTACATGCCGATCACCGTGAAAGTCGTGAGCCAGGCGGTCTACGACGACTGGCTTGCCCGGACCAAGACTGCGGGCCTTGGCATTTCGGCGCCGGTCAAGGTCGCATCGGCCGACTGAATCTGGGCCGCGCCGGCGCAGTGCAGTCTGCGCCGCCGGCGGGGAGGGGACCTGAGACATGAGCGACTTGAGCGCCATCGACCATGGGCGGGAAGCCGGCTTCGGCGACTACGTGCAGCTTCTGAAGCCGCGCGTCATGTCGCTCGTCGTCTTTACCGCCATGGTCGGGCTCATCGTCGCTCCGGTCCCGGTTCATCCCTTTGTCGCCTTCACCGCGATCCTCTTCATCGCGCTCGGCGGCGGCGCCTCGGGCGCGCTCAACATGTGGTATGACGCCGACATAGACCGGGTGATGCGGCGCACCGCGTCGCGGCCGATCCCGGCCGGTCGGGTCGGCGCGGGCGAGGCGCTGGCGCTTGGTCTCGCCCTGTCGGGCATTTCCTGCGCGATGCTCGGACTGGCGGCGAACTGGTTTGCCGGCGGCTTTCTCGCCTTCACCATCTTCTTCTACGTCGTCGTCTACACGATCTGGCTGAAGCGGAGGACGCCGCAGAACATCGTGATCGGCGGCGCCGCCGGGGCCTTCCCGCCGATGATCGGATGGGCGGTCGCCACCGGTGGCATCAGCGTCGAATCCATCCTGATGTTCGCGCTCATATTCATGTGGACTCCGCCGCATTTCTGGGCGCTCGCGCTCTTCATGAAGGACGACTACTCCAACGCCGGCGTGCCGATGCTGACCGTCACGCACGGACGCAGAGCGACACGCAAGCACATCCTCTCCTACACAATTCTCCTCGCGCCCTTCGCTTTCGCGCTCGCGCTTTCGTCCGTCGGCGGCCCCGTCGTGCTGGCGGCTGCGGTGGTTCTGAATGCACTCTTCATCCTCGGTGCCGTCCGGATCGCGCGCCGCGACGACGCTGCGGCCGAGGCCGACAGGTACAGGGCGGAGAAGGCGTTCTTCCGTTTCTCGCTCGCATATCTCTTCCTTCATTTCGGCGCACTCCTGGTGGAGCACAGCCTTACGACCTTCGGACTCGGAGGCTGGTGATGGCGATCCATCCCGAGCATGAACTTCATACCCGCCGGCGCGGCCGCAACCTCGGCCTCGGGCTCGTCCTCGGCGCCTTCGTGGCGCTGATCTTCGGCCTCTCCGTCGTGAAGATATCGCACCTGCGCGAAGGCAAGCTGCCCTCCGCGGAGGCAAAGCAATGAAGCGGCTCGACGGCAATGGCCGCATCGCGGCGCTTCTGGTGGGCGTGGTGGTGACCATGGGCGCCCTCGCCTGGGCGGCGGTCCCGTTCTACGGCTGGTTCTGCCGGGTGACCGGCTACGGCGGCACCCCGGGCGTGCAGGCCGAAAACCACAGCCAGGTCGCCGAGGAATACGTCACCATCCGGTTCGATGCGAACAAGGAACCCTCCATGCCGTGGGAGTTCCACCCGACGCAGAACGAGATGCGGCTGAAGATCGGCGAGACCGGCATGGCCTTCTACGAGGCCTACAATCCGACCGACAAGCCGGTCGCCGGCACCGCCGCCTACAACGTCGCCCCCGACCTCGCGGGCTACTACTTCACGAAGATCGAGTGTTTCTGCTTCACCGAGCAGGTGCTTGAACCGGGCGAGCGGGTGGAAATGCCGGTGGTCTTCTACGTCGATCCCGAGATACTTCAGGATCGTGACGCGGGCCGTATCCGCAACATCACGCTGAGCTATACCTTCTACCAGACCGAATTGCCGCAAGAGCAGGCGAGCCTTTCGCCGGCGACTTCGGCCGACTACAACTGAGGCCCAAGCAGGGAAACCGACATGGCGCACGCGAAAAACCACGACTACCACATTCTCAAGCCCTCGCTCTGGCCCCTCCTCGGGGCGGTCGGCGGATTCGTCATGCTCTTCGGCGCGGTCCTGTGGATGAAGGGCATCACGCCCTTCGTCTTCCTCGCGGGCGTCGCTCTCGTGCTCTATGTCATGTACGGCTGGTGGTCGGACGTCGTCCACGAGGGCAACACGGGCGATCACACGCCGGTCGTCCGCATCGGCCTGCGCTACGGCTTCATCCTCTTCATCATGTCCGAGGTGATGTTCTTCTCGGCCTGGTTCTGGACCTTCTTCAAGCACGCGCTCTATCCGATGGGGCCGGACAGCCCCCTGAAGGACGGTGTCTGGCCGCCGGCAGGGATCGAGACGTTCGACCCCTGGCACCTGCCGCTGATCAACACGCTGATCCTTCTCTGCTCCGGCGCCGCGGTGACCTGGGCGCACCATGCGCTGGTGCACGAGAACAACCGGCGCGACATGATCTCGGGCCTCGCGCTCGGTGCCGCGCTCGGCGCTCTCTTCACGCTGTTCCAGGCCTTCGAGTACAGCCACGCGGCCTTCGGCTTCGCCGGCAACATCTACGGCGCCTCGTTCTTCATGGCGACCGGCTTCCACGGCGCGCATGTCATCATCGGGACGATCTTCCTGCTGGTCTGCATGTTCCGCGCGATGAAGGGTCACTTCACGCCGGAACAGCATGTGGGCTTCGAGACGGCAGCCTGGTACTGGCACTTCGTCGACGTGATCTGGCTCTTCCTCTTCGCCGCGATCTACATCTGGGGCAGTGCCTGATCGGCCACGGCCGACCGGAATGGCCGGGCGCGGGGCCATCCCCCGCGCTTCGCCTTTGAGGACAAATGCGGCGATTACTCTTTCTTCTGGTTGTCGGGGCGGGCGGCGTGGCCGTGCTCCTGTCGCTCGGCCTATGGCAGGTGCAGCGGCTTCACTGGAAGGAAGGAATCATCGCGACGATCGAATCGCGGATCGCGGCGGAGCCCGTGCCGTTCGACACGCTCGCCGGGCCCGATCCGGCCGCCGACCTCTACCGCCCTGTCACGCTTGCCGGGCACACAACCGGGGAAGATGCGCTCGTCCTCTCCGGAAGGAAGGGTGAAGGCGCGGGCTACGAGGTGATCGCCGCCTTCGAGACCGAGGGTGGGCGCCGCATCCTCCTCGACCGCGGGTTCCTCTCCGAGGCCGGGCGCGGGATGCCACGGCCGCCTGTCGCGCTGGCGGTCACCGGAAACCTGCACTGGCCGGACGAGACGGACGCCTTCACGCCCCCGCCCGACGCCGCCGCCGGGCTCTGGTTCGCGCGCGACGTTCCGGCGCTCGCCGCAGCGCTGAACACCGAGCCGGTGCTGGTCGTGGCGCGACTGGTCGAGGGCGACGCGCAGGGCGTGGAGCCTGTGCCGGTCGGCGCCGCCGCCATCCCGAACGATCACCGCCAGTATGCGATCACCTGGTTTTCCCTCGCTGCCGTCTGGGCGGGGATGACAGTCTTCTTTCTGTGGCGTATCAGGCGGCGGGTAGGCTGAGGGACGATCCATGCGCTATGTCTCCACCCGGGGTGCCGCTCCGGTCCTGAGCTTCGGCGAGGCGATGCTGACGGGCCTTGCCCGCGACGGCGGGCTCTATGTGCCCGAAGGCTCCCCTGCGATGCCTCCGGACGAGATTGCCGGGCTGGCGGGCCTCTCCTACGAGGAGACGGCCTACCGGGTGATGCGGCCCTTCGTCGGCGACACCTTCACCGATGCCGAGTTCCGTGGCGCCATCGACGCCGCCTACCGGGGCTTCGGCCATGCCGCCCGCGCCCCGCTCGTCCAGCTCGCCCCCAATCATTTCCTGCTGGAGCTCTTCCACGGCCCGACGCTCGCCTTCAAGGACTTCGCGATGCAACTCATCGGCCAGCTCTTCCAGATCGCGCTCGCGCGGGATGGGCGGCGGATCACCATCGTCGGCGCCACCTCCGGCGACACCGGCTCTGCCGCGATCGAGGCCTTCCGCGGGCTCGACAACGTCGACGTCTTCATCCTCTTCCCGGAAGGTCGCGTCTCGGACGTGCAGCGGCGGCAGATGACCACGCCGTCCGAGGCGAATGTCCACGCGCTCGCCCTCGCGGGCGACTTCGACGACTGCCAGGCGCGGCTGAAGGACATGTTCAACGATTTCGCCTTCCGCGACGCGGTCGGCCTTGCCGGCGTCAACTCGATCAACTGGGCGCGCGTGCTGGCCCAGGTCGTCTACTACTTCACCGCCGCGGTCTCGCTCGGCGCGCCGGAGCGTGCCGTCAGCTTCACCGTGCCCACCGGCAACTTCGGCGACATATTCGCGGGCCAGATCGCAAAGCGCATGGGGCTACCCGTCGAAAGGCTGGTGATCGCCACCAACCAGAACGACATCCTGCATCGCTGCCTGACGACGGGGCGCTACGCGACCGATGGGGTGAAACCCTCGCTTTCGCCCTCGATGGACATCCAGGTCTCGTCGAACTTCGAGCGTGCGCTCTTCGACGCCTACGGGCGCGACGGCAAGGCGGTGGCGCAGCTCATGGAGGAACTGAAGCGCGAGGGCGGCTTCGGCATCAGCCAGGGCGCGCTTCAGGCGCTGCGCGGGACCTATGCCTCGGGCCGCGTGTCCGAGGAGGAGACGCTCGCCACCATCGCCCGGACTCACGGCGACACGGGCGAGCTTCTCTGCCCGCATTCGGCGGTGGGCGTCGCCGTGGCCGAAGCGCAGCGCGATCCGGCCGTGCCGATGATCACGCTCGCCACCGCGCATCCGGCGAAGTTCCCCGACGCGGTCGAGCGCGCGACAGGACTCCGGCCGGGGCTGCCGGCCCGCATGGCCGATCTCTTCGACCGGTCCGAGCGTGTGACCCCCGTTCCGAACGACCTCGCGGCGATCGAGGCGCTGATCAAGGAAAGGCGCAGGAATTGACTGTCCTTCTCACCACGCTTCCCAATGGCTTGCGCATCGTCACCGAACGGATGCCGGGCCTCGCCTCGGCCGCCGTAGGCGTATGGCTGACCGCCGGTGGACGGCACGAGCGGGCGGACCAGAACGGCATCGCCCATTTCCTCGAACACATGGCCTTCAAGGGCACGAAGCGCCGCTCCGCTGCCCGCATCGCCGAGGAGATCGAGGACGTGGGCGGCTACATCAACGCCTATACCTCGCGCGAGATGACGGCCTACTACGCTCGCGTGCTGGAGCCGGACGTGCCCATGGCGCTCGACGTCATCTCCGACATCGTGCTGAACCCCGTATTCGACCCGAAGGAGATCGAGGTCGAGCGCCATGTGATCCTGCAGGAGATCGGCCAAGCGCTCGACACGCCAGACGACATCATCTTCGACTGGCTGCAGGAAGCGGCATTCCCCGACCAGGCGCTCGGCCGCACGATCCTCGGCCCGGCAGAGCGGGTCGCGGCCTTCGGGCGCCCGGATCTCACCGGCTTCATCGGCGAGCACTACGGGCCCGACCAGATGATCCTCGCCGCCGCCGGGGCGGTCGAGCATGACCAGGTGGTGAGAGCTGCCGAGGCCGCCTTCGGTCATCTCGCACCGGTCGGCCGCAAGAGTCTCCAGCCCGCGCGCTGGCAGGGGAGCGAGCGGCGCGAGGTGAGGGACCTCGAACAGGTCCATTTCGCGCTGGGGTTCGAGGCGCCGAGCGTGCGGAACGAGGATTTCCACACCGCGCAGGTCTATACGACCGCCCTCGGCGGCGGCATGTCCTCGCGCCTTTTCCAGAGGATCCGCGAGGAACGCGGCCTCTGCTACTCGATCTACGCGCAGACCGGGGCCTACGACGACACCGGGATGCTGACGATCTATGCCGGCACCTCGGCCGAGGAGATCGGCGATCTTTCGGCCCTCACGATCGAGGAGATGAAGCGCGCGGCCGCGGACATGACCGAGGCCGAGGTGGCGCGGGCGCGGGCGCAGATGAAGGCGGGGCTCCTCATGGGGCTCGAAAGTCCCTCGGGCCGGGCCGAGCGCATGGCGCGGCATGTTGCGATCTGGGGCCGGGTGCAGACGGTGGAGGAAAGCACGGCCGAGATAGAGGCGGTCACCCGCGCCGACGTCTTGCGCTTTGCCGGAGGGATCGTGGAAACCGCGGCGACCGCGCTCGCACTCTATGGCCCGGTCGATCATGCCCCGACGCTCGACCGACTGCGCGAAAGGCTCGCCGCCTGATGCTCGTGCGGCGGCGGAAGGTCCGCATCGAGACGGAGCGGATGACGCTCCGCCTGCCGCAGCATTCCGACTTCCGTGCATGGGCGAGCCTTCGGGAGGACAGCCGCGCCTTTCTCAGCCCGTGGGAGCCGACGTGGTCGGCCGACCACCTGACGCGCAAGGCCTTCACAAACCGTGTCTACTGGGCGGCGCGGGCCTTTTCCGGGGGCACGGCGATGCCGCTCTTCCTGATCCGCCGTTCGGACATGGCCCTGCTCGGGGCGGTCACCGTGGACAACATCCGCCGCGGGCCTGCGCAGGCGGCTACGATCGGATACTGGGTCGGCGCGCCCTTCGCCCGCCAGGGCTACATGGCCGAGGCGCTGCGCGCCGTCATCCACCATTGCTTCTCCACGCTCGACCTCAGCCGCCTCGAAAGCGCCTGCCTGCCGGAAAACGCCGCCTCGCGCGGGGTTCTGGAGAAATGCGGCTACAAGTACGAGGGTGTGGCCCAGAGCTACCTGCAGATCAACGGCCGCTGGCGCAATCACGTCCTTTACGCCAACCTGCGCAGCGACCGTCGCGGGCGGACCGACGCCGGCTGAGACCGGCCGAGATCCGGCCGCGAACCTCGCTCAGCCGGATTGCGCCATCAGAAATCTCGTCGCGAGCGAAAAGAGCTCGGACTGGGATCCCACATTCAGCTTCGCGTAGGCATGGCGGCGGTGGACCTTCACCGTGCCGGGCGATATCCCCAGCGCGTCAGCCGCCGCGTGGGTGGAATGCCCGCTCAGGATCAACTGGACGACTTCGGCCTCGCGCGGGCTGAGCTGATCGGCCGCGAAAAGCGCCAGCCGCGATTCGATATCCGCATCGACTTCGGCGTGCTGCCCGTGAGCGCGCGTACCCCATTGCCGCAGGACGGCTCCGCGGGCGAGAGGATAAACGGCCTTCAGTGCCGCCGCGTCGGCCTCGGTAAAGGGAGCGCGGCGAAATCGCCGCGCGAGCGACAGAGTGATCCAGCCTTCCGCTGCGTTCGGAATCAGAAGGGCGATCTCGTCGCTGATGCGCGTCCGGCGGTAGAAACTGCGATAGTATTCCGACCGGAAGAACCCCTCGGCCGTTATGTCCCGCAACCGGTAGACCCCTGGCCCCTGCCGGTTGCGGCACGCATGGTAGAACGGGTCGAGCAGATAGGGACCGGTGGCGTAGAATGCGACCGTGATTGCCGCCTGTACATCGTCGAGATCGTGGAACAGCGCCTGCGGCGGGACGGTGCCCGCGTATCGTGTGATGACGAGCGAATCGAACTGGCAGCAAAGGGCGAGCACCTGCCGAAGGGCAGAGGGAAAGCGCGCGCCGTCCATCGCGCCGACAAGATCGGCCAGCGCGGCGACCCAGCCTTCCGGCAGTTGACCGGCCAAGATACTCATCGTCGTTACTACTCCTTTAGGCATACTCCTCTAACCGAATTCTCGGTGTGATCGCCAGTGCGTAAGCTTGTTCCACCGGAACAGAGCGACAGGAAGATCATGGACCGCACCGCCAGAGCCGCCGCCAGTGCAAGCAACCGTGTCACGTCAGGCTCCGCGACCACCCGATTTGTCGCGACCCTGTCCTTCGCCGCGTTCTTCGCCGTCACCGGCGCCGACGCGGGCGAACTCGCCATCTACAACTGGGCCGACTATTTCGGCCCCGAGACGATCGCCCGCTACGAAGCCGAGACCGGCACGACGGTGACGCTCGGCTACTTCGACTCGAACGAGATGCTGGAGACCAAGCTGCTTACCGGAGGCAGCGGCTACGACGTTGTCTTTCCAGCCACCTCGAATGCCGAACGCGAACTCCAGGTCGGGGCGCTGTTGCCGATCGAGCCGGACCGGCTCGCCAACTACCGGAACCTCGATCCGTCGGTCCTTGCCGCCCTCGACACCGTCCCCGGGGGGCGCCAACTGGGCGTGCCCTATACCTGGGGCACCGTCGGCATCGCCTACAACCCGGCGCTGGTCGCGGAACGGCTCGGCGAACAGCCGATGGACAGGCTCGACGCGATCTTCAAGCCGGAGAACGCCGCAAAGCTGGCCGATTGCGGCATCGCCATGCTCGATTCGCCGGTCGAAGTCCTGTCGATCGCGCTGAACTATCTCGGCGCCGAGCCATATTCCGACGATCCGGCCGAACTGGAGCGCGCCGGCGCGCTTCTCTCGGCCATTGCGCCCTCGGTGCGCTATTTCAACAATCAGAAGGCCACCGGCGACCTTGCGGCAGGGAATATCTGTGTCGCGCTGGTCTATAGCGGCGACGCGGGCATTGCGCAGGCCCGCGCCGCCGAGGCCGGAAACGGTGTCGAGGTTGCCTATGCGATCCCCCGCGAGGGCACGCTGATGTGGATCGACCTGATGGCAATCCCGGCCGATTCCGCGCGCGTCGACGCGGCCTATGCCTTCATCGACTACATGCTGCGGCCCGAGGTGATCGCCGATGTGACCAATACGGTCTTCTTCGCGAATGCGAACGCGGCGGCCTCTGCCCTGGTCGATCCGGCGATCCTCGGTGATCCCGGCTTCTATCCTCCGGTGGAGGTGAGGGAGCGCCTTTTCCCCGACCGGAACCTGGACGCCAAGGCGCTGCGCGGTCGCACCCGTCTCTGGACGAAGGTGAAGACCGGCACTTAGGCGCACTGCGTGGGGGTGCCATAGCGGCAGCACGCCGTGATGTGCTAGACTTTCACGCCGCAATGACCCGGATTCTCGCAGTCTCCCTCGCCGCCTGCATCGCCGCCACGGGGACCTCCGCCCTGGCCGAAAGTCGCGTGCCGAGCCACTGCATCGCCATCGCCGGGGCCGCGCCCGGCATGATCTGGCAGGCGAAATGGGGCGATCCGCTGCCCGCCGGGACGGTGCGGCTTTCGTACGTCGGTCATTCCACCTTCCTGATCGAGACGCCCGGCGGCCTGTCCGTCGCCACCGACTACACCGGGCGCCTCGGTCCGGGCGATGTCGTGCCCGACGTCGTGACGATGAACCACGCCCATTCCTCCCACTGGACCTCCGAGCCCGACGAGCGCATTCCCCATGTCCTGCAGGGCTGGGACTATACCGGGGAGCCGGCCGACCATCACCTCGACCTCGGCGAGATGCTGGTGCGCAACGTGCCGACCGACATCCGCGGGTTTGACGGCACGGTGGAGCCCGCCGGCAACTCGATCTTCGTCTTCGAGGCGGCAGGTCTCTGCATCGGGCATCTCGGCCACCTGCATCACGAGCCGACGCCGGAGCAATATGCGGCACTCGGGCGGCTCGACGTGGTCATGGCGCCGGTCGATGGCGGCATGACGCTCGACCTGCCGACGATGATCAAGGTACTGAAAAGGCTGCGGTCCTCGATCGTGCTGCCGATGCACTGGTTCGGTCCGGAGAACCTCGCGCGCTTCCTCTCCGGGATGGAGGAGGACTTCGTGATCGAGATCCGCAGGGAAAGCGCGGTGGAGGTTACGCTCGCCACCCTGCCGTCGCGGCCGACGGTGATCGCGGTCGCACCACGCCCGCTTGAGTGAAGCCGCGCGACTGCCCCCTTGCGGTGGCGATCCGGCGCGTGCTTCATCGCCCCATGCTGAACCCCGTCGATACCGCCTTCGCCGAGGCGCTCGCTGCCGCCCTCCCCGCGGGGACCCTTTCCCCGGCCGAGCCCGGATACCTCGAGGAGCCGCGTGGCAAGGGCGTGACGCCCGCCGCGCTGCTCGCCCGTCCCCGCAGCGTGGAACAGGTGGCGGCTATCGTGCGCGCCTGTGCCGCGGCACGGGTGGGGATCGTGCCCTGGGGCGGGGGGACGGGGCTCGTCCTCGGCCAGGTCCTGCCCGAGGGACCGATGCCCCTTATCCTCTCGCTCGAGCGGATGGCGGCCTCGCGCGGCATCTGGCCGGAGGAGGGGCTGATGATCGCCGAGGCGGGCATGACGCTGGCCGACGTCCAGGCGGCGGCCGAGGCGGCAGGCTTCCTCTTCCCGCTCTCGCTCGCCTCAGAAGGCACGGCGCGGATGGGGGGCGTCCTGGCCACCAACGCCGGCGGCACGGCCGTCCTGCGCTATGGCAACGCGCGGGCCCTTTGCCTCGGGGTGGAGGCGGTGCTGGCGGACGGCAGCATCCTTCATGGTCTGAAGCGGCTCCGGAAGGACAACACCGGCTACGACGTCACCGACCTCCTCGTCGGCTCCGAGGGCACGCTCGGCATCCTCACCGCCGCCACGCTCCGGCTCTTCCCGCGCCCTGCCGCCCTGGCGACGGCGTTCCTCGAAGTGACCGGCCCGGCCGGGGCGCTACGTCTTCTCGCGCTGGCGCAGGAAAAGACCGGGGGTGCCGTATCCACCTTCGAACTGATCGGCGGGCAGGGGCTGCGGTTTCTCGACGAGGCGCTGCCGGAAGTGCGCCAGCCACTTGCGGGCCGACCGGAATGGTCGGTGCTGATGGAGCTTGGCCTGCCGCCGGGAATCGATCCCGAGACGGTGCTGGGCGACATCTACGAGGCGGCAGCCACCGAAGGGCTCGTCGACGACGCCGTGCTCGCCGCGAGCGGGGCGCAGCGGCAGATGCTCTGGGACCTGCGCGAGCGGATCCCCGAGGCGAACCGCCGGATCGGTGCCGTCGCATCGCATGACATCTCGCTGCCGCTCTCGGAAATCGCAGCCTTCCTGCCGCGCGCCGACGCAACCCTGCGCGCCCTCGGCCCCTTCCGCATAAACGCCTTCGGCCATCTCGGCGACGGCAACCTGCATTACAACGTCTTCCCGCCGCAGGGCGAAGACCGGGCCACCTGGGCCGGCCATGCCCCGGCCGTCACCCGGGCGGTCCACGACCTTGTCCACGAACACGGCGGCTCGATCAGCGCCGAGCATGGGATCGGCCGGCTGAAGACGGCGGAGCTGGCCCGCTACGGCGATCCGGCGAAACTTTCGGCCATGCGGAGAATAAAGCAAGCCCTTGATCCCCTTGGCATCCTGAACCCCGGTGCAGTAATCCCGCCCTGAAAAGGAACGCCCCGCCGGGGGAAGGACCGGCGGGGCGGGAGCCGCGAAACTCACGTTGCGAACGTGCCCCCCGAGGGGCGCAAGGAGAGATTTAGCGCCGATTCCTTACCCGCCGGTTAAGCCCCCTCGAATTCGCATAGGACATGCACCTTCATGCCGAGCCGCTCCAGAAGCCGCCGGCCGCCAAGCTCCGGCAGGTCGACGACGAAGGCGCAGCCGACAACCTCGGCCCCGAGCCGCTCGCAAAGCTTGATGCCCGCCTCGCAGGTCCCGCCCGTGGCCAGCAAGTCATCGACAATCAAGACTTTCTCGCCCGGCGCGATGGCGTCCTCGTGGACCTCCATCACCGCCTCGCCGTATTCGAGCGTGTAGCCCTGCGCGATGGTCCGGCCGGGCAGCTTGCCCTTCTTGCGGATCGGCACGAAGCCTTTGGTCAACTGGTGTGCGATCGCCCCGCCAAGGATGAACCCGCGTGCCTCCAGCCCCACGACCTTGTCGATCCGGGCGCCGGCATAGGGGTGGAGAAGCTGGTCGATCGCCATCCGGAAGCCGCGGGCATCGGCAAAGAGCGTGGTCACATCGCGAAAGAGGATACCCTCGTGCGGGAAGTCGGGAATCGTGCGGATGTAGTCCTTGACGGTCTTCTGCATGGGGCCCCCCGGTCGATCGTCCGAGGCGGTGGTACCACGGGTCCGCGCTGTCCGCAAAGCGGGGCGGGATGCGTCAGGTCCGCGTCTGACATGCGTCGGTTTTCCGTCCCGACAGGCCGCGCGGGGTTGTAACGGCCGGGACAGCCGGCTGGGCTGGCGGATTGACAGTCTTCCTCGCCGGGCCTTAGTGCCGGAAACGATGCTGACTGACAGACCTGCAGGTAGGAGACGACCATGTCCGAGATCAAGCGCAACTTCATCGGCGGCCAGTGGTGCGCTGCGGCAGAGGCCAGCGAGAACCGCAGTCCGGCCAATCCCGATGACCTGATCGGTCTTTATGCCCGGGGCAACCAGGCGGATGTCGAGGCGGCGGTGGCGGCGGCAAAGGCGGCACAGCCCGGATGGGGCCGCGGGTCTCCGCAACTGCGGTCGGACGTGTTGCGGCGGGCGGGTGATCTCCTGCTTGCGCGGAACGACGCGCTCGGCCGGCTTCTCGCCCGCGAGGAGGGCAAGACCCTTGCCGAGGCGAAGGGCGAGGCGTTGCGGGCAGCTCAGCTCTTCCATTTCTACGCGGGCGAGGCGGTGCGCGACCCCGGCGAAAAGCTGAACTCGATCCGCGACGGTGTCGAGGTGGACGTGATGCGCGAACCTCTGGGCGTCGTCGGCCTGATCACGCCCTGGAACTTCCCGATTGCGATTCCGGCCTGGAAGGCCGCGCCCGCACTTGCCGCAGGAAACGCCGTGGTGATGAAGCCCGCCGACCTGACCCCGGGCTGCGCGCATGTTCTGGCCGAAGTGCTCGAGGAAGCCGGTTGCCCGCCCGGCGTCTTCAACCTCGTGATGGGACGAGGCTCCGAGATCGGGGCGGCGCTGGTGCAGACCCCCGAGGTGGCGGCGATCTCCTTCACCGGCTCCGAACGGGTCGGACGCGGCATCGCGGCGGGCTGCGCGGCGGGGATGAAGAAGGTCCAGCTGGAGATGGGCGGCAAGAACCCGATGGTGGTGATGGCCGATGCCGATCTGGATATCGCCGTCAACGCCTGCCTGAACGGCGCCTTCTTCTCTACCGGGCAGCGCTGCACGGCATCCTCGCGGCTGATCGTCGAGGACCGTATTCACGATGCCTTCGTCGAGAAACTCGCCGCCGCCATGGGGGCGCTGCGGCTGGGCGATCCGCTGGAGGCGGAAACGCAGATCGGGCCGGTGGTGTCCGAGGGGCAACTCGCGGGCAACCTCGACAATGTGCGGCTCGCGGGCGAGGAAGGGTGCGAGGTGGTGGGCGGCCAGCGGCTGAACCGGCCGGGCAGTTTCCAGGCGCCGGCGCTGTTCGTCAATGCGCGCAACGACATGCGGACCAGCCGAGAGGAAATCTTCGGCCCCTGCGCAAGCGTGATCCGCGTGGCCGATTTCGACGAGGCCCTGGCGGTCGCGAACGACACGCCCTACGGCCTGTCCTCGGGCATCTGCACGGGGTCCTTGAAGTACGCCACCGCCTTCCGCCGCGGATCGAAGGCCGGGATGGTCATGGTGAACCTGCCGACTGCTGGGGTGGACTACCATGTGCCCTTCGGCGGGCGCGGGGCTTCGTCCCTGGGCGGGCGCGAGCAGGGGCGTATGGCCATGGACTTCTACACCTCGGTCAAGACGGCCTATACCTTCGCCGGCTGATGATGCGCCTTGCGGCAGGGCTTGCCCTGATCCCGGCGCTGGAAGGCGGGGTGTCGGGGTCCGGGGTCCGCGACCGGTCGACGGCACGGGCGGCAGTCCAGTTGCCGGACCTGGCCTCGGGCGTTCGCCACCGCAGAAAGCCTGCGTGCTCCGTTCCGGAGACGCCTGATGACCCAATTGAAGCGCACGGCTTGCCCGGTAGGACCCATGATCGCGGGCGCTTTCCCGGGTGGAAATCGACAAGAAAAACTTGTCGATTCCCTGTCCTTCTTGCTTTCGCCTTGTCAGCGAAAGGCCCAAGTTGGGCGCGGACGAGGTATCGGGGCTGTGCATGATGCGGAACGGCGGTCGGCTATTGGTGGACAGCCTTGTCGCGCTTGGGGCGCGGAAGGCCTTCGGGGTGCCGGGCGAAAGCTTTCTCGCGGTGCTGGACGCCTTGCACGACACCGAGGGGCGGTTCGACTTCGTCCTTTGCCGGAACGAGGGGGGCGCGGCCTTCATGGCGGCTGCCTGGGGGAAGCTGACGGGTGAGCCGGGCATCTGCATGGTGACGCGGGGGCCGGGGGTGACGAACGCCTCGATCGGCATCCATACCGCGATGCAGGATTCCGCGCCGATGATCTGTTTCGTCGGTCAGGTCGGGACCGACATGAAGGGCCGCGAGGCGTTTCAGGAAATCGACTACCGCGCCATGTTCGCGACCGTCGCCAAATGGGTGGTGGAAATCGACCGGGTGGAGCGCATCCCGGAATTCCTGGCCCGCGCCTGGACGACCGCAACGACGGGTCGCCCCGGGCCGGTTGTGATCGCGTTGCCGGAGGACATGCTCACCAGCCTGACCGAGGCCGTCCCGCTGACCGCCCCGGCGCGGATCGCGGAGCCGGCGCCGTCTGCCTCCACGATGGACGAGGCGCTGGCGCGCCTGAAGGCCGCCGCGCGCCCGATGATCCTTGTCGGAGGCTGCAACTGGACGGAACCGGGCCGCGCCGACCTGCAGGCCTTTGCCGAGACCAGCGACATTCCGGTGATCGCCGCCTTCCGCTATCAGGACCAGTTCGACAACCATTCACCCGTCTACGCGGGCGAGGCGGGCGTGGGCATGCCCGCACATGTGAAGCGGCAGGTCCGCGAGGCGGACGTGATCCTCGCGCTCAACGTCCGCTTCGGCGAGATGACGACGGATGGCTACACGCTCCTGTCCGTTCCGGTGCCGGCGCAGACCCTGATCCACGTCCATGCCTCGGACCGTGAGATCGGCAAGGTCTATCAACCGGCCCTTGGCATTCAGGCCGGGCCGAACGCCTTTGCCGCCGCGCTGCGCCCGGTCAGGGGTGGCTGGGGCGAATGGCGGGCGAGGGCCCGGGCGGACTGGGAAGCGGGTTTCGACCTGCCGCCGCAGCCTTCGCCCGTGGACATGGGGCTGGTGACGGCGCATCTGCGCGAGGTCCTGCCCGAAGACGCGATCCTGACCAACGGTGCGGGCAACTTCACCGTCTGGCCCAACAAGTTCTTCAGGTTCGGACCCAAGGCGCGCCTGCTGGCCCCGCAGTCGGGCGCCATGGGCTACGGACTGCCCGCTGCGGTCGCGGCAAAGATCGCGCACCCGGAACGCACCGTCGTCTGCTTCGCGGGCGACGGCGATTTCCAGATGAACTGCCAGGAACTGGGCACGGCGATGCAGGCCGGGGCGCAGCCGATCGTGCTGGTCCTCAACAACGGCATCTATGGCACGATCCGCGCCCACCAGGAACGCAGCTACCCGGCCCGCGTCTCGGGCACCACGCTGGAGAATCCGGATTTCACGATGCTCGCGCGCGCCTATGGCTACCATGCCGAACGGGTGGAGCGGACCGAAGATTTCCCGGCAGCCTTCGCCCGCGCGCTGGCCTCGCGCAGCGGGGCGGTGCTGGACCTGAGCATCAGCCCCGAGGCGCTGACCCCGCGGCAGACGCTCAGCCAGATGCGCGAGGCGGCGCTCGCGGCGAAGGACAAGACATGACTTCGCGGGCCCGATTGGGCGCCGATATCGGCGGCACCTTCACCGACATCGCGCTGGAAGCACACGGCCGGATGTACTCGACCAAGGTGCTGACCACCTACGCCGCGCCGGAACAGGCGATCCTGGACGGCATCGACGTAGTGCTGGCCGAGGCGGCGCTGGGCTACGGCGACCTCGACATCGTCATCCACGGCACGACGCTGGCCACCAATGCGCTCATCGAGCGGCGCGGCGCGCGCACGGCCTTCGTCACGACCGAGGGCTTCCGCGACGTGATCGAGATGCGGACCGAAAGCCGCTTCGACCAGTACGACCTGAACCTGCGGCTGCCGACGCCCCTGGTCCCGCGCGAGGACCGCTTCACCGTCGCGGGCCGGATCGGCGCGCAGGGGCAGGAGCTGGCGCCCCTGGACGAGGCCGCGCTGGCGGCCCTGGCCGACCGGATCGCGGCCGGGGGCTTTGGCGCGGTGGCGATCGGCTTCATCCATTCCTACATGAACCCCGCCCACGAACGCCGGGCGCGCGAGATCATCGCGGCCAGGGTCGGTCTGCCGATCTCGATCTCGTCGGAAGTCTCGCCGCAGATGCGGGAATACGAGCGGTTCAACACCGTCTGCGCAAATGCCTATGTCCGGCCGCAGATGGCCGACTATCTCGGCCGTTTGCAGACCCGGCTGAAAGGGCATGGCGCGGGCTGCCCCGTCTTCATTATCCACTCCGGCGGCGGGCTGATCAGCGTCGAGACGGCCGCCGAATTCCCGGTGCGGCTCGTCGAGAGTGGGCCAGCGGGGGGCGCGATCTTTGCCGCCGATGTCGCGCAGCGGTTCGGGCTGGAGAAGGTCGTCAGCTACGACATGGGGGGCACGACCGCCAAGATCTGCCTGATCGAGGGCTATGCCCCCAAGACTGCCCGCACCTTCGAGGTCGCCCGGACGACCCGCTTTGCCAAGGGGTCGGGGATGCCGATTTCCATCCCGGTGATCGAGATGATCGAGATCGGCGCGGGCGGTGGCTCCATCGCCTGGGTCGATGCCATGGGCCGCATCCAGACGGGGCCGGAATCGGCGGCTTCCGAACCGGGGCCCGCCTGCTACCAGCGCGGCGGCGACCGGCCTGCGATCACCGATGCCGACCTCGTGCTGGGCAAGATCGACCCCGAGAATTTCGCGGGCGGTGCGATCCGGCTCTCGGCCGACAAGGCCCGGGCGGCCATCCTGAAGGATGTGGGCGACCGGCTGGCGCTCGCCGCCTTGCCCGCCGCCTTCGGCATCTGCGAGGTGGTGGACGAGAACATGGCCAACGCTGCCCGTGTCCACGCGGTCGAGAACGGCAAGAACATCTCCGACAACATCATGATCGCCTTCGGCGGCGCGGCGCCCTTGCACGCCGCGCGGCTCTGCGAGAAGCTGGGGATCGACCGTTGCCTGATCCCGCCCGGCGCGGGCGTCGGTTCGGCCATCGGCTTCCTGCGCGCTCCCTTTGGCTACGAGGCACTGGCCTCGAACATGATCGGACTCTCGCGCTTCGACCCGGACGCCTTCAACGCCCTGATCGCGGGACTGACGGCGACGGCCGAGGGCTTTGTCGGCGCCGGCACCGATCGCAGGATCCAGCGCGAGATCGTGGCCTTCATGCGCTATCGCGGCCAGGGCTGGGAGATCCCGGTGCCACTGCCGGACCGCCCGTTTGGCGCGGCCGATGCCGCGAAGTTGCGCGACGACTTCCGCACCGCCTATGCGCGCTTTTTCGGCCGTGCCATAGACGGGCTTGAGGGGCTGGAGATCGAGATCGTGACCGTCTCGGTCAAGGCGCAGGAAGAACGGCCCCCTCCGGCGCGGCACGAGATCACGACGGGCGCGGAGCGGGTGACCCCTGCCATCCGCCGCGCGGTCTTCGATCCGGCGGTCGGAGCATTGCTCGACACCGGAATCGTGGAGCGGACCAACCTTTCGGCCGGGCAGCGCGTCAGCGGCCCGGCGGTGATCGTCGAACGGGAAACGTCGACGGTTGTCACCTCGCCCTTCGATGCGGTGATGCAGGACGACGGAACGCTGTTCCTGATCCGCAAGGAGGCGGGGAAATGACCGAGGCGACCTTTGATATCCGCATGCAGGTCATGTGGAACCGCCTGATCTCGGTGGTCGAGGAACAGGCGATGACGCTTCTGCGGACCGCCTTTTCGACAAGCGTGCGCGAGGCGGGCGACCTTTCCGCCGGCGTCTTCGACCCCGAGGGGCGGATGCTGGCCCAGGCCGTGACCGGCACCCCGGGGCACGTCAACACCATGGCCGAGGCCGTGGGGCATTTCATGGCCGCGATCCCGCGCGAGAAGATGTATCCGGGCGATACCTACGTGACCAATGATCCGTGGCTTGGCACCGGCCATCTGCACGACATCACCATGGTCTCGCCCAGCTTCAAGGGCGACACTCTCGTCGGCTTCTTTGCCTGCACCGCGCATGTGGTCGACGTCGGCGGGCGGGGTTTCGGGGCGGACGGCAAGTCGGTCTACGAAGAAGGCATCCAGATCCCGATCATGAAATTCGCCGAACGGGGCGAAGTGAACGAGACGCTGGTCGCCATGCTGCGCGCCAATGTCCGCGAGCCCAGTCAGGTCGTGGGCGACTTCTATTCGCTGGCCGCCTGCAACGACGTGGGCCACCGGCGCCTGATCGCAATGATGGAGGAGATCGGTCTGCAGACGCTGGACGCGCTGGGAGAGTTCATCTTCGGCCGCACACGTGCGGCCACGCTGGTGCGGCTGCGAGACTTGCCGAAGGGCGCCTGGGACAATGTGCTGGACACCGACGGCTATGACGCGCCCGTCCGCCTCGCGGCCCGTGTCGAGATCGGCGAAACCGCGGTCAACGTGGACTTCTCGGGGTCGGCGCCAGTCAGTCCAAAGGGGATCAACGTCCCGATCATCTACTCCAAGGCCTATGCCAGCTACGCGATCAAATGCGTGGTGGCACCGGACATCCCCAACAACTGGGCCTCGCTAGAGGCTTTCACGGTGTCCTCGCCCGAGAACATCCTGAACGCCCCGCGCCCCGCGCCGGTTTCGGTGCGCCATGTCATCGGACATCTGGTGCCCGATCTGGTGCTGGGCGCGCTGGCGAGGGCCTTGCCGGGCAGGGTGCCGGCCGAAGGGGCGGCGGCCTTGTGGAACATCCACATGTCGGTGCGGCCCGTGGCCGGCCAGTCCGGGCGCCGGGCCGAGATCCTGATGTTCAACTCCGGCGGCATGGGCGCGCGGCCGGGGCTTGACGGGCTGAGCGCCACGGCCTTTCCTTCCGGCGTGATGACCATGCCGATCGAGGCGACCGAGCAGACCGGGCCGATCATCGTCTGGCGCAAGGAGCTTCGACCCGACAGCGGGGGCGACGGCGAATTTCGCGGCGGGCTGGGCCAGGTGATCGAGATCCAGCCGATGGAAGGGCACGAGTTCGACTTCTCTGCCATGTTCGACCGCATCCGGCATCCGGCCAGGGGACGTGCAGGCGGCCGGGACGGTGCCGCGGGACACGCCGCGCTGGACGATGGCACGAGGTTGAGGCCGAAGGGCTGGCAGCACGTTCCGGAGGGCAGGCGGCTGGTGCTGCACTTGCCCGGCGGCGGCGGCCATGGCGATCCGGCGAAACGCCCGGCCGCGGCGCGGATGAACGACAAGTCAAAGGGTTATGTGACGGAGACTGAAGAATGAGCTATGTCGCGGCCCGCCTTGCGGCGGTGAACCCCTCGGCCTCGATGGCTGCCTCGATGGCCGCCAAGGCGTTGCGCGCCAAGGGGCTGGACGTGATCGACCTTGGCCTCGGCGAGCCGGATTTCCCGACCCCGCCGCATGTGGCAGAGGCTGCCCGCGCGGCAGCCTTGCGGGGCGAGACGCTCTATACCCAGGCGGCGGGGACGCCGGCGCTCAGGGCGGCCGTGGCTGCGAAGTTCCGCCGCGAGAACGGGCTCGACTACGGCCCCGAAGACATCGTCGTGGCCAATGGCGCCAAGCAGATCATCTTCAATGCCTTGATGGCGACGCTGAACGACGGCGACGAGGCCATTCTTCCCGCGCCCTATTTCGTCAGCTATCCGGAGATGGTGAAGCTTCTGGGCGGGGTGCCGGTGACGCCGGTCTGCGGCGGGGAAAGCGGCTTTCGCCTGACCCCTGCGGCGCTGGAAGCGGCGATCACGCCGAAGACAAAATGGCTGTTCCTGAACACGCCGGGCAATCCCTCCGGCGCGGTCTATTCCGAGGCAGACCTGAAGGCGCTGGGCGCGGTGCTGGCCAGGCATCCGCAGGTTCTGGTCCTGTCGGACGAGATATACGAGCATATCCTCTTCGACGGGCGCGCATTCACCTCCTTCGGCAAGGCCTGCCCCGAGCTTCGCGACCGGACGCTGATCGTGAACGGCGTGGCCAAGGCCTATGCGATGACCGGCTGGCGCATCGGCTATGCGGCGGGTCCTGCGCCCCTGCTGAAGGCGATGAACACGGTGCAGAGCCAGTCGGTCACCTCGGTCGCCGCGCCGATGCAGGCGGCGGCACTGGCGGCGCTGACCGGGCCGCAGGACTGTATCGCCACCTTCCGCGATGCCTTCGAGCGGCGCCGCGATCTGGTTGTGGCAGGCGTGGCGAAGATCCCGGGGCTGAGCCTGCCGCCGCCGGAAGGCGCGTTCTACGCCTATATCGGCTGCGCAGGCCTGATCGGCAAACGCACGCCGAAGGGCGAGGTGCTTACCGATGACACCGCCATGGCGAGCTATCTTCTGAACGAGGGCCATGTCGGTTCGGTGCCCGGCGCGGCCTACGGCCTCTCTCCGTTCTTTCGCATTTCGACGGCCACGTCGGACGAGGTCCTGACCGAGGCCATCGCCCGCATCGCCCGCGCCGTCGCCGCGCTTGAGTACCCGAAATGAGCCCGCACTACGACACGATCCTGATAACGGGCGCCGCCGGTCGCCTTGGCACAGAGCTTCGGCGCGGCCTTGCCCCCCTGGCGCGCAAGCTGCGGCTTGCGAGCCGCGAGGGTATCGCGACGCTCGCCCCGAACGAGGAGTCGGTCGCCTTCGATCTGGCAGACGAAGCAGCGGTTCTGAAGGCGACGGAAGGCGTTGACGCGATCGTCCATTTCGGCGGTGTCCCGAACGAGCGGCCGTGGGAGGAAATCCTCAATTCCAATATCCGCGGCAGCTATCACATCTACGAGGCCGCGCGGAAGAACGGCGTCAGGCGCGTGGTTTATGCCTCGTCCGTCCACGCGATCGGCTACCACCGGCTGGAAGACCATATCGACACGGCGGCCCCGCACCGGCCGGACGGTCTTTACGGCCTGTCGAAATGCTTCGTCGAAGATCTTGGCCGCCTCTACTGGGACAAGTTCGGCATCGAAAGCGTGGCCTTGCGGATATTCTCGTCCTTCCCCGAGCCGGCCGACCGCCGGATGCTCTGGTCCTGGCTGTCCTTCGAGGACTGCAACCGCCTGACCGCCGCGGCCCTGACCGCGCCGCGCGTGGGCTTCACCGTGTCCTTCGGCATCTCGGACAATACGGTGAAGCCGGTGGACAATCGCCTGGCCGATCATCTCGGCTATCGGCCGCAGGACAATACGGAGCCGTTCCGCGCCGCGGTCGAAGCGCGCACGCCGGTTCCCGACCCGAAGGCGCCTGCGGTTCAGTTCCTGGGCGGCTGGTTCGTCGATCTGGGGCATCCGGACGACAAGGCGGGAGCGTGAGGCGACAGAATGGACCAGAGCTACGATGTGGTCATCGTCGGCGGGGCGGTCATCGGCTCGTCCGTTGCGTATTTCCTGTCGGCAAACCCGGATTTCAGGGGTTCGGTCCTGGTGGTGGAACGCGACCCGACCTATGCCAGGGCGGCAACCTCCCTGTCCTCCTCCTCGATCCGGGTGCAGTTTTCCAATCCGATCAACGTGAGGATCAGCCAGTACGGGTCCGCCTTCATCAAGGACTTTGCGCGGACCATGCAGGTCCGGGGCGAGGCGCCGCCCGACCTCAATTTCCATCAGTGCGGATACCTGTTCCTTGCCGCAACCGAGGATCAGGCGCGGACCCTCGGCGAGAACCACGAGGTGCAGCGCGCCTGCGGGGCGGACGTCGTGCTCTGGGACCAGGAGGAACTGGCCCGCGCCTTCCCGCATCTGAATGTCGATGACATCCGGCTGGCAAGCTACGGGCAGTCGGGCGAGGGGTGGTTCTCGAATACCGGGCTGATGAACGGTTTCAAGGCCAAGGCCCGCGAACTGGGCGCGGATTACGTGACCGACGAGGTTGTCGCCATCGGCCGCGCGGCGGCATGCGTGACCTCGGTCACGCTGAAATCCGGCGCGGTGGTGCGGGCCGGGACCGTCGTCAATGCCTCGGGGCCCCGCGCCGCGCTGACCGCACGGATGGCGGGGCTCGACGTGCCGGTCGAGCCGCGCAAGCGCACGCTCTTCGTCTTCGACTGCGCCAGGACCCCGGAAGGCAGCGCTACCGTCAACCATGGCCGCCTTCCGCTGATGATCGACCCCTCGGGAGTCTTCTGCCGCCCCGAGGGCAGATACTTTCTGTCGGGGGGCGTTCCGACCGATGACCCGGCGGTGGACTGGGACGATTTCGAGCCGCAGTGGGAAGAATTCGAGGACCAGATATGGCCCGCGCTTGCCGAACGCTCGCCCGCCTTCGAGGCGATCAAGGTGGTGAACCAGTGGGCCGGTCACTACGACTTCAACACGCTCGACCACAACCTGATCGTGGGCGCGCATCCCGAGGTCGCGAACTTCATCTACGCCAACGGCTTGTCGGGCCACGGCCTGCAACAGGGTCCCGCCGCCGGGCGCGGCGTGTCGGAACTGATCACCTATGGCGGCTTCCGCACGCTGGACCTTTCGGAAGTGGGCTATGAAAGAATCGTCGAGAACCGGCCCTTCCTGGAAAAGGCGGTGATCTGACGCCATGGCAGGTGACCCGGCATGAGCAGCGCCTTGTCCCGGCTACCGCCGCTGAACGCGCTGCGCGTGTTCCACACCGTCGTGCGGCACCGTTCGTTTCGCGCGGCGGCGGACGAGCTGAGCGTCAGCCCGCAGTCGGTCAGCCAGCAGATCAAGCTCCTCGAAGGCACGCTGGGGGCGGAGCTTTTCGAACGCAGGGGCCGCGCCATCGAACCCACCGAGAAGGCGATCCTGCTTGCCCATTTCGTGCAGGCGGCCTTCGACGAACTTGCCGAAGGGGTGCGCCGGGTGGCGAAGTCCGCCAGCCGCAACCGGATCAACGTGAACGCCAGCCCCTATTTCGCCACGCGCTACCTGCTGGACCGCATAACCCGCTTCCGCGAGACGGTGCCCGATGCCGACCTGCGCCTGACGACCATGGTCGACCTGCCGGATTTCGTGGCCGACGACGTGGACGTGGCGATCCAGTGGGGCTTCGGCACCTGGACGGGCTGCGAGGCGACGCTTCTCCTGCGTGACTACAAGGTGATCTGCTGCACCCCCGAGCTTGCCCGCCGTATCGCCGGACCCGAGACGCTGCGCGAGCTTCCCCTTCTGCACCCGGTCCTGTCGGCCGACCTCTGGCCGAACCTGCTGCGGCACATCGGGGTCGCCGATCGGGTCGGCAAAGCCGACATGCAACTGCAGGACGCGGCCACGATGCGCCGGGCGACGCTGGCCGGGCTGGGGGTCGGCCTGATCTCCACCATCGACGCGGCCGAGGATCTGAAGCTGGGCAAGCTGGTCGCGCCTTTCGGCCGTGACGTGATGCACGGGATGCCGGAAGATCAGGTTCCGGGGTTCTACCTTGTCCTCCCGAGGGCCCATCGTCGGGTGAAGACGATCGCGGCCTTCTGCCGCTGGATCGAGGCGGAGCGCTGGGACGGCCCGGATGAAAGCCAACTGCGCCGGCTGACAGGCCGGGGCGCGTCGGTCCGCGACACATGATCCTTGCGGTCGGACGTCTATTCTTCATCGGGGGCCGCGCCGATCCGGTGCAGCCGGCAATAGCAGAGGGGGGCTGGCATGGCGCAGGCCTTGGTGACGGGGGCGACAAGCGGGATCGGGCGGGCCATTGCGCTGGCCCTGCGCTCTGCCGGCCATCGGGTCGTGGCGACCGGGCGCAATGAGGCGGCGCTTGCCGAACTGGCGGCACTGGGTATCGAGTCCCTGGTCCTTGACCTGGCCGACCCGACGATTCTTTCGGCGCGGCTGGCCGCCGTGCAGGAGCGGTTCCGGCCAGAAATCCTGGTGAACAACGCCGGCATGGTCACCGCCCCCGGCGACTTCTGCGACATGGCCGAGGCGGATATCCATCGCCTGATCGCCACCAACCTGACGCAGGCGCTGATCGTGACCCGTGCCATGGCACCGGCGATGCGTGCGCAGGGACGGGGGCACATCTTCTTCACTGGCTCGGTCGCCGCGCATGCGCCCTATCCCAACATGGCCGTCTATGCAGCGACCAAGGCGGCGCTCGGCGCCTTCGCACAGAGCCTGCGGCTCGACCTCTCGGCGGCGGGCGTCCGGGTGACGGAGATCGTCGCCGGCCGGGTGGAAAGCCCGCTTTACAAGGACGTGCTGCCGGCCGAGGCGCGTGCGGCGATGTATGCCGGGCAGACCGCCGTCCGGCCCGAGGATGTCGCGGCGATGGTGCTGGCTGTCCTGAACCTGCCGCCGCATGTGGACGTCGCCCGCTTCGACATCCTGCCCACGCGCCAGCCCGTCAGCCCCCAGGTCCCCGCAGCGGAGAAATCGAAATGAAAGGCTTGTCAGTTGTCATCGTCGGCGGTGGCGCCGGGCTCGGGGCGCTTCTGGCCCGGATGTCGGTGGCCGAGGGCGCTTCGGGCCTCGGCGTCATCGACCTGAACGCCTCGGCGGCCGAAGCCGCGCTGGAGCCCGCCCGGGCGGCGGGCATTCCGGCGGCCTTCGCGGCTTGCGACATACGCACCGCCCCGGCGGCCCACGAAGCCTTCGCCAGGGTCGCAGGGGAACTGGGCCGGGTCGACACGCTGGTCAACTCGGCGGCGATCTACCCGCGCAAACCGATCCTCGAGATCACCGATGCCGAGTGGGATGCCTCGAACGCGGTCAACGTCAAGGGCACCTATCACATGATGGTCGCTGCGGTGCGCCACATGCAGCGCCACGAGCCGATAGGCCGGGTGCGCGGCCGCATCGTCAACATCACCTCGGTCGACGCCTTCAAGGCCCATCCGCAGAACGCGCACTACGCCGCGACCAAGGCCGCCGTTGTCAGCCTGACAAAAAGCATGGCGCATGCCGTCGCGCCGGACGGTATCCTTGTGAACTCTGTCGCGCCCGCCGGCATGGCGACGGAAAAGGCGCGGGAACTCGGGTTCCTGGAAGAACTGGCGCAAGCCAGCCCGCTTGGTCGCGGCGGCGAGGCCGAGGAAATGGCCGAATGGGTGCTGATGGCAGGGGGCCCCCGGAACACCTACATGACCGGCGAGAACATCATCGTCTCGGGCGGCTACATCTATGCCTGACACGGGCAGGAATGCCCTGAACCTGCGGAGGGCGAGGCACCGGCCGGCAGCGCGGGTTCCGGGCACGCGGTGCCGCCGACCGTGCGCGGCGTGCCGCCCTGGTCGGGTCACTTATCCCCAGGGCGGACCATCTCGAAGACTTCGGTCACGACGGAATAGTCGCGATAGCCGCCACGGGCCAGCGCGCCGAAGCGGGTCACGTCGAAGCGGCCGTTCACGAGGCAGTCGTCGCGCAGGTGCACGCCCCTGACCTCGCCGATGACGAGGTGGTTGTCGGGGCCGCGCAGCCGGATCACGTCCACCAGTTCGCATTCGAGACAGGCCGGCGCGTCGGCCACGCGAGGGCAGGGGATGGTCATGCACTCGGCCCTGGCCACTCCGGCAAGGGTGAACTCGTCCGTTCCCGGCGGATAGAGGCCGGAGGTGACGTTCATCTTCTCGCGCCGGGCATGTTCCACGGTGCTGATCGAGAAGACGCCGGTCTCCACGATGTTGCGAAGCGAATCCTTCGATGCGTTCGAGGCGAACATGACCTGCGGCGGCGTGTAGGCGAGCGCATTGAAGAAGGAATAGGGCGCGAGATTGTCGCCCATGGCGCCACGCGTCCCCACCCAGGCGATGGGGCGGGGATTGACGATGGCGCTGAAAGGGTTGTGCGGCAGGCCGTGGCCGTCTTCGGGGCGGTAGAACATGGCACCTCATTCGGGTTTGAACCGATCCTGCCCCCATGCTAGGGGCGATTTCCAGCGGAATCGGGGAGCGGCGCGCGTGTACCGGCTTGAGGAGGAGACGGAGGCCGACTGGTGGGAGGTCGAGGCGCTCTATGACCTCTGCTTCGCGCCGGGGCGGAGGGCGTTGTCTTCCTACCGGCTCAGGGACGGGGTGCCGAAGGTCAAGGACCTCTGCCACGTGCTGCGGGATCACGACGGCACGCTCGCAGCGGTGATCCGCTACTGGCCGGCCGAAGTGGCCGGGAAGCGGATACTGCTGCTCGGCCCCGTGGCGGTGCATCCGACACGCCAGGGCGAGGGGTTGGGCGGGCTTCTCATCCGCGAAAGCCTCGCCGAGGCACGGCGGCTCGGGTGGGAGCGGGTTCTCCTGGTGGGGGACGCGCCCTATTACCGGCGTTTCGGGTTCAAGAAGCTCGACGGTGTGGAGATGCCACCGCCGACGAACCCGGAGCGGGTGCTCGGCCTCGCGCTGAAATCCGGCGCCTGGGAGGGGGTGACGGGAGCGGTGACCAAGGCACGGGGCGACGGCGGGGCGGATTGACGAAGCCCGGATTGACGAAGGGAAGGCGGCGGCCCATGTCTTTCCGGCGGGCCCCCGGCGCCCGGCAAGGACAGGAGAGCGGCCCGTGACCACCGAGATCGCGACGTCTGGCGAGCGGCCGATCACGCCTGCGGCGGCGGCGGAGATCGCCCGTCTCGCCGCACGTGCAGGCGCGGCGCGGGGCTTGCTGATGACGGTCGTCGGATTTGCCGGCTCCAAGGCGGAGAACGCGCTGGAGGCGCTGCCGGATGCAGCAAAGGACGCAATCGAGGCCGCGACGGAACGGGCGCTGGAATTCGCATACCGCGGTGCGGAGGCGGCCGGGAAGGCGCAGCGTGCGCCAGAGATGGGCCGCCATGGCCACGCGCTCGCCGCCGTCGTGACCGGCGCGGCCGGCGGCTTCGGCGGGCTCGCCTCGGCCGCGGTGGAGATTCCGGTGACGGTGGGGATCATCTTCGCGGCGATTCAGAAGGCGGCGCGCGCCGAGGGGTTCGACCCGGCGGACGAGGCGGTGCGTCGGCAGTGCCTGATGGTCTTTGCGGCCGGCGATCCGGTTGACCCGGCGGACGACGGCGTCAACACGAGCTTCCTGATGAGCCGGGCGATGATCTCGGGGGCGAGCCTGCACCGGCTCATCGCCACGGTGGCGCCCCGGCTGGCCGCGGCCCTGACCCAGAAGCTGGCGGCGCAGGCGATTCCGGTTCTCGGCAGCGTCGCCGGGGCAGGCATCAACTATGCCTTCACGCGGTACTACCAGGACCTCGCCGAAATCCGCTTCGCATTGATGCGGCTGGCGCGGGACCACGGCGAAGCCGCGGTGACGGCGGCCTTCCGTCAGGACCGCGGGCTCGTCGCCCCGAAGTGACGACCCTCAGATATCCTGCCCGGCGAGCCAGTCCATCACGGCTGGCCGCAGGTTGGCGGCACCGGTGGTACATTCGCGCTCGATGAGCGCGCGAAGCTCGGTCAGGTCCACCCGGCGGATCAGGTGCTTGACCGGGCCGACGGAGGCCGGCCGCATCGAAAGCGTGCGCACGCCGAGCGCGGCGATGCAGAGCGCCTCCACCGGCCGGCCGGCGTCCTCGCCGCAGAACGACAAGGGCGTGTCCGCCGCCGCGCAGCGCGCGACGATGTGGCGGACGAAGCGCAGGAAGCTCGTGTTGAGGACGTCGTAGCGGCGGCGTACCGCCTCGTTCTCGCGGTCGGCGGCGAAGAAGAACTGCTTCAGGTCGTTGCCGCCGATGGAGATGAAGTCGCACATCTCGAAGAAGGCGTCGGGCGCATAGGCGAGCGAGGGCGTCTCCAGCATTGCGCCGATTTCCAGGCTCTCGGGCAAGGCATGGCCGAGTGCGCGCTCGCGTCCGATCTCGTCCATCAGCATCTGGCGCGCACGGCGGAACTCGTCGACTTCGGCGACGAAAGGGAACATCACGGTGAGCGGGCGTCCCCCGGCGGCGCGGATCAGCGCCTGAAGCTGCATCCGCATCACACCGGGCTTGTCGAGGCCGACGCGGATCGCCCGCCAGCCCATGGCTGGATTGGGCTCTTCCACGCGCTTCATGTAGGGCAGGACCTTGTCCGAGCCGATGTCGAGCGTGCGGAAGGCGACCCGCTTGCCCTTCGCGGCGTCGAGAACGCTGGAATAGATCGCGGCGAGTTCCGACCGCTTCGGCACATGGGCGCGGATGAGGAACTGAAGCTCCGTCCGGAAGAGGCCGACGCCCTCCGCCCCCGACCCCGTGAGCGAGGGCAGGTCGGCCATCAGGCCCGCGTTCATGTGAAGCGAAATCCGCGTGCCGCACTTCGCCTCGGCCGGCAGGTCGCGCAGACTGGCGTAGCGGTTCTGTGCCGCCGCCTGCATCGCGATCTTGTCGCGGAAGGCGGCGGCCACCGTGTCCTCGGGCCTGAGATGCACGATCCCCTGGTCGCCATCGACGAGGATCGGGTCGCCGTTCAGCGCCTCGGCCGTGATCCGGTCGGCATGGATGACGAGCGGGATGGCGAGCGCGCGGGCGACGATGGCTGCGTGGCTGCCGACCGAGCCTTCCTCCAGCACCACGCCCTTCAGCCTGCGGCCGTAGTCCAGAAGCTCCGCCGGGCCGATGTTGCGGGCGACGAGGATCGGACTTTCCGGCATCTCGGCCCCGGTATCCTTGCCCTGGCCGGTGAGGATGCGCAGCAGCCGGTTCGAGAGGTCGTCGAGGTCATGGAGCCGGTCGCGCAGATAGGGGTCCGGCACGGTTTCGAGCCGCGCGCGGGCGGTGGACTGTTCCTTTTCCACCGCTGCCTCGGCCGAAAGGCCGCGGGTGATGTCCTCCTCCATCCGCCGGACCCAGCCACGCGAATGGGCGAACATCCGGTAGGCCTCGAGGACCTGCTTCTGTTCCTTGTCGAGGCTCTCGGCGGCGAGAAGGTCGTCGACCGACACGCGAAGCACACCGACCGCGGCGCGGATGCGCTCGATCTCGGTCAGGGGGTCGTCGGCGACCGGATTCGTGACCACTACCCGCGGCTCGTGCAGCCAGACCCGCCCCTCGGCCGCGCCTTCCTGCGCGGTGGCGCCCCGGATCGTCACCGGGCGCTTATGCAGCCCCGCCATGGCGCCGCCGTCGCCGACGAAGGCGCCGAGTTCCGTCATCTCGGCCAGCACCATGGCGACGACTTCGACCGCGTCCACCTCCTCCACCGAGAATTCGCGCGCGGTCTTCGACTGCACCACGATGACGCCGAGCTTCTCGCCGACGCGCTGGATCGGCACGCCGAGGAAGGAGGAATAGATCTCCTCGCCCGTTTCCGGCATGTAGCGGAAGCCCTTCTCGGCGGGCGCGTTGGCGGTGTTGACGGGCGCGAGTGTCCGGGCGACGCGGCCGACGAGACCCTCGCCGATGCGCATCCGCGTCTTGTGGACCGACTCCTTCTTCAGCCCCTCCGTGGCGCAGAGTTCGAGCGTGTCCTCGTCGCGGAAGAGGTAGATCGAGCAGACCTCGCAGCGCATCGAATCCGCAATGATATGGGTGATCCGGTCGAGCCGCTCCTGGCCTGCGCCGGGTTCCGCAAGACTGTCGCGCAAGCGCCTGAGGAGCTTGCGGCTTTCGCTTTCCGTCCGTTCAGGCATGTCCTCGACCGATCGGTGTTTCCCTTTCTATAGGCGAAGCGATCACAAATGGGGAGTGCCCACCGTTTTTCCTCGATGATCTGGCTTCGATTGCGAAATCTCCGGGCTGACGGGTGTTCGCCTTGCGCGAACCGGGGCGGCGCCCGGCGTCTAGGCCGTCTTGCCCCAGCGCGCCACGATGACCGTCCCGAGAATGGCGAGCGCACCGCCGACGAGGGTCGCGACCGTCGGAACCTCGCCGAGAAACAGGAAGGCGAAAAGCGCGGCCATGGGGGCGACGAGGTAGACCAGCGCCGTGGTCACCGCGATGGGCAGCTTGCCGAGCGCGTAGATCGAACCGGCATAGGCGACCACCGTCGGAAGCAGGATCAGCACTGCGATCGACATATGGACGCGGGAGGCCGCCGGCCCGGCTTCGACCAGTGCCGCGGGAAACCACGGCAGCAGGAACAGGCCGGAGAAAACGAGAGTCCAGGCGGTGCAGGCGAGGGCGCCATCCTCCTCGATCAACGGTTTCTGCACGACGAAATAGAGCGCCGCCGAGAGCGAGGCCAGGAAGATGAACATGGCACCCGCACCGAAGGCGAGACCCCCGGGCTGGCCCACGGCGACGTAGCTCACGCCGCCGAAGGCGATCGCGCAGCCGGCCCAGCCGGCGCGATTCAACCGTTCGCCAAGCACCGGCCAGGCGATCAGCGCCGTCAGGATCGGAATGATGTTGCTGATGAAGCTGGCGGCGCCGGCCGAGACCGTGGACTGGCCCATGTTGTTGAGGACGCTGTAGCCTGCAGAGCCGAGGAAGGCCGCGGCAAGATAGCGCGGGATGCGGCGTCTGTGCGGAAACGACGGGCGAGCCCAGGCCACCCAGCCGATCGCCAGAAACCCCGCACTGACGAAGCGTATCGCCGTCAGCGGCAGCGGCGTCATGACCTCGAGCGCGATTGTCACCATCGGGAACGCCACGGCCCAGGACACGGCCGCCATCATCATCGCGGCGAGCGCCAGCCCCCGCGTGTCCGTCCCCGTCGATGCGTCTGCCATTCTGCCTGCCGTCCGTGCCCCCCGGGCAACCCTAGTGCACCGACGGCAGGTCGCTGAGCCGTTTTCGACCGGGCATGTCGCGAAACATGTTCCAGCCTGCGGAGCCGGGTCCCGGGCGGGCGCTCAGGCGTGGCCGCGGTGGTGCTGACGGCTGCCGGATGCGATCCGCCGCGCATGACCTCGGGACGCTGCCGGAAACCGGATCTGTCCGGCGCGGGGCCTGCCGGGGCGCGGCCGCGTCAGGCCCTTTCCAGTTCGAAGGCGTCATGGAGCGCCTGCACGGCGAGTTCCATGTACTTGCGGTCGATCAGCACCGAAATCTTGATCTCGGAGGTGGAGATGACCTTGATGTTGATATTCTCGGCGGAGAGTGCCGCGAACATCCTGGCGGCGACGCCGGCGTGGCTGCGCATGCCGATGCCGACGACCGAGACCTTGGCGACATCGGTGTCGATGATCAGCTCGTCGTACTGGATCTTGCCCGCCGCCATCGCATCCTCGATCGCCTTCTGGGCGCGGGGCACCTGGTTCACCGGGCAGGAGAAGGTCATGTCGGTCACGGCCCCCGGGTGGGCGGCGTCATAGTCCTTTTCCGAGATGTTCTGCACGATCATGTCGACGTTGACGCCGGCATCTGCCAGCGTGCCGAAGATCGCAGAAGCCACGCCGGGGCGGTCCTCGATCGTGAAGAGGGTGATCTTGGCCTCATCCCGCGAATAGGCGACGCCCGAGACGACTTTCGATTCCATGATTTCCTCCTCGCCGCTGACCAGCGTTCCAGAATTCTCGTCGGTGTCCTCGAACGAGGACAGTACGCGCAAGCGCACGTTGTAGCGCATGGCAAGCTCGACCGAGCGGGTCTGCAGCACCTTCGCGCCGAGCGAGGCAAGCTCCAGCATCTCCTCGAAGGCGATGCGGTCGAGCTTGCGCGCCTTGGACGAGATGCGCGGGTCGGTCGTGTAGACGCCGTCCACGTCGGTGTAGATGTCGCAGCGTTCCGCCCCGAAGGCGGCGGCGAAGGCGACGGCGGTCGTGTCCGAGCCGCCGCGGCCTAGCGTGGTGACGCGGCCCTCGTGGCTCAGGCCCTGGAAGCCCGCCACCACCGCGACCTTGAAGCCCTCGGCGAACTTCTGGTCGATGTTGTCGCGCGGGATCGAGACGAAACGCGCCGCGCCATGGGCCGAGGTCGTGTTGATCGGCACCTGCCAGCCCTGCCAGGACCGCGCCGGCACGTCCATTTCCTGCAGGCGCAGCGCCATGAGGCCGGCGGTCACGTTCTCGCCGGAGGCCACCACCGCGTCATACTCGCGCGCGTCGTAGAGGGGCGAGGTCGCTTCCACCCAGCCGACGAGCTCGTTGGTCTTGCCCGACATGGCAGAGACGATGACGATGACATCGTATCCGCGCTCCACCTCGCGCTTGACCTTCCGGGCGGCGTTCTCGATGCGGTCGAGATCGGCCACAGAGGTGCCGCCGAATTTCATCACGAGAAGCGGCATTCCGGCCCCCCAGTTCCCGCGCATGACGCGCCTCAAGCCAAACCGCGCGCTTCTTATGCGCGGGGGGGCGTCCATGCAAGCGGATTGCGGGGGCAGTGCCGGTCCCCGGGCGGCGTGTCGCAGATCTGGTGCGGGCACCTGTTACACGGCTGTCGCAGTCCCGGTCTAATCGGAAGGTGTGGCAAACCCGGAGGCGGTGATGGACGGGGCGGGCGAGAACCTTGGCACATCGGGCGCGGCCGGCGTCGCGCGGACCCTGCTGGCGGAGATGGCGCCGGTCGTGGCGGCGATCCGGGCCGAGGCCGAGGCGCGCGAGGCGCGCTGGGCACCGGGGATCGGACGCGCGGGATTTGCCGAATCCGCCGCGAACCTCGCCGCCTACCTTGCGCTGCGACATGCCGACCTCAGGCCGTTCCAGACCCGGCTGGCGGCGCTCGGCCTCTCCTCTCTCGGCCGGGCGGAGGCGCATGTGGCGGCCTCTGTGGAGGCCGTGCTTGGCGCCCTGAGCGCGATCGCAGGTGCCGCCGGCGCAGTCTTTCCCGATCCCGCGCGCTTCGCCGAGGGGCCGCGGATGCTTGCCGCCCGCCGCGACCGGATCTTCGGGCCGGGCATGACACCCGGCAGCCCCGAGACCCGCATCATGGCCACCTTGCCTTCGGACGCGGCCGACAACCCCGCGTTCGTCGCGCGCCTCGTCGCCGAGGGGGTCGACTGCGTGCGCATCAATTGCGCCCATGACGCGCCCGAGGACTGGGCGGCGATGATCGCCCATGCGAAGGCAGCCGGACGCGCGGCGGGGCGCGAGATCGCGGTGGCAATGGATCTCGCGGGTCCGAAGATCCGCACCGTCGCGGTATCCGAAAAGGTCCGGCTGATGGCGGGCGAGCGCTTCGCCATTGCCGCCGATGCCGGAAAGGTGACGGGGATGGCCGCGGTCTCGATCAGCCACCCGGAACTTGCCGCGATGATGCATCCCGGCGTAACGGTCTGGTTCGACGACGGCAAGCTCCGCGCCCGCGTCGTCGAGTGCACGGAGGCGGGCGCGGTTGTGCTGGAGGTCACGGGCGCCCGCGCGAAGGGCGTGAAGCTGAAGCCGGGGAAGGGTGTCAACCTGCCGGGGGCGGACCTCGCCATTCCCGCGCTCACCGATCACGACCGCGCCTGCCTCGGCTTCGTCGCCCGCAACGCCGACATCGTCGGACTGAGCTTCGTGCAGACGGTCGCGGACATCGACACCGTGGTTGACGCGCTGGACGCCGAGACGCGCGGCGGCGCGCGTCCCGCGCTGATGCTTAAGATCGAGACGCCGATGGCGGTGCGCAACCTGCCCGAGCTTGTCGTGCGGGCGGGCGGCGCGGCTGAGGTCGCGGTGATGATCGCGCGCGGCGACCTCGCGGTCGAGATCGGCTTCGAGCGATTGTCGGAAATCCAGGAGGAGATCCTCTGGCTTTGCGAGGCGGCCTCGGTGCCAGTCGTCTGGGCGACGGAGGTGCTCGACGGACTCCTCCACGAGGGCCAGGCGAGCCGCGCCGAGACGACCGATGCCGCGATGGGCCAGCGCGCCGAATGCGTGATGCTGAACAAGGGGCCCTACTTACCCGAGGCGCTGGCCTTCCTGCGCGGCATCCTGATGCGGATGGATCGCCACCAGAAGAAGAAATTCGCCTGGCTCGGCCCGCTGGGCGCCTGGCGTGATCCGGGCTGAGTGCGCGGGTGCGCGGAGCGAGGATGACTTCGGCCGCGGCCGGTTCAGAACGGGATCGCCCGGCCGAGGTAGTCCTCGAAGACCCCTGTTGTCGCCAGGCTGAGCGCGTCGAATCGGGCGAGAAGTCCCGCGGCTGATGCCGCCACCGTAACGTCGGCCGCGGGCCCGCCCATGTCGGTCCGTACCCAGCCGGGGTGGTAGATACCTACGGCGATCCCCTCGGCCTTGAGATCGGCCGAAAGGTTGCGCCCGAGATTCAGCGCCGCCGCCTTGGAAGCGCGGTAGATGTAGCTTCCCCCCGGCGCGCGGGTGTCCGAACCCATGGCCGAGGCCAGGATCGCCACCCTGCCGCGCGCCCTCCGCAGATTGGGCAACAGCGCCTGCACGGTCAGGAAGACGCCGGTCACGTTCACCGCGAAGGTCTCGGCCCAGAGCCCGGCGGGAAACCCGGTGTCGAGGCGCTGGCCCTTGTCGGGATAGATGCCGGCGTTGCAGACGAGAAGGTCGAGCGGCCCGTCGCCGAAGCCCGCCGCCATGGCCCTGACGGACCCGGCGTCGGTCACGTCGAGCTCCAGCATCCGCGGTCCCGGTTCCGGCTGGCGCGAGGTGCCGGTGACACGATCGCCGCGCGCGGCAAGGGCATCGGCCAGCCCCCTGCCGACGCCACGCTGCGCACCGCTGATCAGAACTTCCATCCCGCCGCCTCCTTCTGTCCGGAAATGCTCCCCGGGGTGAACAGGCCGCGAGGCCAGAAGGCGGCAGGTGCCCGCTTCCTGCTGCCGGCTCAGTTTGTCTTCCGTGCCGGCACGAAGGGCAGGGGCGCCACCGGGATGCCGTCCTCGACGAGCCTTCGTGCCTCGTCGGCCTTCGCCTCGCCGTAGATGGAGCGTTCCGGGACACGGCCTTCGTGCATCGCCCGCGCCTCGGCCGCGAAGTTCAGCCCGACGTATTCGGAGGTCTCCTCCACCTGCCGGCGGAGTGCAGCAAGCGCCGCCTCGATCGGGCTCTGCGGCGTGGCGAGCGGTCCTGCGGCGGTGGCGGCGGCAGCCGCCTTGCGCGCGGGCCTCACGGCGGGCGCCATCAGCGTCTTGGCGACCCCGGTCGCGCCACAGACCGCGCAGGCGACATGGCCCGCCGCCGCAAGCCGGTCGAAGGCCTCGGCCGACTGGAACCAGCTTTCGAAGGCGTGGTCGTTGCTGCAGGTGAGCGAATAGCGGATCATGCGAAACCCCGGCCGTCCCCCTCTATGTGGTCAGAGGGGACGGGGAATCAAGCGTTTCGCGGCCCGGGCGCGAAGGCGGCGAGGATCGCGCCGAGTTCCGGCTCGGCCACCTTCCGGGCGGCCTTGGCCGGCCGGAACCAGCGCCGCCGGCGCTGGCAGCGCTCGGGAAAGTCGGACTTGAGACGTGCCACCTCGATTGGAAAGACCGAGACGATGCAGGGCTGCGCCGAGCCGTCCGCCATGGCCTTGTCGTAGGCGTAGAGCCCGAGCATCCCGCCCGTGACCTGACCCTCCACCCCGGCTTCCTCGAAGGCCTCGCGCAGCGCCGCCTCGGCGGGTGTCCTGTCCTTCATCAGCCAGCCCTTGGGGATCACCCAGCGACCGGTGTCGCGGCTGGTAACCAGAAGCACCTCGGGGCCGCGCCTTTTCGTCACGCGAAAGCACAGCGCACCTGTCTGCGCCATCGCCTCGGCCCCGTTGCCGCCAGTCTGTTCCATCTTCTTCATGGGTCTTCCGGGCCCGAAACGGACCCGGCTCCTGCCAAGACCTGCCGCTCCCCGACATTACGCGGGAATTGTGGAAAAACTTAGCACCGCCGCTGCCCCTATTCCACACCTAAGGCCGGCCATCCGGTCTCAGACGGTCGGAATCCCGCCCGACAGGATTGTCCGGAACCAGTCCGTGTCGATGTTGCCGCCCGAGAGGACGACGCCCACGCGACGGCCCTTCATCGCTTCCCGCTCCTGCAGGAGCGCGGCCAGTGCCGCCGCGCCAGCACCTTCCGCAACGTTGTGGGTGGCCGAGAAGAGGAGGCGGACGGCCACCGCGACCTCCTCCTCGCCGACCGCGACGATGCGGGCCGCGCCCCGGCCGTAGATGTCGAGCGCCGCCGGCACCGGCACGCGGACCGCCATCCCGTCGGCGAAGGTGCGGGCGGAGTTCGTCTCGACGATCCGCCCGGCCTCGAAGGAAAGCTTCGCACCGGGGGCATCGGCGGCGACCACGCCCACCACCTCCGTCGAGAGCCCCAGCGCGTCGCGCGCGGCGATCACCCCGCAGATGCCCGAGCCACAGCCGATCGGGACATAGACGGTGTGGAGCGGAGGGGCAGCGCGCAGGAATTCGAGCCCGTAGGTCGCGACCCCGCGGACGAGTTCGGAATGGAAGGGCGGCACCGGAAAGAGCCCCTCGGCGGCCGCCCGCATTGCCGCCTCTCTGGCGGTGTCGAAGTCCTCGCCATGTTCGCGCAGATCCGCCCCGAAGGCGCGCATGGCCGCGTTCTTCTCGACCGCGTTTCCCTTCGGCACGTAGATGACTGCGCGCAGGCCCGCCCGCGCCGCCGCCCGCGCCTGGGCCTGGCCATGGTTGCCGCGCGTCGCGGTGATGATGCCGGGGCAGTCGGGATGGGTTCGGCGCAGCCAGTCGACGAAGGTGATGGCGCCGCGCGCCTTGAAGGCCCCTATCGGCCCGTGGTTCTCGTGCTTGACCCAGGTCTCGGCACCGGTGGCTTCGGCGAGAAGCGGCCAGGCATATTGCGGCGTGGGGTCCATATGGCCATGGACCAGCCGTTCGGCGGCCTCCAGTTCGTCAAGCCTGAACTGCATCAGCGGCTCCTTTCAGGGGAGGGCCGGTTTCGCGGGCGAGTGCGGCGAGGAAGGCGGCGACGGCGGCCCCGGCGGTGAAGGGGGCGAGGGCGCGGGCTGCGGCTTCGGCCTGCCGCACCTGCGCCCGCGAATCGGCGAGGCCGAGGATCGCCGCTGCAAGGCTTGCGGCATCGGTGACCTCGATCGCGCCCCCCGCCGCGAGGAGCGCGGCATAGGCGGGTGCTGCGTTCGCCACGTGCGGGCCGGTCAGGATCGCCGAACCGTGTGCCGCAGGCTCGAAGGGCGTGTGGCCGCCCCGATCCACGAGCGAGCCGCCGACAAAGGTCATGCCGGCACCGGCATACCAGCGGTCCATCTCGCCCAGAGTGTCGGCAAGATAGACCGGGAGGGCTGCGTCGGGCTCCGCACCGGCGCTGCGCGTCGCGAAGGCAAGCCCCGCATCACGGATCGCCGCCTCGACCTCGGCGCGCCGCCGGGGATGGCGCGGGGCGAGGATCAGGCGGAGGTCGGGGCGCGCCGCGAGGGCCCGCTTGAAGGCGGCAAGCACGATCGCCTCCTCTCCCGCGTGGGTCGAGGCAGCAAGGAGCGTCGTCGCGCGAGGACAGGGCAGGGGTGCGGCGTCGATGGCGCCCGCCGCCGATTTCAGCACCATCAGCGGGCCGATCCGGTCTTCGGGAAGGCCGAGGGCGCGGAACCGGTCGCGCGAGGCCGTGTCCTGCGGGGCGAGCCAGGTGATCGCGCCGATGACGCTGCGGGCGAGGCCGGGAATGCGCCGCCAGGCCCCTGCGCTGCGCTCGGATATCCGGGCGGCGAGGCAGAAGACAGGGATGCCACGCGCCGCCGCCAGGCGGAGCCGGTTCGGCCAGAGCTCGTTCTCGATGACGATCAGGGCTGCCGGCCGGGCGGCGTCGAGAAAGCGCTTGAGGGTCCGGGTGTCGTCATGGGGCGCGAGGCGCACGGCGGTTCCGGGCAGGGCCCAGCCCTGCACGAGGTCGCGGCCGCTGAGGCTGTTCGCCGTCACCACGAGACGCAGCCCGGGCAGCGCCGAGCGCAGCGCGGCGATCACCGGCCGTGCCGCCGCGAGTTCGCCGTTCGAGGCGCCGTGGAGCCAGACCACCGGCCCCGCGCCCTCGGGCGGTTCGGGCGCACGGAGGCGTTCCGCCCCCGGCCAGGGCGCGAGCGCCGCGCGGAGGCGGAGCGAAAGCCCCGCGAGCCACATCAGGAACCGGTAGAGCACCATGTCCTTCGTCTGCCATGGCCCGTGCGACGGGGCAATGGTGCGCGATGATCCGGACGCGAAGCGCCGGCCGCCGGGACGCTCCCGCTCTCCTGCGGCCGAGGTCCCTGCGGCGGGGCAAGTGGCCGGATGCGTTCGCATCGGCCTTCCTGTCCGGAAACACCCCGGAGGTATCCGGTAAGGCAGCGCCTCCCCCTTCGGGTCGCCGCCGTCGGCGGCGAAGGCTCAGCCCTTTTCGGCGGTGGCGGCCCGGAACCAGGCGGCAATCCTGGCACGGTCAAGGGGGTCGAGGAACGAGGCCGAAGGAGGCGGCATCGCATGGCTGATGCCGGCCTGAAGGTAGATCTGCCGCGCATGGGCCGCGATCTGGCCGGGCGTTTCCAGCAGCACGCCCTTCGGCGCGCGGGCGATTCCTTCGAAGCCGGGCTCGGCCGCATGGCACATCGAGCAGTTGCCGAGGACAATCCCGGTGACCTCGTCGAATCCCGGCGCGGCGGCGAAGCGCTCGGCGGCGGGGTCGAGCCTGGCGTCCTCGTCGGCGGATGTCGTCGGCGCGGCCGAAAGCCAGGCGATCACGAGGAAGAGGAGCACGGTCGCAGCCCAGGTCCACCATGGGCTGCCCTTGCGGGCATGGCGGGTGTTGAACCAGTGCCGGATTGTCACGCCCATCAGGAAGACGAGGCTCGCGATCAGCCAGTTCCACTGCGTCGCGAAGGCGAGCGGGTAATGGTTCGACAGCATCATGAAGAGGACGGGGAGGGTCAGGTAGTTGTTGTGCGTGGACCGCAGCTTGGCAATCTTGCCGTATTTCGGGTCCGGCCGGCGTCCGGCGACGAGATCGGCGACGACGATCTTCTGGTTGGGTATGATCACGAGGAAGACGTTCGCGCTCATGACCGTCGCGGTGATCGCGCCGAGGTGGAGAAGCGCCGCGCGCCCGGTGAAGACGTTGGTGTAGAAGAGGGCGAAGCCAACCAGGACGAGGTAGAGGAGGATCATGAGAAGCGTCGGATTCTCCCCGAGGGGCGAGCGGCAGAGCAGATCGTAGATCACCCATGCGGCGAGGAGCGACGCGAGGGAGATCGCGATCGCCTGCCAGGGTGCGAGGTCCATGACCGCGGGGTCGATGAGGAAAAGCCCGGCCCCGAGGTAATAGACGAGGCCAAGCAGCGCGAATCCCGAGAGCCAAGTCGCGTAGCTTTCCCATTTGAACCATACGAGGTCGCCCGGCATCTGCTCGGGTGCGACGAGGTATTTCTGGATGTGGTAGAAGCCGCCGCCATGGACCTGCCATTCCTCCCCGTCCGCACCGGAGGCAAGATTACGGTCGCGGTGGAGTCCGAGGTCGAGCGCGATGAAGTAGAAGGAGGAGCCGATCCAGGCGATGGCGGTGACGACATGCAGCCAGCGCACGGCGAATTCGAGCCAGTCGGAGAGGAGCGTCGGATCGGGCATAAGGACCTCGGGTCGGATTCTGGGCGAGCTTACGGGGGAAACCCGGCCGAAGGCTATGCCGCGCTTGGCCTTTCTGATAATCCGTCGAATACCTGAGAACTTTCAAGATTGCCCGAAGAATGGCCTATGTCAGCAACATCCGCATGTTCGTCCGGGTCTTCGAACTCGGGTCCATGTCGGCGGCCGCGCGTGACCAGCGGACCTCGCCCGCCGTCGCCTCTGCCCGGATCGCGGAACTGGAGCGGCATCTCGGCATCCGGCTCTTCAACCGCACGACACGGCGCTTGCAGCCAACGGAGAATGGACGGCTCTTCTACGACGGCGCGCGCAAGGTGCTGGAGGCGATCGACGAGGCGGAGGCGGCCGTCATGGCCTCCACCCGCGATCTCAGAGGCACGGTTTTCTGCGCCGCGCCGCTCGGCGTCGGACGGCGGTTCATCGCGCCGCATGTGCCTGCATTCAAGGACGAATATCCGAGGATCGACGTGCGGCTCAGGCTTTCGGACCGCAAGATCGACGTGATCGGCGAGGGGCTCGACCTTGCCTTCCACCTCGGCACGCTGGAGGATTCCACGCTGAAGATGCGGGTGGTTGCGGAATGCCCGCGCGTCCTTTGCGCCGCCCCCGCCTATGTCACGGCGCGGGGCGATCCGGAAAGCGGCGAGGGTCTGGCCAAGGGCCGGCACGACTGCCTGAACCTGCGCTTTCCCGGCGCGCCGGAGTTCCAGTGGACGCTGGTCACGCCGGAGGGTCCGCGGCGCTACGAGGTCTCGGGCCCTTTCGAATCGGATGACGGCGACGTGCTGACGGGCTGGGCGCTCGACGGGCGGGGAATCGTGCTGAAGCCGATCTTCGAAGTGGCCGACCACCTGCGCGCGGGCCGGTTGGTGCCGGTGGCTCGCGCGACGCCACCCCTGCCGGTGCAACTGACTTGCCTGACCCAGCATCGCCGCCTGCGCGATCCGAAGATCCGTGCCTTCACTGATTTCATCGTCGCGCGCTGCCGGGCCGACCTTCAGCGCGAGACGGAAGCGCTGACGATCTGAGCGGCGGGAAGCGGTGGCGCAGGCCCGACGCGGGTCTTGGTGCGGGCGGACCATGACGGTGGCGGTGGAGGCACGGGGCAGGTGCCCGATCAGCCGACGACCGGCTCGGCCGGCACGGGTCTGCCCGGCGCGGTGCGGTGGATCAGCGGGGCGGTGGCTGCGGCATGGGCGGCGGCGCGGGCCTGAAGCGCCGCATGGTGGGGCGACTTCACGCAGACCGGGTCGGCAGCGCCGGCATCCCCGGCCAGCGCCATCGCCTGACAGCGGCAGCCGCCGAAATCCTTCTCGCGCCGGTCGCAGGAGCGGCACGGCTCGGCCATCCAGCCGGTTCCGCGATAGGCGTCGAAGGCGCTGGACCGATACCAGATGTCAGCCAGGGGCCGGTGGCGGACATTCTCGAACGTCAGGTGCGGGATCGTCTGCGCGGCGTGGCAGGGCAGCACCGTGCCATCCGGCGCGACGTTGAGGCCGGTCGAACCCCAGCCGCCCATGCAGCGCTTGGGATAGTCGGAATGATAGTCGGCGGGCACATAGTCGACGACGAGCCTGCCTTTCAGCCGCACCCGCGCTTCTGCGACGATCCGCGTCGCCTCCTTCGCCTGTTCGCGCGTCGGCATCAGCGCGTCGCGGTTCCTCAGCGCCCAGCCGTGGAACTGCACCGTCGCCACCTCGACCCGCCGCGCGCCCATCTCCTCGGCCATCTCGAGCGCGCGGGGAAGCTGGTGCAGGTTGCGGCGGTGGAGGACGGTGTTGAGCGTCAGGGGGAAACCGATCGCCTTGATCCAGCCCGCCACCTGCATCTTGCGGACAAAGCCGCCGCGATAGCCGCCGATCTCGTCGGCCATGCCGGCATCGGTGCCCTGGAGGGAAAGCTGGATATGGTCGAGCCCGGCGGCGTCAAGCTCGGCGAGCCGAGCCTCGGTCAGGCCGATGCCGGAGCTGATGAGGTTGGTGTAGAGCCCGGCTTCGCGCGCGGCCCGGACAAGGTCCGTGAGGTCGCGGCGCGAGGCGGGCTCCCCGCCCGAGAGGTGAAGCTGCAGGACGCCAAGGTCCGCCGCCTCGCGGAAGACGCGGACCCAGTCCTCCGTGGCAAGCTCGGTCTCGGCGCGGGCAAGCTCCACCGGGTTGGAGCAATAGGGGCAGGAGAGCGGGCAGCGGTGGGTCAGTTCCGCGAGCATGGCGATGGGCGGGGGCACGGTCATGGGCGGACCTCCAGGAACAGCCGGTCGCGGAGCGCGCCGAGAAAGGCCGCGCTGTCGGCGGCGATCTGGTCGCGGGGCGCGGCGAATTTCGCGGCGAGCGCGGCGGTGATCTCCCCGAAGCTGCGCTTGCCGTCGACTTCGGACAGGATCGCCTGGCCCACCGCGTCGAGCGTCACCGTGCGTTCGGGTGCGAGCAGCACCCAGTCGCCGCGCACGCGGTCGAAATGCAGGCGCACACCGCGGGGCAAAGCGGGGATCGCGGCCGCGTCCATCACGAGGCCCGCGCCAGCGCCATGCCCTCGCCCGGCAGCCAGGCGCCGGGCGGGATGCGGCCCGGCTCCACATAGGCCGAGTGGAGCGCGTCGAGCTGGGCCCAGAGGACATCGGTCTTGAAGGTCAGCGCGGCGGCCGCCATGTCCTGCCGTTCCGCGGTGTCGGCATGGTCGAGCACCCATTTCAGCCCGAAGGCCACATCCTCCGGCGCCTCCTTCAGCCGCTTGCGGAAGTAGCTGAGCGAGGCATCATTGGCGAAGGGGTAGTGCTTCAGCAGCCCCTCGATGCGGGTCGCGTGGATCGCCGGGGCGAAAAGCTCGGTGAGCGAGGCGGCGACCGCCTCCATCAAGGTCTTGTCGCGGACGAAGCGTACATAGGCATCGACGGCGAAGCGGGTGGCGGGCATCACGCCCTGGCAGGAGGCGACATAGTCGGGGTCAAGCCCCACCGCCTCGGCAAGCCTGAGCCAGCGGCGGATGCCGCCCTCGTTCTCGTCGGTGCCGTCGTGGTCCTCGATCCTTTTGCGCCATGCGCGGCGGAGCGCGGGATCCTCCACCCGGCTCATGAAGGCCGCGTCCTTCATCGGGATCGAGTGCTGGTAGTAGTAGCGGTTGATGACCCAGGCGCGGACCTGGTCGGGCGTGCAGCCGCCGCCATGCAGCAGCGCGTGGAACGGGTGCTTGTCGTGGTAGCGATCCGCCCCGATCTGGCGCAGGCGGGCCTCGAAGGCGGCAGGGGGCTGGGGCGCGCGTATCATGGGGTGATCTCCATTCCGTCCTGGCCGATGATCCAGCCCGCCGCCTCCGCCTCCGCCCGCTCGGGCGAGCCGGGGTCGAGCACCGGGTTGGTGTTGTTCATGTGCACGAAGACCTTGCGCCCGATCCTGAGCGGCGCGAAGGCGGCGATTGAACCTTCCGGCCCGCTCATCGCCATGTGGCCCATCCGGCCGCCGGTCTTGCGGCCGAGCCCGAGCCGGATCATCTCGTCATCGGTCCAGAGCGTGCCGTCGAAGAAGACGAGGTCCGCGCCCTCGACGCGCGCCGCCAGGGCCCCGGTCAGCGCCGCGCAGCCGGGGACGTAGAAAGCCGTCAGCCCGCCGGCATCGAGCCGCACGCCGACCGTCTGCTCGCCCATCGCCCGCGTCTCCACCACCTCGCCCTCCAGATAGAGCGGCACCTTGCCGGGCACCGGAAACAGCGTGGCCCGGAGACCGGGGACAATCTCGAACGCCGCCTCGAGCGCCACCGCCTCGCGCCGCACCATGTCCGACTTCAGGGCCGCAAAGATCGGGTTGGCGGCGATCACCTCATGAATGCCGGCAGTGGCGTAAAGCTTGAAAGGCTGCATCTCGCGCAAGGTCAGAAGTCCCGCCACATGGTCGATGTCGCCGTTCGTCACCAGCACCGCCCTGAGCGGCACCTCCCTCGGACCCGTGGGCGCGAGCGCCGGACAGGCCGCAAGCTGCACCCGGATGTCGGGCGAGGCGTTCAGGATCGCCCAGTCCCGCCCGTTCGCCGTGACGGCGAGCGACGACTGCGTCTGCGCTGCAATCGCCCCCGCCCGTGCGCGCCGGCAATTCCCGCATCCGCAGTTCCATTGGGGCAGGCCGCCGCCGGCGGCCGCCCCGAGAATGCGTGTGCGAAAGCCCATGTCGGCCCGCCCGCGCCTCTCAGTAGAGAACGCCGCCCTCGTCTTCCGCGGGGCCGTACATGTTGATCTCCATGCCGCACTCGATTTCGCGGATCACGGGTTTCGTCCAGGCCATGGTTTCCTCCTCCTGAATGGTCCGCTCCTCCTGGGACCGTTCCGCAAGAATGCCGCAAATGGCCGCCGCCGCGCGACAGATAATTCGCGACGGCGCCTCATCCTTTGGTCGGTGTTCCGGGCGAAAGCGGGGTCTTCGGGGCCTGCCCGGCCCCCTGGCGCACGGCCTTGGGGCAATCGGCGCATGGAATCGCCGGCCCGTCACGAAGGGGGGCGACCCTGTTGCATTCCTCGGCGCGCCATGCGCGAATGCGCCATCCCGAGGGGAGGGAACCGATGCGCAGCTACCGCAATTCCGAAACGCCGCCACCGATCATGGACGGTGCGCCGCCGCCTGCGGAGATGCGTGTGCCCTTCCTCGACTGGGACCGGCCGCCGTGGAACCGCTGGGCCTTTCAGCGTGTGCGGCAGATACTGCCGACCGCGCCGATCCGCCGCGGCGCGCGGGTCTCGCCGCTGCCGGCGGCGCGGGGCGGTCTCGACGACTTCGCCTTCCGCCGCCGCGACGGGACAAGGACGACTTTCGCCGAGATGCTCGACGCCACCTACACGGACGCGATGTGGGTCTGGAAGGACGGCCACGTCCTGCACGAGAGCTATCACAACGGTATGGACGCGCGGACGCTGCACCTCTTGCAATCAGTGTCGAAGTCGATCACCGCGACGGCGGGGGCGACGCTGATCGCCGACGGCCTGATCGACCCGGCCGCGCCGGTGACGGAGTATCTGCCCGAACTCGCCCGGACCGCCTGGGCCGGGGCCAGCGTTCGGCAGGTGCTCGACATGACCACGGGCGTGCGCTTCACCGAGACCTACGACCAGCGCGACAGCGACATCGGCAAGATGGATTACTGCAGCGGCTGGAAGCCCGCCCCGCCCGATACCGATGTCTCGGACTGGCCGACATGTATCTGGGAGCAGATACTGGGGCTCACGCACAAGGAGGCCGAGCATGGCGCGCGCTTCGCCTACCGATCGATCGAGACCGATGTCTTCGCCCATGTGATGCAGCGCGTCAGCGGCAAGCGGTTGCCCGACCTCATCTCGGAGCGGTTGTGGCAGCCCCTTGGCGCCGAGGAGGATGCCGAGATCACGGTGGACCGGGCGGGCTATGGGCTCGCCTGCGGCGGGATCAGCGCCGCGCTTCGCGATCTGGGACGGTTCGGGCTCGCCTACCTCAACGACGGACAGGTGGAGGGGCGGCAGGTCATCCCGCGCGCCTGGGTCGAGGATGTGCGGGCGGGCGCCCACGGGCTTTTCGACGATGCGGCGCGGGCGGAGTTCCCGAACGGTTGCTACCGCAACCAGTTCTGGATCGAGGACCGCGACAGGCCGCGCCATCTCTGCCTCGGGATCTTCGGCCAGATGGTCTATGTCGCCCCGGACGCGGGTCTCGTCGCCGTCAAGGTCTCCACCTGGCCCGACGCCCTGGACAGCGGGCACCTGATGGCAGCGGTGGATGCCCTGCGCGCGGTGGCCGCGAGCTGACTTGGGCCGCCAGCGGAATGCCGGCGGGGGATGCCGCCCACGAACGCCTGCCGCGCAGCCTTGCGACGCATCCGGCAAAGCCGAAGATCGACAAGCCCATGGACAACGGTCGGCAGCGGCCCTGAGGCGCGATCGCCATGGACGGGGACCTGGGCGCTCCGGAGCGTTCCCGGACCAATGGCGGACGACGGCTCGCAGCGCGGGATATTCACCGGGAGCGACGAGCAAGCCCCGAAGGCCCGGGCCGTCGAGTTCCCCGGCAGTGCCTAGGGAGGCTCCCACGCCGTCGGAACGGCCGGACCGGATACCCCGCCCGACCGCGAGGTCGCCGGCGTCGCCGCCCTGCTTCCAGGCCTCTGCCTTGACCCTCGCTGCCAAGCTGGTAACCGTGCGACCGGACGGGGCCGGGCGTAAGCGCCCCCGGGTGGCAGGATCCGTTGAATGAGATTTCTCTCTGTCATTTCTTCCCTGATTATCGCGGCCGGATGTCTGCTTGGGTTCGGATACGTTTCCTTCAAGGGAAAGGTGAACTGGATTTACAGGGCAATCGATCCCTACGCGATCAGCCTTCGTGACAACATCTTCGGCGCACCCGACAGAAGCGGACCAAAGACCCGCTATATCGATTCAATATTCCTCCGGTTCAGGGTCGATCGGTTTCCGCTGGAAGGGGCGGAGCGTATCTTTGGCGGGGCTCTCGCCAAATGGGGAAATCAGGTCATACTCCTTCACGCAACCGGAAAGGTCTTTTCCTTCGACGGGGAGACGATTCGCCCGACGAACATCGAGACCCCGGACAATGGCAAATCCGATTATCTGGGTGATGCGGCCAGTGAGAAGTATGCGAAGTATGAGCACCGCCCCAAGAGCATCCGATACAACGACATAACCTTCATCGATTCCGAAATCTTCCGTGGTTTCGCGATTTCCTACACGTTCTACGACACTGCGCGGGAGTGCTACGGTACGCGCGTGCCCACGCTTGCTGTTCCGCCCCAGTACAATGACCCGAATGAAGTGCAGGCCGATCCGGGAGACTGGCGCCTCCTTTATGAGAGTGCCCCCTGTCTACCGCTGAATCCGAGCTGGATTGCGCTTGACGGGATGATGGCTGGCGGACGAATGGCCTACAACGGTGCGGGGAAGCTGATCCTGGGCAACGGCGACTATAATCTCAATGGTATTATCACTTACGATGTCGGCATCCAGGATGACGCGGTCGATTATGGCAAGGTGATGGAGATCGACATTCAGTCCGGGGAGAGCAGGGTTATTTCGAAAGGACATCGAAACCTGCAGGGAGTGGCAATCGACTCTGCCGGGCGGATCTGGACGACCGAGCACGGGGAGCGAGGCGGCGACGAGTTGAATCTTATCCGATATGGAGCCAATTACGGCTGGCCGCTCGAGAGTCTTGGAACCCATTACAACGGCGAGCCGCTTCCGTTGGTCGGGCCGCAGGGGCGTCACGTTCTCCACACGCCTCCGGTCTATGCGTGGCTGCCTTCAGTGGGAGTTTCCTGTCTGAATCCCGTCTCGGATTTCGACCCCACCTGGGACGGCGACTTGTTGGCATGTTCGATGTCCGCTCTGGAGAGAGGCAACAGCCTGTTTCGCTTGCGCATCGATGGCGAGCGCATCATGTTTGCGGAACGAATTCCGCTTGGGACCCGCATTCGCTATGCAATACAGTCTGGCAGGGGCCAGTTGGTGCTGTGGACGGATGCCGGTGATCTTCTCTTGCTCACAGTGGTTCCGCGACCGGATCTGCTTGGGGCAGCCGTCGCAGCAATAGCAGGAGACTTTCCGCCAGATACCGTGGAACGTGCGGTGCAAATAGCTGACTACTGCCAGCGCTGTCACTCGTTCGCTCAAGGTGTCCACGAAAGCGCGCCATCACTCAACGGTGTTTTTGGACGAGGGATCGGTACGACCGGTTTTGGTGACTATTCCGATAGTCTGAGGACCCATGGCGGGTATTGGACAGAGCAGAACCTGCGCAGATACATCATGGATCCGGCGGGATTTGCCTTGGGCACGGCCATGCCTTCCACCGGGGTCGAGGCTGGCGGGGCACTCGATGCTCTCATCGCTCTTCTGAAGAGCATCGACACCAACAACGAGGCGAATCTCATAAAATGACCATGGCATGACCCGCGATAACTGGCTCTGTTGGACGGATCGACTGAGGGAACCGATATCGTGGTTCCAGCATGATGGCTTGGCTGCATGACCGGACCGGCGCCCCGAACCTGCAAGCCCCGCAACTGGCCCGCCTGAACCGCGACGCTCAAGCGACGTGGCTCGTCGGGGTTCCATCCCCGACAGCCGGAAGGAAAACGCGCCCTGCGTCGGCGCTCAAGTCTCCGATGACGGGGTTCGGTCGCGCAAGGCCCGTCACCTGCCGTCCAGCCGGGCCTTCAGCTGCGCCAGTTCGACCGAGCTGCGCGCCCCCATCTTCTGCAGTACGCGCGCCCGGTGAACCTCGACCGTGCGTATGGCGATCCCCAGGCGGTCGGCGATCTGCTTGTTCAGTTTTCCTTCCAGGATCAGGTCCATCACCTCCACCTCGCGGCCCGACAGCGTGGCGAGACGCTGCGCGATCTCGGCAAGGCTGTCGCTTTCCCTCGACCTGCGCCGGTGAAGGTCCATCGCGCGCAGGGCAAGGTCGACGATCTGGTTGTCGTTGAAGGGTTTTTCGAGGAAGTCGAAGGCACCATCCTTCAGGCTCTGCACCGCGAGCGGCACATCGGCGTGTCCGGTCAGGAAAATGATCGGCGGCAATGCCGTGACCGACCCTTCGCGCCCGACCAGCGCGCCAAGGACCTGGGGGCCGGACAGGCCTTCCATCCGCACGTCAAGGACGATGCAGCCGCAATCGGCCTGCGGCCAGGCTTCAAGGAAGGCCTCGCCCGAGGGCCAGGTCCGGGCATCCACCCCGCGGGAGGCGAAAAGAAAACCGAGACTGTCGCGCAGCGCCGGTTCGTCATCGACGATATGGACCACGAGGGCCGGGGCGTCGGTCACGATGCGTCTCCCTCTTCGTGCGGCGTCCCGCCCTCGGGGCCGTCCCCGGCCAGTGGCAGGCGCAGCGTGAAGATCGTCCCGCCGTCAGGATTGGGGCGATGGCTGATGCCGCCATGATGCAGTTCGATGATCGAACGGCAGATGTTAAGTCCCATTCCCATTCCCTGCGCCTTGGTCGAGGTGAAGGGCTGGAACAGCCTGTCCGCGAGGTCGGGCGGGATGCCCGGGCCACGGTCCGCCACATCGAGGCGGATCGCCTCCGGTTCAAGGCCGATGCGGACAGTCAGGCTGTCGCCCGTGCGCGGTCCATCGGCCATCGCCTCCACCCCGTTGCGGATCAGGTTGACGAGCACCTGCTCGATCAGGATGCGGTCGGCCATGACCGCGGGAAGCGGGCCGGCGGGTGCCTCAAGCCGCAAGCTCACGCGCATCTCGCGGGCGTCGGCTGCCAGAAGGGCCATCGCCTCGCCGGCAATATCGCCGAGGTCGAGCGGGAAGAAATGCGGCTCGCGCTTCTTCACGAAATCCTGGATGCGACGGATGATCAAGCCGGCGCGGCGCGACTGGGCCGCCAGCTTCTCGAACGTGGTCCTGATCGTGTCCGGCTCCGCGCGGCCGGCTGCGATCAGGTTGAGCCCGCCGGCGGCATAGGACGCGATGGCGCCGAGCGGCTGGTTCAACTCATGTGCCAGCGTGGAAGCCATTTCGCCCAGGGTCACCAGACGCGCCGTCCGTGCCAGGCTTTCGTCCTGCGCGCGGGCGAGCCGCGCGGCGCGCTTTGCCGCGGTGATGTCGATGACCGATCCCATCCAGCCCTGGTGGCGTCCCTGCGCGTCGATCAGCGGGGCCTCGTAGACCTGCACGTCGATGTCGGTTCCGTCGGCGCGCCGGAACCGGCTTTCGAAACTCTGCGGCAGGGCCGGCCCTTCTGCCAGGCGGCGCTGCCGCGCCAGCGTGTCCTCCATCCCATCGGGCGACCAGTAAGGCTGGGGCGGCCCGTGCCCGATCAGATCCCCGGCAGGAAGGCCGACCAGGTGGCAGAAGGCGGCGTTGACATAGAGGATCCGACCGGAGTGGTCCTTCGCCCGCAGCCCCACGGTAAGGCTTTCTTCCATCGAGCGGCGAAAGGCCATCTCGGCACGCAGACGTTCCTCGGCCCTGCGGCGGCTGACCGCATTGCGCCGCACCACAAGGAGCGCAAGGATCGCGAAGGCCGCAAGCGCGATGATCGCGCCGAGAAGGGCGGCGTTACCGACCGCCGGCGAACGGTCATAGGCGGTGATCTCCAGGATGCTGCCCGGCAGCGGCGGATCGAAGCTGATCCTGTGTTGGGGTGCACCCTCGGCCACCGGGCCGCGCGCGCGTTCGGCGATTGTCTGGCGCGTGTCCGCTATCCGCACTCCGTACTGTTCGGCAATCCACCACGGCACATGGCGATCGAGCATGATCGGCAGCGACAAGGAGGCAACCACCACCCCGCCTTCGACCGTGGCCAGCCGTTGCGCCATGACCGCAACGCCCCCCTCCACCTGCCCGTAGATCGGCCGCGCCGTGGCGGTTCCGGTCCGGAGCACCTGCGCGACAAGCGCGGCTTCGGCCGCGCCGGGACGCTGATCGGCGACGGTGGTAACGAGGCGGCCAGCGGCATCGTACCAGTGCACCGAAAGCACTTCGGGGTTGGCCGCGACGTGCAGCCGCGCCCGTGCCTGGAGCACCTCGATCGGCACACCGCTTGCGGCATCGAGCGCAAGGCGCACGAGCATGTCCTCGTCCACCGCCATCTGGAAGCGCAGCGTCTGCTCGGCCCAGAGCGCGTCGGTCGCCAGTTTTGCCCGGGCACGCTCCGCGTCCGACCGGTCCACGATCCAGACCAGCGCCCCGACGAGGACGACCAGAGCGACGATCGCAGCGAGGGGAACGAGCGACAGGAGATCCAGTCGCCGGGACGGCAGAATGCTTTCGGCGACCCAGGGCTCCGGGCTGCCGTGCCCCGCAGGGTTCGGGGCGGGGTCGAGTGTCCTGTCCTTCGGCGTGTCGCATCCTCCCCGTCGACACGAGGGCCGTTGTCGCACCGCTGTCCGCACCTGTCCATTGCGGAAAGCCACGATAGCGCGAGCGGCACTTCTTGCGGCAAAACGTCTTCCATGCCGCCGAGGAGGGCGGACACAGGAGGAGAATCACATGCTGAACCGTCGCACCCTTGCTGCGCTTGCGGGCGCCACCGCGCTGGCCCTGTCGCTGTCCGTTCCGGCCCTGGCCCAGGACAAGATCGTCATCAAGTTCAGCCACGTCGTTGCCCCCGACACGCCGAAGGGCAAGGGGGCGCTGAAGTTCGAGGAACTTGCCGAGCAATACACGAACGGCGCGGTGGACGTCGAAGTCTATCCCAACAGCCAGCTCTACAAGGACAAGGAGGAACTGGAGGCACTGCAACTCGGCGCGGTGCAGATGCTGGCGCCGTCGCTGGCGAAGTTCGGCCCCCTCGGTGTCCAGGAATTCGAGGTCTTCGACCTGCCCATGCTCTTCCCATCCTACGACGCGCTCCACGCAGTCACCGGCGGCGAGATCGGCAAGGCGCTCCTGGCGAAGCTCGAGGACAAGGGCATCAAGGGCCTTGCCTACTGGGACAACGGCTTCAAGATCATGTCGGCCAACAGCCCGCTGCACATGCCCGACGACTTCCTTGGCCTGAAGATGCGCATCCAGTCCTCCAAGGTGCTCGAGGCGCAGATGAACGCGCTGGGCGCCGTGCCGCAGGTGATGGCCTTCTCGGAGGTCTACCAGGCGCTGCAGACCGGGGTCGTCGACGGCACCGAGAACCCGCCGTCGAACATGTATACCCAGAAGATGAACGAGGTGCAGACCGACGCCACCATCTCGAACCATGGCTATCTGGGCTATGCGGTGATCGTGAACAAGCAGTTCTGGGACGGGCTTCCCGACGACGTGCGCGCGGGTCTCGAAAAGGCCATGGCCGAGGCGACGGACTACGCCAACTCGATCGCCAAGGACGAAAACGACAAGGCGCTCGAGGCGATGAAGGCCGCCGGCACGACCGAGTTCCACGAACTGACCGACGAGGAGCGGGCGGCCTGGCTCGCCGTGCTCGAGCCCGTGCACGAGGAAATGGCCGATCGCATCGGCGCCGAGACGATCGCCGCCGTGAAGGCGGCGGTCGGACAGTAAGGCCCGACGCAGGGGGCGGCCGCACGGGCCGCCCTTCTCACTTCAGCCCCAGCCCCCGCGAGGTGTGCCATGCTGCGCCTTCTCGACCGGCTGGAAGAGGTTCTCATCGCCACGCTGATCGCGCTGGCGACGGTTCTCATCTTCCTCTCGGTGACCCATCGCTTCGCCATAGGATTCGCCGCCGACCTGGTCGGCTTCGCCCGCTCCAACGATCTCGAGACTCTGGGCAACATCGCCCGCTCGACCTTCAAGGCCATCAACGCCCTCAAGATGACCTGGGCGCAGGAGGCCTGCATCTACCTCTTCGTCTGGATGGCAAAGTTCGGCGCCGCCTACGGGGTCCGGACCGGCATCCACGTCGGCGTCGACGTGCTCGCCGAACG
>WBZL01000112.1_pt1 | contig 81394 bp, 64 predicted proteins | sample 5204291 | NCBI WGS metagenome assembly WBZL01 (sample SAMN12344345, study PRJNA552823) | activated sludge metagenome | biome: Activated sludge suspended growth; feature: Nitrification reactor; material: Wastewater; isolation source: activated sludge from nitrification reactor of wastewater...
ATTGACGGTGGGGAGCCAGGATTGGATAACGGCCGTTCCGCCCGCCAAATCGGCCGCTAAATGACCGGTGAGGGTGACAAAACGGTGGACAACTTCGTCCAGCGGGTAGTCGTGGCGGTTCATAAAGTCGCGCAGCACCCCGTTGTTGATTTGCTCGCCGCCGCCGTCCACAATCAGCACCGCGCCAACGTTGGGATGCACCACCAGCCCGGCCAGCGTCCGCAGGATAAAATCCCGGTTGTTGATCGGGTCGTCGCCGTCCCCTTCGGTATGGGAAATAGCGGCAATGCCGTCTATGTTGGCGTAGCCATCGGCTAGACCGTCCAGCCGTTCGGCCAGCAGGCGGGCATAGCTGCCGCTGCGGGAGCTGGTGCCGAGGATGACAACCATGTTGCGGGTGCCGACGCCGCGCCGCTGGCTGCGCCAGTAGCCCATAAAGTGGCGCGGCTGGTCGTAAAGCGACAGTTGCTCGCCGGGCTGGAACTGGCTTTCGTCGAGGTTGTAGGGCTGGATGTTGTTGCGAAAGTTGGGGGTGGCAGGGATGGTGAAGTCGAGAAAACGGCCGTTTAACGCTTCCAGCATGTCGGCATTGGCAACATAGTCGCCGGGGGCGATGGGGGCGGTCGCCACGCCAAAGGGCAACCCCCATGAAAGCAGCTCTTCGCCCACGCCGATGGGGGCGATGGCAAAGCGGTGGCCTTCGAGCAGGGTGTGGCTGAGGGTGAAGGTATAGGGGGGGTGGGAAACGGCCGTTCCTGCTTCCAGACGGCGCACGGCAATGGCAACGTTGTCGCCGGGGGCGGGCAGCCGCCCAACTTCGGCCAGGGTGTGGGTGTGGCTGTGGGTCATAGACAGACCTCCTGCGCGATGGGCTGTGCCATCGCAGCTTTAGGGTGCGGGTTAAAGGTAGGGATTATAGTGGAGGAAGGGGGAGTTGTCAGAAAACAGCCGTTTTCCATCATTCCCCCTGTCTTCAGTCATCGGTGGTTGGTTGTCAGAAACGCCGTTAATCCTCGTTTGGCGGCGTGAGGTGGTGGGGAGAAACGGCCGTTTTCTTGAAACCACAGATAAACACAAATAAACACGGATTTTTATCTGTTTTCATCCGTGTTCATCGGTAGTTGCGAGATTTTTTGGGGGAAAAACGGCCGTTCATTTGCATGATCTGTATTGGGTTAGCGCTCTGTATAAAAGTGGGGCGTAACAAACGGGGCAAAGGCGTAGGCAACTGCCGTTGCGAAGGCTTCGTGGCGCATCACCAGCCCGTTGGTGAGCGTGCCAACGGCACCACCTTTCTTTTTGACGTTTTGCTGCCCAACCAATTTGTCCATGATGGGGCCAAGCTCTTCACCAGCCAGCACGCGCTGGGCAATGTGGGTTGGCAACAGGAGGCGCGGACAGCCGCCGATCCCTTCTTGTCCAGCGGGGCCAATTAGCACGACCCACCCTACCAACGCTAGTCCAAAAGGTTCTTGCTCTACCCCTCCTTCGAGACCCACGCCAAAGTCAGCAACGGCCGTTTTTCGCGCCGCCAGCGCCCGGTTCCGCGCCCCCACAATGCACTCGGTATCGCTCATCGGCATCTCGCTCACGCCAGAAGGAACGGCCGTTGGCACCACCACCACATCCGGCCAAATTTTCACCGCCACCGAGCGCACAGCTTCCACTTTTACGGGGTTGATTGAACCAACAGCAATCTTCATTATATCCACCTGCGTAAAAACCGCCGGCCGTACCCCACAAACCGGGTCAACTCTTCCACGCGCAGCAGCCAACTTGCACCCAGGTAGAAAAACGTGCCAACGACAGTGCCGCTGATCGCTTGCAGCCAAAGGGATGACGTTTGCCAAAGCTGTGCCATACCCCACATCCCGGCACCCATGGCGAGACTGGCTGCCCCCATGCGAACGAGACCGTGGAGGAGAAAACGGCCGTTAATCCCCCCCAACCTCCGCCGTAGCAGCCACAGCAACAGCCCCACCTCAACAAAATTAGACAAACTATATCCCAATGCCAGCCCCCCCACAGCGGGAAACAAACGCCGACTCAGCCACAAACTCAACCCCGCCATCAGCAAAATTTGCACGCCGCCCGCCAGCACCGGGGTCAACGTATCGTTGAGCGAATAAAAAGCGCGGGCAATCACCTCCAACGCTGTCAGAGCCACCAGCCCCAGGGCATAAAACAGCAGTGCCGCCGCCACCAGGCTCGTGTCGTCGGCATCAAACAGCCCACGTTCAAACAAAATGGTGATAATTGGCTGTCGCAGCAGCATAAACAGCACCGTGATTGGCAGCCCCAAAAACAGCACCAGCCGCAGCGAATCCACCACAATTTGCCGCATCTCGCGCAGTGCCGACCGCGCCGCCAGTTCGGCCAGTGTCGGAAAGGCGGCAATTCCCAGTGCCTGCCCCAGCACCCCCTGCGGCATAATCAGCAGCCGGAAGGCGGTTGTCAGCGCGGGCAAGCTACCCAGCGGCATGGAGCCGGTGAGAAACAGCACCACAAATTTGTTGATTTCGCTAAACGACAGCCCCAGTACGCGGGGTGCCATGAGGCGTAAAACTTGCACGACACCGGGGTCGCGGAGGGTAAAAACGGCCGTATATGTTGCCCCCTTCTGCCGCAGCCCTGGCAACTGCACCAGCAAATGCCCCAACGCCCCCGCCACTGTTCCCCACGCCAGCCCCATCTCCGTTGGCTTTAGCAGCAGCGCTCCGGCAATAATGCCCAGGTTGTAGATAGTAGGTGCCAGCGCAGGTAGCAAAAAATGCTGCCGTGCATTCAATGCCCCCATAAACACACCGCTCACGCCAAAGATAATCGGCGATAGCAGCATAATCCGCATCAGCCGCACTGTCAGCGGCAGCAACAGTGGCTCCTGCGCCAAATTTTCGCCAAAAAAGAAGCGGACAAACTGGGGAGCCAGCAGTATGGTCAGCGCAGCAATAAGGGTGACGGCGATGGTGAGCAGGTTGATGACCGCCGAAAACAGCCGCCACGCCCCATCTTCGTCGTCGCGGGCAAAGTAGGCGGCAAAGGTGGGGATGAAGGCAGAGCCGATGGCACCCCCGGCGATAATCAAAAAGATGGCTTCAGGAAAGCGGCTGGCGATGTCGTAGGCGGTGGCTTCCAGGGTGGTCACGCCCAATAGCGACCGGGTGACGATTTCACGCCCCAGCCCCACCACGCGGCTCAACAGTACGGCCACTCCCACCAGCCCGGCGGCACGCATCACAGAGGTTGTACGGTTTGCTTCTTTCACACAAGTCCTGTTGCCGCCAGGCGGCCTTATAAGATGGGGCTATTATATTGCATGTGGGCAAAATAGCCGGATAAAGTGGGAATCGAGAATTGGGAGATTGGGCATTGCTGGCAATGGGTGGAAAAGCAAAAGCGGGCTGCTTGTGCAGCCCGCTTTCGTTTTCTGCGAGTCAGGAACGCCGAAACCTGACTCAATCTAAAGGAGGAGAAGAAGAGATGTTTACCCTACCCGTATAATACAATGCCTCCCCTTCCCATTCTCTACGCCAAACCTACGCCAAACCTACGCCTTGCCTACTGTCAATAGGCGGGGAACGAGGATTGGAATCATCGGCGGGGGGTACAAGGATTTGATTTTCGATGGCGGCGGGCTAGTATAGGCATTGTAGCGGGGAGTGGGGAGCAAGGCATTGCGTGGGCAGGAGGTAATGGGCCATTTAGAGCTGCCACCGTTGGCAATCAACCGATAGCCGTCTGTTTCAGGCTGAAATTGCTCTCCCAGATTGTTAACGGTTTGGAACAGGTCTGCAGAAAGCCAGCATCCTTAGCGGTGATGGCACGCATGTTGGCCTAACGGCCGTTTGGGAACCAGCAAAATATGCAGCGGATAAGACGGCTTGGGGTGGTGGAACGCCAGCAATGTGGCTGTTTCCCGCAAACGTTGGACAGGAATTAAAAAGCTCATATGTGTTAGTAGCCAGCCCAAAAAGTAGCGTGCAGCCGATGAGCGGGCAAAAGCGAAAAGCAAGCGTTGGAAATAGATAGCCATAACTTTGAGGCAGAATGTCAAGCTGGCTTGACATTTGGGCGACTTTTGTTTATTCTAATGTCAACCAAACTTGACATTTTGGAGGTAAGGCATCATGATGCGTAATGGTAAAAAAAACCTTTGGCGGCAGCTTGATGAAAGCATGGGCTTCTTCCACGATGAGCGCACGGAACGAGTGCAACAATTGGGCGGGCGGCGTAGCTATTGGCTAACGGCCGTTCTTTTTCCCATCGTCGCTATTTGGCACCAAACCGTTCACAAAGTTGGCGGGCTGTGGGTCATCTTAACGGCCGTTTTGTTCAGCCTCATCTATCTTTGGTGGCAACATCGCCAACTGGTCCCCCTAGATGAACGCGCCAACCAGATATTAAACCGCAGCTATCGCTATGCTTACCTTTTTTTGCTACTAGCGTTGCTTGGCTATTTCACCATCCTCTTCTGGCGCAGCGGCTGGGCAACACCTGGGATGTTCATCTGGCCGCCAGCTATTCTGGTCACCTTGCTACCGCTGTTTGCCACCCACATACAGCAGCGCAGTTACCCAACGCGCACCTGGCAGCGCATTGCCCTCATTGCCCTTATCGGCGTGCTGGCCGCTTTCTGGCTTGGTACGCTGCTCGGCCGCGCTACTCAATAACCTATGGACAAAGATTTCCCAGAGCAGCTACAAAACCGTTTGCGGGAACTGCGGACAGCGCGAGGCTGGACGCAGCAAGAGCTGGCAACGCGGGTGGATGTGAGTCGTCAAACGATCATCGCTATTGAAAAGGGGCAGTACAACCCAACGGCCGTTCTTGCGCTCAAGCTGGTGGGGGTGTTGGAACGGCCGTTTAGCGACGTTTTTTGGCTAACCGATGAACCCGGCTAACGGTATCGTTGTTCCCGTGCTGGCCGACTGCCGCGCCGCTGCCAAAATTTCCACCACAGTCATGTTGTTGGCTAACGACGAAAGGTCGGTGTCAGCCACACCCACATTGCCACGCACCACGGCGGCAAAGTAGGCGAACGGGTCGTGGTGGGGGGCAGGGCGGGGAGTGAGGGTGTGGGTGGAAACGGCCGTTTCCCTACCCTCCCGCCGTTGAATTTGCACCGTGTCCCGATTAACGGCCGTTATCACCCCCGTTTGCCCATAAATCTCCATATCCTTGCGGCTAACCGGCCAGTTCCACGACCCCTGCACAATGGCCTGGGCGTGGGGATAGGTGAGGATGATGGTGGCTTCGTCGTCTACGTGGGGGTAAAGGTGGGGTTTGATTTGCTGGGTAATGGCGGTAACGGTTAACGGCCGTTTGCCCCCCATCAGCCACGTCATCAAATTCGCCCCGTAGCAGCCAAAATCAATCAGCGCCCCGCCCCCGTTCAGTGCCGGGTCAGTCAGCCATTCCAGAAACTCCGGCGAACAGCCAATCTCCTGCGGCCCCCAATGTCCATCATGCACCACCACCTTCCAAATGTCGCCTATCTGCTTTTCGTCGTGAACCAGCTCATACGCCCAATGGTTGCTGGCATACCACGTCGTTTCATAATTGGTCAGCAGGTGAATCTGGTGCTGCTGTGCCAATGCCGCCATTTCCTGCGCGTGATCCAGTCGGAACGCCAGCGGTTTTTCCACCATCACATGAATGCCGCGTGGGGCGCAGGCGCGAACCACCGCCAGATGGTCATAGATGGAGCCAAACGCGACTACCGCCTCTGGCTTCGTGGCATCCAGCATCTCTGCCAAATCGGCATAGACCAGACTGGTGTCAAATGGAAACCGCTGGGCATATCGTGCCACCACGTCTTGCCGACTTTCGGCCATGCCAACCAGATTGACGTCGCCCAGAAACGGCCGTTCCAAAATCCAGCTCACATGCCCATGCACCAGACCAGCCACACCCAAACGAACCGGGTTTTGTACCATGTCGCTCCTAAAAAATGTAGGACAAGTTTGCAAACTTGTCCTACACAATCGCGTCAGATCTACGCAACCAGCCCAATAACCCAGTTCAGCAAATTGCCATAACCACGCTGGACAAAACCCGGCCACCCATTGCCCGGCAGCAGCGGCGGGAAACTGGTGGCATTCTCTTCATTGAAGCGGTTGCCCTGCCCGGAGCCATCCCACAAAATATCCCCCACGGGAATGCCCATATCCCTGATAAATTGATCCGGGTCATAGCCGTTGTTTTCGTAACGGTTGTCATGAACCCAGTTATGCTCTGGCAGCGGCCCAACATCAATCTCGTTTTTGTCAAACGCCCCCGAACCCGTCAGGCTAAACACGGCAACCCCACTGGTTTTGTTGCCAACAAGTTGGTTGTTATACGCTTCGGCGTGGTCGGTTGCCAGCAGCAGCAGCCCAACCCCCGGCGGCAAGATGCTAACGGTGGAGCCAGCCCGACCAAAGTTCGTCAGGTTATTGTTTTCTAACACATTGTCATAGATTTTTGTCTCGCGGGAGACTTTGGAGGTAAGTTGGGGCAGCAGCACAATCAAAATGCCGACGGTGTTGTCGTGGGCATGGTTGTTATACACCTCGCCGCCAGCCGTATTTTCCAGCTCAATGCCGATCACGTTGCCATACACCACACTGTCGCGCACGGTGACGTTTTCACACTGCCCGGCGTAAATACCGGCATCGTCAACGCCAGTGACCTCCATGCGTTCGATAAGCACGTTGGTGCTTTGCACAGGGTAAATGCCGTAAGTTCCCACATTTTCGGCATAGATGTCGTGGAAATGCACGCCCGTGACCCCTTCCACCAGCACGCCGTTGTCGGTGTAGTTGCGAACGGTGAAGTTGCCAACGCTAAAGTTGTTGCCAGAGGAGATGATCCCTTCAGTCAGAACTCCCTCGCCATCGAGTATCGGCCATTCGCCTGCATCATTGGGGACACCGACGAGGGTGATGTCGCTGAGGTCAACGACGACGCGCTCGTGGTAGGTGCCGTAGGGGACTTCGATGGTGTCGCCGGGCTGGGCGCGATCAACGGCCGTTTGTATGCTCTCCCCCGGCTGCACCTGAATCGTCATTGGCTCCCGCGCCGCACTTTGTCCGCCGTTACCGCCGACGTTAATTTGCGCCGCCAAGTCACGCGCCGGGTTAGCTTGGGAAGCGACAACGGGCAGGCCAGAAGGAACGGCCGTTGGCAGTTCCGGCATCTGGCTCTCATCCGTCAGCGCATACATAAACGCCACCAAATCCGCCCGCTCCTGCTCATTCATCTCAAACCCGTTGACAAAAACATCCACGTTTTCTGCCCCATGAGCATGACCCGCCCCCTCGGCGTAAAAATCAACCACATCTTCCAGCGTCGCCAGCGAGCCATTGTGCATATAGGGAGCCGTAAGGGCGATATTTCGCAGCGACGGCACCTTAAACGCCCCCGTCAGCCCATCGCCAACCACCCCGGCGCGGCCAGGGTCATCGCTTGGCACGCCAACAACGCGGAAAGTGTCGCTGGCGAAGGTGGGAGCCGTGTGGCATTCAAAGCAGCGCGTAGCCCCGGAGCGGAACAGCGCCAGCCCGCGCCGCTGCTGCGCCGTCAACGCCTCAAAATTCCCAGCCGCATACTGGTCAAATGGGCTGTTGTTGCTGATGAGGGTGCGCTGGAAGGCGGCAAGGCTCTTTTCAATGTTGTCGAGCGTTACCTCTTCGTTGTAGACAGCTTCAAACAATTGGTCGTATTCGGGAATGGCGGCTATTTCGGCCACCAGCGCAGCGGTGTCGTCTACGCCCATTTCGTTGGGGTGAGTGAGGGGGAATTCAACCTGGGCTTCGAGAGAGTCTAAACGGCCGTCCCAAAACAAATTTTGTGTATATGCCACATTCCACAGCCCCGGTGTGTTGCGGGCAAGAGGCGTACCGTCCGGTCCCGTTGCCACCGTCTTGCCATCGCTAAAACCCAGGCCGGGGTTGTGGCAAGAAGCACAAGCGGTGTCGTTGTTTTGCGAAAGAACGGGGTCAAAAAAGAGAAGGCGACCCAGTAACGCTTTATCATCCGTAGTGGGGTTATCGGCCGGCTCGTTGATGGCCGGAAATTCGCGCTGCAACCCGGAAGAGGACGGCTGCACGCTCTTGGCCCCTGCGCCATAGTCGGCGGGATCTGGCACGGTGTCGGCAGCGGCCGGCATGACGGCGGCTACCAGAAAAATGGCGGCCAGCAGCAGCACCAGCCCTAAGCCAAGACGAACGATCCATTTGAGCAATGTTTTCATAATCTTCTCCTCATCAATTCCCGAAGGCTCCATTTGATAGATGTGCCTATTGTATTTTTGTCTGCCCAATTCGCCAATTGTGCCGCAATTGGTCTGCAAGCAAAATTTGGCAACGGCCGTTTTTTTGCTATAATTCCCCTTGCTTTTTGGCGCTATAGCTCAGTTGGTTAGAGCGAGGGACTCATAAGCCCTAGGTCACTGGTTCAAATCCAGTTGGCGCCACCAGAAAAAAAGAGAGCCACCTTGAAAAAGGTGGCTCTCTTTTTTTGCCTGTTGATAGCTAGCCTTCCTCTGCAATGACGCAGCATCCATCTCTGCCACACACAAAAGCATCTGATATCAAGGCGAAAAGTCCAGGGCAGCTTTGCAGAAGCTATGCTGGCTGACAACACCCTGAGAGGGGTCAGGGTGCTGGCGGCAGATCGCCAATGCGTTCAGCTTGTAGTGTGGTAGTGTTGAGCCGGTAAAGGCCGGGCAGTGTGGCGTTGGCTCCTTCGGGCTGACAGGTGACGGCAACGGAGATTTCAAATTGGTTGTTGCCAACCCAACGGCCGTTATCCGCTGGGTAAAATTGACCCATCGAACCCGTTTCAGCCTGTGGCAGCCCTGTAAAGCGGCCTGCTTGCAGCAGCGACAGCCGGTTGCCCTGCTCGTCAAGTGCCATAATGACCAGCGTGCGATCCACCATGCAGGCATCGCCATAGCTAGTGCCGCTGATGAAGGAGAGAAAACGGCCGTTTTCTGACACCCCCACCTCATGCAAATCCTCATCATAGAACCCAAGCGGGCTAATTTGGCTGGTAAGCGTATCCACCAGCCACAGCGCGTGGCGAATGCCAATGGTGCTGTTGGCAATTCGTTCGGTGCTATCTTCGGTGACAACCAGCAGCTTTTTGCCGGATGGCAGCCAGGCTATTTCGCTGATGGGGTGATCGGTGACGGTGAGTTCGGTGAGCAAATCAGGTGCTTCGGCCAGCACCAGCGAACGGTCACCCAGCCGTTGGGCGATGGTTGTGCCATTGGGGGAAGGGACTGAGTAAGGGGCGGATGCGGTGTTGACCCAGAAACGGCCGTTTATCAGCAGCGCATCCCCCAGATACAGCAGCACCTCATATTTTCCCGGCTGTAGACCGCCGCCGGTGAAATCATAAATTGAGACATCTTGTAACGTGCCGCTGGCCGCGCCTGTCCACGCCTCTTCCCGCTCCAGCCACGGCTCCCCATTCAGCAGCCACACCCGGCGCACGGTGGCCCCGATAGGGATGTTGGCATAATCCCAAACGGCAAAAACTTGTTCTGTTCCCTGCGAGAAATAGGGCTGCGGGGCGGCATCGGCACTGGTGGCAAAGCGCAAATTGTAGAAGGCAGGGACGGGAGAATCGGGGACAATAAGGGTGGGCTGGGGCGGGGCGGCAACGGCCGTTGGCAAAACTAGCGTGGCGGCTGCGTCTGGGGTGGCGGCTTCACTGCTGGGAACTGCATCACCAGGGGCAGAAGTGTGGGCGCAGGCGGTTAACAGGGCAAATAATAAAATGGGGAGGCGTATTTTATGGTTCATAGGGGCAGCATATACCCCAACGGCCGTTTTTGCTTGACGGGTTGACACTGAAAAACGGCCGTTTTCCCCACAGATTATTTTTTGACAGGATTCACAGGATTTGCAGGATGAAAACACTCCTGTAAATCCTGTCGAAATTCTTCATTCCAATAAAGTTTTACGCCAAACGGCCGTAAAAATAGCGGCTGCTGCTATGGCAAAAACCAAGTCGTTGGTAAAGCTGAACCGCCGCCTGATTACTTTGCCACACGCCCAAATGCACCTCCTGGTAGCCGTGGCGTGCCAGCCAGGCCAGGGTGTGGTGGAGTAAAAAACGGCCGTTTCCCCGTCCCTGCCACGCTGGCACAATCCCCACCGGCTCAATTTCCGCTGCCCCCCCGGCCAAACGGAGCCAGGTAAACCCAATAGGTTCCTTTCCAGCATACAAAAAGTGGAGATCGGCAGGGCTGGCAAGCAGGGCGGCAACCTCATCGGGGGTGTAGGGTTGGTACCAGGGGTGGGGGCCAAAGCTGCGGTCATAGAGGGCAACAAATTGGGCGATGGCTTGCGGCTGGGGCAGGGTGCGAATGGTGAGATGAGGGGGCAAAACGGCCGTTTTCCCCACCCGACTCTCTTCCGCCCGCCACACCATCTGCCACTCCTCATGCTCAATGGCGAACTGGTGGTGGCGCAAAAACAGTGCGGCCGGCTTATCATGGCTGTTCACAGCATAGGTCAGCGTTTTGTGACTGCCCGCCAGTGCCGCCAACAGCGCTGTCAACAGCGCCGATCCGTATCCCCGTCGCTGCTGGCTAGGGGCAATAAAGCCGTCTAATTCCAGCAAATGGGGTAAACCGGGCAGGGGCAGCACGGTGGCATAGCCAATGGGTTGGCCGTCCAGTGCAGCCACCCAGACGCGCCCGCCCATTTTAGGTGTGTTGGCTAATTCGCGGTGGAGGGAAACGGCCGTTTCTCTCCTTCCTAACGTCCGCCCAACTGCTGCCAACACTGCCGCATCTTCTGCTCGATAGCTGCGAATCTTCATGTCCGCTATTTTACACCAAACTTGACAATAAACGCTTGACAAAAAAACGCCCAATGGTAGAATTCCACCCGTTGCCCTCATCGTCTAGGGGACTAGGACGTAAGCCTTTCAAGCTTAAAACCGGAGTTCGAATCTCCGTGAGGGCACAGAAAGAAAACAGAGTCGCTGCATAAGCGGCTCTTTTTTTTGAATGCTAGCTGGAGGCTGGAGGCTTTTAATCTCTAATCTCCGATCTCCAATCCCAACAACGCCCATGACTATCCCCATTTACACCATTGGCTATGGCAAGCGCAGCGGCGAGGAGATGCTGGCTCTGCTAAAGCAGCATCAGATCGCCTTCCTCATTGATGTACGCTCGGCTCCCTATTCGCGCTATAGGCCGGAGCTTTCCAGCGACAACCTGGCCGACGCGGCGCGGCAGCAGGGGATTCGCTATGTGTTCATGGGCAATTTGCTGGGAGGAAGGCCGGATGACCCTGAATGTTACACAAACGGCCGTATTGATTACGAGCGCGTGCAAAAGATGCCATTTTACCAGCAGGGCATCAGCCGCCTGTACAACGCCTTTGAACAGCAACACCGCGTTGCCATCATGGGCAGCGAAGCCAAACCGCAAGATTGCCACCGCGCCCAGCTCATCGGCCAAACGCTGACTGCACTGGGGGTTCCGCTGGCGCACATTGACGAAAACGGGGAGCTGCAAAGCCAGGAGGCGGTGCTGGCGCGATTGGACAAGCCCAAGTTGACGCAAAAGGCCGATACGCTGCTGGACAGGGCGGCGCAGCTTTTGCATACCATTTATGGTTATGAGTCGTTCCGCCCGCTGCAGGCCGAGATTATCAGCAATGTCCTGGAGCAGCGCGATACGCTGGTGATTATGCCCACCGGCGGCGGCAAGTCGCTGTGCTACCAGCTTCCGGCACTGCTGTTTGAGGGGATGACGGTGGTGGTGTCGCCGCTGATTTCGCTGATGCAGGATCAGGTGGATCAATTGCGGGAGTTGGGGGTAACGGCCGTTTATCTCAACAGCAGCCTTAGCCTCGATGCCTACTACGACACCCTGGCCCAGGTACGGCAAGGCCACATCAAACTGCTCTACATGGCTCCCGAAACCCTGCTCAAGCCCGACATCCTCGGCACCCTCACCCAGTGCCGGGTGGACTGCCTCGCCATTGACGAAGCCCACTGCATTTCCGCCTGGGGCCACGACTTTCGCCCCGAATATCGCCAGCTTGTGGAAGTGCGGCAGCGGCTGCCAACGGCCGTTTGTATCGCCCTCACCGCCACCGCCACCCCCCGCGTCCGCGACGACATCAAAAGCACGCTCAACTTTCAGGACGAAAATGCCTTTGTTGCCAGCTTCAACCGCGACAACCTCTTTCTGGAAGTGGTGGACAAAACCGACACCGTTAGCCAAACGCTGGAATTTATTGCCGCCCACCCCAACCAGTCCGGCATCATCTACTGCGCCACCCGGCGGCAGGTGGATGCCCTCACCCATGCCTTGTCGCGGCGCGGGCTGTCGGTGCTACCCTACCACGCCGGGCTGGACAACGGCACGCGGCAGCGTAACCAAACGCGCTTTGTCCGCGACGACGTGGACATCATTGTTGCCACCATCGCCTTTGGCATGGGCATTGACAAACCCAACGTCCGCTTTATCTTGCACGCCGATTTGCCCAGCGACATCGAAAATTATTACCAGCAAATTGGCCGCGCCGGGCGCGATGGCTTGCCGTCCGACTGCCGCATGCTGTTTAGCTACAGCGACATTTTTACGGTGAAGCATTTTATCGGCCAGGCAGCGGCGGAGGAGCAGGTGGGGCGGCATGTGCGGCTGGAAACGCTGGTGGGGTGGGTGGAGACCACCGAATGCCGCCGCAGGCCGCTGCTGGGCTACTTTGGCGAAACGTTTACCGGGGAAAATTGCGGCCAGTGCGACAACTGCACGCGGCAGGAAAGGGCACTCACCGATATCACCATTCCGGCGCAAAAATTCCTTTCCTGCGTCAAGCGGACGGGGGAACTGTTTGGCACGAGCCACATTATCAACGTGTTGCGCGGGTCGCAGGCGAAGAGCGTGCTGGAGCGGGGGCATCATCAGCTTTCGACCTACGGCATTGGCACCGAGTTTTCACAGCAACAGTGGCGGCATCTGGCGCGGCAGTTGGTGCAGCAGGGGTTGCTTACGCAGGATATAAGCTACGGCAGTTTGAAGCTGACGGCGGACGGCTGGGGGGTGCTGAATGGGGCGCAGGTGTGGGGGACGCTGGAGGAGGAGCGGAAAACGGCCGTTTCTGCCCCCCGCGAACTACTGGCCTACGATGCCGGGCTGTATGAACTGCTGCGGCAAAAGCGCAAGGCGCTGGCCGATGTTGCCAACGTGCCGCCCTATGCCATCTTTTCCGACCGCTCGCTGGCGGAAATGGCAACCTGGTTTCCCCATTCGCCGCAGGCACTGGGGCAGCTTTATGGCATTGGCGAGGTGAAGGTGGCGAACTATGCCGACGTTGTGCTGCCGATCATTGCCAATTATTGCCGCGCCAACGGGCTGCGCGAGAAGAGCAAGCCGGATGTGGCGGAGCGGGTGAAGGTGAATGGTGGGGGAAACGGCCGTTCTTCCCGCAGCGACGAAGTGGCTGAAGCGTTTGCCGACGGCCAAACCATCGAGCAGTTGATGGAAATCTACAGCGTCAAACGCCAAACCATCATCGCCCACCTGGGGCGTTATATAGAAGCTGGCAATGCCCTTGCCGTTGAACGGCTGTTTGCTGCCTCTACCCTCACCCAGGAACAACAAGAAAAAGTATGGTTGGCCTTTGCCGAACATGGCACCGTCGCTCTGCGCCCCATTTTCGAGGCGTGTGGCGAACAAATCCCCTATGACGAACTCCATCTGCTCCGTATCTGTTACCAGCTTGAAGCCGATGGCAATTAGCCTTCTTGTAGGATTTTCTGAAAACAGGACGCAGCTTTGACCTGCTTTTAGCCAGATAAGAACCCCAAAATCAGGATGAGCGTTGTAGATGACCGCTTCGCGTACAGGGAAAGCTGCGTTCCCCCAAATTTTTTCTGACAGGCTGTTATATTATGATATTGGAGATCAAAAAGGCCGCCTCTATGGGCGGCCTATTGTTTTTGCGAGAGTCAGGAACGCCGAAACCTGACTCTCTTTTAAAAAGGAGGAGAAGAAGAAGAGATTTTTACCCTTGCTGCTTATAATACGACAGCCGGGACAAGCGTGCTGTACGGCCGGCCTACGCCAAACCTACGCCAAACCTACGCTTGTGTGTTTCTTCACAAATCGTTGCCAGCAACAGGCAACAAGTCATTTAAGCTAACAAGACTTGCGACTTGCCCCCTGCGACTCGTTACAGCCCCCCTTTCGACGAACAGCGGTGAGGTGGCTACAATCCTGGTCTATGCAATGGCTTACCCGAAACCAGATTTTGCTGCTTTTGCTGCTGACGTTGCTAACAACGGCCGTTCTTCGCTTCCCCAACCTCACCACCGCCCCGCCCGGTCTGCACTACGACGAAGCCGCCAACGCCATCCTTGCCAGCGAAATTGGCTGGCAGGGCGAACGGCCGATTTTCATCCCCAGTTACACCGGCAAAGAAGTCCTCTTTTTTTACCTGGCAGGTGGCCTCATGCGGCTCATTGGCAGCTCCGTGCTGGCACTGCGGCTAACGGCCGCTTTTGTTGGCCTGCTCACCGTGGCTACTACCTACTGGCTAGGGCGCGAACTGCGGCTAGGGCGGCTGGTGGCACTGCTGGCCGCCATGCTGCTGGCCGTCAGCTTTTGGCACCTCATCTTTAGCCGCCTGGGGTTCCGCGCCATCACCCAGCCGCTGCTGCAAGCATTGGTGGTTGCCACGCTGCTGCGCGGGCTGCGGCGGCAGGATTGGCACTGGCTGCTAACCAGCGGTGTGGTTGTGGGGCTGGCAGGTTACACCTACCTGGCGGTACGGCTTTTTCCAGCCCTGTTGGGGCTGGCCGTCATACCATTACTGCGCTCCCGGCGGCGGTGGGGGCAGTTGGCGGCGTGGGTAGGCATGGGGCTGCTGGTTCTGCTGCCACTGCTCCTTTACTTCTGGCAGTACCCGGAGGCGTTTCTGGTGCGGATTACCCAGGTGGCACCGGGGCAAGCCAGCGGCTGGCAGGCGGTTGCCGCCAGCTATGGCAAGTCGCTAGGCATGTTTTTCTGGCGTGGCGACCCGTATGTGCGGTTTAATGTGGTGGAACGGCCGTTATTCAACCCTATTCTTGCTGCCTTGCTGCTGCTCGGCTGGTTTATGTGCTGGCGCAGCTGGCCTCGGCGCGATTGGCAGCAAAGCGGCCGTTTGCTGCTCATCCTTGCTCCCTTCCTCATGACCCTGCCCACCGCCCTCGCCCTCGGCGAAATCGTCCCCAGCAACCTTCGCGCCATCGGGCTAATTCCGTTTGTCTTTTATTTGCCAGCCATTGGCTTGGAGAGCGTGGGGCGTGGGGCGTGGGGCGTGGTTCACCCTACACCCCACACCCCACACCCCACACCCTACACCCCTCTTTTCCTCCTCCTCCTCCTTCTCCTCGGCCTCGTCACCACCTGGCGCACCTATTTTGGGCAGTGGGCGGCGGATCCGGCACTGTTTTATGAAAATGATGGGGACTTAACGGCCGTTTCCACCTACCTCAACCAAACCAACACCAGCAACAAGCAGATCTATGTTGCCGCTCTGCATTACCAGCATCCCACACTCGCCTTTTTAAGCCGCGACTACAAGCGGGTAAAATGGCTGGTCGGAAGCCAGGTGCTGCCGCTGCCGGCCGACCAGCCCGCCCTCATCATCTATCCCCACAACAGTCCCGCCCCCCCCTGGGCCGAGCCGCTGCTGCCGCTACCCGTGGTACAAACGGCCGATTTTTCTGTCTACGAACTGCCTGCCGGAACCGAGACAGCCATCCCCAATCCAGTCAACGTTAACTTTGGCAATGCCCTCACCCTGCTGGGCTATGAGACAGACAGCGGCGCGGCAGGGGCAACAGTCCCACTGACACTCTACTGGCGTATTGATGGCATTCCAGCCGATGCGGTGCAGCCTTTTGTACACTTGGAAGATGGCTGGGGCCACCGCTGGAGCCAGATTGAGCCAGCAGCTTACCCGACGGCGCAGTGGGCGGTGGGGGAGCGGCTGGTGCAGCGGGTGGATGTACCGCTGCCGCCCGGTACGCCGCCAGGCAGCTACCATTTACGGCTGGGCTGGTTTGCCCCTGGCAGCGGGGCGCGGCTGTCGCGGCTGGATGAGGCCGGCCGCTATGCGGGGGATGGCTTTGTAGTGCAGGGGGCAACGGTGGTGGCCGGTGCGTCGCCGGAACCACTGCCCCGGCCGCCCCAGTCGCTCAATCTGGCGGTGCTGCCGGGTTTGGAGTTGGTAGGGGTGGAACGGGGAAAAACGGCCGTTACCACCGGCGAGCGAGTAGATTTAGCCCTGTGGTGGCTGGCAACCACCCCCCTGCCGTCCCTCACCACCCGGCTGGAGCTGATTCGCCCCGACAACACCGGCCGGATTCTGCTCGATACGCAGCCCGTGCATGGCAGCTACCCCTTTGCCAGCTGGCAAACGCCCCAATTTGTCATTGACCGCTTTAGCGAGCGCGTGCCAGACAGCTTTGAAACGGGTAGCTATCGGCTCCATTTGCGGCTGCTGGATGGCAACAACGACACGGTGGCAGAAGCAGATTTGGGGACGCTGCAAATTGAGCAGGCCAACCGGCTGTTTGCTCTGCCCCAGGCTGAATTTCCGTTGGATGCCACCTTTGGCAACGAAATTGCCCTGCGCGGCTACAATTTGCAGCCTGGCGATGGCAACATCTATGAATTGACGCTGCTATGGCAGGCAGTGGCGCAGCCGGCCGCTGACTACACCGTGTTTGTCCATCTGCTGCACCCCGACGGAAGCTGTTGTATCTGGCAGCAGGATGTGGCTCCACAGCAGGGGCAGTACCCCGCCACGCGCTGGGTGCCGGAGGAGGTGGTGGTGGACAGTTACCGCATCGAACTACCGCCAGGTGTAGCGACAGGGTTGTATCCAATTGAGGTGGGGTTGTATTTGGCGGCATCGGGGCAGCGGCTGCAGGTGGTGGTGCCGGGGATGCGGGATGGGGATGTGGTGAATTTACGGCCGTTGGCAGTGGGGAACAGTGGGGAGTAGGGTGTAGGGAGTGAGGTGTCACTCTACTCCCTATACCCTACTCCCTACACCTCATAAGATTACCGATGTGCGCTGGGGAGTTCGGCGGCGGGGTAAGAGCCAATCACTTTCAAGAAGGCAGCGCGTTTGAGGATGCCCAGCAATGCCCGCTGAATGTTGGGGTCGTCCTGGTGCCCTTCAATGTCCACATAAAACAGATAGTGCCAGGGGCGGTTGCGGCGCGGGCGTGACTCGATTTTGGACATATTGACCTTTTCTTTGGCTAACTCGGCCATCACATCGAACAGGGCACCGGGGACGTGGCGGGTGGTAAAAATAATCGAGGTTTTGCTGGGATCTTTACGTGGCGGTGGGGTGGGGTCAAGGACAAAGAAGCGGGTGTAATTAAAATCCAGGTCCTCCAAATGGTGTACAAGGATTTCCAGATTGTAGGTTTGGGCGGCCAGGGCACTAGCAATGGCGGCGGTGTGGGGTTCAGGGTGTTCGGCTAGGTCGCGGGCGGCTCCAGCGGTGTCATAATGGGTAATCGGCTCCAGCTTCATGCGACGCAGCGTTTGCTCGCACTGTCCCAGTGCCTGATAGTGGGATTTAACGTATTTGATGTCCTCAAGCTGGGTTCCGGGAGGTGCCATCAGGCAATGCTCGACCTTGACGATGACCTCGCTTTGAATGTACATGTCGTGGTCTACCAGCAGGTCATAAACGGGGGTGACGGTTCCGGCGAGGGTGTTTTCTACGGGCAACATGCCGTGGGTGGCGCGATGCTCTTGCAGGGCGTGAAAGGCATCGTTAAAGGTGCGGCAAGGGAGGGTTTGCACATCGGGGCCAAAGTGTTGGCGCACGGCTTGTTCGGAATAAGCACCGGCTTCGCCTTGAAAGGCGACAACGATGGGATTTGTTTGGGACATGATTTTATCCTTTTGTCGGGCAGCAGTTGCAGCCAACCCGTTTGGTGTGATGGGTCTCAATTTTGGAGCGGCCAGGGCAAATTGTCAATTGGACAATTGATCGAGGGCGGGGAGGAGGATGTGGAAAGTGGTGCCGTGGCGGTATTGGCTTTCGCACCAAATGTGGCCGTTGTGGAGTTCGATGAGGTTTTTGGTGATGTTGAGGCCGAGACCGGTGCCGGGGATGGTGTGGGTAGCTTCGTCATTGGCGCGGAAGAATTTGTCAAAGATCGTTTGCTGGTCTTCGGGGCGGATGCCAATGCCGGTGTCGCGGACGGCGATGTGGATGTGGGGCTGGGCGGTGAGGGTGATGTGGGTAGGGGGGGCATAACGGCCGTTTATCCGTTCCACCCCAATCTCAATCCGCCCCTCATCCGGCGTGTATTTGTTGGCATTGCTGACCAAATTGGACAGCACCTGCGACAGCCGGAAGCGGTCGCCCCAAACGTGGGGAAGATCGGGGGACGTGTTGACCGTCAGAGCCTGTTTTTTGGCCGTCACCTGCGCCTGAATGGATTTGACGATCTCCTCGACTAATTCCGGGAGCCGCACCTCCTGCATTTCCAGCCGCAGGTTGCCCGTTTCAATGCGGGCAATGTCTTCCAGGTCGGAAACTAGGCGCGACATGCGGTTGACGTTGCGGGTAATCGTTTCGAGAAAGTCCGTTTGCAGCTCGTTGAGCGGCCCAACGTTGCTGCCAAGCAGTAGGTGGGTATACCCTTTGATGGAGGTCATGGGGCTTTTGAGTTCGTGGGAGACAAAGGAGATAAATTCAGTCTTGGCTTTGTTAGCGGCTTCTAGCGCCTGCTGGTACGCTTGCTCCTGGTCGCGCAGCCGCTTTTTTGCCAGCGAGGCGCTGACGCGAGCCTGGAGCAGATGTTTGTTGTACGGTTTGGGGAGAAAATCTTCGGCTCCCATCTGGATGGCTTTGATGGAGCTATCTTCTTCGTTGGCGGCGGAAATGACGATGACGGGGATGCGGTGGTGGGTTTTGTGCGCTTTGAGATGTGCCAGCAGTTCAAACCCGTTGAGTTCGGGCATCATGATGTCGAGGAGGATGAGGTCGTAGGGGGTGGCGTTGATTTTTTCCAGGGCTAAACGGCCGTTAACGGCCGTTTCCACCCGATGCCCCATTTGCACCACCCGGCGCGCCAGCAGTCGGCGGTTATCCTCATTATCGTCAACAATTAAAATAAGACCCTGTTCTACGTTCATCGTGTTTGTAAACGGCTCTCTCTACAATCGTTTACTGGTACCGTCAGGGTAGGCACGCAAACTTGCAAACAATATTACGCCAGCAGCTTTTCAATTTGTTCCAGCAATTCACCAAAATTGATCGGCTTGGTCGCGTAATCATCGCAGCCAATCGCCAAACATTTTTCCCGGTCGCCCGACATGGCGTGGGCCGTTTGGGCAATGATCGGGATCATTTGCGTGGCGGGGCTGTTTTTAAGCTGGCGCGTCGCTTCCCACCCATCCACGACTGGCAAATTCATATCCATCAAAATCAAATCGGGGCGATGGTGCTGGGCAGCACGCACCCCGTCGGCACCGTTCATCGCCAGCACCACCTCATACCCCTTGCGTTGCAAGCGGCGCGAGAGCATGTTGCTGTTTAGTTCATTGTCTTCAACCAAAAGAATCGTCGGCATATGTTGCACTGAGAGAAGAGACTGGGAGATTAGGAGACTATTCCAAGCTCCCAGTCTCCTAGTCTCTGTCTATATGGGAGAACCAAATCCTGTAAATCCTGTAAATCCTGTCTAAAATTCTTATTCAATCGCCTGTTCACGCAGGCACGCCACCACCAAATCGCGGATTTGGCGCAGCAGGTTGCCGCTGTCGTAGCGCCCTTTTTCCAGCACCCGTTCGGCATACCGCTGCAGCAGGCGGCGCTCATCGGTGGTTAGCTCCTTGGCGGTGACGACGATGACGGGGATGTCTTGCCATTCGGGGTTGTCGCGCAGCTTGGTTAGGAACTGGATGCCATTCATTTCAGGCATCATCATGTCGAGGACAATGAGGTTAGGTGGGTTTTCGGCCACGCTTTGCAGGGCCAAACGGCCGTTTTCCACCTCCAGCACCTGCCACCCCTCCCGCTCAATCGTCCGGCGCAGCATCTCCCGCGTCGCCGGGTCATCCTCCACCACCAGCACCTGCCCGCTTTTCTGGCTCGTCTGGCTGCCCGGCTCAAATTTCCGCAAAATGGTCACAAGCTGCTTGCGGTCAATTGGCTTGAGCAGATAGTCGGCTGCCCCAAGGGCAAACCCTTTGTTTTGGTCTTTAATCATGGAAACGATGACCACAGGGGTGTCGGCCAGCTTTTTGTCGCTTTTTAATGCCGCCAGCACGTCCCAGCCGTCCAGCGTAGGCATCAGCACGTCGAGGGTAATAACATCGGGCTTTATTTTTCGCGCCAGTTGCAGACCTTCGGTGCCATTAACGGCCGTTGCCACCCGAAATCCCTCCTTCAACAAATGCCGCTCAATCAGGTCACGCGCCACCGGGTCATCGTCAATCACCAAAATCTGGCTCGCCCCCGGCAGCGGCCCCAGCAACCCCGTATCTGGCCGCGAGGCCGTTTCTTCAAGCTGCAAAATGTCTAACTGGGCATCCGATACCTCGGCCGGCAGGTGAATGGTAAAGGCCGAACCCTCGCCCAGCGTACTTTCCACCGTAATATCCCCCCCCATCATCCGGCAGAAGCGGCGGCTGATTGCCAGTCCCAGCCCCGTGCCGCCATAGCGTCGCGTCGTGGACGCATCGGCCTGGTTAAACGGCAAAAAGAGGGATTCAAGCTGGTCGGCGGTCATGCCAATACCGGTATCGCGCACCTGCATGTGGAGCCAATCCCCCGTTTGCCCGGTGCCATCGTCATAACTGCCGCGCACCCGCTGCACCTCCAGCGTAATTTCCCCCTCCTGGGTAAATTTGGCGGCGTTGCTGAGTAAATTCAGCAGCGACTGCTGCACCTTGGTCATGTCGGCGTGCATGATGCCGAGATTGCTGCCCAGCCGCGTGTGCAACACATTTTGGTTTTTGTCCATCAGCGGCTTCACCGTGTACACAACATTGTTAACCAGATCGGTGACGCTAAAGGATTCGATAAACAGCTCCATCTTTCCCGCTTCAATTTTGGAGAGGTCGAGAATGTCGTTGATAAGCCCCAGCAGGTGTCGGCCGGCGTGCTGGATGCGGTCTAAATCGCCCACAAACTCTTCCTGTCCCAAATCCTCTGCCTCTTCGCTCAACATTTCGCTGTAGCCGATGATGGCATTGAGTGGGGTACGCAGCTCATGGCTCATGTTGGCAACAAAGGCACTTTTGGCGCGGTTGGCCGCTTCAGCCGCCTCTTTCGCTTGCTTCAAATCCCGCTGCGCCTGCTTGCGTTCGGTAATATCGCGGTAAAACAAATAGCTGTAGGTGCGCCCCTCAAATTCGATGTAGTTGGCGGTGACATCAACGGGGAAAAGGGAGCCGTCCTTGTGTTTGAAATGGGTTTCGTAGGTGAAGGAGCCTTTTTGCTGCAAGGTGCGCCAAAATTTGGGCCATCGCGCCACCAAATCAAGCTGGGGGTCGAGCAGGGTGATGTTAAGCTGGCGCATTTCGTCGTGGCTGTAGCCAACGGAAGCACAGGCGGCGTCGTTGGCGTAGATGACGTGGGTGTTGGGGGCAATCCAGAGGATGCCGTCGCCGCTGCGGTCAACGGCAAACTGGGTTAGCCGCAGGGCGTTTTCCGCGTCCTTGCGTTCGGTGATGTCGGTGACGGTGCCGAGCAGGGCGGGCTGGTGGTTGTAGCTGGTGTGCTGGGCTTTGATGATGGTTTGGACGATTTTGCCCGGCTCTTTGTGCTGCAGGCGGGCTTCGATGGTGGTGCCGTTGGGGGTGTGGTCGGCAGAACGGCCGTTTTGCAACACCCCAAACAACGTTTGCAGCCGCTCCCGATCCGCCTCCGCCACAAACCCCTCAAACTTCAGCCCGCGCATCTCATAAATGGTGTAGCCCAGCATCTGGGCCAAGGCATCGTTGATAAACTGCCAGCGGTCGCCCTGCAAAATAAAGGTGCCGTCCTGCATCGTATCCACCAGCAGCCGGTATTTACGCTCCGACTCCTGCCGCGCCGTTTCCGCCAGCTTGCGGTGGGTAATATCGCGGAAGGTGCCGATGTAGTGGACTTCGTTGCCCAACTGCGCTTCCATAATCATCGCTTCGATGGGAAAGAGGGTGCCGCTGCTGTGCTGCCCCAGCATTTCGTATGGCTCTTTGGCTTTGGCAGCACGGGCGAGCAGGTTGCGGAACTGGGCGGCGGGGCTTGGCACCAGGTCGTCGGGGTCAAAGTCGTCGTCTGGTGTGGGCGGTTGGGGGAGGGGAGAAACGGCCGTTTTCAACAGCACCGTCACCGGCTGATGCGCCAACGCCCCGGCCACCTGCCCAAACATCGCCTCTGCCGCCGGGTTCACCGTGTCAATCAGCAGCGTGTGTTTGGAAAACGTCACAATCCCGTCCATCGCATTTTGCACAATAGATTTGGTGCGGTTTCGCGCCTGTTCCAGCGCCTCCATCACCCGGTTATACCGCTGGGCAATTTGCCCCACCTCGGTAAACGGCTCAATCGGCACCCGCAGCGTCAAATCCCCCGTGCGCGACTGCTGCTCCATAATGCGGAACAAATCGTTTAGCTCCGTTGACGCGCCGTGTTCCGACACATTCAGCCCAATGTATTCATCCTGGGCACTCACACGCAGCGGCTTATAGCGGTCAAGAATCCGCAGCAGCAGGTAGGTGATGGTGAACACCCAGAGGCAGCAGACGGTGACACCGATAATTTGCACCCCAAGCTGCTGCACCCGCCCCAGCCCCGTGCCTAAAATTTCGGGGTCGCCAAAAAAGACGGCCAGTGTTCCCCAAATGCCTGCCCCCAAATGAACTGGTACAGAGCCGGTGGCATCGTCAATTCGCAGCCGCGCCAACAGCACGTTACTGCCAATCATCACTAGCCCGCCGCCCGCGCCAATGATGATGGCGGTGAGGGGCATGACGGCGTGGGCAACGGCCGATATGGAAACCAGCCCAGCCAAACAGCCGTTCATCACCAGCCGCACGTTGGTTTCGCGGCGGATGATGGCGCGGAGGATGAGGGTGACAAGCAGGCCGCTGGCTCCGGCCATGAGGGTGTTGATGATGATGTTGACGACGCGGGCATCGAGGGTGTAGGTGCTGCCGCCGGTGAACCCCATCCAGCCGATGTAGAGGAGCAGCACGCCCAGCGTGGCGAGGGGGATGTTGGAGCCGGGTATTTTGCGGTCGGAGCCATCGGGAAGAAAACGGCCGTTTCGCGGCCCCACAATCAGCACCACCGCCAGCCCCACCCAGCCACCCACGCTATGGACAACCGTTGCCCCGGCAAAATCCACAAACCCCAGCTTGGCTAACCACCCATTTGCCATGCCCTCGTTGACCCCATTCCACGCCCAATGCCCAAAAATGGGGTAAATCACCGCCACCACCAGCACCGTAATCAGCAAATACAAAATAAACCGCATCCGTTCCGCCACCGCCCCAGAAACAATGGCGATGGTGGTGGTGCAAAGCATCACTTGAAAAAGAAAGAAAACCGGCGGCCATAGGTTGTCGGGACCAAAATTAGGCGAAAAGCCGTTTAGCCCCACAATCCCCCCGCTGCTGCGGCCAAACATCAGCCCAAACCCCATCACCCAAAACAGCATGGTGGAAATGGCGACATCGGCCAGGTTTTTGATGGCGACGTTGATGTTGTTTTTGCTGCGGGTTAGCCCGGTTTCTAAACAGAGGAAGCCTGCTTGCATCAAAAAGACAAGCGCGGCGCTAATTGTTACCCATAAAAGATCTGTAATCGGTTTTTCGACCATAAGCGTGTGAGCAGCTCCTGCTTTACCATTACATTCAGTAATCAGTAACCGGTAATCGGTAATCAGTCAGGCTGCTGATTACCGATTACTGATTACCGATTACTGATCCACTTGAGTATAGCATAGGGGAATGGGGGCTGATTGACGCTTGTTTAACTTTTACGAAATCTTCACTGGCTGTAAGGCCCGCCACAGCATCCCTTCCTGGCGCACGCCGCGCCGGTCGAGTTCGCTGGTGGCGAGGAGGATGCCGCCGCGACAGCGGTTGGTGAGGCCGCGCACGATGCGGCTGAGGAGTTCGTTGCGGATGAGAAAATCTTCGTCCATGGTCCACGGTTTGGTGGCATCATAGCTTTGGGCGAGGACAAAGGCGTTGCTGAGGGGTTGGTTGGGGATGTCCCACCAGCCGGTAGCGGCCGTTTCCAGCCACACTTGCAGCTGCACGGGGCGGCCGGCCAGCAGGTAGCCGTAGATGGTGGAAATCATCACGCCGTTGGGGTCGGGTGGTTCGCCGAGGTCGGGCGGGTTGGCGGTGACGAGGCCGTTGTGGATGCCTTCGATGAAGACGCGGCCGATGGCGGCGGGGGTGTTGAGGCCCAGGGAGCGGGCGGATTGACGCAGCCGGGTGGCGGCTTTGACCAGCCAATCACAAACGGCCGCTCCCGCTAAATCTGGTTCCGGCTGAAATCGCTTTTGGGAAAGCAGTTGGGTAAAGAGGGTGTGGAGAAAGGCATCAATTGGCTGGCTGCCGTCCTGCCCGGCCAGCCAGCGGCGCAAATCTTCAAACAAGCCCACCATGTCGAAGCCGATGCGGGTGACGAGGGTTTCGGGGAGGGTTTCGGCGGGGAGCAGGGTGGCGGTGTCGGGCTGGTAGAGCCGTTCGGTGAGCAATTCGGCGCGGGCAGGGTCGAGGCCGTGGATGGAGAGGGTGAGGGCTTCGGCTACGTCGTAGGCGGCGGGTGTTACGCCCCAATCGGGGTGGGCGAGGGCGAGCCAGGTGAGCCAGGCGCGGATGCGTGGCTCTTCGCGGGGGCTGGAGCGGCGGCGGAGTAAAAAGTAGGGGATGTTGGCTTCGCTGAAGGCGCGGCTGATCATGTAGCGCAGGGCGCCGTCGAGGTAGGGGACGATGATGGCAATGTCGCTGGGGTGGAGTCCCTGGTCGAGCAGGGTGCGGAGGTGGGCGGCGAGGTTGGTTACCATGTCGCGGCGATAACGGCCGTTTATGACCCCCACAATGGCTGCGTCGGAAACGGCCGTTTCCTTGTTCGTATGCAGCAAAAAATTCTCCACCCGGTTTGCCAATGCCGCCATGGCCGGGGCGGCGATAAAGCTGTCGTCTTGGTCAAAGGTGAAGGTGAGGCGGGAACGGCCATGAAACAGCCGCGCCCCCGTCGGGTCGGCCGCCAAAAACCGCTTATAGCCCCCCCCGGCATCATAGGCCAACGCCGTTGTTGCCGTCACATCCATCAAATGAGTGATAAAGTTTTGCCCGGCCGGGGTTTGCTCCTCCACGTTGTCAATAATCAGGTGGCGAAACCGTTCACTAAAATATTTCTGGAATTCAGGGTGGCGCACAAGCTGGGTGTCAAACACCTCCACCACCAGCGACAAATCGAGCAGGCTGTGTTCCAGGCAGGTGGCGCGGAAGCGGCGGGCAGCTTCGGCTGCTTCTGCCAAATGGCGAATGTGTTTTGGTTCGCCCGCCCACGCCGTTTGCTGCCGCGAAATCGCTTCGTCCAGCGACAGCCCATTGAGGGCGGCGCGGTTGAGCGTGTCGAGTAGTTGGCTGACGATTTGTTGTGGCCGCAGCCGTAAATCGCTAAAGCTGCCTTCATTGAGCATGGGGGTGATGGTGTGCCACATCAGCAGTTGGGCCAGGTCGTAGCTGAGGATGATGGGGGGCTGGAAGGGGCGGGCGAACCCGGCCGGCCGGGCCACCAGCGGCCAGAACAGCGTCACCATTTCCTGCGCCATTGCGTTGTAGGTTGTCACCTTTAGGTCGGCGTAGGCTCCCAAATCGGATTGGTGTATGGCATCGTAGAACGCCTGCTGTTGCTCCAGCTCGGCGACGAGGACGAGGATGGTGTAGGCGAGTTCCCCTTCGCGGAGGAGGCGAAGGAGGCGGTGTTGCAGAACGGCCGTTTTTCCCGTTCCGGCCGGCCCCAATAAAAAGCTCGTCGCCCCAGCCATCACCGCTTCCTGCTGCTTATTCGTCAGTTGCATCAATCATTTAATCCATCGAACATAAATTAACATTCTCAGGTCTTGGAGATTAGAGATTGGCTACATTCACCAAGAAGTTCAACTTCTCGTAAGAAGTTGAACTTCTAAAACGAGTTGCTCCAGGTCATCAAATCATAATCAATACGGTTCAAATCAACCAGTAAACTATCAGTTGCCTGCCAATTGGAGCCATGATAGCTGGAAACCGTTTCCCGTGCTTGCTGGGTTGCCGCACTCCAGCCGCCACGTGCCATACCCACGTAGAAAACACGCCATACTCCTTGCTTGGGGACAACCTGTTCCGTCTTCTGGGCAAGCGTCGTCAGAATATCAGCATCCATCTCCTTCGGCGACCATTTGCATTCACCCAAAATCAGCGTTTTCTCCATTCTGTTTAGACCCACAACATCAATCTGCGACTTTTTATCCCAATAGCTGCCAACCTGATCCGCAAGGTACGGAATGACACCCGCTGCCCCCGCCCGCAGCACCCATTCGCGGCAAATCTCTTCCCAGGTGTGTGTGCCAATAAAATCCAGCAAATGCTGCTTGATCTCGGCCAGGGCAGGCTCTTGCACCCCCAGTGCCAGTTGGGATTGTCGCGTTGCCAGAAAGCGGTAATAAAAGCGCAAGTAGGGGTCTATGATATGGTAGCGACTTTGCCGTGACTGTGGCCCTGCTGTAATCGGTACCCGTCGCTCAATAAATCCTGCTGCTTCCAGCACCGCCAAATAGCTGGATACGTGGCCTTGTGCCAGCCCCGTGAACGTCATCATTTGCTTTTGCGTGCGGTAGCCATTGGCAATGGCACTAAACATGGCAATGTAGTTGTCTGGCTCACGCACAAAATCGTGTAGCAGCAAACGAGGTTCAGCCTGCATCAGGTTGTTGGGGGTGAGAAGCTGCTGCCTGATATTTTCCGAAATAGAAAGCGATTGATCCAGACGCTCCCAATAGGCTGGCACACCCCCAAACATGGCATAAATGGCAACCCGTTCTGCGGCTTCATAGTGGGGAAAATAAGCGTGCGTGGTTCCAAAAGGCAATGGCTGAACATGCAGTTGGGCAGCCGCCCGTCCATAGAGCGGTGCCTGGTATGAAAGCACATGTTTTTTCATCATTCCCAGGTGGGAGCCACACAAAATGAGCAGCAAATTGCGCTGCTTTAGCAAATGATCCCACATGTTTTGGAACAAACCAGCCAGTTCCGGGGTGCGCGTCAGCAGATAGGTGAACTCATCAATAATAAGCGTGAATCTCTGTTTTTCCGCCAGCCGCGCCACCTGTTCCAGAGCTTGCTCCCAGGATTGGTAGCTAAAGGTTTCTAGCGGCGTGCCGGCCGGGTTTTCAAACCGATAGAGTGCCTGGGAGAATTGGCGAAGCTGTTCGGCTGCTGCAGAAGGCTGTGCGACCCAATAGAGGGCGTGGGGAATGGATTCTTGTGCTAACCAGTGGGTTAGCAGGCTGGTTTTGCCAACCCGCCGCCGTCCATACACAATGAGCAGGGCTGCATCTGCTCGCTGCCAATAGTTGTTGAGGGTGGTTGTTTCCTGTTTGCGGCCAATAAATGTTTGCATGGCGCATATTATACATAAAGATTATTATAATTTTCACGTATACTGTTTAGCCGGGATGTAGACGTTCAACTTCTCGCAGAAGTTGAACGTCTGGCAACGATTTTAAGGCTGGGCGAAGCGCAGGTGGACGGCTCCGAGGTGAACGTCGTCGCCGTCGAAAAGGAGGGTGCCGTGTTCGGGGACGCGCTGTTCGTTGACCCAGGTGCCGCTGGTTGAGTTTTGGTCGTAGAGTCGGTACTGCACCCCTTCGAGATGCAAAATGGCGTGTTGGCGGGAGACGGTGATGTCTTGCTCGAAGGCGATGTCGTTGTTGGCGGGGGAACGACCGAGACGGATGGTGGCGGCTGTCAGGGGAAACTCGGTAGCCATGGGGGTGGTGGATTCGAGGATTTGCAGCCGGGCGAGGGCGTGGGGATGAGAGGTGGGGAGTGGGGCGTGGTCGCGTGGGGCGTGGTCGCGTGGGGCGTGGTCGCGTGGGGCGTGGTCGCGTGGGGCGTGGTCGGTGCGAGGAGGGGCCGGTGTGCGGGTGGGTTGGCGGGGCGTTTGGCGTGGGGTGTCTGGGCCATCTTCAATGCGTACCCGAGGCCGATGGCGTGGCCGAAACCAGCCAGCGCGCCAGCCAAAGAAAAGCAGCCCGACCAGCACTGCCAGCACCAGCAAAAAGAGGGAAATATTGAGCAGAAGCCGCCCACCGCTGAAGCCACCTGGTTGCAGGGCATCGGGGATGGTGGTGGCACCTTCTTCAATGAGCATTTGGATGGGGGGGCTTTGGGCGCGGATTTCCTGGTCGTCGAGGACGACGAGCTGGAAGGTGTTGCTGCCATAGGTGAGGTCGGTGATCTCGACTTCAAAGTCGGTCAGGTCGCTGGTGGGGATGTCGAAGAAGGTGTTGTTGACTTTGAGCTGGGCGGCGGTGAGGGTGCGCTCTACGCCATCGAGCCAGGAGACGGTGGCTCCAAGCCGCAAGGTTAGGGGGTCTTCAACGTTGGGTAGGGTGAGGGTGCGGCTGTCGGCGGGGATGTTGAGGGTGACGCTGGGGACGTTGGTGGGGATGTTAACGGCCGTTTGTGCCTGCACTGCCGGGTTTTCCGTTAAAGCCAGCGTGATGGTTGTTTCTCCGCCACCCGTTACCGCTGGCGTAAAGCTAATCCGCGTTTGGTTGCGGAAGCTGGCGATGCGGTTCCAGATGAGCGGCAAATCGCTCGCTTTGTCCAGATCAAGTGCCAAACCGCGTGTATTGGCGGCAATGGTGCGCATATTGGCCTTGCCCTGTTCGCGGTTTGTTTCTGTCAGGTTGGGATTGTTGCCCCAAATGGTGTGGACAGGCACCCCCATTTCGCTGGCGCGGCGGGCAATGTTGTCAAACGAGCCACTGCTGACAACATCAGTGCCATCAGAGATGATGACGATGGACGTTGCCATGGCGGGATCGGGCTTGAGGCTGCTGATTTGGTCAAGCAGCGTGAGGGTGCTGTCTATGAGGGCGGTGGTGCCTTCGATGGGAGTGATGCCGCCCGCAAACAGGTTGCGAACGCTGTTGTGGAATTTATCGGGGGGGAGCAGGGGCAAAGCGGCCGTTTCGCCAATCTGGTAAATGGCGATGGTGTCTAGCTGTTCGGTCATGGTGGCGGGGCTGGCAAATTGGACAACGGCTTGTTCAATGGCGGTGAGTTGCTCGGCCAGGCCAGGGGTAATGTCTATTAAGAAGAGGGTGAAGGTGCCAACGGCATCGGTACCGACAACGACAGGAGGAATGGTGCTGCCGTCGGCGGTGACAGAAAGGGTCTGGCCGGAAATGTCGAGCGGTTCGCCAAATTCATCCAGCCCGTAGACGCGCATCTCGACGAGGGGTAGGCTGTCGGTGTTGGTGGCAGTGATAAAAAGCTGGGGGGCAGGCTCCTGGGCAACGGCCGTTTTTCCCACCAACAGCAGTAATAAACAAATGATTAACCAACCGAGTCTGATTTTTGCCATTCTTTCACCTTCGCTTACTTGTCTCGTATAATAGCAAACCGCAGTGGGAAAGTAAACATAATGCGTCTAATGGGTAGAACAAACGGTAGAACAACTTTGTGGGGTGTGGGGTGTAGGGCGTGGGGCGTTGTCCTTGTGGCTACGCAATATGCTGTACGCACGCTCAAATATTGCCTGGCTTTGTTTGTTGCTGTTTGTTGGGCGGGGTCGGTGGTGGCGTGGCAGGGGGATGGGCAGCGGGTGCGGATAACGGCCGTTAATGCCGCCACCTTCCCCGACATTACCGTGCGTCTGTTGACGCGAGATGGGGAGGGACGGCCGTTTTCTGACCCCAATGGGCTGAGTTTGCAGGAAAACGGGGTGGCTGTGGGGGAATTTGTACCCACACAAACGGCCGTTGGCGTAGATGTCACCTTTGTGATTGATGCTAACCCGACGTTGGACGAGGTGGACGATGACAGCGGGTTGACGCGACAAACCAAGGTCGAGGCCAGCATTAGCCATTTTGCCGCTGACTTTATGCGAGCAGATGGGCTGGATGTAGTGTCGGTGGTGGTGCCGGAGGTGGGGGGGGTAAACGGCCGTTTTCACATCGAAGCCGACAGCGACCCCAACAGCGTACGGCAGGCGATGGGGCGATTTGAGCCGGGGACATTGAGCGAAACGCCGCTGGGGGCAATGCTGGAATTGGCGATTAGGGGGGCAAAGGAGCGGGAAAACGGCCGTTTTCAGGCCATTTTGCTCTTTACCGATGGGGCCAGCCTAGGGCAGCAGCTTGATTTCCCGGCGTTGCTGACGCAGGCTGCCGATGCCGACATTTCCATTTACGCCGCCATTTTGGGGGCGCGTGCCGATGCCAACGAAGTTGCCAACGTAGAGCAGCTTACCCTACCCACCCACGCCTTTCACATCCACATGCCCCAACCTGCCGATGCCGACCCCATTTATGCCGTTTGGCAGGCGCAGCAGCAGCAGTGGCTGGTGGCGTATCGGTCGCTGCTGCGGCAAAGCGGCGGGGTGATGGTAGCCGTGGCGTGGAACGGGGCTACTGCTACTGCTACCGAGCAGATTGAGCTGACAGCTCCCCGCCTGTCGCTATCCTTGCCAAACCGGGTAATTGCGCGGGTGGGGGAAGCCCCGGACACGCCGTTGGCGGAACTTCGTCCCGGCAGCGTTGTGCTGCCGCTGCAATTAGTCTGGCCGAATGGGGTGGCGCGGCCGCTGGCCGAAGCGCAACTGTTTGTGAACGGACAGCCGGCCGCCACGGGCGACATCGCTGCCGATGGGGCGGTGCAGTTTGTGTGGGATTTGCAGGCAGTGAGCGCAGGGCAATATCAACTGGTTGCGGTGGTGACGGATGAGTTGGAGGTGCAGGCGACGAGTGAGCCGCTGCTGGTGGAGGTGCGGCTGGAACGGCCGTTATCCTTGCAAACACCTGCTGCCACAGCCGCAGCCGTGGAGCCGGAAGTGCCGCTGCCGGGTGTTTCACTGGGGCAGGCATTGCTGGCACTGGCTGGCATTGCGCTGCTGGGGTTGCTGCTCTTTTTCCTGCGCTGGTGGGGGACACGACCGAGGCGAGCGATCATGGCCGAGGTGGAGCCGGTTGTGGATGAGAAGGGCGTGGGGAGTGGGGAGGAAGAAACGGCCGTTAAGCCCACCTTCCCCACGCTGGTTTGCACCGATGCTGCCGTGTCGCTGGGAACCGTGACCTTGCTTGCCGATAACATCACCTTTGGCCGCGACCCTGAACATGCCCAAATTGTGTTGTCTGACCGCAGCGTCTCGCGGCTGCACGCCCGCATTCGGCAGAGCGGCGGTGGCTATTGGCTTTATGATGAAGGGAGCGCCAACGGCACGCTGCGGAACTTTGAACGGCTAGGGCTTGCTCCGCAGCCATTGGGTAATGGGGATGAGGTGCAAATGGGGCGCATTAAGATGCGTTTTTATTGGCAATTGCCTGAAAGCGGGGGGAACGTGGACTGATGTGGGTAGATGATGTTACTGGTTGTTTTTGACGACAGAATGGGTGAGGGGGAAACGGCCGTTTCTCCCCACCACCTCACACTTCCAAACTGTGATCAACGGCCGTTTCTGATAAAAACAGATGCGCGGATGACGCGGATTGGAGCGGATTTTCGCGGATTTTTTGGCCGTTTCCCCCCCCGTGATCTTTCCTGTCCATGTTAAAAATGGAAAAACGGCCGTTTCCCCTCATTCGTTAATTGCTGGTCAATTTGGTTAAAAGTGGTACTGGGTATTGTTGGATCTTATGATCCGTGGTAGCTAGAAGCATCCCATGCTCAATAGTTTGGCAAATTAGTAAACGATCAAAGGGATCACGATGAAGCGTAGGCAGCTTAACAAGTTGGGCAATGCTGGCCTCACCAATGATCAGGCTTTCAATCTGGTGCCGTTGACGCTGTCTGGGAATGTAAGATTCGGGTGATTGGGGTAACGGAAGTTTGCCCAATTGGTATTTGATCACAATCTCCCAAAACGAAGCAACACTCAGATAAACCAGGTTGTCAGCATCACGAATGCTGTCCAACATGAAACCTGGCAAACGATTGTCCCCACTGATGTACCAGAGAAAAACTTGCGTATCAAGCAAAATCTTCATTCGCCTTCAAAAGTGGTTAAAATATCTTCAGGCAAGGCTTCGTCAAAATCACCTGGCACAACAAACTCGCCAGCACACAAGCCATAAGGACGTGGCTCTTTGTCACGTGGTGCATCCAGAATGGTAACCAATGCCTGCCGTGGGCTGCTTAACTGAACAGGTTTGAGGAGCTTAACAACACCATTTTTATCAATAATGGCTTCTACTGTTTGCATATTCTTGCTCTGTAACAAAGATTGAACATTTATTGCAACTACTCTACAACGGCCGTTTCTGTCACACCTGCGATTAACTACAAAACGGCCACCTCTAGTATAACATAAACAGGGCTGTAGGTGGGTGTAGGAAACGGCCGTTTCCCGTGTACTTCTGTGTCCAGAAACGGCCGTTTTTCCCCCAACATTTCTATGGAACGCGAACGAACACGGATAAAAACGGCCGTTTTCCCCCAACACTTCTACAGGATGCGGACGAACGCGGACAAAACGGCCGTTTTTCCCCAACATTTCTATGGAACGCGAACGAACACGGATAAAAACGGCCGTTTTTCCCCCAACATTTCAATAGGACGCGGACGAACACGGACAAAACGGCCGTTTTCCCCCCAACACTTCTATGGGACGCGGACGAACACGGACAAAACGGCCGTTTCTCCCCCTGCTCTTCTACTCCCCTGCTAAAAAACGGCCGTTTTTCCCCCAACATTTTATAGGACGCGGACGAACACGGACCAACGCGGATGAAAACGGCCGTTTTTGCCCCTGCTCCCCACCCTCTCTGCGATTGCCTAAAAATCAAGGTGAGCAATCTTCTTATCAAGAAAGCATAGGCACCTCATCAATAATAATCGGCTTTTCTTGATTTGTGATGTCAATGACCAAGAGTGAATCATCAGTAAAGGCATAAATAATATTCGGCTCAATTTCATAATAACTATGTACAGGAGATTGGTGATCCGGAATGCCCAAGCCCGACAGTTCTTGCCCATTGGTAGCATCAAAAAACGATACATAACTTCCACAAGAGCCGCCGTCACATGTATATCCTCCGAGGAAGATATAATTTTCAGAAACTTGGAAGGCAAAATGATTAAGATCGCCCATAATAATTTGACGATCATCGTTGCGTATGACTGTTGGTTCCTTCTCCTGTAACTCGCTCACAATTGTTAGGGTCTGTGCCTCCCATAAGAGGTAAAGCCTATCATCTTTCCAGATAGAAGGAGAGTAAGCTAATTTTTCAGTATCTAGTGGTAAATTGACTGGTTGGTATTCTGGTTGACTGGGATCAGCTACATCAATGTTCATTAACTCATCCCCAAGGGCATACAGGTTTTCTTCTAGTACTGACCAAGTAGCAACTTGTCTTAAATCTACAATCCCTAATTGTTCCAGTGAGTTTGGCTCAACGATAGAAAAGATAACAACTTGATTTTCTTGATCAGCCAAAGACGTTTCATCAATATAAAGGCGATTGCCTTGAACCTCTAGTTGAAAAATTTTAAATGGAATATCAATTTTTGTAATGGTTTCAAATTGACATTTCGCCGATAAGTTTAAAAGAATGACAGTTGATTCATTAGTAAAGTAAGCTACCCCGTTCTGTACCTGTAGAGTAGAAATATGAGGCCAGTCTGGAAACCCCCAAAACCCTAAAAATTGGGGGGCTGCTGGGTTGGCAATGTTAAAGATGCCAATATATTGCTCTACAGCCAAATAGAGCAAAGGATAAGCGATTGCGACCCGTTGATTGTGGCTTCCGCTCATATCAATCTGGTCAGGGAATGCTTGACCTGGCAAGCCCCCTGTGTTTTTGCAAGGAACATCTGGGGCTGGCGGCGTTGGTTTAATGGTGGGCGTTGGTGTCGGTGACGATGTGGCCGTCGGCAATGGCGCAGGTGTCAGGGTAGCTGTAGGCGTTGATGTTGGCAAGGGTTCCTGGGTGGCTGGGGAGATAGTGGAACGACTTTGAATATCACTTATCTCTGTTGGTTTTTCCATTGAACCAACCTGGTTCTTTGTCGGAGCAGAAGTCACTTGATTTTCCTGATAGCTTGCAGGCTGGCAGCCCGTTAATCCATAGGTTAATGCCACTATCATTAAAAACATCACATACAATTGCTGAATTCTCTTGCTGATCATGCAATTCTCCCTCAAAAACGTGTTGCTTTACTTCGTGTAATACCCACCTAGTTGTCGAGATGGATCATTAGAATAACCAGGCTGGTACCTTGTTCCCGATGAAAGCCCTTGAAAAGCCAGTAACTCCGTCTGCAAATCTGTTGATAAGTAGGGAAAAGGATTGACAAAATGATTATCAGATATGCGTCTGATTTCAATGTGAACATGCCTTTCCGTCGTCTCAAGGTAACCAATGATTGTATCTGGAGTTACTTCATCACCAGAAGCAACTTGAATATCCTGTAGGTGCCCATTAATTAACTGATAATCAGCATAAGCAGGATGAGCCAAATTTACTCTACCCGGAGCATAGCCATTCGTTGTGCTTGTACTGCTGACTGTACAATAACAACCTGCATATACCGGGATTAGAGGCCGTGCTGCTGTGCCGTAAGTGCCATCAAACTCCCAGAGTTTTGCTTTTTGATTCCATGTTCCACCAAATGACAAATTAGCAGACTTCCCATAATCCAGCCCTGCATGTTGTCCCCCATTTGTGCTATAGCCAATTTCTTCAGAAATTTCTGTATATCCATAATATTGAACCCAATCAGGATCTGCGATTGGTGAGCGTACCCAAATAGGTGTTATTGGAGGTGGGGGCGGTAAAGGGGTTGCCCCCCCATTACAGTTGCCAGGGGTAACAGCATCCGCATTCGAATCATAACAAACATGGCCTGTAGGATCTGAAAAACGAATTGGTGAATTTAGCGAATAGGTGTACCTATTAAACTGCTGCGGGTTGGCGGGGTCGGGGACAATGGTGTCGGCTGAGGCAAAACGGCCAACCGAAGATAGCATTATATTGCCCATGCCGCGAACCGCTTCTGGGCTGCAGCGGATAGGACGCTCCATTGAGAATCAGGGTAAAGCGGTTTAGCTCAAAATTGTTTCCCCCCTTTGGATTCCCATTCAGATACCCATACATTCTGGACGCATTGCCGTTAATGATCTGCGGCGTAGACATGCTCCACCCCAGCCCCAAATCCGATGTGGAAAGCGGGTACCGCGCTCCGTCCACCCCCCGGCTGCCATAGCTCATGGACAGGGAAGGAGCCAGCCCACCTTGACCCGGTGGCAACTCAATAGGGTAGCTGTAGGTAGCGGAGCCGCTGTAGGCCGACACCCCCGGCGGGTTATAGGTCAGGTTCCACGCCGCCACATCGCTCCCACCCTGATACGAAGAAAAATGGGTCGTCTGAAAGCTCAACGTTCCGGCTGCAGCATCTACAACAAAGGGAACTGGTTGCCACGGCTCATCCTGCTTTTCCCGCGTCTGCACATAAAAGCTGCTTTCCTCCCGATTGGGCAAATCTACCATATCGTTTAGGGCAATCGTCATCGTAATGGGTTTGTCAAAGGTAATAATCTCGCTGTTGCTGTCATACGCCTCAATATCAAAGGCAAACAGCAGGCCGCTGCTTTGCTCTGGCAGCGGGGTTAATTCATTTAACTGAAAACGAATCTCAGCCTCTTTGTTCAGCCAGCCGGGAGGAAAATCTGTCCGGAACCGATTGTTGAAAAATGCCGCCTGACCGCCATCTTGCCCAATCTGCTTGTTCTCTGGCGGTGCTGGTTTGAAAGGAATGTTTTTGCGGGCGGCCGTAGATGCCTGCCACACGCTACTGACTGTGACTTCAAAAGCCACGGCTCCCGGCTTGGCTCCTGAACTTTGCAGCGTGTACACAAGCTCATGTACCTCACCCGGCAGCAAATCGGCCAGATTGATCAGGGCTTCAAGCGCCCCGGTGTCGGGTATGCCTTCCCCTGTCAGATAGCGCAACCCCGGCACGTAGGGCAGCTTAATCTGGATGCTTTCCTGCAAGACGTTCGAATCGTTTTGCACGGTGATGGTAATCTCAAATTGTTCTCCCAGTTCAACGGGACGGCGCGGCGTTTCCAGGGCCAGGCTCAGTTCACCTTCAATGGGCGGTATGTCCTCTTCTGTGCTTTGCGCCAGGGCAAGGCGGTCAGCGGCCAGGGTAAACAAAAAGGCAAAGATTATGACAGACAGCGTGGTCAGCAGCGGCTGCTTTTTCATGCGGAATTCCTGCATCAGTTGCTGGGTAAATGGGCAAGATACCCAGCAGGTTTTGCTTTTTTAGGTTTTGGGTAAGAAGTTCAACTTCTCCCAGAAGTTGAACTTCTAGTAGATTGAGGTAGTGGGTAAGAAGTTCAACTTCTCCCAGAAGTTGAACTTCTAGTAGATTCAGTTGTGTGAAAGGAAAAAGGGAGCGCCGTTAGGGGGCGGCAGCCACAGAGGTGGAGGGAGGGGGGAAGATGTGGGGTTGGGTGATAAAGGTAGTTAAAACAGAGGCGGCATCATGCCTGAAGCAAGCCAGGGGCAAACAGGCAAGCGACGTGAGTGAGTGAGTGTAATAAGTAAGACAGAAACCGCATCTTGCTTTCCTCCCACACGGGACAATAGACTGAGTTTATAAGCGATGCGGGAATTATGGAGAGACGAGGTTGTTTGTCAAGTAAGATAGAGACTGGCTGAAATTCACGAATTTACGGATTGTTTTTGCTAACGGCAGGTAATCATGTTATACTTACGATTGCTAAACTTGTAGATTCGGTGACGAAAAGTGGGCAGCCCCCACTTTTTTTTATTCTTAAAGCCACCCGGTTTAGCAAAAATGGTTGTGCTGTTGGATATTGACGCCGGCAGCACAGGGCGTAATTGTTAGACAAGATTCCTAAAAAAACAGGGTTCAGTTAGCTCAATGAAAAGTCAATTTATCTTAGCCTTTAACGAAATATGCGAATCACGTGGTTTGCCCAAAGAAGATGTCTTTGAAGCATTAAAGACGGCGCTTGTTTCGGCGTATCGGCGTGATGCCAATGTGAGCAATACCCAAAAAGTGACGGTAGATATCGACCCTCGCACGGGCGATCCCACGATTTATGCCGAAAAAGAGGTGGTTGATAGCATCATTGATAACCGCACGGAGGTGTTGCTGGAAGAGGCGCACCGGCAGGGGCTGGTGGATGCGGAATTGGGCGACCTGGTGATGGTTGACAGCACAACATCCAGCTTTGGGCGCATTGCAGCGCAAACGGCAAAACAGGTGTTGCTACAGCGGGTGCGCGAAGCGGAGCGGGAACATCTATTTGAAGATTTTTCTGGCCGCGAAGGGGAGTTGGTTAACGGCACGGTGCAAAGCATCAGCGGGCAGCACATTACGATTGGCCTGGGGCGGACGGAGGCGATTTTGCCGAAGAGCCAGCAGGTGCCGCGTGAGCGTTATCGGGCGCATGACAAGATTCGTGTTTATGTGCTGGAAGTGCGGCGGACAAACCGTGGGCCGCAAATTTTTGTCAGCCGGAATCATCGCAATTTGCTGCGGCGTTTGCTGGAGCTGGAAGTGCCGGAGATTTATAACGGCCAGGTTGAGGTGATGAGCATTGCGCGGGAGGCTGGGCAGCGGTCGAAGGTGGCGGTGCGGGCTTTGCAGCCGGGGGTAGACCCGGTGGGGGCGTGTGTGGGTATGCGCGGTGTGCGTATCCAAAGCATTGTTCGTGAGCTGAATGATGAAAAGATTGATGTGATTGAGTGGGATCCCGATCAGCGGGCGTTTATCTCCAAGGCGCTGAGTCCGGCGCGTGTTTCCAAGGTGTTTTTGGAAGAGGATTTGGAGAATGGAAAAACGGCCGTTGTGATTGTCCCTGATGATCAACTCTCCCTGGCGATTGGGCGCGAGGGGCAAAATGCACGTCTGGCGGCCAAGCTGACAGGTTGGCGGATTGATATTAAGAGCCTGACTGAAGCGGCGGCTGATTCGCTGGGCATGTTGGGTAACCCGGCGGCGGATCGGCGGGTGGTGCGTGATGAGGCGTTCTTGAATCTGGTGCGGGATGTGCTGGAAAAGAAGAAAGCCGGCCGACCGATTACATCTGAAGATTACTACAATTTGGACAAGCTGGTAACGGCCGTTGAAGGGCGCATCATCGCCTCCCGTGCCTCCAAGTTTGACGAGGTGCGGAAGAAACGGGCCGATGCCCGGCGGCAAGTCCCGGCTGAAACGTGGAAATCGCCGCTTGATGAGCTGGATTTGCCGGGTCGTGTTCATAACCTGCTGCTCGATAACGAAATTGAAACCATTGGTGATGTCCTCTTCCATCTGGAAATGGGTGATGAGGTACTCCTAGCCTTTAACGGTATTGGCGATAAAGGGCTGGAAATCATCAAGGAGCATGTGGCGAACTATAAGGAGACGCATCAGCTTGAGATGCCTGAACCTGTGCCGGTCGTGCCTAAGCCGGCTGCGCCCAAGCCCAAGCCGGAACCGGCACCCGTTATTGATCTGCTTGATAACATTGTAGAAAGCGCGGCCGGGCTTTTGGGTGACGAAGATGAGGATGAGGAGCTTGAGGCCGTAGAGAGCGTGGCGGAAACGGCCGTTGTTGAGGAAGTGGTCGAGGATGTGGTGGAAACGGCCGTTGAAGAAGACGTTGATGAAGACGCCGAGCCAGAAGCGGCCGAACCGGTTCAGCCTGAGCCAGCGGAAGAAGAACTCGTACCACTGTCGCCAATTGAAGACCTGTCTCGCTCACTGGTTGAAGTAGAAGAACCAAAACCTGTAAAAAGCAAGAAGAAAAAGCAGGTTGTCATTGTGCGTCCAGTCGAAACAACGACAACTGATGATGACGATAGCAAAACTGGACGTGGACGACAAAAAGGACGCCAGTTGGTCTTCGACGAAGATATGGGTGAAGTTGTTACCAAGCGGAAGCGTAAAGGCAGCCGTCGGCGCTCCGACTGGGATGAATTTGAACTTGATGATTATTAAAAATGGCGCATAAAAAGCAGCGACACACAAAGCATATCCCACTACGCTCTTGCTTTGTGTGTCGGCAAAAAACCGATAAGCGGCATTTAACAAGAATCGTACGCGCCCCGGATGCCGGGGTTGTGGTTGATGCGACGGGCAAAAAAAACGGCCGTGGCGCATACTTGTGTGACCAACCATTATGCTGGGACAAAGTGGTCAAAAATCGTGGGTTGCTGAATCGGGCCTTGCTTACCGAAGTGAATGATGATGAACTGGCAGCAATTGCTGCCCACCGGCCCCATACAAGCGACGTGGTAAACGCTCATGAACAGGTAACTAACGACTAATCCGCCGTCCCAACAGTGGGAAACTCGCGGTGAGCGTCAAGCGCCTAAGCAACTCCGATACTGTGTTGTCGCCAATCAATGGCCGGAATTTGCTTAAAAGTGCACTTGGCGTTCACCTTTTTTGTTTTAGGTGCCCGTCATGTTTTAGAGAATTTAGAAACTATCCAAATTTCAAAGGCTTTGGATTTTGTTTAAACAAGGGGTAGTAAGAGTATGGCACAGACAAAAACGCTGATTGAATTACCGGACTTTGTTACCGTTCGTGAACTGGCAACCATCATGAATGTCAGCCCCATCAATGTCATTAAGGAATTGATGGGCAATGGCATCATGGCAAACATTAACCAGCAGATCGACTTTGATACCGCAGCCATTGTGGCCGAAGAAATGGGTTTTGAAGCCGTTTCGCTGGCCTCATTACAGGAAGAGGAAGAACAAGAAAAAGCTGGCGAGCATCTCGCCTGGCGCAAAATTTTAGCTAAGGAAAAAGCCTCATCGCTTAAGCCACGCCCGCCCGTCATTACGATGTTGGGGCATGTTGACCACGGTAAAACATCGCTGCTGGATGTTATTCGTGAAGCCAATGTCGTATCGGGTGAGGCGGGCGGTATTACGCAGCACATTGGGGCGTACCAGGCAGAGAAAGACGGTCATCTGATTACCTTTCTTGACACGCCCGGCCATGAGGCGTTTACGGCGATGCGGGCGCGTGGTGCCCAGGCAACCGATATTGCCATTTTGGTGGTGGCGGCGGATGATGGCATTATGCCGCAAACGCGGGAAGCCATTGACCATGCGCGGGCGGCGGGTGTGCCTATTATTGTAGCTCTGAACAAAATTGATTTGCCGGGCAGTCGGCCGGATCGCGTCAAACAACAACTGGCAGAGGTTGGGCTGATACCTGATGATTGGGACGGCGACACGCTTGTCATCCCCGTTTCGGCCAAGGAAAAGCTGGGTATTGATGACCTGCTGGAAGCCATTTTGCTAGTGGCCGAAGATTTGAACCCACGGGCTAACCCGAATGCTGAGGCAACGGGAACGGTGCTGGAAGCAAGCATCGAGCGGGGTCGCGGCATCATGACCACTGTTTTGGTGCAAAACGGCACGCTCAATATGGGTGATACCTTGCTGATTGGCGAGCATTATGGCCGTATCAAGGCCATGTTTGACCATCGTGGTAAAAGCGTAAAGAAAGCAGCTCCTTCGGTACCCGTTTCGGTTTCTGGCCTGAATGGTATGCCCAGTGCAGGCGATCAGTTTGTTACGGTTAAAAACGAAAAAGAAGCGCGGAAGATTGTGGCCGACCTGCAGGAAGAGAGGCGGCAGAACGTGACGGAACAGCGGCGGACAACGGCAACGTTGGACGAATTTTTCTCTCGTCTACAGGAAGGCGAGACAAAGACCTTGTTTTTGATCGTTAAGGCGGATGTTCAAGGGTCTCTGGAACCCATCATTAAGTCGCTGCAAAAGTTGAGCTATGATGAAGTGTCGCTGGAAATTTTGCGTTCATCAACGGGCAATATTACCGAAAGCGATGTGATGCTGGCTTCGGCTTCCAAGGCTGTGATCCTGGGCTTTAATGTGGATGCTGACCCGGTAGCCAGAACGGCAGCCAGCAGTGAGGGCGTGGAGATCAAAACCTATGACATCATCTATCAACTGATTGAAGATGTTGACAAGGCGATGCGGGGGATGTTGGCTCCTGTTTACGAGCCAGCTGTGATTGGTCGGGCTGAGGTGCGTGAAGTATTCCGCATTCGCAGCGTGGGTAACATTGCTGGTAGCTATATGCGGACAGGGGTTGCCCGTCGTAACGCCAAGGTGCGGGTGATTCGGAGTAACAAGCTGCTGTTTGATGGGGCAGTTGGTAGTTTGAAGCATTTGCAAGAGAATGTGCGCGAAGTTCGCCAGGGGTTTGAGTTTGGTGTAGGGGTGGATGGCTGGAATGATTTCCGCCCTGGCGACGTGCTTGAATTTTATGTGATGCAGCGAGTTGAGCAAGGATGAGTAAGATTTTCCAGGAGCGTATCGCAGATCGGATTATGCGGATCGTTGGCAGCCTGCTTGTTCAGGAAGTCAGCGATCCGCGTTTGCAGGATTTGACGGTGACGAAAGTTGTTGTGGATCGGGAGCTGCAATATGCCAATCTCTATGTAGCCTCGTTTGACCCTGAAGCGAACCAAGGTGAGGTGATGGCGGCACTACGTGGAGCAAGCAGTTTTTTGCGGCGGGAGTTGTCGCAGCGGCTGCATACGCGCACGCTGCCACAGTTGCGTTTTCATTGGGACCCAACATCGCTGTATGCGGCAGAGGTTGATGCACTGCTGGATAGTCTGGAAATTCCGGCTGAGGAAGAGCCAGAAGAGGATAATGATTCAACATCTGTTTAATAAGGCGACGAATGTTTTGGTCATCACCCATGTGGATCCAGATGGGGATGCGATTGGTTCATTAACGGCCGTTGGGCAAATGCTCAAACAGGATGGCAAACACGTAACGTTGGTATGTGACGACCGTGTGCCAGAGCGATTTGCCTATTTGCCCATGGCTGATCAGGTGCGACAAACACCCGATCCAAAACTGTATTATGACTTGCTGATAGTTGTTGATTGCGGCGATGAGGGGCGCATGGGCAATGCCTATGTCAATTTTTCCCAGCCGCTGCCAACCGTGGTGAATATTGACCACCATGTAACCAATACGCGGTTTGGTGATATTCAAGTCATTGATGATAAGGCTACTTCCACTACCGAAATTTTGTATGGGCTTTTTACCGAGCTAGGTTATGAAATAACGGAAGGAATTGCCATGAGCCTGTTGACGGGCTTGGTTACAGATACCTTAGGCTTCCGTACTGTTGGCGTGACGCCAAATACCATGAAGGTTGCCAGTGCGCTGATGGATGCCGGAGCAGATTTGTCGTTTGTGACGACGAATGCGCTGATTGTGAAACCTATCACGACGGTGCGGCTGTGGCGAGCTGGGTTAAATAGACTCCAACTGGAAGACAAGCTGGCCTGGGTTGCCATTCCGTTGGTGGATCAACTGGCGATTGGGTTTAAAGGACAGAGCAGCATGGGGCTGGTTAATTTGCTGGCCGATGTGGATGAGGTGGCGATGGGGGCGGTGTTGCTCGAAATTGAGGGTGGACGGATTCGTGTTGGTTTCCGCTGCCGGCCGCCATACAATGTTGCCGCCGTCGCTGAAAAACTGGGTGGGGGTGGTCACTTCCTGGCGGCCGGCTGCACGCTTGAGGAGCCGCTGGAAGATGCAACCGCCCGGGTTGTGGCTCTGTGCAAGGAAGCGATTCAGCGACAAGGCGGGTCTGTTCTGGCTGGTTAGCGGCTGAAAGTGATAATACTGATACAAACCGCCGGGTTTATGGATTCATGACCCGGCGGTTTGTCGTTTGTCTTCGTTTCTCAAGGTAGACTGGTGCTGTTTTCATTTAGTAAAAAGAGGTATATGTCATCGCAGAGGATGCCAAGAGTTAACTTGTTGCAAAATAGGGGTGGAACGCCGGTGGAAGCTGATGGTAATTGGTGTTGGCGATTTGGTTGGTAACTGGGTAGCTGTTGTAGGTGTTCCAGAAAAGCATTGTTTTGCCAGCCAGTTGCCTGCTTTGGGCATCGGCTATCAGGGCGGCGAGCGTTTTGCCAGTGTAGGTGCCTTCAAGTGGAATTGTTTCTAGCTGTTGCATTTGCCGAACGGCCGTTTCTCCTGCCTGCGTATAGACCCCATACCCTTGCCCATAGAACCCGTCTCGCAGGTCAAATTTTTCGCTAAATCTGTGGAAATTGTGGATAACTGGGTCAAAACTGTGGATAACCCTATGCGTTTTGTGGAACAAACGTGCCATGAGGCGTGGGCTGGCATACTCCGTTTCAACGACGCGCACGGGAACCACGCGGCTTTTTAACCCGGCCAGCTTGCAGCCGAGGATGAGACCAACGGCCGTTCCCAACGTCCCCGCCGCCACATAAATCACATCCGGTTCCGGACATTCTCCCGCCGCAATTTGCTGCCGCAGCTCAAAAGCGGCGTTGACATACCCCAGCGTCCCCAGCGGCGTGGAGCCGCCGGCTTCGAGGATGAGGGGAGGGTGACGATCAACGGCCGTTCTCTTCACCGCCTGCCACACCGCCCCCGCCACCAGCCGGTTTTTGCTGGCAAACTGGTGCAGCTCGGCCCCATTTGCCAGCATCAGCAGCAGGTTTTGCCGCACGGCGGCCGTGTTGGGCTGGGGCAGCACCAGGCAGATGGTGTGGATGTTGAGTGGGGTGGCAAAAACGGCCGTTGCCACCCCATGATTCGTCCCCGCCCGCCCAAACGTCATAATCGTTCGCACCCCCCGCCGCTGTGCATCCGCCAAAATAAACTCCAGCTTTCGCACCTTGTTCCCCCCATAGCGCGAACTCGCCAAATCATCCCGCTTGATAAACAGCTCAACCCCCAGCACCGCCCCCAACCGCGACAGCGGCTGCACCGGCGTTGGCAGTTCCGCCAGCGGCAAACGTGGGCATTTCTCTGCCAGTTGCGGATAAGCTTCAAACAGTGGGATCATGACCTTGTAGGGCAAGTTTGCAAACTTGCCCCACTACTCCGGCTTCAGCGTCTCATTCAGAAACGCCAGCGTCTGCTGCCATGCGTCCATCGCCGTCCCCGGCTGGTCATAATTTTCCTCGTTCAAAAAACCATGCCCCACGCCAGGATAGATGGTGATCTCGTTTTCAATGTTGAGCGTGTTCAAATTGGCTTCAAACTCCAACACATCGGCCGGCAAAATTTGCTGGTCTTCCTCACCAAACACGCCAAACACCGGTTCGGCCGGGTAACTCGCCCGCAGCACCTCCAAATCCGTCACCACGGAGCCATAGTAGATGATGGTAGCCGACAGCTTTTCCGACTGCCGCATTCCCAACTGTAGCGATTGCCCGCCGCCAAAACAAAAGCCCATCGAGGCCACGCGGTTGGGGTCAACATTGGCAAGCCCGCGCAAATGGGCCAACGCCGCGTCCACATCAGCAAAAATTTGCTCTCCCGGCGTGGTCAGACGCAGCCACAAGGCTCGCGGAAACAGCGTTGTGACTTCGCCACGATACGCATCAGCCGCCAACACCACGTACCCCTCCCGCGCCAGGGCATTGGCCAAAATGGTAATCCCCTCGTTTAGTCCCCACCATTCATGAATGAGCAGCACTGCCGGGTGGGGGCCATCCCCTTCTGGCACGGCCAGATAGCCATGCAGTGTGCTGCCGTCGCTGCCGCTATAGGTGACATTGGTAAAATCGGTTGAATCGCGGCCAAAGGCGACATCATACCCAATGGTTCCTGCAAATAACAGCACGATGAGCAAGAGTAGCCCCGCAACGAGAAGTGAAAGCCGCTTTAGCCAGCGTAATCCAGTTTTCATCAAACGCTCCTGTGGGTTCAATCAAAAATAGCTTTGCGATTCCAGAAGTTCAACTTCTCTCAGAAGTTGAACTTCTAAATCCTCGGTTATTAACGAACGAACCCTATGATTGCTGTAGAAAATTAACAATCCACTGGGCAACGGGCTGGGAATCTGGCTGCCTGGCAAGGGTGTTCATGGCATCTTGATAAACGGCATCGTTGATGCGTGGCTCCATGTAATCCATGATGGCAGCCATGAAGGGGTTGTTGATTTCGGGGTGCGCCTGCATTCCAAAAACCTGGTCGCCAATGCAGAAAGCGATGTTGGGGCAGAAGTCGTTGGTTGCTAGCAGTTCGGCATTGGGCGGCAGGTGGATGACTTGATCTTGATGGGAAAAATTCAGCCGCAAATTGTCTACAGGCGGGGTCATCCAGGATTTTGTAGACACAAGCTCTATATCTCGCAGACCTAACCCCCATCCTTTGTGGGATTTTTCGGTGTGGCCGCCGAGGGTGTGGGCCAGCATTTGGTGGCCGAAGCAGATGCCCACCATTTTGCGCTGCGCCGCGTAGCAGTCGCGGATGAATTGCGCCAGTACGGGAATCCAGGGTTCGTTGTCATAGACACCCTGATCGCTGCCGGAAATGAGGTACGCATCGCATTCATCGGGTGCGGCGGGGAATTCCCCTTGCGTTACATCATAGAGCTGAATGGTAAAGGGGGCGTTGGCCTGCTGGAAAAAGCGGCGAAAACGATCTTCCTCTGTGCCGTGGCCGGGAATGCCGGCATCATCTTCGGTTTTGAGTGGTTTGAGAATACCTAACTTCATCTATCTCTCCTGATTGGGGAAAATAGGACGCTGATTATGATGATTTTCCTGATCAAAAAAGATTCATCAGGTTTATCAGGTAAATCTGCGTCCTGTTTAAAAATGGGACGCGGACAAACATGGGGGGCTATTGGGTGTCCTGCTGCCGCTATGAAAATGTGGAGGAATTTTGCATCAAATTTAGGAATTTTGCACTGCCTGGTTTTGCTGAATGGTTTGCAGGTCGGTGGGCCAGGGTGCATGGATGTGGCAGGGCCGGCCGGTGTGAGGGTGGGTGAAGCGGGTGTGGTGACAGTGGAGGGCGAGGCGGGGGATGTTGTCGCCGTTGCCGTACACGCTGTCGCCAAGAATAGGGTGGTTAACGGCCGTTAAATGCACCCTCAACTGATGCGTCCGTCCTGTTTTCGGCCACAGCCGCAGCAGGGAAGCGGCGTTGGCAAATGTTTCCACCGTTTCATACAGCGTCAGCGCCGGTTTGGCGTAGGGCAAATCGGCCGCCACAAAGGGGGAATACCGCTGGCCGGGAGCTTGTTTGGCAATGGGCAAAGCAATTTGGCCGCTGGGCGGGGTGAAGGTGCCATGAACCAGCGCCAGGTAGGTTTTTTCCACCGCTTGTGTGGCAAACTGTTCATGCAGCAGCCGCAGCGTCTCCTTGTCTTTTGCCACCACCACCACGCCCGACGTTTGGGCATCGAGCCGGTTTACCAGGTCGGCGGTGGGGAAGTGGTGGTGACGCAGGTGGTAGATGAGGTTGGCCTGGGTAAAACGGCCGTTTCCATGCACCCGTAGCCTCGCCGGTTTGTCCACGCCCACAATCCATTCATCTTCATAAACGATGGTGTAGTTAAAGTTGGCGGCGGGTGGGTCAAAGTCGGGGACATCGCTGCCCACTTCGTCCCCTTGAGCAAGCTGGGTGGTTGGTGTGGCTAAACGGCCGTTGTGCCACACCCGCCCCATCTCAACCTGCTGCCGCCATTCGGCCGCCGTCAGGTAGGTAAACCGGTGGGCTAAATAATCAATGAGGTTAAATAGGTGATAGTTGGCAGGGACTTTGGAGGAAACGTTCACGATAGCTGCTGGTTTAGCTTGCCAGCCTGAACTGCGTCATAGCCAAACTGCATCCGGGTGCGTTCTACGTCGGCCAGCGGTACCCATTGCAGCAGTGCCCCGGTTTTGATGGCGACGGATTTGGTGTCAAACGGCCGTTTCAACCCATAATACAATACTGACAACCGTTGAGCCTGCCCCTGTTCATCCAGCACATACCGTTCTTCCAGCCACAGCAATCCATCCAGGTCGGGCAAAATACGCAGTTGCTGCTGGAAATAGCGCCGAATGGCCTGCTCTGGCCGCAGCGATGAGGTCAGAATGTCCCCCGGCGGGTGCCATAGCCCCGTGACCGGGTGATGAGCCAGCAAGACCCGTTCATTCTCGATAAAAATGCCATAGACGGCCGGCTGGAAGACAATATCCGAAGCCGCTACCGAAACGGCATTTCCGTAGACATCATAACATGTCGTTGGCATAAATTTTGTGAGCTTTAGCTGGGTTCAGGAACCGCATTCGGGTGCGCGGCAAAAATTTCCTGTCGCAACGTGGGGATTTGATCGGCCAGGGTACCTAATACACCGTTGACAAAGCGCGGGGCGCTGTCGGATCCATACGTTTTTGCCAGCTCAACCGCTTCGTTAATTGCCACTTTAATGGGGGTTTCGCCAGAAATAAGGAATTCAAAAATTGCCATCCGCAAAATGTTGCGGTCAATGACGGCCATTTGGTCAAGCGGCCATTCCGGAGCATAGCGGGAAATCAGGGTGTCCATCATGGTTTGGTATTCAATAACGCCCATAACCAGTTGCTCGGCAAATTGAACACCAGCACTTTCCATCGGGTTTTCCCGCAACCGGTGCTGTAAGATTTCACCCGGCTGATGGGCAGCTATGTCATACTCGTATAGCGTTTCTAAGGTGACGCGACGTGCGCGACGTCTGGTTTTCATGGTATTTACACCCGATTTTATTTATATGCCGACCACATCTTCAACGTGGATGTTAATGGCATCAATGGGAATGTCAACCATTGTGTCCATTGCTTCGGCAACGGCTTTTTGAATTGCCCGACTTGTTTCCATGACATTGACATCACGGTTCATTATAACGTAAATATCAAATTTGACCTTATCGTCAGACAAATCCAGTATGAGGCCGTCGTGGCGTGTGCCGCGCCGCAAAAGGCGGGTCACATCGGCCGGCACTGCTGCCATTTTGGCAACCCCTTCAACTTTTAAGGTGGCGAAATAGGCGATGGTGCCCAATACTTCGGGGGCTACTTCAATACGCCCAAGACTTTCCCGTACTTCGCTCATAACAAACTATAGTATTCCGCACTTTGCCCCGCGTTGTCAATAGGAAAGGGGGGAATATATTGGTTGGGTCTATTAATTAATTATTATTGGTTAAGGGTCTGTCCAGAAACAAGTAAGATGATTTTGTACTGGTTACCAGTCAAACTTCTGATAAATCATCTAAGTTATTCTTGGACAGACCCTAAAGAATGAGAATTAAATAACTTGCCCATGTGGCCGCCCTCGACGGGGGCGGCCACATGACCACGCCCCTACCACAGAATCTGTCAGAGAACCTTTAATCCTCATTCCTGAGAAAATATCCAGTTTCTATAAGGACTTCAGCAATGCAATTGCCTTACAGCTGACCACAATCGGCAATCACCACAGGCTTGGCGGGCTTCCCACTTTGGGTACCAACTGCCTCCATAGCCTTTACCACGTCCATACCTTCAACGACCCTGCCAAACACAACATGCTTTCCATCCAGCCATTCTGTCTTGACCGTGGTGAGGAAGAACTGGGAGTTGTTAGTGTTGGGACCAGCGTTCGCCATACTCAGCAGCCCTGGTTCACTATGCCGCTCCTTAAAGTTTTCATCAGCAAACACTCCGCCGTAAATAGATTTGCCTCCGGTACCATTCCCTCGGGTAAAGTCGCCGCCTTGGCACATGAAGTTAGGGATGATACGGTGAAATTTTGATCCCTTGTAATGGAGACGGTTGCCCTTTTCACCCGTACAGAGACAGCGGAAGTTTTCGGCCGTCCTTGGGACGACATCACTCATAAGTTCCATAATGATTCGCCCCGCAGGCTTATCGGCGATGGTAATATCAAAAAATACTTTAGGTCTTGCAGACATAGAAAAAACGTTCCTTATTTTGAAATGAATTTACTGAGTTCTGGCTTTAAGTTGCCATGCCGCCGTCAACGCGGATGACTTCGCCGGTAATATAGGATGATCTGTCGGAGGCTAGGAAGGTAACAAGGTGAGCCACCTCTTCCAGTTCCCCCATGCGCCCCAGTGGGATCAGTTTCATCAGCTCACCTACTACGTTTTCTTCGAGAACGGCCGTTAATGCCGTCGGAAAAAAACCGGGCGCAATCGCATTCACCGTAATCTGCCGCGAGCCAAGCTCCTTCGCCAGCGACTTGGTGAAGCCAATGATCCCCGCCTTGGAAGCGGCATAGTTGGATTGCCCAGCCTGCCCAACCAGCCCGACGATGGAGGTGATGTTGATAATGCGGCCCCCCTGCTTGCGCCGAATCATTGGCCGCGCCACTGCCTTGCAGCAGTTAAAGACGCTCTTCAGGTTGGTGTCTATGACCGTATCCCACTGCTCTTCCTTCATTGTCATCAGCAGCGTGTCGCGGGTTGTGCCCGCATTGTTGACCAAAATATCTACCTGACCATAGAGAGCCGCAGCTTCCTTGATCAACGTGTCCGCTTGGGCAAAATCACTGACATCGGCACGAACGGCCGTTGCCTCACCGCCCGCCGCCCGAATCGCCGCCACCACTTCCTCCGCTGCCTCCGCGCTGGCATTGTAGTTGATCACCACTTTGGCGCCGTTCGCCGCCAAATCCTCAGCAATTGCCCGGCCAATCCCCCGCGAAGCACCCGTCACCACTGCCACTTTTCCCGCTAACACACTCATTCTCCCAGTTTAAACTTCACCCGGTTCGACTTTCGCGCAATGCGCTTCACCAAACCAAGCAGCACATCACCCGCGCCCACTTCTACAAACGTCTCCACCCCCTGCGCCGTCAAATAATTGACCGAATCGGTCCAGCGCACGGGCGAGGTCAACTGCGCCTTTAGCTCGGCGCGAATCTCATCCGGGGTTTGGATTGGCAACCCGCTGGCGTTGGCAATCACCGGAACCTGCGCCGCCTGAATGGGGGTGGCATCCACCGCCTCGGCAAACGCCGCCGCCGCCGACTGCATCAGCGGCGAATGGGCGGCAATGGTTATGGGCAGCTTGACCACTTTTCGCGCGCCGGCCGCTTCGGCCAGGGTCATGGCTTCTGCCAGTGCCGTCTCGTCGCCAGAAATGACGACTTGGCCGGGGCAGTTATCGTTGGCAAGCTGGACAAAACGGCCGTTTTTCCCACTCGCCTCCGCACAAATAGCCTCCACCTGCGCCGCATCCAGTGCCAAGATCGCCGCCATCGCCCCCGGCTGCTTTTCCCCCGCTTCCTTCATCAGCTCGCCGCGCCGCCGCACCAGCGCCAGCCCGTCGGCAAAGCGCATTGCCCCCGCCATTGCCAGCGCTGAAAGCTCACCCAGGCTGTGACCCGCCACAAAAGACGGCCGTTCCCACCCCTGCGCCTGCATCACCGCCCACGTCGCCAGGCTCACCACAAACAACGCTGGCTGCTGGTTCACCGTGTCGGTCAGCGTATCTTCTGGCCCGCCAAAACAGAGCGAGGAAAGCGAGAAGCCAAGCTGTGCATCAGCCGCGTCAAACAACGCCCGCGCCACTGGCTGCTCATAAAGCTCCTGCCCCATCCCCACAAATTGGGAACCTTGCCCCGGGAATAAAAATGCTGTACTCGTCACCAACAAATCCCCAAAACAAAAAAGGCCGCATTACTACGGCCCTTGCTCGTTTAATTACTCTTCGCGGCCATCCGGCAAAACCTGCCGACCGCGATACGTCCCACAGTGCGTGCAAATATGGTGCGAACGCTTCATTTCGCCACATTCGGAGCAGCGAACCAGATGGAACGGAGTGAGAAAATCATGCGCCCGCCGACGATCCCGACGTGCCTTGGAAATCTTGCGTTTTGGTAGTGCGCCCATTTTGAAAAACCCTCTCTAAATTTCAGTAATCAGTAACCGGTGTTCAGTAATCAGTAATCGGTAACTGATTACTGCCAACAGTTTATCCTGTTTTAATGACTTGCTTGTGAGTCTGCCTCTTCGATAAGAGTCCGTGCAAAAAATAACGGCCTAAAAGCCGCAACTCGGAATTATAACGAGGGGTGGGAGGCTGTCAAGTTTTTGGCGCGAATTTTACTTGACAACCGGTTCCCATAGTGCTACCATGCGCCCCATGTTGGGTCAAACCTTGCACCAGGTCTTTTTTAGCTTTAGCTTTAGCTTTACGAACATCTCTGGCGTCGCGCTAGAGGGAGGTCGTTCTGCTTGAGTGATGGCTAGTCACCCACATAAGTAGAAAACCACCAGGGCGCGGCACAAACCGCGCCCTTTTTGTTTGTTACCATGCGACACCCTTTGCAAGAGACCGCAGGAGCAATCAATCCTGCCAATCCTGTAAATCCTGTCAAAAAAAACGCCTTTTAGGAAGTGACGATGCTTGCAGAATTAGAAAACCTACATGCCCAAGCGATGGAAACGTTGGAGAAGGCCAGCACAACGGCCGTTCTCGAAGATTGGTACCGTGACACCCTCGGCCGGCGCGGCAGCATCTACCTGCTCACCCGCCAAATCGGCCAATTGAGCGCCGACGAGCGTCCCGCCTTTGGGCAAAAGCTCAACGCCGCCAAAGACGAACTGGAAGCTGCCTACGAGCAGCGTCTTGCCACCCTCAAAGCGGCCGAACTCAAGCACAAAATGGCCTCCACCGCCATTGATGTCACCCTGCCCGGCCGCAGCCAGTGGCGCGGACGGCTCCACCCCGCCACCCGCACCCTGCGCGAAATCTATCGCATTTGGGGCGACATGGGGTTCCAGGTCTACCGCAGCCGCGACGTAGAGACCGACGAATACAACTTCGAGCTGCTCAACATCCCCCAGCACCATCCCGCCCGCGACATGTGGGACACTTTCCACACCACCACCCCTGGCGTGATTTTGCGAACCCACACCAGCCCCGGCCAAATCCACGCCATGCACGAATATGCCCCCGAACCGATTCGCGTCATCTTGCCCGGCATGTGCTACCGCTATGAGCAAATCACCGCCCGCAGCGAAATCCAGTTCCACCAGGTGGAAGGGCTGGCCGTTGGCAAAAATATCACCCTGGCCGACCTCAAAGGGACGCTGACCGACTTTGCCCGCCGCATGTTTGGGGCTAACCGCAAGGTGCGCTTCCGCGCCAACTACTTCCCCTTTACCGAACCCAGCGCCGAAATGGACGTGGAGTGCATTCTTTGCGGTGGCGAAGGGTGCCAGGTGTGCAAATACGCTGGCTGGCTGGAGATTTTGGGCTGTGGCATGGTTCACCCCACCGTTTTGCGGAACGGGGGGTACGACCCGGCGGTCTATTCCGGCTTTGCCTTCGGCATGGGGCCAGAGCGCATCACCATGCTCAAATATGGCATTCAAGACATTCGCTACTTCTGGAGCAACGATTTGCGCTTTTTGGAGCAGTTTTAGGGATTAGAGATTGGAGATTGGAGATTGGTTACTCTGCGGGTGTCAATCTCCAATCTCCCAATCTCCAATCTCCACCATTCGGAGATTTACCCATGCGTGTACCACTTTCATGGCTTAAAGAATTTGTAGACATTACCCTGCCGGTGGAAGAGCTTGCCGAAAAGCTGACCATTGCCGGGCTGGAAGTTGAATCCATTGAATATATCGGTGTTCCGGGCGGCAACGACAAGGAACGGCTGGTTTGGGATCGGGAGAAGCTGGTTGTCGGCCACATTCTCAAGGTAGAGCAGCACCCTAATGCCGACAAGCTGGTGCTGGCAACCGTGGACTATGGTGGCGATGAACACGAAGTTGTGGTGACGGGTGCGCCCAATTTGTTCCCGTTTTTGGGGCAGGGTGACATCAGTGGCCGCAAGATTTACTCTCCCTTTGCTTTGGAAGGGGCGGAAGTGTATGACGGCCACAAAGAGGGGCAGGTCAAAATGAAGCTCAAGGGGCGGGCATTGCGCGGCATTTACAACCGCTGCATGGTCTGCTCGGAAAAAGAGCTGGGGTTGAGCGAGGAGCATGAGGGGATCATGTTCATCGAGGGCGACTTGGTTCCCGGCGCGTCGCTGCAAGAGGTGCTGGGGGATGTGGTGTTTGACATTGCCATTATCCCCAACATTGCCCGCTGCGCCTCGGTGCTGGGGGTGGCGCGAGAGGTGGGGGCACTGACCGGGCAAACGTTGCGTTACCCCAGTACGGAAGTGATTGCCGAAGGGCCGGAACTGGCGGGGAAGGTGAAGCTGAGTACGGAAAACCCGGAGCTAAACCCGCGCTTTACGGTAATGCTGATTGAGGGTGTGGAACAAAAACCCAGCCCGCAGTGGATGCAGCGGCGGTTAAGGCTGGCGGGCCAACGGCCGTTAAACGTCGTCGTAGACATCAGCAACTACGTCATGCTGGAAATGGGGCAGCCCAACCACACCTTCGACTACGACTTCCTCCGCCGCCGTGCTGACCAGTATGACCCGGCCGGCCCTGTCCACATCATCACCCGGCTGCCACACGATGGCGAAACCGTCACCACGCTGGACGGCACCAAACGCCAAATGCCTGACCAAACCATCCTTGTCACCGACCCCGCCGGGGCGTTAAGCATTGGCGGCATTATGGGGGGGGCAGAGAGCGAAATTAGCGACAGCACCGTCAACGTGCTGCTGGAAGCAGCAGCCTGGAATTTCATCAGCATTCGCCGCAGCAGCAGCCAGCTTAAGCTGAATACCGAGGCGGCGTTCCGCTTTAGCCGGGGGGTGCATCCCAGCCAGGCACTGTTTGGCGCCAAACGGGCGGCGCGACTGCTGCAGCAGTTGGCCGGTGGCACGGTTGCCAAAGGGATGGTGGATTATTACCCCAATCCGTTCCCGGAGGTCACGGTGGCCCTGACGGCAGCCGAAGTGGCGCGGCTTAGCGGCGTGGAGTTGACGCTGGCTGAGATTGAGCAAAAGCTGGAGGCGTTGGAATTTCAGGTGACGACAGACGGTGAGCAACTGCTGGTGACGGCTCCTGACCACCGCATGGACATTACCGGCAGCCACGATTTGGTGGAAGAGGTGTGCCGCATGGTCGGGTTTGACCAGCTTCCGGCAACGGAGATGAGCGACACGCTGCCGCCGCAGCGCAGCAACATGCGGGTGCTGAACGAGGAGCGGATTAAGGATAGCCTGGTGCAGCTTGGGATGCAGGAGGTGATTACCTACCGACTGACGACGGCGGAGCGGGAGAACCGGCTGCTGGTGGCGGGTGAGGGGATGGAGCCGGACGAACGGCCGTATATCACCCTCGCCAACCCGATCACCGTTGACCGCGTTGCCATGCGCCACAGCCTGCTGGCTTCGGTGCTGGAAGTGGCGGCGGCCAACCAGCGCCACAGCGACCGTATTGGCATTTTTGAGATTGGGCAAATTTATCTGGCGGGCGAAGAAGGGGTGCTGCCCAATGAGCTAACCCGGCTGGCGCTGGTGCTGACTGGCAGCCGAGATTATCCCCATTGGCAGGCAGCCGAGGCTGGCGCACTGGATTTCTTTGACCTGAAAGGGGTCATTGAAGGGCTGCTGGGCGATTTGCACGTAACGGGTGTGATGATAGAAGCGGCCAGCCACCCGACGTTCCGCCCTGGCTACACGGCGCGGCTACTACTGAACAATCAGCAGCTTGGGTTGATGGGTGAGCTGCATCCGCTGGTGGTGGAGGCGTTTGGGGTTCGGGGTGAACGGCCGTTTTTGGCTGCCGAGCTGGATCTAGATGTGTTGATGGCCGCCATTCCGCCGTGGCACAAAGTAACGGCCGTTGCTACCTACCCCGCCATTCATGAAGACCTTGCCATTGTGGTGGACAAAAGCGTCAGCGCCAGCAGCGTGGTTGAGGTCATCGAGCGCACCGGCGGCTTTTTGCTCAAGGACGTGGTGCTGTTTGACGTGTATGAAGGTGGGCAGCTTCCGGCCGGGAAGAAAAGCTTGGCTTACCATCTGACCTACCAGTCCCCCAGCAAAACCCTGTCTGACCGGGATGCCAGCAAGCTGCGCCAGCGCATTATCCAGCAGCTTGACCAGCGGCTGGGGGCAAAGCTGCGGTAGTAAAGAGGGGGTTAGGGATTGGAGATTGGAGATTGTGATCCCTCATCAATCTCCAATCTCTAACCCTTAATCTCTCCAATTGTCGCGTTATGGCACGGCGGCGGCGCAGCGGAAGCCAAGGTTGGTGCGGGAGACGGTGGGGTCAAAGGAGCTGCGGGTGGTGGTGGTGAGTTCATCGGCGGCGGAAAGCCAGGAGCCACCGCGAATGGATTTGTACTGCCCTTCGGGGGGGCCGAGGGGATTGGTGTCGCTGGCGTTTTGGTAGGCGCGGCTGTTGTACCAGTCGGCCACCCACTCCATGACGTTGCCGGTCATGTCGTAGAGGCCGAGGGGAGAACGGCCGTTTGCATAGCTTCCCACGGGTGCGGTATCACGAAAGCCATCGTTAAAACGGCCGTTGGCATTTTCCCTGTCGCAATTGACATCGCAAAAGTTGAGTCGCTCCCCATCAAATTCATCCCCCCACGGATAACGCAGCTTAATCGTTTGTTCCGCATCAAAGCTGGCCGCCTTTTCCCACTCTGCTTCCGACGGCAGCCGCCCACCGCGCCACTCACAAAAGGTGGCGGCATCGTACCAGCTTACAAAAACAACCGGGTAATTGCCATAGTCAGGGTCGCCGTAGTAGGTGTCGTAATAGGCTGAACGGGAACTATCGGGTGGGTCGCAGGCTTCAGCTTCCACACATTGGGCATAGGCCGCGTTGGTCACTTCAGTTTCGTCCATGTAGTAGGCATCCAGCCGCACCCACAGCGACGGTTTCTCATCGTTCTCCCCCTCATCGTTACCCAAGCGGAAGATGCCGCCGGGAATATAGAGCATCTGCGAACCGGTGCTGGTAATGAGTGGCCTGGGTGTGGGGGTGGGCGGCGTGGTGGGGATGGGCAGCGGGGTGGAGGTGGGGGCAATGGCGGTGAGGGCAGCAATGACGGCCGATTGAATGGTCGCGGTGGCTTCGACCTCGCTAATTTCATCCGGGGGTTCAAAGTTGACGTAGCCAAATACGCCTATCAACCCTAGCACCAGAGCCAAAATGACGGAGAGGGCGACAATGGTGCGGCGTTCCATTTGGCGGCGACGGCTGACAGGGAGGCGTGGTGGTGGGGCCGGGTTTGGAGGAGAAACGGCCGTTCTTCTTCCACCTGCCTGTTCCGGTTCCCGGTACCCGCTCGGCCGTTGCAACGCTACCGCAAAATCGGCCACCGTCTCATAACGCGCATCAGATCGCAGCGACATGGCCCGCATGGCAACCAGCGACAAATATGGCTCGACGTTGGGATTGACTTCTCGCGGTGGTTTCAGGTCAACCAGCCCACTTTCGCGGCTGAGAGACTTGGCCGGAACCTGCCCCGTTAGAAGTGTGTAAAGGGTGGCTCCCAGGCTGTAGATGTCGCTGGTTGCGCCAACTTCCCCCTGTGCCTGCTGTTCGGGTGCGCCGTAGCCGCTGCTGTCGCCAATAAACGGCCGTATTCCCAGCCCCGGCAGCCCCGTATCCACCAAAAACACATCCCCACCAGGGGTTATGCGAATGTTGGCCGGTTTGATGTTGAGGTGGTACCGCCCCTGCTGGTGCAAATAGGCCAGCGGCCGGCACACGCCTTGAAGCCAGCCAATGATGAGGTCAGACGGCAAGGAGCCGTATTGTGCCAGCAGGCTTTGCAGGTCAACGCCGTCTATAAACTGGCTGACCAAATATTGCCCACTGCCCTCAATGGCAAAATGGTCGAGAAAGGTGGGAAGCTGCGGGTGGTGGAGCTGGCTTAACTGCCGCGCTTCTTGCCGCAGCAGCTTTTGCGTCTCTACCGCGCTGTCCAGGTATTCCTTGACCACCACATCCTGCCTGGCAACCGTGTCCCAGGCGCGGTAAACAGTCCCATATCCCCCCTGCGCCAGCAGGGAGACAATGCGGTATCGTTGATTGAGTCGTTCGCCAGGTAGTAGGGGCATTGATTATGAACTATAGGGCAATTTTCTGAAGCGATGTTTATCAGATTGCACGACCACAAACGCACTCATCAACTGTTCATTAGTGTATTGTTCAAGTACACGAATGAACTCTTGATGACCTGCTTCAAGCTCTGTATATGCAACACGAAGGTAAACTACACCTATGTGAATGTGATTCAGAAATACCAATCGTCCGTAGTCTCTATCCCGTGTGATGAGGATACGGCTTGTTTGATGAGCAATCTGAAGTAATTCTAAATCTGCTGCACGCGATAAACCTCATTCAGCAGCAGTGACTACATCTATGTTTAGCTCTCGCAAAAACTGAATGGTACGATAGTAAATATCTTGATCAAGCAATAGTTTCATGTTGCGAAAGCAAAATGAATGTCTTCAGCATTTAGCACTTCAATAGCATATTGAAGACATGCTTGTATATCTGCTACTTCTATGTCTGGGTAACACTCATTAATAATGGTTTCAAATGAAAGCCCTTGTTGAATAAGTTCCAGTATTTCTTGCACGGGGATGCGGGTATTCGTGATACACGGCTTGCCGAAATGAATATTAGGATTACCAGTGATTCGTTGCATCATGTCATTCTTCAAAAACCAAGGATACCGTGATTATTTTATCATACCATTAGGTAACAGGTGCAGGCTTCCTAAGATGTTTTTCATGATTGAGCGGCAGCAGGGCGTAAAATGATGGTGTCGAAGAAACGCTCTTGAAATTCGGTTAATGCCTTGATTTGCTCATTGGTGTAATGCTTGCCGGATGGAACCAATACGAGCTTGTCGTCGTTATCATGAAGGCGGTGGATGATGGCAATACAACGGCCGTTAAATCCCTCCAGCGGCTCAAACACACCCAGCACATACGCATCCAGCTCTTCGCCATCGCCAGAGAGGGTGTTGGGGACGAAGCCGTAGTTGAGCGGATAGATAAACTGGTGCTGTGGGTGTCTGGAACCCAGCGGCCTGTCAATGGTAATAGATACCATTTGGCCGAGATAACTTTGGCTGTTTACTGATTGCATAACCGTTTGCCTCCGGTTTGTGATAAAAATGAGCCTGACAAAAGGATACCTAAATCCTGTCAATCCTGTAAATCCTGTCAAAAAAGGTAAACAAACAATGAGTGAACAAAACGAACGGCTGGCGGCGAGTTTGTGGGAAATTTATCGGCGGGCGGAACGGCCGTTTCCCTGGCACAACGGCGGCAATCTTCCCTGGGACGACCCCGACTTTTCCGAACGGATGCTGCGCGAGCATTTGAACGAAAACCACGGTGCCGCTTCGCGCATCACCGTGGAGCGGCTGCGGCAAATCGAATGGCTGTGGGAAAAGCTGGGGCTGGCAGCAGGGCAACGCTTTTTTGATGTCACCTGCGGCCCCGGTCTCTATGCCGTGGAGCTGGCGCAGCGAGGGGTGCGGGTGCAGGGGATTGATTTTGCCCCGGCCGCCATTGCCTATGCCCGTGAACTGGCGGCGGCGGCCGGCGTGACCGAGCACTGCACTTTTGTCCAGCAGGACATTCACCAGATGACGGTGGAGCCAGAACAATTTGATGCCGCTATGCTGATTTACGGGCAGCTTGGGGTGATGCGGCGCGAGGAGGCGCAGGTGGTGCTGAACAAGATTTGCGCTGGGCTGCGTCCCGGTGGCCGCGTCTGCCTGGAACTGCTTGACCCGTCCAAGGTGGATAAGAAAAATAGCAACTGGTGGTACACCGACCGCAAGCGGCTGTGGGGTGACGCGCCGTTTTTGCACCTGGGGGAACGGTTTTGGGATGAGGCGGCGCAAATGTCTCTGGAACGGTTTTATGTGGTGCATTTGGAAACGGGCAAGCTGGATGTGGTGGAACTGTGTGACCAAATTTATGCGCCGGAGGAAATTGTGTCTATGCTGCAAACGGCCGGTTTTTCCCGCATCACCACTCACCCCGGCTGGGACGGGCTGGAATTTTATGATGCCGACGAATGGATTGCCTATGTGGCGCAAAAGCCGTTTTGACAAAAGCCGTTTTGAGGGGCAATCGTCTTTGTCCCGTGTTGGTTGCGTGCAGAAACGGCCGTTATTTTTCCCTACACTGGCTGCAAGTTACGGAAGAAGTTCAACTTCTTCCGAGAAGTTGAACTTCTCAATTGAGAACGTATTGTATGGGTTGGTTGCAGTTTAGCAGGCGTGGGGAGTAGGGCGTAGGGAGTAGGGCGGTACCGACTCCCCACGCTCCACTCCCCACACCCCACAAAATTATGACACAGTATCAAAGCAGACAAACAGAAACAGCACCCCGGCGGCGCGGCTGCGGCGGGTGTTTGGGGCGTGCCTTCGTCGGCATTCTCATCATCATGACCTTTATGGTTTTTGCCGGCGTGGTCATCATCGGCGGGGTTATCTACGTCAACTGGACGCAGGAGCTGGAGGTGGGGATTGCCCGACTGAACGAAGCCCGCACCCGCGAAACCTTTGAAACCACCCGCATTCTGGATCGCAACGGCGAGGTGCTGTGGGAGATTTTTGGTGAGGGCAACCGCACCCGCATTCCACTCAGCCAAATGCCGCCCGATCTCATTCGCGCCACCATTGCCGTTGAGGACGATACCTTCTATGACAACATTGGTCTTGATGCGCCGTCGCTGATTGCCGCCCTGATTGCCAATTTGCGCGACCCAAACGGCCGTCCTGTGGGTGCCAGCACCATTACGCAGCAGCTTGTGCGCCACATTGCGTTTGATTATGATGAAAGAACGGCCGTTTCCTACAACCGCAAAGCCAAAGAAATCGTTCTCGCCTGGATGATGACCCGCAACTTCACCAAAGACGAAATTCTGGAGCTATACCTTAACGAAATTTACTACGGCAACCTCGCCTACGGCATCGAAGCCGCCGCCCAAACCTACTTTGACAAACCTGCCGCCGAGCTAACCATCGCCGAAGCGACCATGCTGGCCGCCCTGCCGCAAAGCCCCGTCGAGCTTGACCCGCTGACCAATCTGGAGGGAGCCAAGGAACGGCAATGGCTGGTGCTAAACCTGATGGCAAGCGAAGGATATCTGGATCGCAGCCAGGTGGAGACGATTTACCAGCAGCCGCTGACCTTTGCCCCGCAGGAAGTCAGTCTGGTGGCACCCCACTTTGCCGTTTATGTGCGCCAACTGCTGGAAGCCCAGTTTGGGGCGGAGTTTGTGGCGAATGGTGGGCTACAAGTGACGACCACGCTCGATCTCAACTACCAGCGCTTGGCCGAACAGTTGGCGCGGCAGCACGTAACGGCCGTTGGCCTCGAACACAACCTCAACAACGCTGCTCTGGTGGCGATGAAGCCCGGCACCGGCGAAATTCTTGCCATGCTCGGCAGCGTAGATTACCGCGACGAAGCAATTGACGGCCACGTCAACGTCACCCTGACCCCGCAGCAGCCGGGCAGCGCCATCAAACCGCTGACCTACGCCGCCGCCCTCTCCCCCAACGCCGAAGGGGAGGTCAGCTGGACGGCGGCCGACATTTTGTGGGATGTGGAAGTGGAGTATCCGCAGCTTGACGGCAGCCGCTACGCCCCGCTGAACTATGACCGCCGCTTTCATGGCCCCGTGCGCTTGCGCCAGGCCCTTGCCAACAGCTACAACGTTCCCGCCGTGCTGCTGCTGCAAGATATGGGTGTGGCGCAGTTTCTGGAATTTGGGCGGCGCATGGGGATCCATTCGTGGCAAGAAGATGCCAGCCAGTATGGGCTGTCGCTGACGCTGGGTGGGGGGGAGGTGACACCGCTGGAGCTAACAACGGCTTATGCGATTTTTGCCAACGGCGGCCAGCGCGTTTCCCCCATCTCGATTTTGCGGGTGGAGCGCAACAACGGCGAACTGCTGTATCAATTTGAGCCAACGCCCGGCGAGCAGGTGCTGGATCGGCGGGTGGCGTATTTGATGAGCAACATTCTGGACGACGACGCGGCGCGGGTTCCGGCGATGGGGCGGGAAAACCCGATGGCACTGCCGTTTCCGGCCGCAGCCAAAACCGGCACGACCAATGATTTCCGCGACAACTGGACGATGGGCTACACGCCTGGTTTGGTGGTGGGGGTGTGGACAGGCAACACCGACAACAGCGAGATGATCAACATTAGCGGGCTGACGGGGGCCGCGCCGCTGTGGTCGGATTATATGCAGGGGGTGTATGGGAGCTATGAGCTGCTGAATGCGCTGGCGATTGAGGGGGTGGTGCCGGCTGGGGAGTTTGTGCAGCCGCAGGGATTGGAGCAGCGGGCGTTGTGTAATTTGGGGTCGGTGACGCTGGGGGCAACAAGCTGCACGCCGGGGGGAACGGAACTGTTTTTGGTGACAGACACGGTGCCGCCCACGCCGCAACCCGATAGCGTGGCATGGGAACTGCTTGAACCGGCCGTTTGGCGTATGCCGGCCGTGCCGCTGCCGCCGGTGTCAACCGAGGTGGTGGTGGCAAATGCCAACGTGGACGACGATGCGCCGCCGCCCCAGCTTTTTTGCCATTTCCAGCAAGGGACGGAGCTGACGACGCTGCCGCCTGATGCCCAGCCGCAGCTTTTCCTCTCACCACCGCGCAACCGGGAAAGTTTGAAGGGGGCGCATGAGTGGGCGCAGGCGAATAATGTGGCAGTGGTGCCAACGGCCGTTTGTAACGAAGAACTGCTGGCTTTGGCACGCGACCCCAACGTCCCCGCCGTTTGGCGCATCAGCAGCCCCAAAACAGGGGATGTGGTGTCGGGGGTGCTGCCCATTGTTGGCACGGCCGATTTTGACCCTGGCGTGGTGCAGTTTTACAAAATTGAGCTGGGTATTCCAAAGGGGGGCAACCAAGTGGATTGGCTAACGCTGGGCGAAACCCATAGTACGCCGGTAGTTAACGGCACGCTGGAAATGCTCCACGCCGATGCGCTGCCGCCGGGAACCTATTTTCTGCGATTGATTGTGGTGAAGGATAGTAACTATGTGGGGGAACCGCACACGATTACGATTACGATTAAGGGGTAGAGACGCAAATTTTTGCGTCTCCACCTTTATGGTTGTTGTACCAGGGATTGGATTTTGTCCAATAGTTTGTTGAAATTGACGGGTTTGGTTTCGTAGCTATCACAGCCTGCTGCCAGACAGCGGTCTAGATCTTCGGCCAGGGCGTGGGCGGTGAGGGCAATGATGGGAATAACGGCCGTTTCCGGGTCAGCCTTCAATCGGCGGGTTGCTTCCCATCCATCCAGCACAGGCAGGCTCATATCCATCAAGATGATGTCGGGTCTTTCTTTTTGCGCCAGAGCCACGCCATCTTCACCATTGCTGGCAACCAGCGTCGCATACCCCCGGAAACCGAGCCGGGTTTCCAGAATTTCCTGGTTCATTTCGTTGTCTTCAACTATCAAAATTCGTATCAACGGATTCCTCCAGCGATCTTCGGCAATGTGTATTATAGTTGCTGTTGTTTATCTATATCTTTACCAAGATTATAAGGTTTTCTAACGATTTAGCTAACAATTTAATAGTTGCTCAAAACCTTGGATAAATTTTTCTCGTCAATCGGTTTCCGCAGAAAATTGGCGGCACCGTGACGAAATGCGCGGGCGCGTTCGTCCGATACGGTTATCATGATGATGGGAATATCGGCAAGCTGTGGCGTGGCTTTGAGGGTGTCTAATACTTCCCACCCGTCTATATCTGGTAAAAAGGCGTCGAGGGTGATGAGGTGGGGTTGGAGGTGTTGGGCCAAATGAATGCCATCGGCTCCAGAAACGGCCGTTTGTACGATAAACCCCTCCCGCTGCAAATGGTGGGTCAAAATATCCCGCGTATTGGGTTCGTCTTCGATGACAAGAATGAGGCCGCGATTTTCGGTGGTGGTTAACGGCCGTTTAACCGGCACCACTGGCACAGTCTCCATACTTTCCAATTCATCCTGCCCTAGAGCTTGTGGCAAATGCACCGTAAATTTAGAGCCAAGTCCAATTTGGCTTTCAATCTGAATCGTCCCCCCCATTATTTGGCAAAAACGTGAGGTAATTGCCAGCCCCAAACCCGTCCCCCCATATTGGCGCGTCGTGGAAACATCGGCTTGGGTAAATGGTTGAAAAATATGGTCTATCTGCTCCGTTGACATACCAATGCCCGTATCCTGCACCACAAATTGAATCCAGGGCTGTGACCCAGCCTCTGTTTCAACCGTATCGGCCAAAACACGCAGCGTAATGTGGCCGTTGGATGTAAATTTAGCCGCATTGCTCAGCAAATTAAGCAAAATTTGGCGCAGCTTGGCTTGATCGGTGTACATATCGGCAACTTGCGGGTCAAGATATAAAAACAGCCGATTGTTGTTCTTCTCCACCAGGGGGCGTGTGGTAATCAGAGCTTGCTCAATTAACTCTGACACCGCAAACTTTTCCCGGAACAAATCCATCCGTCCCGCTTCAATTTTTGAAAGGTCAAGGATGTCGTTGATGATGGCTAAAAGATGGTTGGCTGCAACATTAATTTTATCGAGGCGGGGGGTGAAAAGTGTATGGCCGGTCATCGCGGCTTGTTCTTGCAAAAGCTCGCTGTAGCCGATGATGGCACTTAAGGGCGTTCTCAGTTCGTGGCTCATATTAGCCAAAAAGGTGCTTTTGGCACGGTTCGCGGCTTCGGCTGCTTCTTTGGCTTGCAGCAGTTCGGCTTCTGTTTGTCGGCGGCGGGTAATATCGCGGAAGTTCCAAACGCGGCCAACAATTTCGTCTCCCATGCGTTGTGGTTTGGAGAAACGCTCGAAATAACGGCCGTTTTCAAACTCCAGAAAATCATGGCTCTCTGCCTCCGGCGAACCATATAAGTCTCGCACCTTAGACAAAAACGCCTCTGGGCTTGCCAATTGCGAAAGCACATATTGTAGCGCAGCATTGTCATCACGGCTTTCCACAATCTTAGATGGGATGCCCCACATATCAATAAAGTTCTGGTTCATGGAAACCATGTTGCCATCCCGATCCACCGCCAGAATACCGTCAACTGTGGCGTCAAACGTGGCCTGCAAGAGCGAAAGCGACTGCTCTAGCTCAAACTTTGCTTGCCGCAACTTGTCACGCTCTGCCGCAATGCGCGTTTCCGACGAAAGGCGCAACTGCTCATACAACTCCTTCATTTCCGTTGAAGAGATTTCCAGCGAGCGTTCCAGCAAGTAACGTTCCTGATCAGCTTCCTGATACGCCTGGCTGATTCGTTCCACCAACTGTGCCCATTGCTCTGGTGACGGCACTTCTTGTGGCCCCAGTCCGAGTTTACGCAATTGGCGGCGAAGAACATGGTGAATCATAATTCTAGTCCTCGGTAATTGTCGTCACCGTCATTGTTTGATTGTGCAGGTCACAATAGCCTGTCGCAAAAGGCGAAATTTCACCATAGGAATAAAAGCCTATTTGTTGTGTTCCTTTTGGCAAAACTTCCAAAGCCGCATCCAGCTCGTCTTCTGTATATTCCCCCATAACCAGCCGCCGGCCAACACAGCTAATCGCAATAGACAGGGTGTCGTCAATATCGGGTGTATATGCCCGTGCTACAGCAGCGGCTTCGGCAGCTCCGTCCACCAAGCCATTAAAGCTGGCTCGCATAAGCTGTGCAAAATACCCTTCTGGAACATCGCCAGCGAAGGTCATGGATTGCGTCTCCTCATCCACAGATAAAATGGTGCGTACAATTTGCTTGTCAGAATCGTGACTTTCGCGGATGGAAAGGGGAAAGAGCAGGGCTGAGGCAGGCAGGTCAGCCGCCCGTTCTCCAAGGTAGCGTTTGTATAGCTCTAAAGCAGGTTGCCCATCTAATTCATACAAAACGTTTTCCTGAGATCGCGTGATGCGCCGTTCTGGCCCAAAAATGCGCCATCCTGCCTTGGAGCCATGCCCAAAATGAATATTCTCGCCATAGAAGCCAACGGCTGCTACATAGCCCGAATGTGGCATTTTGTCTTTTAGCACCCAGGTGCGCGTAAAGCGGGCACCATCCCCAGCTAAACCGCCGGTGACAGCAATAGAGTCTGGCAAGATTGAGTTGAGACCGCGAACTAGATTGCTGCCGTTGACATTGGTGCTGGTGCCATCTGACAAGACGATCAGACCGCGTAAATTTGGCTGTAGCAACTGGTTAGCAATCGCTTGCCCGGCGTCGAAGGAGCCATTGGAGGACAGAATCGGGACGCAGGCTCCCTGAATGGTGGTTGTGGTAAAACGTATGGCGGCGACCGCCAGGCTCTCGTCCAGGATGGTGGTACCAAAAATCTCACCGGAGGTGGAGCAGCCCAGAAAAATGCTTTGGGGATATGCCTTTGCCAATTGCTGGATTGGGGCTGGGTTATCCAACCAGGCAGTTGCTCCAAATACAAGGATGAGTGTGTTGGGAGAATCAAGCTGTGGAAATGCTTCAACTGACCAACCTGCTTCTGCTGTGTAATTGAAAAGTTGTAATTGCATTGTTATCTCCGTGTTAGATACAGTTCTATGCGCTAAGTGGTCGAACTTGGGATGCTATTCCTGATTTAGAAGAGGCATGGCATTTGCCTTTATTCGTGCAGCTTAATGACCGTGAGCCGGTAAGCGAACAGTAAAGGTAGAACCGACACCGGGATCACTTTTGACTAGTATAATGCCTCCCATTAGCTGACACAAGCGTTGGGTAATGGCTAATCCAAGCCCGGTTCCTTCGTGATTTTGGGCGGTGTCTGTTTTTATTTGGGTGAAGGGTGCAAAGAGTTTGTCTAATTCTGTGGGCATAATGCCAATACCTGTATCTTGTACATCAATGTCAATAATTTTTTCGTTGGTCTCGGTGGTTTTGCGGCTGACTGTGACGGTGATTTGTCCATTTTGGGTGAATTTGTTGGCGTTACTGAGAAGATTGAGCAGGATTTGGCGCAATCTTGTAGGGTCGGTGTAGATGATAAGGGGGGGCGTGATGATGTGGGTTTGGAGTTGGTTCTGGTTTTTTGTTAGCAGAGGTTGGATGGTCATTTCGATGTTGTTGAGCAGGACGCCCAGGTCAATTTCTTCGTGATAGAGTTTTGTCTTGCCTGCTTCAATTTTGGATAGATCGAGGATGTCGCTGATGAGGGTGAGCAAGTGGTCGGCGGCATTGTGGATGTTTTGCAAGCGCGAGGGGAAGCGGCTGTAATCCTCCATGTTGAGCTGTTCTTGCAGCAGTTCGCTGTAGCCGATGATGGCGGTGAGGGGGGTGCGTAGTTCGTGGCTCATGTTTGCCAAGAAGGCACTTTTGGCGCGGTTGGCGGTTTCGGCTGCTTCTTTGGCGAGGGAGAGTTCTGTGAGTAGATGCTGTTGTTTGGTGACCATTTCGGCCAGGGCGGCTTCGGCTTTTTTGCGTTCGGTGATGTCGCGCAGGGTGAGCAAACGGCCGTTTATCTCACCATCATGGGTCTGTAGGGGTGATACCTGAAATTCATAGACGGCTTTTTTACCCGCTGTGGTGGTCAGCGTTAGCTCGTCGCTGGCATTTTCCTGCGCCAGGCTGGTGATGAGGGTGGGGAAGCGGTTGGTGAAAAGCTGAACGGCCGTTTGCCCAATCACATCCACCGTTGATGCCCCCAAAATCTCCGCAGCCGCCACCCGATTAATATCTATCAACTGTTGGCGGCGGTTGAACACAAACATCCCGTCAATCATATTTTCTAGAATGGTGTAGCGAGCAATGGGTGTAAGGTCAAGCAACCGCAGCCTGGTCAGACTCCAGGCCAGAATAATGGCTGTAATGACAAAGGTAAACGGCGTTAGATCCAGATTGGGCAGCGGTAACAGCCCGGACAGATAGATGCCATTGCCTAGCCATGGGAACACGGCCGACAACACCAGGCCGCGCACCTGCTGCCTGTAAGGTCTGGGGGTGCGGCTGGCTATTTGCAGTAGCAAAATGGTACCCACCAGCAGTGAGGCATATGATTGCAGGAGGTGAATATAGAAAACAGGGCCATAACTGACGATTAGGGAGGGAAATTCGGCCGTTTCATCCAGGGTAATAGATTGATAGAGCAGATGAACGTTGGGTTCAAGCCAGGCTGCAATGACGGTGGCGGTTGGCACCAGCAGGAGTAGTGGTAAATAGGGGCGCACCGCTTGCCAGCGGCGTGTGTACTGTAGCACAAAAATAAGCCAGCATAAGGGGATGGTGGCTATGCCTATGTATTGCAGTTTGATGGCAAATAGTTTGCTGGGAATGTCGGCTCCAGCCAGTTCCAGGGCGTAGGTCAGGCACCAGAGACTTGCCCCAATGGAAAACAGCACAAATGGAATGGCGCCGCGCATGGTGCGTCGCTGCCAAAACAGGCCGGCTAGAATGCCAGATACCAGGGCAGCAATAAGCAGGGGGATGATATACGGGGTGTAGTGCCAGGTCATTTTGTGCACCCTGCACAGGGTGACTGTGCAGGAAATCAACTTCTGTGGTTGTGGTGCGACAACCAGGTTTAGACAGAGCTAGAGTATGGAGGTGAGCTGCATGGAAACGGCCGTTTGCACCGCCGGAATGGTAAAATAAAAAGTGGTGCCTACACCATATTCACTTTCAAACCAAATTTCGCCATCATGAAGCTCGACCAAACGTTTGGCAATGTTTAACCCAAGCCCTGTACCCATAATTGCCCGCACATCCTGATCTGCCGACCGGAAGAACTGCTTAAAAATGTGGTGCTTGTCGGTGTCCCGAATCCCCATGCCTGCATCCTCAACTTCAATCTGCAAAGCGGTTGTCTCATGATATGGTACGACAGTGGCGCGGACGTAAATGTCACTTTGCTCAGGTGCATATTTGTTGGCGTTGCTTAGCAAATTGGTCAGGATTTGGGACAAGCGGAATCGGTCGGCACGGATTAGCGGCAGGTCAATGTCTAATTCTGCATGGACGTTTTGCTGCTTGTGGATAATTTGCTGTTCGATGGATTTGATGACTTCATCTAATACAGAGTCTAGTGCAACTTTCTCGAAATTGAGTCGCAAACGGCCAGCTTCAATGCGTGAGATGTCGTCTAGGTCAGAAACCAGTTCCTTCATGCGAACAACATTGGCGCGGATATTTTCCAAAAAACGGGTTTGTTTTTCGTTGATGGGGCCGCTTTTGCCAGCAACCATCAGCTCGGCGTAGTTGCGAATGATGGCAATGGGGGTTTTGAGTTCATGCGAGACGAAGGAAATAAAGTCGCTTTTGGCGCGGTTGGCCTCTTGGGCTGTTAGATGGAGCTGGGCATTGGCAAGGGCAATGGCGGCATGGTCGCGCAGTCGGCTTAAAAAGCCAATGCTGTCTGGTGCGAAGGGTCCCTGGTTTTCCAGCAGCATCAGGCAGCTAATGACTTTTTCGCGGTGGATGGAAACGGCAATGCGGTGATCAAAATCGGCCGTTAATTGTTCGGAGGGGGGAAGGATGGTTTCTTGTAAACGGCCGTTTGGCACCACATGAACCCCCAGAGCCGAAATTGGTACCACCTCCTGTGCCGCATAGATACACCCCTCTGCATGTAGCACCGTCAGCTTGCCGTCATCCAGCAGCCCAATCAACCCACCACGCGATCCCGTCTGGCGCATTGCCCAGCCCAGAGTAATGCGAGCCACCTCACTTAAATCCAGGCTGGCGTTTAGCTCCCGATCAATTTGCTGCAAAATCGCCAGCTCCATAATGTGCTTGTGTTCCACATCCCGCAGCCGCTTTTTTTCGACAGACGCATCCACACGAGCCATTAGAATGGCGCGGTTGATGGGCTTAAACAAATAATCATCGGCACCTAGCTCAATACATTTAATAATGCTATCGGTATCATTGAGAGCTGTGAGGACAACGACTGGTTTGCTGCTTAATTCGGGCTTGGCTCGCATCCAACGCAAGACATCATAGCCGTCCATCACAGGCATCATGATGTCCAGAAGAACCAGATCAATAACGCTCCGGCTCATTATTTCAAGTGCTTCCTGGCCGTTTTTTGCCAACGCCACGTTATGCCCTCTTGCTTCCAGCAGCATGTGAAGCAACTCCCGGACACTCTCGTTGTCATCAACAACCAAAATACAGCTTTGGTGCAAATCCATCTTTATTTAGAAACCCTTTTCTATACTAAATTTACCTCGCACTGCTTGAAAAGAAAATAGAGCATCTTGGTACCGCAGTACTAAGACAAGTCTATAGGTTAATAATTACAACACCTATTACGGTTTATAGGCGCGTATTCTCCCTGCCTGTAATCTTTTAATAATAATTTTTTTAGCAAATTGTTATAAGATAGCACTATGCTTTTCCACAGTTCACTTGAGCAATAGATAATCTGGACTACCTACCACTTAACCAATCCAGAAATAGTCCAATGACAAAGGCGCATGGTTATGTTAATTAAAACGAAAACAGGTTTAGAAATTCCGTCTTCAGAAATTACACCAAAGTATCTTTATGAGTCGCGGCGGCAGTTTATAAAGGGAGTGGCGACGTTGGCTGCGGGTTCGGTGCTGGCAGCTTGCTCACCTCAGTTTGGTGGGGCTGGGGCGGGGGAAGAAACGGCCGTTTCTTCCGATCAAACAACCACCCAGTCCACCAATACGGCCGGCAAAACCACTGCCACCGCCGACGAACTTGGCGATCCGTTGAACAGCTACCAGGATATTACCAATTTTAACAACTATTACGAATTTACGCAGGACAAACAAGGCGTTGCCTCTGCCGCAGCAGACTACAAAACCACCCCCTGGGAAGTTGAAATCAGCGGCCTGGTTAATAACCCCGGCGTTTTCGGCGTCGAAGACCTCCTCAGCCAATTCGACCAGGAAGAGCGTGTCTATCGTCTCCGCTGCGTAGAAGGATGGTCAATGGTCATCCCATGGAACGGCTTTCCCCTTCGCAAACTACTGGAACTAGTCGAACCTACCAGCGATGCCCAATACGTTCGCTTTGAAACCGTTTATGACCCCGACAACATGCCCGGCCAAAAAAGTCCCTGGTTCACCTGGCCCTATGTCGAAGGGTTGACCGTAGACGAAGCGATGAATGATTTAACGCTGATGGCGACCGGACTTTATGGCGAACAGCTTTTGCCGCAAAATGGTGCCCCCATTCGCCTTGTGGTACCGTGGAAATACGGCTTCAAAAACATTAAATCCATTGTCAAAATTGAGCTAACCGATACCCAGCCGACTTCGCTGTGGATGGAAGCTGCCCCCAATGAATATGGCTTTTATGCCAACGTTAACCCAAATGTTGATCACCCGCGTTGGTCACAGGCCACCGAACGGCGCATTGGCGAACTCAGCCGCCGTCCCACCCTTATGTTTAATGGCTATGAGGAGCAAGTAGCTTACCTGTATGAAGGGATTGACCTGAAAGAAAATTTTTAGTACGTGGCGCGGAGGCTGAAGAGATGCGTTAAGACAGCCTGGCGCGTCACGTATCAATGAGACATAACCATGACGATTAAAATCGCTCCCAAAACAACCCGACATATTTTGCAATGGCTCACCCACGTAGGATCGCTGCTACCATTGGCTTTGCTGCTGTGGGATTTTTGGGTGGGGCAACTTGGCCCCAACCCCATCCAGGCTCTCACCATCCGCACTGGCGACACCGCCGTCACGCTACTGCTCTTGTCCCTGGCCGTTACGCCGCTTAACATCATCTTTGGCTGGAAGCAAATTTTGCCGCTGCGGAAGCCGCTTGGTTTATATGCCTTCCTCTATGTCGTCGTCCACTTCCTCATTTTCACCTGGCTCGATTATGGCCTCAACTTGGCTCTGATTGTGGATGAGGTGGTAAACAAACGGTTTGCTCTGGTTGGGTTTACCGCCTTCCTGCTGCTCATCCCGCTGGCGGCCACGTCCACCAGGTGGGCCATGCGGAAATTGGGCAAAAATTGGAAGCGGCTACACCAAATGGTTTATTTCATCGGGATTCTGGCAATTATCCACTATCTGTGGGCGGTAAAGACGGTGACGACCAAGCCATTTGTGTTTACCATCATTTTGGTTCTGCTGTTGGTGGTGCGTATCAAGCCTGTCAAGCAAGCAATCATCAGCCTGCGTCGCAACTGGGAAAAACGCGCCGTGCGGCAAGCGTCTTCAACCATTTAGCCAAACGCTTTGGAAAGTAGGACGCAGATTTTCCTGAAGGGTGTTAAGAAGTTCAACTTCTCAGAAGAAGTTGAACTTCTTGCTTTACTGGCTTGCGTATGGCAGCAGCAGGGGGAAAATGCAGCTTGCGTCCAGTTTTGGCGGAACCTTTACGGTAAAATGGGCGTTATTGCTCATAATGATTGTGTAGGAAAACCGCTATGGATAGTCAACCAACAATTTTTGTGCCACCGCCGGGCAAACAAAACGGCCGTTCTTCTTCCCCCAACAACGAACGCTGGGTACCCGCTCCCCCCCAACCCAAACGCCGCCGCATCTGGCTATGGCTGCTGCTGTTTTTGGGCTTTGGCTTTTTTGTCGCCCTGCTGCTTTTGGGCGGCATCGCATACTTTTACACCAGCAACTGGATTTTGCCGGGAACAACGGTGCTGGGGCGCAACATTGGCGGCATGACGCAGGCAGAGGCAACGGCCGTTTTAATGGAAGATTGGCAGCATCGCCCCATCACCCTCAGCGACGGCCACACCCCCTACAACTACACCCCCAACGACCTGGGCATGACGCTCGACACCGCCGCTACCGTAAACCTGGCTTACCAACAGGGGCGCACCGCTGCCAGCCTGGGGCAACTGCTGCGTAGTGTGGCCGATGTGCCACCCGTTTGGTCCTATGACCCCGCCCAGGCGGAAGCGTTGCTTAACCATCTGGCCGAAGAGTTATATACGCCACCTGCCAACGCTGGCGTGATGCTTGTGGACGACAAGTTCATTGTCACGCCGCCGTTTGATGGCATCGTGCTGGATGTGGCGGTAACGCTGGACGCGATTAACCGGAACCCGGCGCAGGTGCTGATCACGGGTGGGGCAGTGCTGATGACCCAATCTGTGCCGCCAGCGGTGGCCGATACGGCGTTGGTGGAGGCCAAAATTGGGGATCTGCGGCTAACGGCCGTTTCCCTCCACGCCTATGACCCCATCCGCAACGAACGGCGGGACATTGCCATTGACCCGGCCACGTGGAGCCAGTGGGTGTCGCTGGGAATGGATGCCAGCAGCCAGCTTGTGTGGCAGTTGGATGAGGTGGCTTTGGCTGGTTATCTGGACGGGCAGTTGGGGCAGTTGGATGGTGGCCGTTTTGTGGTGATGGATGAGGTACAAACGGCCGTTCGCCAAGCTCTCACCGACCCAAACGCCACCGTCACCGCCCGCATCTACCACCCCGCCAGCGAACACATTATCCAGTCCGGTGAAACCCTCTCCAGCATCGGCTATGACTACGGCATCCCCTATCCCTGGATTCAGCAGGCCAACCCCCAGTTGGGCAATGCCCTCAGCGTCGGCCAAACCCTCACCATCCCCTCCCCCGACGACCTCATCCCCTACCCCGTGGTAGAAAACAAACGCATCGTTGTCAGCATCAGCCAGCAGCGGGTGTGGGTGTATGAAAACGACGAGCTCAAATGGGAATGGGCCGGCAGCACCGGCATTGCCAGCAGCCCCACCTCCCCCGGCGTGTTCCAGATTCAAACTCACGAAGTGGAAGCCTACGCCGGCAATTGGAACCTCTACATGCCCTACTTTATGGGCATCTACCAGCCCGTGCCAACGGTAGATTTTATGAATGGCTTCCACGGCTTCCCCACCCGCGACGGCTACAACTTGCTGTGGACAGGTGATCTCGGCCACACTGTCACCTATGGCTGCATCCTCGTCAGCACCGACAACGCCGCCCAGCTTTATGAATGGGCAGACCAAGGCGTCATTGTTGAGGTGCGTCGGTAGGGACGTATTGCATACGCCTGTTGCCCAGCGTCGCCAGGCTGTCGTTCAGAAGTTCAACTTCTGACAGAAGTTGAGCTTCTTGAATGATCAGTGAGGTTTGCCTATGAAAACGCGGATTGGTTTGTGGCTACTGTTGGCACTATGTGCCTTGCTCACTTTTTCCTTCTTGTTTGCTTACCGCCCGGCCCTTGCGGCTGCTCCCGGCTACAGAATGCAGATGGTGACTGCCCCTGGCTTTTTGGGGGGATTTGCCAAGACATTCCAAAACGTGCTGGAAATGCAACCGTGTGCATATGAGTTGCTGGGCTGGGACGCAGACAATTGGCTTTATTATGAAGCATTATGTGGGTCAGAGGTGCAGGTGTGGCAATATTTGCCTACCCAATCGGCGCATCATCTGCAAGTGCCACATAGCCCGAACACTTTGGAAACGGCCGTTATGGCCAAAAAAGAAATGTTAGACATAGTACGTGCAACGGGTGTCAGACCAAAGAAGTATGAATCGGTAACGCGACCGCTCCTTTTAAAAAGCGAAGGGATTATTTCACCAAATGGGCAGTGGACGGCTCTCATCGTACAACATGTATACGGCCCGCAGGATGTGGTTCTTCTCACCAAAGAGTGATAGCGTAAAGGGTCAATGACAAACGGCCGTTCTTCTTTGTTCGCCGTGTCTGCACATCCATTTTTTTCTTCCAACACCAAACTAACGGGTTAAATTGGCAATGAGGTCGAGCAGAATGGGATAAACGGCCGTTACATTCTGCTGCGGGTGTTCCGGCTCAATCAGATCGTGGTTTAGCGCTAACGCCTTGTCAAAGACATAGCTTTGCACCACCACCCCCGGCTGCTGCGCCCAGCGGTGGCGCACCTGGGCAATCATCGGGCTGCTCACCGCTTCGTCGTTGGGGTTGGTGATGAACAGGATGCGACGAACGGCCGTTTCTCCCCGCCTGATCCCATCCTGTACCGCAAACCCTAGCCGCAGTACCTGCGCCAGCGCGTGCGTGGGAAAGCGAGGGTAAGCATGTTTCGCCCCCGGCCCCCGATTCTCCATTTCCGGATCCCACCACATAAACCGGTTTGGCAGCCGCAGCGTCGCCTCCGTCAGCAGCCGCGTTTGCGTCGCTGGCACCACATGCAGCCCAAACACCGGCGAAATCAACGCCGTTGCCTCTACGTCAGCTCGGAATTGCGTCACCCAGCCCGTCATCACACCGCCCATTGAAAGCCCCATAGCAAACACCCGCCGCCCCAATCCCTGGGCGATGTCAACAGCTTCATTTGCCAGTGCTGCTACCTGCGTCGCCTTTAGCTGGCTCAGGGCGGTGGTCATGGTGTCTGCGTGGCCGTGAAACGGAACGCGGGGAATGAGGACATTGAAGCCATGCTGGTGCAGCAGTTCGCCCAACTGGGCAAATTGGCGCGGGGAACTGGTGAGGCCATGAAACAGGACAATGGCTTTTTCGACCATGCCACCATGTGTCAACAAAATGTCGCGGCTAAGTGGGTTAAGGGGTTCGGGGGTGTGGCGATTGTGCAGGGCGTGGTAACGGGAAACGGCCGTTTCATAATCAGATGCCGGGTGTGGCTGGGAAAACAGTGGAATGTGCATAGGGCTTGGAAATTTTGCCACACTACAAAAACTGTTCCGCATGATGGCAGGCAACCCAGTGGGGAGAAACGGCCGTTTTTGCCCCCATCTCCCGCCATTCTGGGTCTGCATCCTTGCAAAGCTGCGTGGCATAGGCGCAGCGTGGGTGGAAACGACAGCCGGCAGGCGGGTTGGCCGGACTGGGCGGCTCTCCTTTTAACTCAATGGGTTGCCGCTGCGCCTCGCGCACCGGGTCGGGGATGGGAATGGCCGAAAGCAGGGCCTGAGTGTAAGGGTGCAACGGCTTGTCAAACAGCGTGTCCCGGTCGGCCAACTCCACCATGCGCCCCAAATACATCACCGCCACCCGGTCGCTAATGTAGCGTACCATTGACAGGTCGTGGGCGATAAAGAGGTAGGTTAGCCCCAGCTCTTGCTTTAAATCATCTAGTAAATTAACCACCTGCGCCTGAATGGAAACATCCAGTGCCGACACTGGCTCGTCGGCCACCAGGAACGATGGGTTGGTCGCCAACGCCCGCGCAATGCCAATGCGCTGTCGCTGCCCACCGGAAAATTCATGCGGATAGCGGCTGGCAAAGTAGCTATTCATTCCCACCATGTTGAGCAATTCGTCTACCCGTTGCTCCCGCTCTGCCCCCTTGCTGAGGCCGTGAATCCCCAGCGGCTCGCCTACAATATCCCCCACCGTCATGCGTGGGTTTAGTGAGGCGTATGGATCCTGGAAAATCATTTGCATATCGCGCCGAATCTTGCGCAGGCTGCCCTTGCCCATTTTGGTTAGCTCTTCGCCTTTGAAGACAACACTGCCGGCCGTCGGTTCCAGCAAACGTAGCAACGTGCGCCCGGTGGTGGATTTGCCGCAGCCACTTTCGCCCACCAGCCCCAATGTTTCCCCCTGATAAATGTCAAAGGTCAGGCCATCCACAGCCCGCACGGCTCCCACTTGCCGCCGCAAAACGCCGCTGCGAATGGGGAAATATTTTTTGAGGTTGGTGATACGAAGTAGAAGTTGTTTTGTCATAATTTTGCGACAGGATTTACTTTAATCTTGCCAAAACTGCTTTCGGCCAGGCGGAGGCCACTGCGAATGTCGTCGCTGCGCCAGCAGGCGGTGGTGTGGTTGGGGGCGATGGGGTGCAATAACGGCCGTTCTTGCCAACACCGCTCCACCGCATAACGACACCGCGCGGCAAAGGGGCAATGGGTAATTTCTTGCAGCAAATTGGGTGGTCGCCCCGGAATGGGAACCAGCCGCTTGCGCTCTTTGGCATCCACCACCGGCAGCGATTCCAGCAGACCCAGCGTGTAGGGATGGCTGGTTTGGGCATAGAGGTCGCGGACATCGGCCATTTCCACGATATGACCTGCATACATCACCGCCACCCTGTCTACCAGCCCGGCCACCACGCCCAAATCATGGGTGATCCACAGAATCGCCATGTCCAGTTCGGCTTTCAGCCGCTTTACCAAATTCACAATTTGCGCCTGAATGGTGACATCGAGCGCGGTGGTGGGTTCGTCGGCAATGAGTAGAAGGGGGTTACAGGAAAGGGCAATGGCGATGATGATGCGCTGTCGCTGCCCGCCGGAAAATTGGTGTGGGTAGTCGTTGAGCCGTTTGTGGGGGTCGGGAATGCCGACGAGTTCGAGGAGTTCGAGAGCGCGGCTGTGGGCCAAACGGCCGTTTAGCCCCAAATGCAGCTTTAGTCCTTCCACCAATTGGCTGCCGACCGAGCGCACCGGGTTGAGCGCGGTCATCGGATCCTGGAAAACCATGCCAATTTCCTTGCCGCGAATGCGCCGCAGATCCGCCTCGCTCATTTCCAGCAAATTACGGCCGTTGGCCTGGGGGCTGTTTAGCCACACCTCGCCCTTTTCCACCACCCCCGGCGGCGGCACCAACCCCAGCAGCGATAAGGCACTCACCGTTTTGCCAGACCCGCTTTCGCCCACCAGAGCCAGCGATTCCCCTTTGTCCAGGCTATAGCTGATGCCGTTGACGGCGTGAACAACGCCATCGGGGGTGTAGAAGCGGGTGACGAGGTTGTTGATTTCTAGCAGGTGGGTCATGGGGCGGATTGTACAAGAAACGGCCGTTTGGTCAACGCCAGCCACCTTGTATCAGGCTAAGCACTTGTTAGAAATGAACTGTTTGAGATAAAAAACGGCCGTTTCCGCTCATCCCTTTTGTAAAAACGCTTTCAAGGGATCATTGATGGCGTGTAACTGTTCAGGTGTCATTTCGAGGCCCTCCGAGAAATCCCATTCCCATTGGTGCGGTGAGCGGGATTTCTCCTCGAAGACTCGTCGAAATGACATGTTTTGACCTAAAACCAGTTCATTAACGACAGACCTGAATAGTTACGATTTTTTTGCTTGCCGTAGTCAGTTTTGGGGGGAAAAACGGCCGTTTCCTTCCAAAACGATCTCCTTGTGGTCACCTTAAACGACGGCCGTTTAATCTCCATCCCCTTCCAAACCATTCCTTGGCTCCACTGGCTTGCCAACGCCACCCCCGCCCAGCGCAACAACTGGCACATTGAACCCGGCGGCTTCGCCATTTATTGGGATGAGCTTGACGATGGCATTGAAATAGCCCACCTGTTGGGAATGCAGCCACTAACTTAAAGTGCAGATGAGTTTGTTAGCAGTTGCAGCATTTGGCGAATTTGGTCGAGCGCTTCCTCATTAACACGTCCAAATGTTTTGACAACGATTTGTTGCGACAGCGTATAAATTTTGTCTACCCGCACCTTACCCGGACGGTTTAGCTTTCCTTGCACCAAATCTGCCGACATAATGGTAAAGCTGTAGGCCACCTTTTTCGGGTTTGAGGTCATGGCGACAACGACAATATCATCAGTCGTTTGATTATAAGCATCATTAGAAATAACGATGACGGGTCGTCGCTTTTGGGAAGAAAGACCGGTAAAGGGGATGGGAATCAAAAGAATGTCACCCTGCTTAGGCATCATTCCAATCCTCGTCATCAAAAGGATTATCCCAAAAATCCAAACTACTTTCTGCCGCTTCTACTAAATCATCAAAGAGATCACGCGGCTCCTCGACCACGAAAACAACAAGTCGTGAGCCAGGAGGAAAGGGAACCTGTAGCTCAATCCTTCCTTCTTGGGTTACTTCCAAATCGTATTTCAAAGCTGTTTCAGGCATAGCTCCGATTGTAACATATTTCTCTTGGCTTTTGTCTATCGCCTTTTGCAAAATCCACTGCTGAGGCCATCCCCTGGCTCCGCTGGCTTGCCAACGCCACCCCCGCCCAGCGCAACAACTGGCACATTGAACCCGGCGGCTTCTCCATTTATTGGGATGAGCTTGACGATGGCATTGCAATAGCCCACCTGTTGGGAATGCAGCCGCTTGCGTAGATGGCTATTGGCGTGGTTATAAGGTGAGTTCTTTCTTGACATGGGCGAGGGAAAAACGGCCGTTTTCTTCTTTCTTAACCTGCTGCATATGCAAATAATCAAGGTAATCAGCCAGCTTTTCCGGGTCGTTTAGCATCTCTTTCAAAAACAAGTAGTCATCATATGGAATAACGGCAAAACGGATTTGTTCTTTGTCCTCTATCAGTTGGACTTGATCTAACATTTGTTTACCTCCGATACGCTCGGCCACGCGGCAAAATATCTATGACATCAATGACACGAATTATATCATCCCGGTCAAATAGAACGCGGTAGTTGCCAACACGTAGCCGATACGAAATATCAAAGCTCACAAGTCGCTTAACATTTGGCATTGCATTGGGGTCTCTTGCCAAGTTTTCGATCTGCGACAAAATATGCTTCTGATCGTCCCGAGGATATTTGCGTAAGTTCTTGATTGCTGTATCCGTGAATTCTATGTCATATGCTGGCTGTTCTTGCCCCATGCTTTCACCCACCTTGCGTCTTCATGATTGTGTTGTCTATTGTAGCATGGTGTTTTGGGAAAAACGGCCGTTTTCCGCTCCATCCATTCCTCATCCAGCTATACAGGTACAAGCGAAATTTGTAGACATTATGCGTGCGTTTTTTAGGCGTAAGACAATTTGTGATGAAGACAGGCTACGATTTAAGGTCAAGGTAGCAGTCGAGCTTGGTAATTATCTGAAATTTTGCTGCATGGTTGAACATATCAAAGACGCAAGTAAAAAGACTTTCGCTAAGGAACGAGGATTAAACAAGTTACGAAAGAAGTTCAACTTCTCAGAAGAAGTTGAACTTCTAAGATAGGCAAGTCATTTAATTTCCGTTCCTAAAAATGGCCGTTCCCAATCAATCGGTTTCACGGAGGATAAAAATATAACGTTTATGGCAAAAACAGGTACGATAACTTGGTATAGTGAAGCAAAAGGCAATGGAAATATTAGAGCAGACAGTGGCGAAGAATTCTTTTTTGACCTGAATTCCCTGCTTTCCCGCTCAGATCAGTTTCAGATCGAAGTGGGGCGAAAAGTGCAATTTGAGGATTCTGGACGATTCCTTTCTACTCAAAATATGAAAAAGGCAGCGCAAGTGCAGCTTATATAATTGACATTGCCTCTGAAAGGTTATTGACAGATACGTCGTTTCAACGACGCTTGTGAATAAATTGCAGCTTGTGAAAATAGCTAAATTCAGATAACCAGCCAAATTTGCTTGCTACCTTACTTCTTTCCCTCCCTTCCCTCAACTCCCCTCTTATCCACGAAAATCCGCCACAATCCGTGCATCCATCCCCTACGGCAAATCCGTTTCCCCCATCAGCCAGCGGTCGCATTCGCGGGCGGCACTGCGCCCTTCGTGGATGGCCCAGACGACCAGGCTTTGGCCGCGCCGCGCATCGCCAGCGGCAAAAATCCCCTTCACGCTGGTCATGTAGTCGGTTTCGCTGGCTTCAACATTAGAACGGCCGTTTATCCCCACCCCCAACTGCCCCAACAACCCCTGATCCGGCCCCACAAACCCCATTGCCAACAGCACCATCTGCGTCGGCCACCGCTTTTCCGTGTGCGGCAGTTCCTGCGGCGACAAACGGCCGTTTTCCCCCGCCACCCACGCTACTTCAACGGTATGAACGGCCGTTAACCGCCCCGCCTCATCCCCCTCAAACCGCTTTGTCATCACCGCATAACGGCGCGGGTCGTCGCCAAAGAGTGCTTTGGCTTCTTCCTGTCCATAATCCAGCTTGTATATCTTCGGCCATTGCGGCCACGGGTTGTCGTCTGCCCGTTCATTCGGCGGCCGATCCATAATTTCAAACTGCACCAAACTGCGGCAGCCGTGGCGCAGTGCCGTCGCCACGCAGTCGGTGCCGGTGTCGCCGCCGCCGATGACGATGACATCTTTCCCCTCAGCCGACAAAAAGTTGCCATCAGCGTGGTGTGAATCCAGCAGGCTCTTGGTGTTGCCGTGCAAATAGTCCATGGCAAAGTGGATGCCGGAGAGGGAACGGCCGTTAACCCCCAAATCACGCGGCACCCCTGCCCCCGTACACAGCACCACCGCATCAAAATCGGCCCGCAGAGCCGCCACCGGCAGGTCGCGGCCAACGGCCGTATTCGTCACAAATGCCACCCCTTCGTCGGCCATGATCTGCACCCGCCGCGCCACCAACTGCTTGTCCAGCTTCATATTGGGAATGCCATACATCAGCAGCCCACCCACGCGATCCGACTTTTCAAACACCGTCACCCAATGCCCCGCCCGGTTAAGCTGGTCGGCGCAGGCCAGCCCGGCCGGGCCAGACCCCACCACCGCCACCCGCTTGCCTGTCCGCTTTGGCGGCGGCTCCGGCACAATCCACCCCTTGGCATACCCCTTCTCGACAATGGCAAACTCAATGTTTTTAATCGTCACCGCCGGGTCGTGCATCCCCAGCGTACAAGCCGCTTCGCACGGGGCAGGGCAAACCAGCCCCGTAAATTCGGGGAAGTTGTTGGTTTTTTGCAGTCGCCGCAGCGCCTGCTGCCACCGCCCCCGATAGACCAAATCGTTCCATTCGGGAATGAGGTTGTTGATGGGGCAGCCGGAGGTCATCCCCTCTAGCAAGCGCCCCTTGTGGCAGAACGGAATGCCGCAATCCATACACCGCGCCCCCTGCCTTTGCAGCTTCTCATCCGGCAGATGCAAATGCACATCCTGCCAATCCCGCACCCGCTCCAGCGGCTCCCGCTCCGTTGCCGCTTCCCGCGTAAATTCTAAAAAGCCTGTTGGTTTTGCCATTATCGCAGAAAGAGACTAAGAGACTGAGAGATTAGGAGATTCAGCCTCCCAGTCTCTAGTCTCTCAATCTCCTAATCTCCAATTATCCAATCTCCAAACTCTCTTCAAACGCTACCAGCGCCGCCTCTTCACCTGCCAGTCCCCGCGCTTCCACCCGGTCAAACGCTTGCAGCATTCGGGCGTAGTCATTGGGCAGCACCTTCACAAACTGGTCAACCATCGTCTCCCAGTTGGCAAGAATCAGGCGACCCCGTTCGCTGCCGGTGTTTTCTACATGGCGGGCAATCAGTTCGCGCAGTTCCGCTTTTTCTTCCGGCACGCGCAGCGGCGACAGCCCCACCATGGCCTGGTTGCAGCGGCTGGCAAAGCTGCCCCCTTCGTCCAGCACATAGGCCACGCCGCCCGACATCCCGGCGGCAAAGTTGCGCCCCGTACTGCCCAGCACCACCACCCGCCCCCCAGTCATATATTCGCAGCCGTGGTCGCCAACCTCTTCCACAACGGCCGTTCCGCCGCTGTTCCGCACCCCAAACCGCTCCCCCGCTATCCCACAAATATACGCCTCGCCGCTGGTCGCCCCATACAGCGCCACATTGCCAATGATGATGTTGTCGGCCGGGTTAAACGTCGCCTTTTCCGGCGGCCGCACAATGATCTTGCCGCCAGACAGTCCCTTG